>MDSV01201194.1_pt1 | contig 68124 bp, 72 predicted proteins | sample 810851 | NCBI WGS metagenome assembly MDSV01 (sample SAMN05326640, study PRJNA326480) | marine metagenome | isolation source: seawater | place: Atlantic Ocean: North East | collected 2012
CGCTTTCAGATGTGAATAAATAGTTATTTTTCATGATAAATTAGTACAGTAAATATATCATCATAATTGATTATATTGTAATAAAATTATCATTTTTTAAAATTTTTTAAGATTTCTTTTTCTTCTGTAGTTAAGTCATCACCATTAGAGTATTTTTCAACTATTTTGAGATATTTAGATTCCTTATTAATTTTATCTAAGTTATTAAGAATAGACTTAATAGTTTTTTTAGCAGATTCTTCATCAGGATAAACCATTTTATCAGAAGAATACTGCAAAAATAATTTCTTCTTATTATCATCAGCATCTAAAAATTTATTAATATGATATTTACTCCCAACTTTCATATTTGGTATCATTAAAAGCATTTCTTTAATTTCAATATTCTTAATAATTCCAATAACCTTACCCTTAAGCTCATTAAAGAGCGTAGGATGTTCTAAAAATATAGATAAAACGAGTGAGTCCGTAGAATTTATTTTGTCTTCATCTCCAGTAATATGAGTATTCTCAATCACAATATTTTTTTTATTACCTAATAGTTCATTTTTCGATAGATTTGTTATAGTAGATAACTTTTCTAAAAGTAATTTATTATAAAGTCCTGCTGGTATTTGCTGTATTAAAGGAATAACTGATTTGATAAATTTAGTTTTTCCTTCAACGTTATTCAAATCTAGGTTTTTACTTAAGCTATCGAACATAAATTCTGACAAAGGGATATTATTTTCAATTAATTCTTTAAACTTATTTGGATCTTTATTGCATAGTTGATCTGGATCTTCTCCATTATTTATGAAACTAAACCCAATATTTACTCCATCACGTATTTCCGAAAGAGAGTTAGTTAATGCTTTCCATGCAGCTTTTTTACCAGCAGTATCTCCATCGAAACAAAAAATAATGTTTTTGCTATAACGTATTAATTTATTTATATGTAATTTAGTAAAAGCAGTACCAAGAGTTGCAACAGCATTTTTAAAATTATTTTTATGTAGAGCAATAACATCAGTGTAACCCTCGACTATTATAATTTTATCCTTTTTGCTAATATCTTGTTTCGCCTCAGATAGACCATAAACTTCAGCACTTTTAAAAAATAACTTTGACTCTGGTGAATTTATATATTTCGCTTTCTCATCTTTTTTTAAAGCTCTACCCCCAAATGCAATTATTTTTCCTGATGTATTTTTTATTGGAAACATAATTCTATTTCTAAAACGGTCATAAACCTTATTATTATTTTTAACTAATAAACCTAACTCTAAGCCTTCACTTAATTGATTTCTATTTTTTAACAAATTAGTGACCTCATCCCATGAATCTTTGGCAAAGCCTATTCCAAAGTGTCCGATCATTTCATTTGTTATGCTCCTTTCATTTAGATACATCTTGGCACTATAATCAGCAGCTAAATTGTGAGCAAAGATAGTTTGTACAGAATTATTTATATCAATAAGTCCTGTATTATTTTCCATTTTAATATTGGTTGATTTTGGTATTTCTATATTCGCTATAACTGCTAATTTTTCTATAGCTTCCATGAATGTTAAGCCTTCATGTTCTCTCAAAAATTTTATTATATCTCCAGACGCGCCACAACCAAAACAATGGTAAAATTGTTTAGAGCTTGAAACATTAAAAGACGGAGTATTTTCTGCATGAAATGGACATAGACCTTTATAGCCTGATCCATGTTTTTTAAGTTGAACTGTTTGACCTATTATCTCAACAATATCTATACGCGATAATAAATCATCAATAAATGATCTATCAAGATTTTTCATTTTATGCAGCTTTTGTCAGTATGGTTAATAATTCATTAAAATTTGAAGATTTAGGTTTAACCATTACAAAATTACCAACCTCTTTTTTAAAATTCTTAATTATATCTTTTGACGTCAAGCTACCTGTTTCTTTATAGTGAGCTTTGAGGAGGTTTAATAAATAACTTTGATGTTTTTTATATTGTGAACTATTAAGACTTTTTATTTCAACAGATTGTGTATTAATTCTGTTTTTAAATGATTTATTTTTATCATAAACAAAAGCAAGGCCGCCAGTCATGCCGGCGCCAAAATTATTGCCAGTTTGCCCTAACACCACAATTGAGCCTCCAGTCATATATTCACATGTATGATCTCCACTCCCTTCAATAACAGCTGTACATCCTGAATTTCTCACCCCAAATCTCTCACCAGCTATTCCTTCAGCAAAAACTTTTCCGCCAGTGGCGCCATACAAGCAAGTGTTTCCAATTATAATCATTCTATGAGCTGATTTTTTCAACACATCTGGAGCTTTTATTACAATCTTGCCTCCAGCCATTCCTTTTCCTACATAATCATTTGCATCACCTGTAAGAAAAATATCTAAACCATCAGTATTCCATGCCCCCAGACTTTGTCCAGCGGTTCCACTTAAATTTAATGAGATAGGGTATCTTTTCAAACCATAATTACCATATAATTTTGCTATTTCTCCAGACAGATTTGCTCCAATACTCCTATTATAATTTTTAATTTTATAGGACAATACTTTTTTTGCTTTTTTCTTGATATAAGGTAAAGCATCTTTTGTAATTTTTTTAGATAAGCTAGCTTTATCAAACGGGTTATTTGATTTTGTTGTACAGTATCTTGAACTCCCATTTTTTATATTTACTAATAGTCTTTTTAGGTCTAGCTTTCTATGCTTAACACTAGTACCTTTAATCTGTTTCAAGAGATCTGTTCTACCAATAACATCACTCAAAGATGTACACCCTAGTTCGGATAAAATCTCTCTTACATCTTGTGCTACAAATTTAAAATAATTAATTACTCTATCTGGACTACCATTAAAATGTTTCATACGAAGTATTTTATTTTGTGTAGCTACTCCAGTTGCACAATTATTTAAATGACATATTCTTAGATATTTGCAGCCCAACGCAACCATCACAGATGTTCCAAACCCAAAACTTTCTGCTCCTAACATAGCTCCCTTAACTACATCTATACCAGTTTTTAAACCACCATCTGTCTGCAATCTAACTTTATGTCTAAGCTTGTTAAGCATCAAGGTTTGATGGGTCTCGCTTATTCCTAATTCCCATGGACTGCCTGCATATTTTACTGATGTTAACGGACTTGCCCCAGTACCACCATCATATCCTGATATCGTTATAAGATCAGCATATGCTTTAGCAACACCTGCAGCAATAGTTCCAACACCAGCCTGTGACACTAGCTTCACAGATATTAACGCTTTACTATTAACTTGTTTTAAATCAAAAATAAGTTGAGCAAGATCTTCAATTGAATAAATGTCATGATGTGGAGGAGGCGAAATTAATGTTACACCTGGAACTGAAAAACGCAATTCAGCAATCATTTCATTAACCTTATCTCCAGGTAGTTGACCTCCTTCTCCTGGTTTAGCTCCTTGAGCAATCTTTATTTGTATAACTTCAGCATTTACTAAATAATGTGGCGTTACGCCGAATCTACCAGAAGCCACCTGTTTAATTTTAGAAGTTTTATTAGAATTATATCTATCCTTATGTTCTCCTCCCTCTCCCGAGTTTGACCTACCACCAATAGTGTTCATGGCAATAGCTAGACTCTCATGAGCCTCGGGTGATAGCGCGCCAAGAGACATTCCTGCAGTATCAAACCTATGAAAAATTTTCTCAATAGACTCAACTTTATCAATTTCAATTTTTTTATTATTTTTTTTAAATTGGAACAAATCTCTTAAGAAACTCGGATTTCTATTATTAACTAGATCTGCATAATTTCTATAATCTTCATAGCTACCTGTGCTAACACATTCTTGAAGTGCTTTTACAACATCCGGATTATAATCATGATGTTCTTCATTATGTACATACTTTAAAAAACCGCCTGCCTTAATTTTTTGCGTTGTATCCCAGGCTCGAAATCTATTATCTTTTAAATCTATTTCAATATCTGAGAATCCAGAGCCAGAGACGCGGCTTACGGTATCTTTAAAACATAGTTCTATAATATTTCTGTCTAACCCAACAACTTCAAATAATTGAGCTCCTCTATAGCTAGATACACATGAAATACCCATTTTCGACATAATTTTTAATATGCCTTTGTTAATACCATTAGTATAGTTCTTAACACATTCACCATATTTCTTTATAGTAATTTTATTTTTATTAATCATCTCATTAAGTATTTCAAATGCTAAATATGGGTAAATCGCGGTAGCTCCATAACCTAAAAGAACTGCAAATTGGTGAGGGTTTCGAGCCGAACCTGTTTCTACTACTAGATTTGTATCACACCTTAAGCCAGCTTCTATTAATTTATGATGAACAGCACCGACCGCCATAGGTGTAGGAATTATCAATTGATTTTTACTAATTTTTTTATCTGACAATACTATTGTTATATGTCCTTTTTTAACACTTCTTATAACACGGTCACAAATTGTATTAATTGCTTCTTCTAAATCTAAAGAAATATCATAATTTAAATTTATAATATCATGAGGATACTTTTGTCTATTTGACTCTAGTATTGTTAAATAAGTTTGTCTATCAAGTATTGGTGATTTAAGTATTAATCTATCAGCATGTTTTGATGATTCATCAAATAAATTCCTTTCCTGACCGAAACACACCTCTAAAGACATAACGCTTGCCTCTCTTAATGGATCGATAGGAGGATTTGTTACTTGCGCAAATTGTTGTCTAAAATAATCATATATCGATCTATTATGAGAGGATAAAACAGGCATAGGGGTATCGTCACCCATGGAACCGGTCGCCTCTTGGCCAATCTCTGCTAAAGGCGCAATAATATCTGCCTCTTCTTCATATGTCACAGAGAAAGATTTTTTGTATACTGCTAATTTATCTGTGTCTATATCTATCGGCTGCTCTTTGTCAGAAACAAACATAGGTGTTTTAACAGCATATTTTTGCAACCAAGATAAATATGGATGCCTGTCCTTAAGTATATGATCGATTTGTTCTGTTAATAATATCTCTCCTTTTTCTGTATCTACAGCTAACATTTCTCCTGGAGCTAAGCGACCTTTTTCAATCACATCTTTGTCATTATAGTCATAGACCCCAATTTCGGACGCTAGTGTAATATGTCTATCTTTTGTAATTACATATCTTGCAGGTCTTAAACCGTTTCTATCTAATGCGCAGGCGGCATATCTCCCATCAGTTAGAACAATCCCAGCAGGACCATCCCAAGGCTCCATATGCATTGAGTGATATTCATAACAGGCTCTGAGGTTTGGATCAAGGTTTTGGTTATTTTGCCATGCTGGCGGCATTAGAGTTCTCATCGCTCTAAATATTCCCATATCTCCAGCTAACAATAGTTCTAACATATTATCTAGTGTATAAGAGTCAGAATCTGATCGTGATATAAGGGGATGTAGTTTATTTAACTCTGGCAAAGACTCAATATTCAATTTATTTCTTCGCGCTAAATACCAATTTCTATTTCCTTGTATAGTATTAATTTCACCATTATGTGCTAGATATCTAAATGGTTGAGCTAGTTTCCATTGAGGCAAAGTATTCGTAGAAAATCTTTGATGAAAGACACACAACGATGTTTTCATATTTTCATCTTTTAAATCAGGATAAAATTCATCGATTAAATCTGAAATTATAAGACCTTTATAAGAGATTACTCTAGACGATAGACTTGGGATATAGAAAGTTGTGTCATCAGCCAGTATTTTTTCTGTTTGTATTCTTGCTATATATAATTTTTTTTCAAAATCTATCTCTAACATTGTCTCAGGCGCAGTCACTATTACCTGTTTGATGATAGGCATACTAGAAATAGCATCCTTACCGCAAACTTTTTTATTTATTGGAACATCCCTCCATCCTTTAACATCTAAACCTTGTTTGCGTAATTGAAAATGTAAGGTTTCCATTGATTTTTTTTGATTATTTTTATTTAAAAAAACTGAACCAAAAGAATAATTAGATCCTAAATCCAGATTCATCTCAGAAGCAATCTTTTTAAAAAACGAATCAGGTTTTTTTATAAGCAAGCCACACCCATCACTCGTTTTACCATCATCAGATATGGCTCCACGATGGGTCAGACGTTGAAGAGCCTTGATACTTGTTTTTATAACCCAGTGAGATGGTTTATCATCCATTTGTGTGATTAAACCAAATCCACAATTATCCTTTTCAAATGAAGGCTCGTAAAGACCATCAGAACTGTAGTGAAATTCATTTTTCATAATAGATACAATTTTAGCATATTATTTATACTTAGCTTTGAAATGTTTTCACTAGAGAGGAAATATATGATGCTTTTAAGGCATTATAAATATGGCATGAACCAATAGATTTAAGAAGAACAAAATTATTTTTACCATCCTTATTTTTTTTATCAAAAGCCATATGCTGTATAATTTTAGTGGTTTTTATTGAACTAGGAATAGATATAGGTAATCTGAAATTTCTCAAAGTATCCTCTATTAAATTGAATTCATCAATTGTCAAAGCACTCTTCTCTACAGAGATAGCAGAGGCAAAAAGCATACCTATACTAATAGCTTCACCATGTAGTATACCTTTATAATTTTTTGATGATTCAATCGCATGACCAAGCGTATGGCCAAAATTTAAATATGCCCTAATATTTGATTCCTTTTCATCTTTTTCAACTATAGTTACTTTTTCTTTAATAGAGGTTGTAATTATTTTAATCAGACTACGAGAGTCTTTGTTTAAGATTTTCTCTGTATTTTTATTTAACCATTTCAAAAATATATTATTACTTATAACACCATATTTTATAACCTCAGCTAAACCAGAAATAAATTCCTTAATTGGCAGTGTTTTAAGATATTCAATATCAACAAATACAGCTTTTGGATGCTTAAAACTTCCAATTAAATTCTTTCCAAAATCATGATTTATTCCTGATTTTCCACCAATAGAAGAGTCAACTTGAGCTAGAAGGGTAGTGGGAATATGGATTAAATCAACGCCGCGAAGAAATGTATCAGCTGCAAATGCTGCAAGATCACCAATTACTCCTCCACCTAATGCAATTATAGTTACATCTCGATTATACTTGTTACTTATTAAGAAGTTATGAATTTTGTTTAATGAATTTAAATTTTTGTATTTTTCACCATCTGGCAATATATAAGATTGCACATTATATTTTTTTAGTATTTTTCGCAAATTATTCAGATGTATTTTAGCTATTTTTGAATTAGTTATGATGACTATATCTTTATGATTAATATATTTATGCAGGTTAGTTCTATTGACTATCTTTTCTCCAATAAAAATAGGAATATTTCTATCGTTTGTTTTAAGGATAACTTTTTTCATTTTATTGCTATTTGTATTTTCTCTATTATTAAATCTTTTTCTATGTTAGAAACATCTATTATATAGTCAGAAATATTTTTATATATAGGATCCCTGTTTTTTTTAAGAGATATTAGATTATTCACCAGATTATGATCGTCTAATAGTGGTCTATTATGCCTGTTTCTCAACCGCTTAATTTGTGACTTGATATCAATATCTAAGAATATTACATAACCATAATTATTAATTATTTCAATATTTTCCTCTCTCAAGATAATACCCCCGCCAGTTGATATGATTAAATTTTTGATTTTCACTATTTTCTTGAGTTCTTGAGTCTCCAACTCTCTGAAATATTCTTCTCCAAATTCATCAAATATTTCAGTAATTGACTTATTATGGTTTTTAATTATTTGATGGTCTGTATCAATCAATCTCCTATTGAGCTTTTTCGCAAGCAATTTACCTATGGAAGTTTTACCTGACCCCATTGCCCCAACTATAAAAATGTTCTTTGAGTTCATTTCATTATTTTACATTATATTTAGGACTTATGTCTGCCAGAATATCAATGAGTAGTTTTACTTTATCAGGGTTAATATCAGGTGTAATTCCTGTTCCTAAATTAAATATATGACCACTAGAAGAATTATAGTTTTTAAGAATATTATCTACTGCATTATAGATATCTTTCTCATCTTTCTTTAATATGTCTACATCTAGATTTCCCTGAAGTATAAATTTATTTCCAAATACTTTTTTTATTTTACCAATATTGCTATTTGAGTCTATTCCTAGAACATCTATATCTAAGTTTTTCAAAATATTAATTTTTTTTTCAGTTTCTCTAACATAATAAATTAATGGTATATCTTTCTTGATTAAGTTCTCTTTAATTTTATTAATATAATTGAGAGAAAAAGTTTGATAGTCATCATCATTTAATATACTACCCCAAGTATCAAAAATCATTGCTACGTCTATTCCTGATTCAATTTGTTTATTAAGATATTCAATGCTAATTTTTGTGATGAGATCTAAGATGTCATGAAGCAGTTCTTTGTCTTTTTTAAGAATATCAAATACTTTAGAAAATGTTTTTGATGAATTTCCTTCAATTATATATGTTGCAACAGTCCAAGGACTCCCTATAAAGCCAATTAATGGTTTCTCCCCATTTAATTCTTTTTTCAGTAATTTTATTGTATCGAATACATAGTTTAATTTTTCAATATTATATATATCCTTAACAGCCTCATAATCTTTACGGCTGGTAATTGTTTTGTCAAAAACAGGACCTTTTTTTTCTATAAAACTTAATTTAATGTCTATAACATCAGAAATAACAAGAATATCTGAAAACACTATGGCGCTATCTAGAGAGAACCTTTTTAAAGGTTGCAAAGTAATTTCACAAGCTAGTTCGGGATTGGTTACAAGGTTTATGAATCCCCCAGCTTTATTTTTAAGTTTTATATATTCTGGTAGATATCTTCCAGCTTGTCTCATTATCCAAATAGGCGTACGACTAATTGGCTCATTTCTTATTGCTTTTAGTAGTAGACAGTTATGAGTTGACAGCATTCAACTTCTTCTGAATTTTATCATTTAAAAATTTAGATATTCCCTGAGCAGCATTTCTGCCTTCAAATACAGCAGTTACAACTAAATCAGAACCCCTAACCATATCTCCACCTGAAAATATTTTCGGATTATGAGTTTGATGTGAATATTCAGATTTATGATTTATAATCACACGCCCAATCTCATCAGTTTTAATTTTGTTTTTAATAAACCATGATGACGGATTAGGCCTAAAACCAAAGGCGATTATAACATGGTCTACCTTGATAATTTGTTCAGAGCCTTTAATGATTACTGGTATCTCTCTTCCTCTGATATCAGATCTTTGTAATTTAGTTTTAACAAATTTAACACCTTCAACGTGATCTTTGCCTATTATTTCTATGGGCTGCATATTCCATAGAAAATTTATGCCTTCCTCTTTACTATTTTTGACCTCTCTTTTTGAGCCAGGCATATTTTCCTCATTTCTTCTATATGCGCAATAAACTTTTTTAGCTCCTTGTCTTATAGCAGTTCTATTACAATCCATTGCAGTATCACCACCACCCAAAACCAAAACAGTTTTTCCTTTCATGTTAATGTAATTATTATCTGTAGAATTCATTAAGCGCCTAATATTAGAGTTTAAATAAGGTAATGCATCAAAAACACCATTTAAGTCCTCACCCTTAAAACCCCCCTTCATAAATGTGTATGTTCCCATACCCAGAAAAACAGCATCATGTGTCGATAGTAATTTATCAAATGTTATGTCTTTTCCTACCTCTGTATTTAAAATAAACTCCACACCCATTTCTTCTAATATCTCTTTCCTTTTAGCAACAATTTGTTTGTCTAGTTTAAAAGGAGGTATTCCAAATGTTAATAAACCACCTATCTCCTCATACTTATCATAGATAATAGCTTTAATACCATTTCTTGAAAGTACATCTGCACATGCCAATCCAGCAGGACCTGCTCCTATAATAGCTACCTTAAAATTAGTAGGCACTACTTTCGAAAGATCTGGCTTCCATCCTTGTTTTAGCGCTTCATCAGTTATATATTTTTCAATACTTCCTATTGTTATTGCGCCAAAACCATCATTAAGAGTACAGGCACCCTCACATAGCCTGTCTTGAGGACATATCCTTCCACATATTTCTGGGAGCGAATTAGTTTGGTGAGATAAATCTGCTGCTTCGAATAATCTATTTTCAGAGATTAACTTTAGCCATTGCGGGATATAGTTATGAACAGGACATTTCCATTCACAATATGGGTTTCCACATTCTATGCATCTACCAGACTGTTCGCTGGCTTGTTTGATGGTATAATGGCCATATATCTCTTTATAATTTTTCAGTCTTTTTGACGCAGGAGTTATTTTTGGGTCCATGCGTTTGAGTTCTAAAAATTGTAGATTTTTATCCATATTGGTCTCAAATTATACTATAGATAGTAACTATATGACTAGTTAGATAGTACTAATCTTTTAGTAATTTTAATTTATTAGGAAAGTAGATTTTTGACGTGTTTACTTACAATAGACATGTCAGCCTTATCTCCATAAGTATTCCTAAGTTCTGTCATGACTTTTCCCATATCTTTGATTGAGTTAGCGCCACCTTCTAAGATAGATTTTTTTACAGCTATAATAATTGCTTCTTCTGACATCTCTTCTGGAAGATATACACGAATGATTTCTATTTCTCTTTTTTCTTTGTCAGCTAAGTCATTTCTATTAGCCTTAACAAATTGATCATAAGATTCTTGATTTCTTTTAATAACTTTTTTTAAAGTTTGAATTGTTTCTATTTCAGAAAGCTCTATATTTTTATCTTTTTCTTCTTGATTTATGAATGAAAGAGCAAACCTAATTATCTCAACTTTATCTTTATCACCAGACTTCATAAAATCTATAAGATCTTTTTTTATTTTAGACTTAGTTGACTGCTCGGACATTGAAATTTTAGAATTTTTTATATGGAGGTTTCTTACGGATTGCAGACATACTCACTTTTCTTTTATGTCTTTTAGTTGCCGCAGCAATTTTTCTTTTTCTCATTGCAGTAGGTTTTTCATAAAATTCCCTTCTACGAGTTTCAGTGAGAATACCTGCTTTCTCACAACCCCTTTTGAACCTTCTTAAGGCTATTTCAAACGGCTCATTTTCTCTAACTTGTACACTTGGCATAAAATTTCATAAAATAGTTTATAATGGCGTAATATTACTTGATTATATTAATAAAGCAACGAATTTAAGAGATTTGAGAAAGATATGATAATACTTGGTATTGAATCTTCATGTGATGAAACAGGATTAGCCTTATTTGATTCTAATAGAGGTATGCTGGGGCACATAGTTAACTCTCAACATGATATACATGGAAAATATGGAGGAGTTGTTCCTGAGCTAGCCTCGAGAGATCATGTATTAAAGTTGGTCCCTCTCTTGGACCAGCTATTATCTCAAGTGCGAATTAATCTAAGAGATATCAACTTAATTGCATTTACTAATGGTCCGGGTTTACTAGGACCTTTATTAACAGGTGCAGCATTTGCAAAATCTTTAGCATGGTCTCTCAATATAAAATCCATTGAAATCGATCACTTAGAAGCGCATATATTCTCAGCTATGATTTCCGAGGAAGATCTAAAACCACCATTTATATCTTTACTAGTATCAGGAGGACATACAATACTATCTTTAATCGAAAATAATATAAAACATCAGATTATTGGAAAGACATTGGACGATTCTGCTGGAGAAGTTTTTGATAAAGTAGCTAGACATTTAGGCTTACCCTACCCGGGTGGTCCGGAAATTTCAAAAATGTCCGGAAAAATAAAGTCTTCACCATACAATTTTCCACGGCCAATGATAAATACTAAATGCTACGATTTTAGTTTTAGTGGACTAAAAACACATGTTACGCAATTGATTAATAAAACTAAATTAAATGACAAAATTATTTCAGAAATCGCATTCGATTTTGAAAATTCAATTATAGATGTTTTAATCTCAAAAACTCTAAAAGCCTCGCAAAACCTAAAAATTAAAAATATAGTTATTGCTGGTGGAGTCAGTGCAAATAGGAAACTTCGAGAAAGATTTGAAAATGAAAAAAATGATTCAACAATATATTTTCCAGACTTGGAATTCAGTACAGACAATGGAGCGATGATAGCATATATGGGTTGGCTGAAATCAAAATTAACATTTAAAAATACACTTGAAATTAACCCCGAACCTTCATCAAGATTTATTAGATAAAAAATCTACTATATTACCTTTGTGTGTTAAAAAAATAAAAATAAGATTTAAGAAAGATATTGCAATCATATAGCTATTCTCATTTAATAAAAAGAAGTAGAGGGGTAGGAATAGAAATCCCATTAAGGCGGATACACCAGAAACTTTAAAAAAATAATATATCAATAACCATATAACTATAAAAAATAAACCAATAAAAATATTTAGTGCCAGCAGTATCCCAAGAGATGTGGCAACTCCTTTTCCTCCTTTGAAATTTAAGGTTACTGGAAATGTATGACCAATAAGTAAAAAAAATGATAAAAGATATGTTGCAGAATTTTCAAAACCCATGGATAGTAAAACATATACTGGAATGTAACCTTTCATGGCATCACCTAATAATGTACAAATACCAGCAATTTTATTTCCACTTCTCATCACATTGGTTGCGCCTGGGTTTTTGGAGCCAAACAAACGTGGATCCGGAAGTCTAAATATAGCGGACACTATAACCGCAAAAGGAATTGACCCGATAATATATAATATTAATGAAATACCCAGTATATCTATATTCAACATATTCTCTAACATCCGATTAATATATAATTAATATACAGTAATAATAGAATACCTTTCAAGATATGCGAAATTTAAATATTGTTTTTTTACATGGCTGGCTTTTTGATAGTAAAGTTTGGCATGATATTAAAAAATTTTTTCATAAAAAACATTCTATCAAAATATATGATTTACCAGGTTATGGAGCAAACAAAACATTAAATATGGAACATCAAAAATATTGTGATAAAATTTTTTTGAATGCCAACAGACCAACCATTGTCATTGGTTTTTCTTATGGTGGCTTATTAGCTCTTAAAAGCTATTTATCTCTTGATTCTTATATCGAAAAAATATTTCTTATAAATACAAACCTAAATATTAAGCAAAGAAGTGGAGCTATCTTGAGTATAGAAAATATTAGTAAATTAAAAAATAATCTACTATTTTATAAAGATAAAACAATTGAGAATTTCATATATGAAGTTACTAGAAACTCAAAATATTTAAAACAAGAACTAAAGATACTAAATAGAATATATACAGATTCATGTTGGCCGAGCAATGATGAATTAATAAAGAACTTGGAATATATGGCAAGATTTGAACATAATATAAAAGATACTCAAAAAGATATTGTTCTCATAAATTCTGAAAACGATATTTTTAATGATTTTGAATACATAAAGACATTAAGTAATAAACATATACAGAAAAAGATAATAAAAGACGTTGGACATTTGCCTTTTATTTCTAGAAATAAAGAAATATATCATTTGATAGAAAGTTTAATTTAGATAAATACATTATGAAAATCTATAAAAAGAAAATAGCTAAAGCATTTAATTCAAAATCTTCAACATATGAGGAATACTCTCTAGTGCAAAATGAAGTATCGAATAGAATGATAGAAAGATTGAAGCTCATGAAGTTTAAACCAAAAAGTATTTTAGATTTAGGTAGTGGAGTAGGTTATTTATCTAATATTTTAAAAGAAATATTTCCTGATGCCACTGTAACTTGTCTAGATATTTCCCTTGACATGTTGCTTGAGTGCAGAAAAAAAAATCTTAATCTTAATTTAGTTATGGCAGATGCAGAAAATATGCCATTTAGTAATAATGTTTTTGATTTAGTCATATCCAGTTTTACTTTACATTGGTGCGAAGAAATAGAGAAAATCTTTTCTGATATTCATAAATATTTAAGAAATAGAGGAGTTTTTATGTTTACGACAGTTGGTCCTAATACTTTAATGGAATTAAATCAAGCTTATGCAAATATCGATGGCGAGCAACATGTAAACTCATTTACTGATATGCATGTTTATGGAGACTCATTATTGAAATGTGGTTTTCATGATCCTGTAATGGATGTGGAAAATTTAGTAATCGAATACTCTAGCTTTTCTAATATTTTAAAATCACTTAGAAAAACTGGGGCAAATACCGTAATAGGCCAAAAAGCAAATTTTATGTCAAAAAAATCATATCGGAAGTTATCTGATTCTTATAAAAAAAATAAAGACAACGGAAGGTTTCCTGTTACATATGAGATGATATATGGGGTATCTTGGAAAAATATTAAAGATAACCCTAATAAAAATACTGGCGTTATACCTATTAAAAAAATCTAATTTTCTTAAATTAGAAATTCCATAAATACTAATATTTTGTTATGATAAAGCTCATTAAATAAAGGATGATTAATGAGAAAGCTTAGTATTTTATTATTGTCGATATTTCCTGTAATTGGTTCAACTGCTTGGGAAACTAACATGCCTAGGGGTGTCACACCAACTAGTGAGATAGCATATGACATTCATATGTTAATTTTCTACATTACAGTAGTCATTGGTATTCTGGTCTTTGGGGCTATGCTGTATTCCATTATATATCACCGAAAATCTAAAGGTTATGTGCCTGCAAAATTTCATGACAGCACGAAGGTCGAGATAATTTGGACTGTTATACCATTTTTAATTCTAGTTGGGATGGCAATACCAGCTACTAACGCCTTAATTATGATGGAGGATACAAGGGATTCTGAAATAACTCTAAAGGTAACCGGTTATCAGTGGATGTGGCAGTATGAATACTTAGAAGATAATATAAGTTTTTTCAGCAAGATTGATAGTAAAAGTAACACTGCTAGAAGATTAAATTCAGGTATAGATGTAACAGAAGTCAAAAATTATTTAAGAGATGTAGACAACTTCGTAGTATTGCCAACCAACACGAAGGTTAGGATCCTGCTCACTGCAAGTGATGTTATACATGCATGGTGGGTTCCAGAACTAGGTGGTAAAAAAGATGCTATACCTGGATATGTAAATGAATTATGGGTGGATATTAAGGAGCCGGGAACTTACAGAGGTCAGTGTGCCGAGTTGTGTGGCAAAGATCATGGGTTCATGCCTATTGTTGTTAAAGCTGTTCCAAAATCAGAATACTATAAATGGGTAGGGATACAAAAAACTAATAAAGTGGCAGAGAAAAAGTAAAAGGAAGATAATATGAGTGCTAATGTAGATAAATTACATGACGATCATCATCATACACCCTCTGGGATAATGAGATGGATTACCACGACTAATCATAAAGACATAGGAACACTATATTTATGGTTTAGCTTAATAATGTTTTTTATTGGAGGTTTGATGGCTCTCGTTATAAGAGCGGAATTATTTCAACCTGGCTTACAACTCGTAGTACCTGGATTTTTTAATCAAATGACAACAATGCATGCTTTAATTATGATTTTCGGGGCAGTAATGCCTGCTTTTGTAGGACTTGCGAACTGGCAACTACCCATTATGATTGGAGCTCCAGATATGGCCCTTCCAAGATTAAATAATTGGAGTTTTTGGATACTACCTTTTGCTTTCACTATGATGATTAGTACTTTGTTTTTTGAAGGTGGCGGACCAGCAGCTGGCTGGACTTTATATCCTCCTTTATCTTTACAGGGTGGAGATTCAATGCCATTTGTGATTTTATCAATTCATATGCTTGGCCTATCTTCAATCTTGGGGGCAATTAATGTTATTGCAACAATATTGAATATGAGAGCTCCTGGAATGACCCTCATGAAAATGCCTATTTTTGTATGGACATGGCTGATTACTGCGTTTTTATTAATTGCGGCTATGCCTGTGCTTGCTGGCGCTATTACTATGCTTTTAACAGATAGATTTTTTGGGACAAGTTTTTTCACAGCTTCAGGCGGTGGAGATCCAGTATTATTTCAGCATATATTTTGGTTTTTTGGTCACCCAGAAGTCTACATATTAATATTGCCGGCATTTGGAATAGTATCGACAATTATACCTGCTTTTTCTAGAAAAAAATTATTTGGATATGACTCAATGGTTTACGCTACAGCATCAATTGCTTTATTATCTTTCGTAGTATGGGCTCACCATATGTTCACAGTCGGTATGCCATTAGCTGGAGAAATATTCTTTATGCTTACCACAATGTTGATTGCTGTTCCTACAGGAGTAAAAGTATTTAATTGGGTAGCAACAATGTGGCGTGGCTCCATGACATTTGAAACTCCTATGTTGTTTGCAATAGCATTTATTGTCTTATTTACAATTGGTGGATTTTCTGGATTGATGTTAGCTATGGTGCCTGCAGATTTCCAATATCATGATACCTATTTTGTAGTAGCACATTTTCATTATGTACTAGTACCTGGCGCAGTATTTGCGATTATTGCTGCAGTTTATTATTGGCTGCCTAAATGGACGGGTAAAATGTACAATGAGGGTCTTGGTAAGTTACATTTCTGGTTAACTACTATTTTTGTAAATTTAACTTTTTTCCCTATGCATTTTGTTGGATTAGCAGGAATGCCAAGAAGAATACCTGACTATGCTGTTCAATTTGCAGATTTTAATGCAATTGCATCAGTAGGGGCTTTTGGTTTTGGTTTGGCACAATTACTTTTTGTTTACATTTTATTTGATACATTGAAACAAAAAGTTACCGCAGATGATAAAGTATGGGATGGAGCAGAAGGCTTAGAATGGACCTTGCCATCTCCACCACCATACCATTCTTTTGAAAAAGCACCTAAAGTTGAATAATGAGTAGCCTTAAAAAAACATATATTGCCTTAACATTCATTACTGTATTCATGTTTTCGTTTTCATATATGCTTGTCCCTTTATATGATATTTTTTGTGAAATCACTGGATTAAATGGGAAAACTAATCAAGAAAAATTCTTGGTTATGAATGAAAATCCAACTGAAAGGTTTGTGACTGTTAAATTTACTTCAACAATTGCTAACTCTGCTCCATTTAGATTCGAACCTATTGATCGTGAGATGATTGTTCAGGTTGGAAAAATTAATAATACTTTTTATACTCTTACAAATAATTCAAAAACAATTAAGCATGCAACAGCTAGCCCAAGTGTTGTGCCCAGTGAACATGCTGAGTATTTTAAAAAAATTGAATGTTTTTGTTTCAGTCAACAAGAAATTAATGGTCTAGAAACCAAAGAGCTGCCACTACAATTTATAATAGATAATGAACTACCTATCGAAACTAAAACTCTAATATTATCCTACACTATGTTTAACACAACAGATCAACTTGGATCTAAGCTGGAGTATTAATTAATGAGTGACTCAAATAGTTATTATGTACCTCATGAAACCAAGTGGCCTTTTTTAAATACTGTAGCTCTTATTGTATTATTTATAGGTCTAGCTAATTATCTCAATGGCTATGCTTCTGGCATGACTATAATGATTACAGGTTTGGCGCTTGTTTTAATTATAACTTATGGTTGGTTTTCTGATGTAGTTAGAGAAAGTGAGGCTGGCACCTATAATACTCAAGTTGATATTTCATTTCGTTGGGGCATGGTCTGGTTTATATTTTCCGAAGTAATGTTCTTTGCTGCATTTTTTGGAGCACTTTATTATGCACGTGAACTTTCTCTCCCATGGCTCGGTGGAGTAGGTTCTAAAGTTTCAACTAACATAGTTTTATGGCCTCAATTTGAGAATGTATGGCCATCTAATGGTCCAACCAACGCTGGGGGAGATTTTACATTGATGAAACCTGGGGGTATACCTGCAATTAATACTTTATTACTACTCACTAGTGGTTTAACCGTCACATGGGCTCATCACGGCCTTAAAGAACAAGATAGAAATAAATTAATCTATGGTCTTGCACTCACTGTTTTACTAGGTTTTATTTTTGTTGGATTCCAAGCATATGAGTATATGCATGCATATTCTGATTTAAATCTCAAAATGACTTCTGGAATATATGGCTCAACTTTCTATATGCTAACAGGGTTTCATGGATTTCATGTAACTTTAGGTGCAATTATGCTCACAGTTATATTGTTTAGATGTATGAAGGGACATTTTTCTGGAGATAATCACTTTGGTTTTGAGGCAGTTGCTTGGTATTGGCACTTTGTTGATGTTGTATGGTTAGGCTTATTTGTTTTTGTCTATTGGTTATAAGTCAAATTCCATGCGGTTGTATTAGATCTAAGTAATAACCTATTATTAATGTCGCAAATAATAATAAAGATAAAATAATTCTTGTTTTTAGTGAGTGAAATCCTCTCTTAGAACTCTTTTTATCTTTAATGATATAAAAAAATCCTGCAGTTAGATTATAAATAATTAGCGCTAGTAATATTAATATTATATATTTCATTTTAGGTAGATTTATTTTTACTTAAACTTAACATAGATGGATGTATGATTAAAACCTTCAAACTATTATTTTTTATCATAATAATAATAATATGTATTATTCTTGGTTTGTGGCAAATCGATAGAGCTAATGAAAAAGCTAACTTATATAATTCATTTAAGGATAAAATTTCTAAAAACCCTATAGATTTTAAAGTTATCAAGGATAACCCTATAGAATTCACTAAAATTATTATTAAAGGTAAATATATTAATGATAAACAGTTTCTACTGGATAATAAAATATTTAATAAGCAAGCAGGATATGAAGTTATTAGCCCAATGTTATTAGATAATCAAATTATATTAATCAATAGAGGCTGGGTAAGTAATAATAATAGACAATCTTTGCCTAAAATAGATATAAAAAATATTAACGAAGCGGCAATAGGTTATATATATCAGTATAAAGATTTCTATCAGTTATCCGAAGATATTTATACAAATGTTTGGCCATTAGTTATACAAAATATTGAAATTAATAAAATACAAGAAATGTTTGAGCCTAATATATTTCCCTATATAATAATGATGAATGAAGAGCAATCAAATTCTTATAGCCTGCAGACAATATATAAAAAAAACTCTGATCTTAAGCATTATATGTACGCTGGGCAATGGTTTCTCTTTGCATTAATAGGGATTATTTTTATGATTATCTTATATAGAAAGGATAAAAGAGATGAATTCAAATCAAATTAAACTACTAATTATTATTTCAATATTTATGATCCCATTTATAATCTCATATTTCATGATGGATGATTACTCCTCTGATAAAGAATGGTCTACAACAAATTATGGTACCTTTATAGAACCCATAGTATCAATAAATGATATAAATATAGAGAATGACCTAGGCGAGAAATCTAATACCAATAAATTAAATGGAAGATGGACTTTAGTATATTATCTAGATAATAAATGTTTGAATGATTGTATAGAAAATATATATTTATTAAGACAAATTCATACAGCTTTAGGAAAAGACATGAATAGACTTCAAAGAGTACTAGTCTCAAATCATGAACTTAATAATGATATTTTAAATTCATATCCTGGTTTACTTGTTATAAAAAATAAACCAGATAAATTGTCCGGTCTTCTTAAGAGTATTTCTATAAAAACATCTATTTTGTTAGTTGATCCGTTAGGTAATGTTATACTTAAATATAATAATAACTTTGAAGGAAAAAAACTTCTCAAAGATATTAAGAAACTATTTAAACTTTCCCGAATTGGATAATGATGACTACATATACTATTAGAAATATAAGCTTGTTAGCTTCATTTTTTACACTGATTGTTATTTCTGTTGGAGCATGGGTCAGATTAACTCATGCAGGCTTAGGGTGTCCTGATTGGCCTGGCTGTTATGGTATCTTAGGTACTCCGACTAGTGATGCTGAATTAGCTGAAGCAAAAAAACTATACCCCGATGCGGTAATAGATACCGGCAAGGCCTGGAGAGAAATGCTGCATAGATATCTTGCTGGAACATTGGGAATTTTCGTTTTTTATGTATCTTATCTTACCCTTAAGTATGCGAGACATGTTCCTAAATTATTACCTATTTCTCTTATAGTGCTAATTATTGTTCAGTCGCTTATGGGGATGTTAACAGTCACAGAGCTAGTTAAGCCTACTATAGTGACTACACATCTAGTGCTAGGTATGACTACAGCAACTCTATTATTATGGAACAGCTTTGAAATTTATAAATCTACGGTAAGATATCAATTAGATAAGAAGCTAATTATTTTAATTATTTTTTGCACTTTTGGATTAGTTGCACAGATAATATTAGGGGGGTGGACCAGCACAAATTACGCATCATTAGCCTGCACTGATTTTCCCAAGTGTGGTAATGAATGGTGGCCTTCAAATATGAACTATCTAGAAGCATTCACTATTATGAATCTACCTGATGTCAACTATGAATTAGGACCTCTAGCCTATAATGCTAAGTTAGCAATACATTTCACTCATAGGTTTGGGGCATTGATTCTTACCATATTGTTTTCAGCATTATTCATATATTTATTTTTTATACAATCTAGTCAACAAATAAAAAGAATCGGATACATTGTTCTAGTATTTTTTTTACTACAAATCACTTTAGGGATATTCAATGTTATTTATAGCTTGCCTGTTTCTATAGCTGTGTTACATACAGTAAATGCGTCAATTCTACTAATGAGTATGATAACTCTATTATATTATTCGACATATCGCATACAAAAGTGATAAAATCTAAAACATGGAAAATCCTTCGTTATATTCCGCTGGTAATTTTTTAAATGTTGCTCGTGAGTTTATCATCCTTACTAAACCAAGGGTAAATTTATTGATAATGTTCACAGCGATTGTAGGTATGTTACTGGCACACCAAAGCACTTTAAATTATGAATTAATTTTTTTCGCTAGTATTGGTATCGGCCTTGCGGCATCTGCAGCAGCAATTATTAATCATGTGGTTGATCAGAAAATAGATTCTATTATGGATAGGACTAAATCCAGGCCCTTAGTGAATGGTTCCATCAAACCTCTACATGCTATTTATTTTGCTTTATTTTTATCTTTCGCATCGATATCTTTGCTTTATATTCTTGTAAATCCTTTAACTGCATTATTAACTTTATTATCTATTATAATCTATTCATTTATCTATTCTGTTTATTTAAAAAATCTGACTTCTCAAAATATTGTAATAGGAGGTATCGCTGGAGCAATGCCGCCATTATTGGGTTGGACTTCTATTACTAATCAAATAGAGCCCTTTCCATTGGTGCTTTTTTTAATTATTTTTTTATGGACGCCGCCACACTTTTGGGCTTTAGCTGTGTATAAATATGAAGATTATAAAAAAGCTGATATTCCTATGCTACCAGTTACCCATGGAAAAGATTTTACAAGGTTACATATATTTTTGTACTCCATCTTACTTTTTTGTATTACTTTGTTCCCGTTTATTTTAGGTTTATCTGGTTTTATATATTTAGCAGGAAGTACTATAATAGGGCTTAAGTTTGTAATAGATGCTTATGATTTAATGATTACTAAATCTGATAAGAAGGCTATTGGCTTATTTAAATATTCGATCACATACTTAGCGGTCTTATTTGCAGTATTGCTGATAGATCACTATGTGTATTTGACAGTAAATTAAGCAATTAACATATTATTTTTTAATAAATCAAGAGATTGATTTTCAATTTGCCTAACTCTTTCTTTGGAAATTTTATATTTTTTTGATAATTCATCAAGCGTAGCTTTATCTTCAAGCAGATAACGCTGCTCTATGATATCTTTACTTCTTTCATCCAATCTAGACATAGCAGATTGTAAATTACCTAATTTTATAGAACTATCATTTTCATATTGAAGTTTTGTTAATGGATCAGCATTATCTGTTAAGTAGGTAGATGGAGACAGCTCATCTTCATCTGAAGGATCATACGAGACATCAGCACCACTTAATCGTGATTCCATCAATGTCACAGTTTCTGACTTAACATTAAGTTCCTGAGCAATATTTTCTTTCTCACTCTCTGTTAACCAAGAAATATTTTTTTTCTTACTTCTAAGTTTAAAGAATAATTTCCTCTGAGCTTTAGTGGTTGCAACTTTGACAATTCTCCAATTTTTCAAAACAAACTCATGAATCTCTGCTCTTATCCAGTATATCGCAAAAGACAATAGTCTAACATTTTTATCAGGATCAAATTTTTTTACTGCTTTCATCAAACCAATATTACCTTCTTGTATTAAGTCTAAAAGCGGTAAACCATAACCCTTATATGTTTTTGCAACATGAACTACAAACCTTAAGTGCGCCATGACTAATTTTTTTGCAGCATCAAGATCGTCTGATGTATTCAGCTTTTTAAACAAGGATATTTCGTCTTCTTTTGACAACAAGGGAGTCTGCCTTAATTGATTAAGGTAGATTTCAATAGAATCCGTAGAACTCAAATCTAAAGCTGATTCTACTGGTAAATTTTCAATAACTTGGTTATCCATAAGCTTTTGTCCTTCATGATAATTATAATGGCAATTTTGATGTATTCAAGTAACTATAATGAACTTTTTCTATAATAATCAATATTATAGCAAAAAATAGGTGAATTTAGGATAAAAACCATGAGAAAAAGATTATTTTGATAATTTATTTATTTGATATAATTCTAGGGTGAAATCTAAATTTATCAAATATTTCTTCATTAACATCCTATTTTTGGGTTTGTTAGCGCCATTATATGTTGAATCAAGTCTTAAATTTTCAGATAGGATTGAAGAGTATTCGCTCGATAATAATTTAAAAGTTATTCTTATTAGAGATTCAAGAAGTCCTGCTGTAGTTTCAAGTATATGGTATAAAGTTGGATCAAGTTATGAATATGATGGAATAACAGGTATATCTCATTTACTTGAACACATGATGTTTAAAGGAACAAGCATTACTGAGCCTGGAGTGTTTTCAAAGAAGATAAAAGAGGTGGGAGGATCAGAAAATGCTTTTACCGGACGAGATTTTACAGGTTACTATCAAAAAATCCATAAAGATTTTTTAGAATTATCTCTTAAGTTAGAATCCGATAGAATGAGTAATTTAGTCTTTAATGATAATGAGTTAAAAAATGAAAGAGAAGTTGTCAAAGAAGAGCGTAGGCTAAGGACAGATGACAAACCAATATCTAAAGTTTTTGAAAAAATTGGATTACAGGCTTTTGGAGTGAATGCCTATGGAATACCAATAATTGGTAGCATGAAAGACATAGAAACAATAAGCATTGAAGACTTAAAAAAATGGTATGCAAACTTTTACGTTCCAAATAATGCCACACTTATCATTGCTGGTGATTTTGATATAAATAATACTAAAGAATTAATACAAAAATATTATGGTAAAATTCCAAGTAAAAATGTGAAAGACTTAACCAGAAAAAAAGATTATGTGCTTTCTTATAGTGATATTAAAGTTTCTGATCAAATCTCCGAACCGTTGGTTTTATTATCATTTAAGAATACACCATTTGATCTGAAAAAAAAGAAAGAGGTTTATGCTTTAGAATTATTACTAGAATTAATGGATGGGAGTTCTGCTTCAAGGTTTACCAAAAACCTAGTAGATACAAAAAAAATTGCACTCAATACCTTCATATCGTTTGATAGCTATTCTAAAAAAGATAACCTAGTGACCATAGGAGGCTCGCCAAGAAATGGTATATCACCAAGTCAATTAAAGAAGGCAATATTTGATGAATTTCGATATTTTATTAAAAATGGTTTATTAACTGATGAGCTATCAAATACTAAATCAAGATTATTAGCTAATAATATATATAAATTTGACTCAGTTTTTTATCAAGCTATGCAGGTTGGCATGTTAGAGACGAAAGGGTTTGATTGGAAGTTATTAGATGAGTATGTAAAAGACATCAATAATGTAACTGAGAATGATTTAATTAATATAGCTAAAAAAATTATCATCAATAATGATCATATATATTCTTTGATAGAGCCAAGATCATGAGAGCATTACATCAATTAGTTCCATTACTTTTCTTTTTTATTACTATATCTGCAGAATCTTTTCCTAAAATTCAGAATATAAAACAAAATCCTAATTATTTGCTCATAGAAGAAGCCTCTCTCCCTATAGTCGATGTAAATATCACATTTAATTTAGGAAGTAAGGACGATCTTGATTATAAAGGTATTACTAATTATGCAATTAATCTTTTGCATCTTCAAAAAGTAAATAATGAGAAAATTATAGATTCTCTTCAAAAAATAGGAGCGCAATATAGCTCTAATGTAACACGTGACTCGAGTTCTATAACACTCAGATTTATTAGCAATGATGAAAATATTAAGTTCATTTCTAGACAAATTAATAAAATGTTAACTGGATACAGAAGTATATCGGATGATGCACGTGATTTTACGACCGAATCTATTTTGAATTCAATTAAAAATCGAGAACTCATGCCATCTAGCATTGTTTCATATAAGTCTAATGAAAGATTTTTCAAAGGTACCGGGTATGCACACCCAATTGAAGGATACAAAGAGGATATAGAAGGACTAAATGCTACTATTGTTAATAATCATCTTTTAAAAGTTATAAATAAGGAAAATATTAAAATAAATTTTGTGGGTGATATAAATGTAAATACAGCAGCAAACTTTATATCTAGAGTATTAAATAACATACCACTGAAAAGCACTTATATAGATGAATCTGAAATCTTAGATATCAAAGTCTTATCTGATATTTATAATATTAAGCATGACAGTAGTCAAACCCATATATCTATCTATATACCTGCAGTTAAACGTACTGATAAAAACTTTTATAATATCTTGGTAGCAAATTATATTTTTGGAGGGAGTGGGTTTGGTTCTATATTGATGCGAGAAATCAGGGAAAAAAATGGCTTAGCATATTCAGTATATAGTTACTTGATGCCTTATAATAATGCTGGAGTTCTAAAAATTGGCATGCAGACCAAAACATCAAATACTCCTAAAGCTTTGAGAATATTAAAAAAAGAAATCCAAAAATTAAAAAATTTTGATATTTCCGAACATGATATTTATTTAGCAAAAACAAGCATTTTGAAAAGTTTTGAACTTAGGTTTGATACTAATAAGAAAAGATTAGATACACTTTCAGCTATAAATGAATTAAATATGTCTGAAAAGTATTTTAAAAAATATATTAAAGGCATAAAATCCGTATCTAAAGAAAGTATAAAATCCTCTCTACATTCAAATATTGGTTTTGAAAATATGTTAATTACAACCGTAGGAAGAGAATGATTGCTTGATAACAAAATAAAAATTACAGGGGGGATTTTGAAATCGAGAGTATTGACATTTATTAATAATGATAACCTCAAACCTACAAAATCATATATCCGTGAATCAATATTTAATATTATAAAAATAGATAGTAAAATGATATGCTTAGATTTATTTTCCGGGAGTGGGATATTATCAGCAGAAGCAATTTCAAGAGGAGCAAAAAGTTCTACCCTTATAGAAAATAATACAAAAACATGCAACCAAATTCAAAATCAATTTAAAATATTGGGTATAAAAAATTATGAATTATATAAGTTAGATGTATTAAAGTATTTAAAACTTAAAGATGCTGTGTTTTATGATCTAATTTTCATCGATGCTCCATTTAAAAGTAATCTCTTAGAATTAACAATAGAAATAATGGATGATTTAAACTATTTTGAAAAAAATATTTATTTATATTTTGAACAAAACAAACAAGATTATAATCAAAAGCTTGTACCAATAATCTCTAAGACTCATAATGTAATAAAAGATTTGAGTATAGGTGATGTAAGTTATACAATTGCTAAAAAAAGAGATATATAAAGATGGCATTAGTAGCAGTTTATCCAGGTACATTTGATCCAATAACAAATGGTCATTCCGATCTTATTAAAAGAGGTTGTAAAATCTTTAATAAGATCCTTGTAGCGGTTGCTGAAAATCCTCAAAAAAATACATTATTTAATGTTGAAGAAAGAGTAAGCTTTATAGAAGAGATTTTTAAAGATGAGAAAAGAGTAGAAGTTTTTATTTTAAATAAGCTTTTAGTAGATTTTGCAAATGAACACTCTGCTACTGTTCTATTGAGGGGTTTAAGAGCAGTTTCTGATTTCGAATATGAAGTGCAATTAGCTAGCATGAACAGATCCATGGAACCTAACATAGAGAGTGTGTTTATGAGTCCAGCTGAAGAATTTGGATTTTTATCTTCTAGCATAATAAAAGATATTGCAAAGCATGGAGGAAGGTTGGATAAATTTGTGCATAAAAAAGTTTTAGAATCTCTCAAATATAAGTTTAAGTAATTACTTTTGACATTTATTGCAAAAAAAAGAAGAACGTCCGCCAAGTTTTAAAATTTTAATTTTGTTTCCACACTCACATGACTTTTTTCCATAAATCAAAAGTTTTTGTTGGAAATAACCCGGGCTTCCATCTAAACTCCTAAAATCTTTCAATGTAGTCCCACCAGCTTTTATCGCCTTTTTTAGTACGAATTTTATAGCCTTAACTAATTTTTCATAATTTATAAGAGTTAGGCGCTTACATTTTTTGTTTGGCCTAATCCCAGACATAAATAATGCTTCACAAGCATATATATTTCCTATCCCTGTCACTATATTTTGATTCATTATTAGGTTCTTAATTGCAATATTTTTTTTACTACATTTATTTTTAAGATAGTCTTTATTAAACATACTTTCTAAAGGTTCAGGCCCTAAATCTTTTATTAAAAAATGATCATCTATATGTTTGCAATAATGAATAGATCCAAATTTTCTAACATCATTGTACCTGAGTATACAATCATTTTTAAACTCAATATCAAAGTGATCATGTTTCGCGAAATGTAAATCTCCATCACTAATAAACTTTATAATTCCAGTCATGCCGAGATGAATTATTAAATATCCCATATCTAATTTAAAAATTATGTATTTACCTCTCCTATAGATATTTTTAATGTGCTTACCTTTTACTATTGTGGGAATTTTACTATCAATTCTCCATCTAAGACTAGGGTTTATTATTTTAAATTTATTTATTTGTCGAGATTTAATACTTTTCTTAATAGCTTTTACGACAGTTTCTACTTCTGGTAATTCAGGCATAATTAATCATTTATTGGACATATTTTTTAATGTATCATATGATGAAATTAATCTTAAATATATAAATATGAATGAATTAATAATTAATGGAATAATAGAATTTACGTGGATAGAATATGTCATCTATACCCTTGTGGTTACTCATATAACAATTGTGGCAATCACCCTCTATCTCCACAGAGGAATTTGCCATTCTGCAATCCACATTAAGCCTATTTTAGCTCACTTTTTTAGATTCTGGTTGTGGCTAACAACATCGATGAGAACGGCAGATTGGGTCGCTATTCACCGTAAACATCATGCTAAAGTCGAAACCATAGACGATCCTCATAGCCCCGCGTTTTATGGCATTAAGAGCGTATTGCTGAGAGGGGCAGATCTATACCATGATGAAAAAAATAATTCTGATACCATAAACAAATATTCCCAAAACTGTCCAAATGATTGGGTTGAAAACAATATCTATACTCCAAGAAGCAATCTAGGCATACTTATTTTATTCTTTTTTAATATCCTTTTATTTGGTGTGGTTGGAATAATAATTTGGGCAATTCAAATGGCTTGGACACCTATTTTTGCAGCTGGAGGGATTAATGGAGCTGGACATTATTGGGGTTATAGAAACTATGATACTAGTGATGATTCTACAAATTTAGGCCCATTAGGCATCATTATTGGCGGCGAAGAATTACATAATAACCATCATGCTTTTCCTACTGCAGCAAAATTTTCATTGAAACCATGGGAGTTTGATATTGGATGGTTCTATATAAAGATTTTTTCATACTTAGGCCAAGTAAATGTTAAAAGGCTCGCACCCAAAACTATAATCGAGAATAATCTTAATGAAAAACTTGATTCTGAAATAGGGTATGCATTGCTCAGGTCTAAACTTACGGTAATTACTAATTATACAAAAAATGTTATTAAGCCAATTATGAAAAGTGAAACTAAAAATGCAAGTGATGACATAAGAAATTTATTAAATAAATCAAAAGCTATGCTTGCTAGAGAGCCACATAGAATATCTAATCAAGAAACTAATCAGTTGGGTAAAATATTTGATAAGTGTAGTTCTTTGAAAATAGCGTACCAGCTAAAAAATAAACTTTTTGATATCTTGCATGCTAGAAACTTAAAGCATGAAAATTTCATAGAAACAATTAACGCATGGTGTATTGAAGCAAAAAGCCAGGGCATAGATTGTTTAGATGATTTTTCTGAAAGCCTGAAGGGTTACAAAGTAATATAATAAGTTATTTAATTTTACCTTCTTTATACATTACGTATTTTTTAATTTTCGGATCAAACTTTTTAAGCTCTAACTTATCGGGCATGGTCTTTTTATTTTTTGTTGTGGTATAGAAATGTCCTGTACCTGCTGACGAATTTAATCTAATTTTTTCTCTCATAATATTAATTAACGTTATATTTTTCTAAAGCCACATCTAACCCATGCTTATCTATGATTCTCAGACCTTTGTTAGATAATTTTAATGTAATCCATTTTTTTTGCGCTTCTGACCATAATCTGTGGTTATGTAAGTTTGGCTCAAATTTCCTTCGAGTCCTATTTTTTGCATGCGAGACATTATTGCCTGACATAACTCCCTTTTTTGTAATTTGACATATTTTTGACACTTTGTATCTCCAAACTCAATAATGATATCAGAAACATAATCATATACAATATATATATATAAATTTACAGGAAATATAATGGATATAGTATTTATAAAGGAATTATGTATTGAAACAATTATAGGAATCTATGACTGGGAGAGAAAAATCAAACAGGTTGTTAGTATAGACTTAGAGCTTGGTACTGAGATCTCTAAAGCATCAGATTCCGATAATATTCAGGACACAATCGATTACAAGGCTGTAGCAAAAACAGTGCAATCATTTATTCAAAAAAGTGAATTTTTACTAATCGAGGCTTTAGCTGAAGAAACTATTAAGCTAATTTTTACAGAGTTTAATATTACCTATGTTAAAGGTAGATTTAGTAAACCTGGAGCTGTTACAGGGTCTAAAGAGGTAGGAGTGATAATAGAAAGGACTAATAGCAGTGCATAAGGTTTATATTGGTATTGGAAGTAATCTTGAGAAAGAAAGAAATATTCATTCATGCATATCTATGCTTCGTAAAAATTATGAAAATATAATACTTTCGCCAGTATATGAAACTGAATCCATGGGGTTTGATGGTCCAAATTTTTACAATCTGGTATCTTCATTTAATACAAAAGAGGATATCTATAGTCTCAAAGAGCAATTAAAAAAAATTGAAAATTCACATGGCAGAAATTTTAACGAAAGTAAATTTAGCTCGCGTACATTAGATATCGACATTTTATATTACGACGATTTAATTCTATCAAACGAAAAAATCAGCATACCAAGAAAAGAAATAATTGAGTATGATTTTGTATTAAAACCATTGATAGATATTGCCGGAGATTTCATACATCCTTCTTTAAATATTTCTCATCTCGAAATAATGAAAAATCATAATATTAAGAAACAAATTATATCTGAGATCAGTTTAGATTTATAAATGAATATATTACTCCAGTGTATTATTTCTTATCTTGGATTATTGCCATATATTTATTATCTAACTGACATTTATTTTTTAGAATATTTAAATCCCATGATCTTGCTAGATATGATGTTGTATAACACTTTATTAATCTTTACATTTATAGGAGCGATTAATTGGGATTTTTCTAAAGGTACAATATTTTTCACTATATATGGATTTATTCCAAGCTTACTTTCTTTTGGGATCATAATATTTAATATCTTAGGATTTGATCAAATGTCTTTATTTGTATATTTGATATCTTTTCTGTTAATACAGCTATTTATTGATTATTTAGTATATTTAAAACTTAAAACTAATTCTTCAATTATATATTATTTACGAATCCCAATTACTTTATCGTTGTGCCTATTTTTAATAGTACCTTTGATGATTGTCCCAAATTAATTTTTATCTACATATTTAATTTACGGCCACCATCAACATTAATGTTTTGCCCAGTAATATAATCTGCATCTTTAATCAAGAATAATACTGCTTTTGCTATATCTTCTGGTTTCCCTATCTTTTCCAACGCAATTCTTGACAATATTTCTTTTTTCTTTTTTTGATTACCCATATCAGATTCAGGCCACATAATTGCTCCAGGCGAGACGCCATTCACTCTAACGCTAGGTGCTAAATCTTTTGCAAGAGTTTTAGTTAATGCCAGTAGCCCTGCTTTACTTAAATTATAAATAATATGATCTTTTAAAGGTGGATCAATATGAATGTCTATTATATTTATAATAGAACCTTTCCTTTTTTTCAATTCTGGATACAAATTTTTTGATAAAAATAAAGGTGCCTTAAGATTAGTATCAATGATATCTTCCCAGGATTTATTATTAATCATATTAATTTTAGTAGGGTAGAACTTTGAGGCATTATTTATTAATACATCTACCCTCCCAAATATTTTTACTATATTTTTACATAGTAAGCTAAAATCTGTTTTTGAGTTGAGATTAACCTTTATGATTTCACATGAATTTTTTCTTTTTGTATTTAGTTCTTTAGCTAAAATTTTAGCCTCTTTGCTAGATTTATTATAAGTTGTAACTATATTATACCCATTCATATGAAGATATTTTGCAGTTATTAGGCCTATTCGTCTTATGCCGCCAGTAATAAAAACTATTCTGTTCTTAGTCATAGATATATATTAAGGATTATTTAAAAAATGTACACTATAATTAAAATATAAATTATGGAAAAATATCTAGAATCATATCTATCTGAAAAAATTCACAAGGAAGGAGAGATATCCTTTTCCACTTATATGGAAACAGTCTTATATAATGATAATTTTGGCTACTATACTAATTCAAAAAAAATCTTTGGTCCTCAAGGAGACTTTATTACCGCGCCTACTTCATCATCATTATTTGGAGAGACCATTTCTAATGAATTTATAAACCTTTCAAAGGACAACCCGAATTTATCCATATTAGAACTAGGAGGAGGTGATGGGAGTCTAGCTGTATCTATAGTTTCTAGATTAATCGAAAATAATACTTTACCTAAATGCTACATTATTTTAGAAATATCGGTAAACCTAATTAAAATACAGAAGCAAAAAATAAAAAAATATCTACCTGACCTATATAAATTATTTAAGTGGACCAGCACTATAGATCATCAGAAATTCTCTGGTCTAGTTATAGCTAATGAATTTTTTGATGCTCTTCCGACTGAGAGATTTAGAATTAAAAATAATAAAATAGAATCATTATACATAGGGTATAAAAATAACAAGCTATCTTATTGTTGGAAACCCGCTAATGACTCATTTAAAAAAGAACTTGATAGAGCAAAAAATTCTAATCAGAGATTGGAATATGATAACTATATTAGTGAGCTCAACCTTAACTATTATAAATGGATATCACTATTACAGAAAATGCTTATAAGCGGCGCAATATTCATTATTGATTATGGATATAATAGTAGAGAATATTTTTTAAAAGATAGACATGATGGAACATTAGTTTGTATTTATAATCACCAAACTAATTTTAACCCTTTAATAAATATAGGTAGCCAAGACATATCTTCTTTTGTAAATTTTACTCATATCTCAAATATCTCTAAATCTTTGAATTTGTTAGTTGATGGCTATATAAGTCAATCGAGCTTTTTAGTTAATTTAGGAATTCTTGATATCTTCAAAAACAAAAAATATTCAGAAGAACAAAATATTATTGAACTAAACAGATTGAAAAATATTCTCTTGCCAAATACAATGGGTGAAATATTCAAGGTTCTTGTTTTGAAAAAAAATATAAATAATCAATTACTTTCAACCAAAGAGTTTAATAATATAAATAAATTATAATATGGATTTCATATACTTATTAATTTTGTCAGCTATCCAGGGCATTACCGAATTTTTGCCTATTTCTAGTCAATCACATTTAATCCTTGCATCATTCTTCTTAGATATGGTGGACCAAGGCGTAGGGTTTGACATAGCGCTCCATTTCGGTTCATTAATCGCTATTTTAATTTATTACAGATATGAAGTAAGGAAAATATTTTCACTGTCGCAAGAAGGCATAGTGTATTTAAAATTAATAGTCCTAGGATCTATACCGCTCCCAATAATAGGTTTATTATTTATAGATATTGTTTCTATCAATATGAGAACTATTTTTTCAATTTCCATCATGACTATTATTTTTGCTTTAATTTTATATATTGCTGATATGAAAAAAAAGGAGACTATTCGCAAACTAAGTTCATTGAATATTCTTACAATTATATTTATAGGTTTTATGCAAACATTAGCAATTATACCAGGAGTATCAAGATCAGGTATTGTAATCACTGCTGCCTTATTAGCCAAATTTAGCCGAGAGGACTCTATTAAAATCGCTTTCCTATTATCTATGCCAGCTATTTTTATGGCAACTATCTATCAATCAATGGAATTATATAAATTGGGAAATTTTGAAATAATAAATGAATATCTTTTGGGGGCTTTTTTATCTTTTATTTTTTCATATACAACTATTTATTTGTTTATATCAACCATAAATAAGGTATCTTTCACGCCATATGTAATTTATAGATTAATTTTAGGTATATCCTTATTTGGATTTGTTTAAGATATTTTTTATACAGTCTTGAGCTATTTCGCGATGTACGTTTTCAATAATCTTCTTTATTTCACTGCCAGGTTTCTTTTGATCCTCTAAGCTGAGTTTATAACTTTTTATTTTATATATTAAATCTTCAAAAAAAAACTTATGCTTTTCAAACCCATGGATAACTTCTGAGGCATACACACATGACATAAATGACTTCAATCTTTCTTCTTTGCGTATATCAAGTCTTTTCAGAAGAGATACGAGAGTCTCATATTCATCAATGCTTTTGGGTATATAAGAGACATAGTCATCAAAACAGCTATCTAATAATAAAGCTAATTCTGTATATTCATTTGGAATCCTTAATCTTTGAGAAAAGCTAGTTATCTCACTTGAATTTATATGATTAAACATATGAACAGCTATTACTTCAACATTTGTAGGATTATTTGGCCAGTAACATTTCATGGGGACTTCAGGATCGAGGATAATTTCTGGAAACAATACATCTAGAGCATTACATTTATCTAAAAATCTAAAGAACAATAATAAATCTTCTTCTGTTTTATATACCTCAAGCCATATGCGCTCTGGTGTTAGATACTCAAGTTCACCACTTTCTACAATTTCTCTAATTTTATCCATTGTTTCTGGGACAACTGTAAAATTTTGAAACGTCGCATAAAATCTTGCTATCCTTAAAACCCTCAAAGGATCTTCTGAAAATGCATCTGAGACGTGTCTTAACTTCTTATCTTTAATATCATTTTGTCCATTGTAGGGATCTATTAAAGTGCCATCTTCGTCTTTAGCTATCGCATTGACAGTCAAATCTCTTCTGGCTAAATCTTCATTGAGAGTCACTTTTGAATCAGTATCAAATTTAAACCCAGTATAACCATGCCCAGTTTTTCTCTCTGTGCGCGCCAAAGCATATTCTTCTCCAGTTATTGGATGAATAAATACTGGGAAATCTTTACCTACCTGTTTAAATTTTTTCTTACGCATTTCATCAGGTGTCGAGCCAACTACAACCCAATCTTTTTCATTAACTTGTCGCCCAAGTAACTCATCCCTCACTGCCCCACCAACAAGATAAACTTTCATTATTTTCTTCCTGACTTTTTTCTTAACTTTTCAAAGCGTTTTTGTGTATAAGAGGTATTTAAGTATCTTGGAACAATATCCTCCACTAAAGAAGTTCCTTTAAAACCTTCTTCGCTAGTACTATCAATTTGTAATGACTCAAAGTTGTCAACTGTAAATAATTTCCCTGGTAATCTTTGAAATACTTGAGCTTGTAATTTTGAGAAAGTATAATTTAAAGGTATTATCAATCTTTTTATTCCTAACGATTTTATTGTTAGATCAATTAATTGACGAAACGTATATTCCCTAGGTCCCGTAATATCAATTTTTTTTCCAAATGTTTCACGGTCTAAAATAGAGTCAATCATAAAATCTGTCAGATCACTAACATAAACAGGCATAAACTTGGAGCTGTGACATGCTAATGGAAAAATAGGAAATATCTTCAGTAGTGTTGAAAACTTATTGAAGAACGAATCTTTTTCTCCAAATACTATTGATGGCCTAAAAATTGTGTAATTACAGAACTCTTTAAAGTTATCTTCAATATGATTTTCTGCAAAACCTTTTGTTTTAAGATATTTACTCGGAGCTTGCGGATCAGCATTTAACGAACTTATATGGAGATAACGTTTTATTTGATTAGCATTTATAGCTCTAGATAATTTTTTTATGAGTTCATGATGTATAGCTTCAAAAGTATTATCTTCATCAAATTCATTTAAAATACCAATTGTGTTGATAACTATGTCAGAATCTTTGAAACATAAATTCAAACTCCTTTCATCAGTGACATCCATTTGCTTTATTTCAAGATTAGGTATCAGCTTCAAGCTTTGGTTAGATTCACTATTCCGTGTTAATACTTCTATTCTATCTGCTAACTTAGAGAGTTTTATAGCTAATTGGGAGCCTATGAAGCCTGTACCGCCTAATATTATTATTTTACCCAAATTTTGCATCATTATCGTATCTATAAGAACTATTGTTAATTCTATTATAGAATATTAATATAGTACAAACTATTTAAGGAAAAGTATGAATTCGAATAAAATTACTAAAGATATGTTTATGGTTCTAACATATGAAATACATGATGATCAATCGAAAATTATTGAAAAGGTAGACAACCCAGTCACATGTATACATGGACAAGGAAAAAAATTACTTCCTAAAATTGAAAAAGCTCTAGAAGGACTAACAATAGGAGATCATATTGAAATAATGATTGGGCCTGAAGATGGGTTTGGTGAATATGATGAATCGTTAATTATTAAAGACAAAACATCTAATGTTCCCAAACAATTTAGAAAAGTCGATGAAATAATTGCTTTTGTTAATGAGGCAGGAAATAAAAAAGATTTTCGAGTCATTAAAGTTGATGATCAGAATATTGTTCTAGATGGCAACCACTATCTTTCCGGAAAAAATCTTTTATATAAGATTAAAATTCTCGATGTTAGAGAATCCACACCCTATGATCGAGAACAAGATAAATTAAGTCTGATAAATAGCTGAAAGGTATGAGTCTTATATAAGACTCATATTCAGCACACCTTCCATTTTCTCAGCCATTTCTGATTTACCAGTTCGACTATCACCAATTGTTGCAACAGTGACATCTACTTCTTTAAGGCTTTTGTCACCAGCAGCCTTTCTTTTTTCAATAGCTGTAGATTTAATTAACTCAATCATGTCATGAGCTGCACGCTCCGGACCTTCATGCTCTACCATATCCCTGTCTTCAAAACCACATTCTTTTAACAGGTCATCACTACTTTCCTTATAAACACCAGCCATTAACATGCTATGTGCTAAACCTATTTTCATTTTACCTTTTCCAGCGCGTGTGGTGAAATTGTTCCAAAATTTTTCTTCAATTTTTTCAAATTTCTCACATAAGTCAGCATGTTGAGGTAGATCTTTCCACTCCTTATCTTTCAATAATGGAAATGGGTTTGCCCAGTAACTAATTTCAACATCTCCACGATGTGTTTGTGTACTACCTGCAGCGACTCTTGCTCCACTTCTAAAACTCTCTAAGGCTTTATCAGGAGTAATATCTGTTTTCATACATGAAACGCCTGGTTTCATTAGTTCATAGTTATTGAGATATAGGAGTATATCTAGTTCAGATCCTGTAGATATCTCGGAGTATTCAGTAACTGGTACAATTTGTCTTGCATTAGTTCCAGAATGCTTATTGTAACCAATTTCACGACCTTCCATCTGCATTTTAGCGTGTTCACTGAAACCATCCAAACAAGCGAATGCGCCTGTTTCAGTTCCATAAAACATTGGAATTTCATTTTGTAATGTAGCTCTACCCATATCATCTGCTTTGATGAATGAGTCGAAAATATAGGGTTCATTTGTTTTTTCATCAAATCTAACAACATATCTTGTAGCACCGCAATGAAGAGGCAAGTCTCCATTAAGAATACATAAAACATTATGTAGAGTTAGCATTGGTTTTTTCCCATAACCAAAATATTGACATTCATCTAGACCAGGTATCAGCCCAACAAGGATATTATTTTCCTTGTCATGAAAGTATCCTAAATCATCCATATTAGAATTTGGGCAACCTAAAACAAAAATACCATCAGGTTGTTTTTTTGTAATATTTTCTACTTTAGAAAATGGGAATAGGTTCAATAGACCCGGCTCAAGTTCTATGTAACCTCTGGTTTTATGAATGTAACAAAGTATATTCCATTTACCTATCTCAAATGGTATTGCCACATAGTCTTCAGGTATGAATTTATCATTTTTAACCGGATTATGATCTAGAGCAAAAAAGGGAAAAGCTCTTTTATTTGCATGAGTTGTATAGTAAACGCCAGTTCTCATGTCTGCAGCTGTTGTCATTGGAACTTGATTCAAGTTGGAATAATCCCCAGGTAGGTTGACAAAATGCCCGGATATTTCACCCACTGCGACATTTGGATGACACTCTAATCCTTGTGTCCTTCTTACACCTTCACCGAGCCCAGCCCTAATGAGCAATTCTCTTCGTGTTTCTACTATAAGTTCAGAAAGTTTATCAGCTTTGAGAGATACTTTATCCTTTATCATTTCAGCATCTGTTCCATCTTCAAGAACTTCGTTATGTAATCTTACGAGTCTAGTATAAGATTTTGTTCTATAGTGATGAAAGGCCCCATCAATAAATTTAACCGAGTCTCTATGATCTCTTAATTGATCACCAGAGAAAGGAGTCTCTCCCTCAATGATGGATATATATGTATTTGCATCAATACTTTGTATGTATTCAATCTTATGAAGAACATCATCTTTAAGGTCAGTGTTCTCCCGGTTTTTTAATTCTTTTATAAATTGTTTTTTATAAATATCTAAGTATTGTCCAAAAGCTTTGCTTTTTAGTAATTGTAGTGGAGTTGTACATCCATCTCTTATTTCAAGAATTTTTTCCATGATTCACTTATTCCTCTATTTAATATTTTTATGCATTTTAGCATAATGCATATCTTAGTTTTATTAGCTTAAAAGAACTTTGATTTTTTAAGCAACGTTGATTATAGTATTAGTCTTCTCTATCATCAATGAGAATTTAATTATATATTTATGGATATTTTATGAAAAATTTGATAGCACCTCATGGCGTTGATACTCTAAAACCCTTATATATCAACGATTCTTCCAAAAGACAGAGCATTTTGGAGCAATCTAAAAAGATTCCGCAGCTACTACTTAACTCTGCTGCAGCTGCAAATACTGTAATGCTAGGTGCTGGCTACTTCACTCCTTTGAGAGGTTTCATGGATAAAAAGAATGCTATAAGTGTTGCAAATAAAATGATTACACAGGAAGAGTTGTTTTGGCCGGTGCCAATTATGAACTTATCTAAAGATATTGGTTCTATCAAAGAAAATGATGAAATAGCTTTATTAGACCCCAATTTAGACGGCAATCCTGTCATGGCTACACAAATAGTAGAGTCAATAGAACATTTAACTGATGACGAGCTAATGAATTTAGCTGAAAAAACTTTTGGTACAACAGATGTCAAACACCCTGGTGTATCGAATTTTTTGAACCTTGGCAATATATTAATTTCTGGACCGATAAAAGTATTAAATTTTAGCTACTTTCCAAAAGACTTTCCCGGAACTTTTGCAACTGCCTCAGAAATTAGGGATATGTTGATTAAGGCTGGTTGGTCAAAAACTGTAGCTTTTCAAACCAGAAATCCAATGCATAGAGCTCATGAAGAACTATGTAAAATGGCTTTAGAAAGACTAGATGCTGATGGTGTTTTGATTCATATGACCCTGGGGAAACTCAAGGATGGTGATATACCTGGTGATGTTAGAAATGCTGCTATAGAGAAAATGGTTGAGATATATTTTCCTCAAAACACAGTTATAATTTCAGGTTTTGGTTTTGATATGCTCTATGCAGGACCTCGAGAAGCTTTACTACATGCGGTGTTTCGTCAAAATTGTGGATGTTCCCATCTTATAGTCGGACGAGATCACGCAGGAGTAGGCGATTATTATGGACCATTTGAAGCTCAAGAAATGTTTGATCTTGATATTGTTAAAAACTCTCTTAAAATCAAAATATTCTCCGCCGATCACACCGCATACTCAAAGAAATTAAAGGAAGTGGTGATGATGAGGGATGTAGAGGACCATAGCAAGGATGACTTTGTATTGTTGTCTGGAACAAAAGTTAGGGAAATGTTGTCTAATGGTCAAGAATTACCTCCTGAGTTTGCAAGAAAAGAAGTCGCTGAAATATTAATGAAGTACTATCAATCCCTTTAGATTATATGGTTAAAAAGAATATACTTATTTACTAATAAGTCATTCCCAAGGCATAGATAATATATTATAATCCTTCAAAAGCAGGTATTTAAAAAGGAGAGATTTATGCCATTATTCATAAAAACTGTAACAGGAAGCCCAATTACATTTAAGAGTAAGACATCATTAGTACGTGACCAAATATCTCTACCTCAACCTAAAAAAATTACTGAAGGTCCAATTATATGGAAAAAAGGAGCGAGCCGCTTCTAGCTTAAATTAAATCCGGAGAAATTATGATCACAACTAACCCATTTGCGGAAAACATTCTAAATATACCATCTTATGCAATACAAGGATTTTTGATTCTTATGGTTATATTTACTATTGGTGGAGTAGTATTAGATATGATGCATAAGAAAAACGTTAAATTCTTTTTTGAAAATGCTAAAAAAGCTAAGTTGTCAGCCACTAAATCTGTACCTACAGGTAAAAAAGTTTCAATCATAGTAAAAACCCTTGCTCATGATGTTGCAACCTCAGCAGAATTTTGTGGTGTTACAAGAAGAATTACTCATTTATTAGGTATGTATGGAACTATTCTTTTTTGGGTTGCATCCGCAGTTATGATATTCAATACATCATCTTCATCAACTGTTTATCCACTGCTATGGCACGTTGGTGCAATAATGACATGTATCGGCGGATATTGGTTTTGGTTTATTCAGAGAGTAGATGTCAGAGCAGAGGGAAATGGTTGGAGTAGAATTGTTTTTGCTGATTTATTTGTTCTGTCATTAGTAGCAACTTCTACCTTTGGTTTATTGTGGTCCTATTTTCAATCATCAAACTCAGCAGGTTTAGCAACTTTATTTTTTGTTATGTTTGTTATTTCTAATGTAGTATTGTTTGGAGGAGTATACTGGTCTAAATTTGCACATATGTTCTATAAACCTGGCGCAGCAATCCAAAAGCATTTAGCTGAAGAAGATGGCTCAAGAGACGATCTACCTGAACCAGCAGATTTACCAAAACAGTATGGATTAGGAATTAAACGTTCTGAGCCACAAAATTATTAATGAATTTAAGAAGATTAACGGAGAAATAATATGTCAACTTTTGTATATATGACTAGATGTGATGGATGCGGACACTGTGTTGATATCTGCCCATCAGATATTATGCACATCGATAAACTCATTCGACGTGCTGTAAACATTGAGCCGAACTTTTGCTGGGAGTGTTACTCATGTGTGAAAGCTTGCCCTCAAAATGCTATCGATGTTCGTGGATATGCCGACTTCGCTCCTATGGGACACAAAGTTCGTGTTCTTAGAGAAGAAGAGAAAGGTGTGATTAGTTGGAAAATTAAATTTAGAAATGGACATATGAAAAGCTTTGTATCTCCAATCACAACAAAACCATGGGGCAAGCATATACCTCATTTAGCTGAGAAAGATGTCCCTAATAAAGATGCGCATGCTAACAACACTCTTTATGGAGAACCAACATATTTAAAAACTGGAAAAGTTCCAGTGTCTAACACGGGTCTTCCCATAATGGAAAAAGTTGGAAAGCTTAAACAAGGAGTATATTACTAATGGCTAATTACAAAACACATTATGAAGACTGCGACATATTAGTTGTCGGTGGTGGTATGGCTGGAACAGGTGCAACTTTTGAAGCAAGGTACTGGGGTCGCGATATGAAGATTGTTTGTGCAGAAAAAGCAAACATTGACCGTAGTGGTGCTGTCGCACAGGGTTTATATGCAATTAACTGTTATATGGGCATGCAATGGGACGAGAACCAACCTGAAGATCATGTTAGATATGCAAGAAATGATTTAATGGGAATGGTACGGGAAGATTTAGCTTATGATATGGCTCGCCATGTAGATTCATGTGTCCACATGTTTGAAGAATGGGGACTACCATTAATGCGTAATGAAAAAACCGGACAGTATCAGAGAGAAGGAAAGTGGCAGATCATGATCCATGGTGAAAGCTATAAACCAATAGTTGCAGAAGCAGCGAAAAAATCTGCTGACAAAATTTACAATAGAGTGATGATAACCCACTTATTAATGGATGAAACAAATGAGAACAGAGTTGGTGGAGCTACAGGCTTCAACATGCGTACGGGCGATCATTATGTTTTCCGTGCAAAAGCTGTAATTTGTGCAGCTGGTGGAGCGTCGCATATATTTAAACCGCGTTCAGTCGGTGAAGGCATGGGTCGTACATGGTATGCGCCTTGGAGTAATGGTTCTGCATATGCATTACCAATAGCTGTTGGTGCAAAAATGACTCAAATGGAAAACCGAATTGTCTTAACAAGATTCAAAGATGGTTATGGACCAGTAGGAGCTTATTTCTTACATCTTAAAACATATACACAAAATGCAAATGGTGATAACTATGAAAAAACATGGTATGACCAAACAAAAGAGATGGTTGGCGAGTATATAGATCATATACCAACACCAACATGTTTGCGTAATCATGCTTTTATACAAGAAACAGCGGCTGGTAGAGGGCCTATTCATATGGTTACAATGGAAGCTTTCCAAGACCCTCATCTTGAGGTAATTGGTTGGGAAAACTTCCTAGGCATGACAGTCGGTCAAGCAGTTGTATGGGCATCTCAAGATATCGACCCTAAATATCAAAATCCGGAACTAACAACGTCTGAACCATATGTTATGGGTTCGCATGCAACATGTTCTGGAGCATGGGTTAGCGGTCCTGAGGATATTTCTGGTGGTATTCCAGAATACTTCTGGGGATATAATAGAATGATGACTATTGATGGTCTCTTTGCAGCTGGAGATGCAGCCGGGGGAACCGCTCATGCTTTTTCATCTGGTTCATTTACTGAAGGAAGGTTATGTGCAAAAGCAGCAGTACAATATATCAATGATGGCAAAGCAAATGGTATAACTGTTACTGAAAAACAGTGTGAAAAGTTTAAAGAGATAATTTATAAACCTCTTGAAAACTATACTGTCGGCCGCAATGAGATAACTGCTGGTACAGTTTCTCCAAGCTATATTTTACCTATACAGGGCTTACAAAGACTCCAAAAAATTATGGATGATTATGTTGGTGGTATTGGTACAAACTATATGACTAATGGTAATGGTTTGAAACGTGGACTAGAGTTACTTGGAATATTAGAAGAAGATCTTGAGAATGTTGGAGCGGAAGATCTACATCAACTTATGCGGGCGTGGGAATTAAAACATAGAGCGCTTGTGTCTCAATGTGTAGCTGAGCATACAATGTTTAGAGAAGAAACTAGATGGCCCGGTTATTATTATAGGGGTGATTTCTTGAAATTAGATGACGATAATTGGCATTGTTTGACTGTCTCAAGACGTGATCCCAAGACTGGAAAATTTACACTAGAAAAAGCGCCGCTTTATCATTTAATTGATGAAGAGAAGGAAAGCGAAAAGAAAGCGTAAATAATAGAAATACTATTCTATAAGAGTGAGTAAACAATGAATCTTATTGACATGACGGATGCAGAGATCCTAAAGATCGCTAATCCAATCTGGGATGGACTCGTTGAGTCTTCAAATAAGAAAGATTACGGTGGATTCACAAAACATTTTTCAAAAGAAATGTTATTTGGCGCAAATGAAGTAGAAATTGGCAAACAGTGGGCAGGTAACAAAATGCTCACTAGCTTATCTCCGGAGAGAGAATTTTTTGGTTGCCTTCGAAGAAATAACCATGTCACTGTTTTATTTAAACAGACAAGTTCTGAAGTCAGCGGTGAGTATCTCGGTAGATTAGTTTTGGGTGTCGAAGATGACCTAGTGAAAGTATTTGGCGCAACAATATTCTAAATCATTCACTCAAAAAATTTAAAACTATATTTACTTGATAAAATGAATAATATTCCAATAAAAGATATAAAAATAAATCCAAATTTTAGATTTATTTTTATATCAGATACGCATAGTTTTCTAGATCCTAATATTTATAATTTAATAGAAAAAAATGATTATGTATTCCATGCTGGAGATATAATGGATACTAGCATCTTAGATAATTTAAAATTAACATGTAAAAAAGTTTATGCTGTCAATGGAAATAATGATTCATATAAGCAATTAAAAGATATAGAAGTTGTCAACTCTCCTTTAGGAAAAATAGTATTAACACATGGCCATAAACACTATCCGGATTATCATGCATCACTAAGAAATCTATTTCCAGATGCGTTTTTGGTAGCATATGGTCATACACATCATCACATTATAGATACCGCTAAAAGACCATATATTATAAACCCAGGAGCAGCAGGAAAGGTAAGGACTCAGGGAGGGCCATCATGTGTAATTATAACTAATAGTGACAATGGCTTATCAATAGAATTGAAAAAATTTAAACCTAATGAAGATATATGAATAAAGCTTGACTTATTATGAAAAGATATTAATATATAAATATTCGTAGGCAAATCAAAACTCAATTCAATTTATAAATACATTTTAGAGGAAGATTTTTAGTGAGTTTAGTACTTAATGTTACAGATGATAGTTTCGAGGCAGAAGTTTTGAAAGCAGAAACGCCAGTCTTGATAGATTTTTGGGCTGAATGGTGTGGACCATGTAAAGTTCTAGGTCCAATTATTGATGATGTAGCTCCTGAATTTGAGGGTAAAGTTAAATTTACAAAAATAAATATAGATGAGAATCCAAATACAGCGCCTAAATATGGCATAAGAGGTATTCCTACAATTATGATATTTAAAAACGGTGATCTTGCTGCAACGAATGTAGGAGTTCTAACTAAATCAGAACTTACAAAATTTTTAAATGAGAATATATAAATTCAAAAGCTAATTTAATCCATATCACTTTTTCAAAATAATCAACATAAAACTATAAATAATATGAATTTAACAGAACTAAAAGAAAAGCCAATACAAGAACTTGTTGCAATGGCTGAAAAAATGGGCGCTGAAAATGTCGGAAGACTTAGAAAGCAAGATGTAATATTTACTATTTTAAAAAATCATTCTTCAAGTGGTGAAGATATCTCAGGTGGTGGTGTCCTAGAAATATTACAAGATGGTTTTGGTTTCTTAAGGAATGCTGGAAGCTCATATTTAGCTGGTCCAGATGACATTTATGTATCGCCGAGTCAAATTAGAAAATTTTCATTAAGAACTGGTGATACAGTTGCAGGTAAAATTAGGCCTCCTAAAGAAGGTGAAAGGTATTTTGCTCTACTGAAAGTTGATAATGTTAATTTTGATTCTACAGAAAATTCTAAACATAAAATACTTTTTGAAAATCTTACACCGCTACATGCAAATAAGCGGTTAAGATTAGAGTGTGGTAATGGTAGTCGAGAAGATATATCCGGTCGACTCGTGGATATCGCTGCTCCTATAGGTAAAGGACAGAGGGGATTAGTTATTTCACCACCAAAAGCTGGCAAAACAATCATGCTACAACAAATCGCTCAAAGTTTAATCACAAATAACCCCGAATCAATCCTTATTGTTCTTTTAATAGATGAAAGGCCTGAAGAAGTGACCGAGATGTCTAGGATGGTTAAAGGTGAAGTTGTGGCTAGTACATTTGACGAACCTGCACATAGACATGTACAAGTAGCGGAAATGGTTATCGAAAAAGCAAAAAGACTTGTAGAGCATAAAAAAGATGTAATTATTTTGCTGGACTCCATTACTAGATTGGCAAGAGCTTACAATACTATAGCGCCATCATCTGGCAAAGTTCTTTCTGGTGGTGTTGATGCTAATTCTCTAACTAAGCCGAAGAGATTCTTTGGTGCAGCTAGAAATATTGAAGAAGGTGGAAGTTTAACTATCCTAGCAACAGCATTAATAGATACCGGTTCCAAAATGGATGAAGTTATTTATGAAGAATTTAAAGGAACAGGAAATATGGAAGTTCATTTAGATAGACGTATTGCTGAAAAAAGAATTTATCCCGCTATAAATATAAATCGCTCTGGCACAAGAAGAGAGGAATTACTGACTACGCCAGACGAACTTCAAAAAATTTGGATACTAAGGAAAGTACTCCACTCAATGGATGAACTTGATGCTATGGAATTCATGCTTAATAAACTTCAGTCAACAAAAACAAACTCTGAATTTTTTGATTCAATGAAAAGATAATTAATTTCCGATATCTTCCCGATAAAACACTAAATCTTGGTTTTGAATTGTCATATTCTTATCTTCAAATATTTTTATTTTTTTAATATTTTCATAAGCAATAGTTAATGCATCTTCTTTATTATCAGCATAAACATTAACTGTTAGTATCCTTCCGCCTATGGATTGTATTTTTTCATCAATTAAAATAGTCCCAGCATGAAATACTTTTATCTTATCATTTTCTATTATTTCGCTATGGTCTATATAAAAACCTTTTTTATACTCCCCAGGATAGCCCATAGCAGCCAGAACTAATGTGCAGCAAAAACTATTATCCGCTTTCTCAATCCTTTTTAAATTCATATCTTTGATATTGCTAATGGGCTCATTAAGTATTAGATCTATTAAATCGATACATTTATTTTCCAGTGTAAGCATTAGATTCTGAGTTTCAGGATCACCCAAGCGACAATTATATTCTAGAACCTTTATATTATTGTTACCATCTATCATCAATCCTATGTATAAAAAGCCCAGATACCCATTATTAATATTTTTGTTATAATCATTTATACCGGTTATCGTCTTGATCATTATTTTTTCAATATCAATATGTAGTTTAAATAATGAGTTTTTACCCTCATAGCTCAAAGGGTGACTTATAGCGCCCATACCGCCGGTGTTTGGACCATTATTGTACTCATCTCGAGACTTATAATCTTTTGTCCATGGAAGGGCTATTTCGAAAGAACAACCCTTATAATTACATACATAAATAGCTGATAGTTCTTGACCACTTAGGAATTCCTCAATAACAATATGATTAGAATGTTTCGATGTTAAAAGTTCATCAATAGCACTAATACTTTCATCTATGCTAGATGAGACAATGACGCCTTTACCTGCCGCTAAACCATCAGCTTTGACTACAATGGGATGTTTCTTGTCTCTGATGAAATCTTTAGCTCCTTTGCTAGAGGAAAACATTTGATAATCAGCTGTTGGAATATTGTAATGCTTCATAAATTCCTTAGAAAAGACTTTAGAGCCTTCTAGGTGAGCATAGCTTTTTGCAGGGCCATATATTTTTAGATTATGTTTTGAGAATTCATCCACAATTCCCTCAACTAAGGGTCCTTCAGGACCAACAATTGTGAGACTTATATTTTCTTTTTTAGCAAAATTAATTAAAGATGCATAATCATCAATTGATAGATCAATATTTTCTATATTCTTTTCTCTGTCCGTCCCTCCATTCCCAGGACAAATATAAACTTTTTCTATTTTTGAAGAAAGAGACAGTTTCCATGCAATAGCATGTTCCCTACCGCCTTGACCTAAAACAAGTATCTTCATTTTCATATGTTAATGTTTAAAAACTCTTACGCCACTCAAAACCATAGACATTTTATGCTTATTAACTACATCTATTATATCTTTATCTTTTATCGAACCGCCTGGCTGAATAATAGCTTTAACCCCTATTTTTTTTGCGAGATCGACATTATCTCTAAACGGAAAAAAAGCTTCTGATGCCATTACGCAGCCTTTAAGAGAAATCTTATGACTTTTTGCTTTAGACCTAGCAATATTTGTTGAATCTATTCTGCTCATTTGCCCAGCCCCGATTCCAAGTGTCCTGCTATTTTTAGCAAAAACAATAGAATTAGATTTAACATATCTTGATACCTTGAAAGCAAATAATAGATCAGTTATTTGTGCTCTATTTGGTTTTTTAATAGTGACAAAATTTAGATCTTTTTCTTTAATCATAATAGAATCAGTTTCCTGAATTAGAATTTTATTTTTTAAAGTTTTCATTTCTATATCTTTAGCTTTCCGAGCAAAATTCTCTATACGTAATAATCTTATATTTGGCTTGGATTTTATTATATCTATACATTTTTTATCAAAATCAGGCGCAACTATAACTTCTACAAACTGTTGAGATAATATTTTTGTTAGTAATTTGGAACTTAGCTTTTTATTGAAAGCTATTATTCCACCAAATGCTGAAACAGGATCTGTTTTATATGCATAGCTATATGACTTTAATAAACTATCAGATTCAGCCACACCGCAAGGATTTGCATGTTTGACAATAACACAGGAAGGTTTATTAAATTGCTTAACACAAGCTAGTGCACTCTCTGTATCTACTAGATTATTATAGGATAACTCTTTTCCAGCCAACTGTTTATAGTCAAAGCCATTCATTCTCGGACTTTTTATGTCATATATTGCAGCTTTTTGATGAGGGTTCTCGCCATACCTCAATTTATTTTTTTTACTCATTTCTATTTTTAGATTGTCAGGAAAGATACTTTTATTTTTCAAGTTTCCAGCGCTCAGATATTCATATATCATAGCATCATAGTCAGATATTTTTTTAAAGACCTTAGTCGCTAAATCTAACCTTGTTTTTGAGCTAGTTTCACCATAAGAATTTAATTCATTGATTATATTTTTATAATCCTCAGGTTCAGTTACTACTGTCACTCTTTGATGGTTCTTAGCGGCAGCTCGTAACATTGTTGGGCCTCCAATATCAATATTTTCAATTGCATCTTCAAAACTACAATTTTTTTTAGATATTGTTTCTTCAAAAGGATATAAATTTACGATGACCATATCAATCAGCGAATATATATCATTTTTTATATCAGATATTGCGGATTGGTCTCTCGCTAAGATGCCAGCATGTATTTTTGGGTGTAGTGTTTTTACTCTGCCACCCAATATTTCCTTAAAAGCTGTAAACTTTGATATAGAAATATTTTTAACTTTTTTAGATGTCAAAAATTTTTCTGTACCACCAGTTGAGAGGATAGAGTAGCCATTTTTTATTAATTCTTTAGCTAACTTATCTATATTTGTTTTATCTGAGACGCTAATAAGTGCAAATTTCTTACTCTTTGGCTTCATTTATATGTTTATACCATAGTCTTTTATTCTTTTTATGAGGGTGCCTCTATTGATGCCTAGGTAACTTGCTGTTTTAGTAACATTGCCGCCCAAGTGTGATAATACTGCAGAAATAAGTGATTTTTCTACTTCAGAAATAAACAAATCATGAAGGTTGCTTACCCCTTGCCCATTCATTTTGCTTATATACGAGATTGTTTCATTCTTGATAGTTTTGCTAAGTGAGCTCACTATATTTTTTTTTGTTTTTTTCATTTATCAGCTATACACCCCTGTGATGTCAATGCACTTTAGCAATGATTTTAAATTAGAATCGTTTTATTATTTTACAGGCTTAATGATCAGTGATAAAGAGATAATTTACTAATTTTTCTTAATAAATTCATTAAGTGTATTTATTGTAAAGTCCCCATTTACAAAAAAGTTACTTGTTAATAGTCTTTTGTGAAGAGGAATGTTGGTTTTTATTCCTTGAATTACGGTTTCGTCTAGAGCAAACAGCATTTTCTTGATCGCTGTATTCCTATCTTCGGCATGAGTCACTATCTTAGCTATCAATGAATCATAACTTGGTGGCACATCATATCCAGAATAAATATGAGAGTCTACGCGAACTCCTGGACCACCTGGTGGGTGAAATACACTTATATGTCCCGGCGAGGGCATAAAGTTTTCTGGATCTTCAGCATTGATCCTACACTCAATTGAGTGGCCTTTAAAAACAATATCTTTTTGCATGAGAGAAATTTTTCTATTTGATGCTACTAAAATTTGTTCTGAGATTAAATCTATTCCAGTGACGAATTCACTGACAGGATGTTCTACTTGTATTCTTGTATTCATTTCTATAAAACTAAATGAACCATCTTGGTATAAGAATTCAAAAGTACCAGCACCCGTATAACCAAGTTTTTTACAAGCCTTAGTACAAATTTCACCAATTTTACTTATGGCCTCTCGGGATATGTTTACTGCACTAGTTTCCTCTATAACTTTTTGATTACGCCTTTGAAGAGAACAATCTCTCTCTCCTAAATGTATAGCATTTCCATGATTATCACAAAGAACTTGAATTTCAATATGTCTGGGTTTATCAAAGTACTTCTCAAAATACAAATCCCCGTTCCCAAAAGCATTTTCAGCCTCAGTTTTTGTTATACTCATTGCTTTAGCAAAATCTTTTGATTCATTAACTATCATCATTCCTCTGCCGCCACCTCCATGAATTGCTTTTAACATTATAGGAAACCCAATTTTGTTAGCTTTTTTTATATTTGCTTTAACATCGTCTGGTAGCACTCCGTCATATCCGGGAATGCATGGAACGCCAAATTCTTTCATGGCATTTTTTGCTTTAATTTTATCGCCCATTTTCTTTAATACTTTGCTGCTGGGCCCTATGAAGGTAAATTTATTAGTTTCGACTATTTCAGCAAACTGTGCAGACTCAGATAAAAACCCATACCCTGGATGTATTGCATCCGCATTTGTTAATTCTGCAGCACTGATTATGGATGGAATATTCAGATAACTTTTTTTAGGATCTGCTGCACCTATGCATACTGATTCATCAGCCATTTTAACATGAGGTAATTGTCGATCCACAGTCGAATGTACAGCAACTGTTTTAATGCCTAATTTCTTGCATGCACGCAAGATGCGTAATGCTATTTCGCCTCTATTGGCAATTAATATTTTATGAATCATATTATTTTATAATAAAAAGAGGTTGTCCATATTCTACGGGTTCAGCATCATCAACAAGAATGTCAACAATAGTTCCATTTTTTTCTGCTGTAACTTGGTTCATCATTTTCATGGCCTCTAGTATACATACGGTATCCCCTTTGCTGACTTTTTGTCCTTTTTCTACAAAAGGTTTTGAATCAGGAGAAGCAGATCTGTAAAAAGTGCCAACCATTGGTGATGGAATAGCATCCCCATCAGGTATATTTTTTTCAGTTGAAGTGCCAGCTGGTTCTTGGGTTTGATTTACTATGGGTTGACTAACTGCTGTCACCGTTTGAGGGCTTACTTGTTGCACCTGTGAAGACCTAGAAAGTTTAATAGCTTCCTCGCCTTCTTTGACTTCTATTTCAGAAATATTGGATTCTTCCAATAACTCAATAAGCTTCTTTATTTTTCGTAAATCCATAATTATTTATCTCTTAAGTAATTTTTTGCTCTTCTCATAGCTAAACCATAACCGCCAACTCCACAACCAATTATACAGCCAATGCTAATATCACTGAGAAAAGATTTTTTTCTAAACTCTTCTCTTTCAAATATATTTGAAATATGTATTTCTATAAAAGGAATTTTAGTACTCAAAAAAGTGTCTCTTAGAGCAATACTTGTATGTGTTAATGGTCCTGGGTTTATTATTATTACATCTGTTGACTTTTTATTTGCTTCTTGAATTGAATTGATAATTTCATGTTCCGCATTTGATTGAATACAATCTAATTCATGTCCAGCATCTTCTGCGCTAGATTTGAGTTTGTTTTCAATTTCGCCTAGAGTTACGTCGCCATAAATCTCTGGTTCTCTCGTCCCGAGCAGATTTAGATTAGGACCGTTGATAAGAAGTATTTTAGACAATTTTACCCCTAAATTGTGATTTTAATAGAAGTTAGCAGATAATTAGTGAATTTACAAGGAATTTAAATTGTTTGACGCAATAGAATTATTTAATACAGTATACTTTTTAAGAAATGTTTCCGCATCTATAAAGCCCACAATCCTGGCATCTCTTATTTCATTTCCATCTCTGTTGAAAAAAAGTATAGCGGGTGGTCCAAATAACTTATAGTCTTTTAAGAATTTTGTATTATCATTGTTTGTTTTAGTTATATCTAATTTGATCAGATTAAAGTTTTTTAATTTTAGAGCAACCTCCTTGTTACTAAACGTATATTTATCTAACTCTTTGCATGCTACACACCAATCCGCATAAAGATCCACCATTGTGATTGACGATGCATTTTTAATTCTTGAGTATAGTTCTTGAGTTTCAGTTACTTCAATAAATTTATTTGGACTCTCTCTTTCTATAAAACTTGTTAAAGGATCAAATATTTTATGGCTATTAACACCATAAACTTGAAGGGATGAGTAGAAAATTAGTAAAAATATTGGAGTTAGATTTATTAATGATTTATGTATTAATGATTTACTATAAATTAATGCAATTAGCAATGATAAGAATGCCCATAGGTATGCTGCTATTTGTATTGAGACTATTCTTTCAATCAACCATATAGCTACGACTAAGAATAAAGCCCCAAATATTTTATTTATTATTTGCAAATAGGACCCATATCTCTTTATTAGTTCGGATGCAGATGTACCTAATATCAATAGAGGCATGCCCATCCCTAGCCCTAGAGAAAAAAGTGCTGCACCACCAATTAAATAATCGTTAGTTGTCGCAATATAAATTAATGCACCTATAAGAGGGGCTGTCACACAGGGGCCAACAATTAGCGCTGATAGTGACCCCATTATTCCAACACCAATATATGTTCCAGATTTTTTTTCATTTGATTTAGATATGAGTAAATTTTGTATAAATCTTGGCATCTGTAGAGTTATGATGTTAAACATCGATAGAGATAAAAATATAAATAATATTGCAAAGCCTGATAAGACATATGGATTCTGGAGGTCAGCTTGAATATTACTTCCAGATAGAGCTATCAGAACGCCTGCCAAAGCGTAAGTAAAAGACATTGATAGCACATATGTCGCTGATAATAAAAATGATTTTCGGGTTGTAATATTATTGCCTTGTCCCACAATCAAGCCAGTTAATATCGGTATCATAGGAAAAACACATGGAGTAAATGACAGTAGAATTCCTGCTATAAAAAATAAAATTATATTTAAAATAACTGATTGTTCAAATAACTGCTGGCTAATAAGATTATGATTTGTAGGTAGATTAGTTTTTTTAAAATAATAATCATTGAGCGCATATTCATTAAGAGAGAATTCCTGAGTAATTGGTGGGTAACATAATCCTGCATCCGCGCAGCCTTGATATTTTACTACCAATTTCGAATTAGGATTTAATTTATCAATATAGATATCGGCCTTAGCGGTATGATAAAATACATCTACATCCCCAAAAAACTCATCTATTTTTTTTATGCCATCAGGCATATTTATTTTTGTAATTTTTGTTTTTGAATCATTTATATTGAATTCAAACATTCCAACATAAAGATAATAACCTTTAGCAATATCCCATTTTACTTCCAGGTGATTTTTATCTATCTCTCTGATCGAAATCTTAAATGCTTCTGATGGTGATAGAAAATTTTGGTTAGCCTCAGCTAAGATGTCTGCATTTAAGTGCATTGGCGCCAGTAATAATGTTAATACAAATAAAAAATGCCTCATATACTACCCTATAACTGATTAATCTTGATATATAGTATCTTATCTACTATAGAAATTTTGTCTATAAGTGATAGTGTAAGAGTTGATATTATGAATATAAAGAAAATTATCACTATTTTTGTACTACTTGTTCCAATTATAGAAATCACCTTATTTATTGAGATTGGCTCAATAATTGGAAGTTTTAATACAATCTCAATAATTATAATCACAGCATTTTTAGGAATATATTTGATCAAATATAATGCCTCTATATATATGTCAGAGATACAAGAGAAACTCATGAGGGGAATAAGACCAGATCAACAGATATTGTCCGGAATTATGATATTTATATGTGGTATTTTGTTATTAATACCAGGTTTTTTAACAGACTTTATTTCAGCGATACTACTACTTAAACCTTTCAGAGTCTATTTGATCAGAAAATATGCCGTATCTGGAGGAACTAAAAATCGAAGTAGAGCCAATGGCACAGTTATAGACGTCGATCATACAGAAGACAAATAAACTGGCATAATTGCACTTGAAATTTAGCAAAAGGTCGCTATATTAACTATCTAAGATGCTTTAAGGGCTCAAATTAATAACAACGAGGATTACATATGAAAATAAGACCATTACATGATCGTGTGATTATAAGAAGAATGGAAGAGGAGAAGACTTCTCCAGGTGGCATTGTGATTCCTGATTCTGCAACGGAAAAGCCAGTAAAAGGTGAAGTTGTGGCAGTAGGCAAGGGAAAAATACTTGAAAATGGTGATATAAGACCGTTAGACGTAAAGGTGGGTGACATGATCTTGTTTGGCAAATATTCAGGTACTGAAGTTAGTGTGGATGGCGAAGAATTACTTGTTATGCGAGAAGACGACATAACAGCAATAGTAAGCTAATTAATCAATAGAATTTATAGAGGAACAAAAAAATGACAGCAAAAGAAGTAAAATTTGGTGATGACGCGAGAAAAAGACTCGTTGCGGGAGTAAACATACTTGCAAATGCAGTTAAAACCACTTTGGGTCCAAAAGGGAGAAACGTAGTTTTAGATAAATCATTTGGAGCGCCGACGGTAACTAAAGACGGAGTGTCTGTAGCTAAAGAGATAGAATTAAAAGATAAATTTGAAAATATGGGAGCACAAATGGTAAAAGAAGTTGCTTCTCAAACTTCAGATATAGCTGGTGATGGAACAACTACTGCTACTGTAGTTGCGCAATCAATATTAAAAGAGGGTCTAAAATGTGTAGCTGCAGGGATGAATCCAATGGATTTAAAAAGAGGAATTGATAAGGCTGTAACTGTTGCAGTTGAAAGCCTACAAAAAATGTCTAAACCTTGTACTGATCAAGGTGCTATAGAGCAAGTAGGTACAATTTCAGCGAATTCTGATACCAACATTGGCTCAATTATTGCCGAGGCGATGGGAAAAGTGGGTAAAGAAGGTGTGATTACTGTTGAAGAAGGACAATCACTCGAGAACGACCTAGATGTTGTTGAAGGAATGCAGTTTGATAGAGGCTATTTGTCTCCCTATTTTGCAACCAATCAACAAAATATGACTACGGAATTAGAGGATCCATATGTTCTTTTATATGATAAAAAAATAACTAATATAAAAGATATGCTTCCAATACTTGAAGGAGTTGCTAAAGCAAGTAAACCACTTTTAATTATTGCCGAAGACGTAGAAGGGGAAGCACTAGCTACGTTAGTTGTTAACAGTATAAGAGGAATTGTAAAAGTTGCGGCAGTAAAAGCCCCTGGCTTTGGTGATAGAAGAAAAGCTATGTTGGAAGATATAGCAATTCTTACTGGAGGTACTGTAATTGCTGAAGAGGTTGGGCTGAGCTTAGAAAAAGCCGACATTAGTGTTTTGGGTACTGCTAAAAAAATAAATGTAACCAAAGAAAATACTATCATAATTGATGGCGGCGGAAAGAAAGATGCAATTGAAAGTCGTGTTAACCAAATTCGAGCTCAAATTGAAGAAGCAACTTCGGATTATGATAAAGAAAAAATGCAAGAAAGAGTTGCTAAACTTGCTGGCGGTGTTGCTGTGATCAAGGTTGGGGCAGCTACAGAAGTAGAAATGAAAGAAAAAAAAGCTAGAGTTGAAGATGCACTTCATGCCACAAGGGCTGCCGTAGAAGAGGGTGTTGTTCCGGGTGGTGGAGTTGCAATGATTCGAGCAAGAGCTGCACTAGAGAAAGTTAAAGGTGACAATCCAGATCAAGATCAAGGGATACAAATTGCCAGACAAGCTATGCAAGAACCGCTTCGACAAATAGTTACAAATGCTGGAGAAGAAGGTTCAGTCATTTTAGCAAAGGTTGAGGACGGAAAAGACTCTTTCGGTTACAACGCTGCAACCTCTGAGTTTGGAGATATGCTGAAGATGGGTATATTAGATCCAACTAAAGTGACCAGAACTGCTCTCCAAAATGCATCATCTATTGCAGGATTGATGATTACAACGGAGTGTATGGTCACTGAGTTAGCTTCCGATGAACCAGCTGCTGCTGGTGCGCCAGCAATGCCTGATATGGGTGGCATGGGTGGCATGGGAATGGGTGGCATGGGAATGTGATCTAACCAACGTTTACAAGCATTGTAAATTTATCTCAAGGCCTCTAATCACTAGGGGCTTTGTTGTTTTTGGTTTAGTATATTATTTATGGAAAAGATTTGGCTTAAAAGTTACCCTAATAATATACCGCATTCTATAGAGGAACTATCAGATAAATCTATTAATGGTATGATGAAAAAAGCTTCTCTTAAGTATGCTAAAAAAACTGCGTTTACAAATTTAAACTCCAAATTGACCTTTACTGATGTTGATAAATATTCTGATAGATTTGGTTCTTATCTTCAAAAAAGACTATCAATTCATAAGGGATCGAAGGTTGCAATCATGCTGCCAAACTTACTATCATACCCCGTTACATTGCTTGGAACTTATAAGGCTGGAGCGACTGCCATTAATATTAATCCATTGTATAAAAGTAGAGAGATTGAAGACGCACTTAATGATTCTAGAGCAGAAACAATTATAGTATTAGATAGATTTCTGGATGAGTTAGAACTCATAATTAAAAATACTAAAGTAAAAAATGTGATTGTTTGTTCTGTTTCTGATTTATTATCTCTCGGAATGTCTTTATTAGTCAAAGCAGTAACATTTTTTAAGAACTCAAATATTAAACGTAGACAAGAGTATATAAATTTTTCCGACATCATCAATAGTAAATTCATATTAGAAAATACCCCTTTAGATTTAAATGATATTGCGCTTTTACAATATACAGGAGGTACAACAGGAAAGTCTAAGGCAGCAGTATTGACTCATAAAAATATCTTATCAAATGTCAAGCAACTTAGTCTATGGGTAGATCCGTATGTTGAAGATGGCAAAGAAGTAATTATAACGGCATTGCCTCTATATCATATATTTTCATTTACTGTGAATTTTTTATACTTTTATAGTATTGGCTCAAATAATATTCTTATTACTAACCCCCGTGATCTAAAAAGTTTTATTAAAGAACTATCTAAATATAAATTTACCATAATAACGGCTGTTAATACGTTGTTTAATTTATTATTAACAAGCTCCACTTTTAAAAAAATTAATTTCAAGACTCTTAAATTTTCTGTTGGCGGTGGGATGTCTGTTCTGAGTAGTACTGCTAAAAAATGGAAAAAAATAACTCAGACTGAAATTACTCAAGGTTATGGCCTAACTGAAACATCTCCAATAGTGTCTATTAATGTTATAACTGATAAGTTTAATGGAACCATTGGTCTGCCTGTTCCTTCAACAGATATTTCAATAAGAGATAACTTAGGACGTGAATTAAGTCATGGCGAAGCAGGAGAACTTTGTGTTAGAGGTCCACAAGTCATGTCTGAGTATTGGAATAATAAAGCAGAGTCGTTAAATTCTTTTACGGATGATGGTTTTTTTAAAACAGGTGATATTGCAAAAATTAATAAGGATGGCTTACTAACTATTGTTGATAGAAAAAAGGATATGATTATTTCATCGGGATTTAATGTTTATCCAAATGAGATAGAAGACTATGTGTCGCAGCATCCTGATGTTATTGAATGTGGCGTGATAGGAATAAGCGACTCCAATAGAGGTGAAAGTATACATTTATTTATAGTTAAATCCTCGAACTATCTTACAGAGGCAGACATAATCACATATTGCAAAAAGGGATTAACCATATATAAGGTACCCAAAAGAGTGGTTTTTATAAAAGAAATACCAAAAAACAATGTCGGCAAGATTTTGAGAAGAAAACTACGTGAGATTTAATTTTTAATTAAATATAATTAGATGATCTATTTTTGGTTTAATCCCTATTACTTCATTAATAGAGTGATTATGATGGCTAGGTGTATGGCAGAAAATAGTTTCACCTTCATTGAGTTCTAATTTATATAAAAAATCAGAGCCATGAAAACTTTTTTCAATTACTTTAGCAGATTGTGTGGAACCATCATCATGGATAATATCATCAGGCCTGATCATTACCGTCACTTTAGAGCCTAGGGAAAAACTTGATGTATCACCAAATAAATCTCCAAGATTAGTTGATACATGGTTTTTATCAACAATAAAGCCATTTATGAAACTACCAATTCCACAGAAGTGAGCAATTTCTTTTGTTTTTGGCTTATGATAAAGGTTATAGGGTGTATCAAATTGTATAATTTTTTTATTATCTAGAAATGCGATTTTATCAGATAATTCAAATGCTTCTTTTATATTATGAGTGATGAGTATGGTCGTAATTTGTTCTTCCTTGAGAAGTTTTTTAACATCAGATACCAGTGTTCCTTTTAACTCTTCATCTAAAGCACTAAATGGTTCATCTAATAATAAAATCTCAGGCTTAGGAGCTAGAGCTCTGGCTATGGCAACCCTTTGTTGTTGACCGCCTGATATTTCATGAGGAAAGCTTTCTAGAATTTCTGAAATATCCAGTAGATCGCTTAGTCTACTTAATCTCTCTAGTTTTTGAATTGAAGAGCTTTTTGAGACACCAAAAAGTATATTGTCTTTGCAGTTTAGGTGAGGGAATAAAGCTAAATCTTGAAATATAATTCCTACTTTTCTTTTTTGTGGATCAACTATTTTAGATCTATCATCAACAATTATACCATTGAGTTTCACTCTTCCAGCATTAATATTTTCAAAGCCTGCAATTATCCTCAATAATGAGCTTTTTCCAGAAGCACTCGGGCCTATTATAGATACAATTTCATGCTCATAGACATTTAGATCTAATTTATCAAGAATCAAGTTTTTATTAATACTAAGTGAAATTTTTTCAATTTGTAATTTCATTCTCATCGCCAAAATTAATAGTTTTCCTTATCAGCAGTATAACAGGAATTAAACTAATAATAATAAGCATTAGTGATGGTGAGGCAATAAATGAAAGCTGTTCTGAGGAAGCTAATTCATAAATATTTATTGCCAAAGTATCAAAGTTAAACGGCCTTAGAATGAGGGTCGCAGGTAGTTCTTTTATAATATCTACAAATACTAAAATAAAAGATGTTATAAGAGTAGTTTTCATGATTGGCATATGGATTTTTTTTAGTATAGTAAAATTAGACAAACCGAATGACTGAACAGTAAGATCTATATTTTTTTTAATTTTACTCAAACCTGATTCTGTCGCATTATAAGATATAGTTGAAAACCTAACTAAGTATGCGAGTATTAGCGCAAAAAATGAGCCACTTAAGTAATATAAAGGTGATCCAAATAATATAGCTTGTAAGTTATCAGCCATCGTTAAAGGTATGATTATCCCTACCGCTATTACAACTCCTGGTATTGAATAACCAAGAGAAAATATTTTCAAGGAAGATTTGATATATAAATTATTAGTCGACCTATTTATATAGGAGGAATAAATTGATATTAAAACTATAATTATTGAGGCGATAGTTGCAATAGAAATAGTATTTATTATTACTTGTAAATAATACTCATCGAAAATATAGCTATATGTTTCTGTCAACCATAGCACTAATTGTAAAACTGGTATTACAAAACCTATAAGAGAAAATAATAAACACCAGGAAAACGCATATATATTATTTAGGCCATTTAAATTTTTAGCTTTCAGCTTTTTTGTTTTTTGAGACGTATTGACATATTGACTTTTACCTCTTGAATACCTCTCTACTATGATAAGTATAAAAACAAATGTTAATAAAAGTGATGATAAATGAAGTGCGCTAGTCTCATCCCCAAAAGAAAACCATGTCCTATAGATTCCGATAGTAAATGTACTTACACCATAATAGTCCATTGTCCCAAACTCAGCTAGGGATTCCATCATTACCAGGCTTACCCCAGCTATGATGCCTGGGCGTGCCAGCGGTATACTAATTCTAGAAAATATTTCTCTGCTATTTAAACCTAGAGACTTCCCAACCTCCAAAGCACAATATGATTGTTCTTTAAATGATGTATAAGCTAATAAATATACATATGGATATAAACAAATACTTAGAATGAAGATTACACCATAAATGTTCCTTAGTTCAACAACGCTATATAATTCTTTACCTAACCCTAGATAATTTTGTACTAAATCAAATATCATCCCTGAGGGTTCAAATAACCCAGCATAAATATATGCAGAAACATAAGTTGGTATTGCAATTGGCATTACTAACAACCACTTAAAAATATCCCTTCCTGGGAAAGTAAAATTTGTAACAAGCCAAGCGCAAGATACTCCGATAATTAGTGTTGAAACAGCTACAAATATTAAAATGATAAACGTATTGGATAAATATTCTAGCAGTAAATTTTCACTTAGATGTCCCCATAGCTCGGTGGATGGTTGAAAGATATATGACATTACAGTCATAATCGGAATAACGACCAAAGAAATTATAAAAATTAGTAAAATTGTATTTTTATACTCGATAAGTCTTTTAATCATTAACTATTGCCAATTCACTTTATCAAATATCTCAACAGCTTTAGTATTATTTTTACCTAATTTATCTAGAGATAATCTATCTTGTTCGAATGGATAGCCCCAAGATCTTACAGTATCACTGATTCCTATGTCACCTCTGATCGGATATTCATGATTAGTTTTAGCATAAAGTTCTTGAGCTTCTGTACTTGCTAAAAACTCAAGTAGTTTTTGTGCATTCTTGGTATTTTTTGAATATTTTACAATAGCAGCACCACTTATATTTATATGTGCACCCCTATCCATTTGGTTGGGGAAAAAAACAGAAATCATTTTAGCATATTTTCTTTCGTTTTCTTTTGTTGATGTAATCCATTTTCCAAGATAATATGTATTAGCTAGAGTAACATCACATTCTTCTAAGACGACAGAGGTCATTTGAGTTCTATCATTACCCTTTGGTTTCCTAGAGAAATTATTTACTACCTTTCTAGCCCATTCTTCAGCTTTTTCTTCCCCTAAATGAACAACTAGAGATGCAAGTAAAGATTGATTATAAATATTATTCGATGATCTTATGCAAAGTCTACCCTTCCATTTAGGATTAGATAAATCTTCATACGTGCTTAGCTCATTGGCTTCAACTTTTCTAGGGTTATACATTATAACTCTTGATCGAATAGATAATCCATACCAGTATCCCTCTTGATCCCTAAGATGGCTGGGTATCAATGTATTAAGCTTGATAGAATCAATACGTTGTAACAAACCATCTTTTTTAGCTTTATATAAGTTACCAGCATCTACTGTTAATAATACATCAGCTCTGGTATTTTCTCCTTCTTGCTCAATTCTTTTTTGTAATACTTTCGATTTGCCTGATATGATATTTACTTTTATTTTTGTACTTTTTTCAAATTCATCTAACAAAGGTTTCAAAAGGTAGCTTTTGCGTGCACTATAAATATTAACTTCATTTAGAGTTGAGGCAGCCTCTAACCCATTACCTTCAGTACTAGATTTTTCACTAGAGCATGCAGATAAGATGCTAATTAGGAATAGACTTAAAACTGTCCTTGCCATGGTAAATCTCTCCTAAATAATTATATTAATATCTCTATAAACGCGAATGATTCTCATTATATATCTAGATAAGGCATATTTAAAGCATTAAGAATCAAATATATATGAAAAAATACTGGTATTTTAGTTTTCTAAGTCATGCTATAGTTTTCAGTTAAATTATAATAAAAAAGCGATTGCTCATGATAATGTCTGACCTACAGGGACAAATTTGGATGGATGGATCTTTTTGTGATTGGAAAGATGCTAAAATTCATATATTGACTCATACTTTACATTATGGGACTGGTGTATTCGAGGGTGTGAGAGCCTATGAGACACAATCGGGACCTGCTATATTTAGATTAGAAGATCACACAGATAGATTATTTAATTCTGCTAATTTAGTTGGCATGAAAATACCATTTGAAAAAGAAATTATTATGCAAGCACAGTGTGAGGCCGTGAGTCAGAATGATTTGAAAAATGCATATATAAGACCTTTGTGCTTTTATGGAAGCGAAGGCATGGGTTTAAGAGCAGACAATTTAAAAGTACACTGTGCAATAGCAGCATGGGATTGGGGTCCATATCTAGGTGCAGAACAGATTATAAATGGAATTAGAGTAAAGGTATCACCATTTCCAAAAAGAGACCCTGAAGCAATGATATATAAAGCTAAAGCAACCGGTAATTATATAAATTCTATGCTTGCGTTAAAAGATGCTTTGTCACATGGTTATGATGAAGCTTTGATTTTAGGCACTGATAACTCAGTCAATGAAGGTTCAGGCGAAAATTTTTTTCTTGTAAAAGATAATAAGCTTGTAACGCCAAAATTAATTACAGTATTAGACGGAATTACCAGAAAGACTATAATACAATTAGGTAAAGATTTAGGCATAGAGACTATAGAAAGAAATATTACTGTTGCTGAGGTCTATGAGTGTGATGAAGCATTTTTTACGGGCACAGCTGCAGAGGTAACACCAATTATCGAAGTTGATGATAAAAAAATTAATAATGGCTTGCCGGGACCTATAACCAAGCAGCTTCAATCGAACTATTTTAGTCTTATAAGAGGAAAACACGATAAGCATAATGAGTGGTTAACTATCGTTAAAGATAAATGATTCCAAGAAAGAAAATATTAGTAATAGGGGATGTCATGCTTGACAGATATTGGATGGGCCAAGTGAATAGAATATCTCCCGAAGCACCAGTGCCAATTTTAGATGTTACTAAAGCTGTAGATAAACCCGGAGGAGCAGCAAACGTAGCTAAGAATTTATCGGCCCTCGGGATGGATGTAACTTTGATAGGTTTAACAGGAAAAGATGAGGCTGCGATGAAGTTATTTGAGCTAGTCTCCGATTTAAACATTGATTATCAACCCATAGAAGATTCTAATATCAGAACGACTATGAAATTAAGAGTAATCGATAAAAACCAACAACTCATGAGAATAGATCATGAAGATAAGCATCTATCCAAAAACTCAAAAAATAGTTTTAAATCTATAGATAAAATAATCTCTAATTTTGATGGTATAATAATATCAGATTATGATAAAGGGATGGTGAAACCACTAGTTAAAAAAATACTGTCAAAGGCATTAAAATTAAAAATAAAAACTTTTATAGATCCAAAAGGTTCAGACTTTAGTTTTTATAAGGATGCCTTTTTATTAAAGCCAAATTTAAAAGAATTTGAGACCATTATGGGTATCTCTAAAGATATAAAAGATTTCAAAATAAAAGGTGAAAAGCTAAGAAAAAAATTGTGCCTTGAATATCTATTGGTAACTCAAGGAAAAGATGGAATGATGTTATTTGAAAAAAATAAAGTATCTTCATACCTAGCGCTCCAACAAGACGTTTTTGATGTAACAGGTGCTGGTGATACAGTGATATCTATATTAACCTCATTTATTGTTGCAGGTAAAAGTATTACATCAGCAGTCAAAATGGCCAATGTAGCTGCAGGATTATCAGTTCAAAAACTCGGATCAACAAGCGTTAGCCAAGAAGATTTAAAAAATGGTTTTAAAAAATAAAAAACTAGTAAAAAATATATCAGAACTTACTGATATTTGTTCATCATATAAAGCTCAGAATGAAACGATCATTATGACTAATGGTTGTTTTGATATTCTTCATTCAGGACATACCTATTTTTTACAGGAAACTAAAAAACTAGGCGATAAACTAGTTATAGCTTTAAATAGTGATGTCTCTATAAAAAAAATAAAAGGTTCTGATAGGCCAATTATGTCAGAGTGTGATCGCGCATATGTTCTCTCTTGTTTGGAGTCTGTTGATCATATAATACTTTTTAATGAAGAGACACCAGAAAAAATTATTTGCCAACTTTTGCCTGATATTTTAGTTAAAGGCGAAGATTATAAAAATAAAAAAATAGCTGGAGAAGAATGTTTAGTTAGAAATGGTAAAAAAGTAGTACTTATAAACCTTATTGAAGGCAAATCTACCACCTCAGTTATAGATAAAATTCTAAAGACTTAATATTTTGTCAACTTTTTGTATGACATCATCCACCTTTATCAATGACATAGCTTCTTTATGTCTGATCCTTTCTCCCCACTTTGCATTTAACAATGATTTTTTTTTATATTTCATTAACGCTTCTGGATATTTGTTTACTATGAAATCCATATTTTGAAAAGGACCAGTTCTAAGTGGATTGGAGGTTGCAAATAAACCAATTACTGGCTTTGATAAAATAGATGCAATATGTAATGTTCCAGAATCTGGTCCTATATAAAACTCACATCCAGCAATGATTTTGTATAACTCCTGCAAATCTGTCTTACCTACAAAATTATATATTGGGCAAATATTAGTCATGTCCAGCGAGAGTTTTCGAGCTATAGCTTTTTCTCTGTTATCCGAAGAACCAGTAATAACAGAGAATATATTGTACTTTTCATATAAATGTCTTATAACTGGAATATAGTTGGTTATTTCCCATTGCCTATAATTAAAACTTCGAGAACTTGTGAATGGATTAAAAACTACATACTTCTGATTAACTAGTTGCTTATTTAATTCATCAATATCTTGGCCTTTATTTATTATTCCAATATCTCTATCATACTCTTTCTTTGATAGACCCAACTTCTCTAAAAAACAAAAAAAATTTTCAAGAACATGCGAATTAGGCAAGGTCTGTATACTTTCATCAATAAAAAATCTATGTAGATTCTTGGAATTAGAGTTATCAAAACCTATTTTACATCCAGCTTTTATTAATAGACTCAAGATATTTGATCTAAGGGAAACTTGCATATGCAACATGATAGTAAAGAATTTTCTTTTTCTTAGCTTTAATAGATCTCGTATACTTTGTATTATATTTTTCTTATCAATGACTACAAACTCAATATCTCTCATATTTTTTACTAATGAGTATTCTGTTTTTCCAATAATCCATGTAATATCTGTCATAGGGGAATGCTTTTGTAGAGTTTTTATTACAGGAATCATATGTGTTATATCACCGATGGATGATAATCTTAAAACACATATGGATTTTAATGAATTAATAGCCTGAGACATAATTTGAACATAATAACCAAAAAAATTAATAATAAGATAATATTCTATGATAACGAGATAGGTATTAATATAGAAGAATTATTTTCTAGTAATGCTTTTCATACAGAGGAAAAAAATAATGTAGAATGGATTAATGACAATAAATGGGTTAAAAAACATTATTTTCGCAAAGGAATGATGACTATTTTGAACGATTGGTATATATATTCAGATCTCAAGAATACTAGATCATATCGAGAGTTTATGATACTTAATTATCTCCATAAATATAATTTTAATACCTGCAAACCGTTAGTTGGGTGGGTAACATATAGTGGACTTCTATATAAAGCCAATTTGGTTACAGAAGCAATACCAGCTATAACTCTATGTGAATTTCTTGCTAAAATCTCAGCTGATAATGAGGATGACTCTTTTCTAAATAAAACAATAAGTAAATATGAAAGACCACAGCTTTTCAAAGAGATAGGAGTTAAAGTAGCTCAAATGCATAGATTGAATATTTTTCATGGAGATTTGAATATAAATAATATTATGATATCTGGTGATCCGATAAATAGTGGAAATGCAAAAATCTGGATATTAGATTTTGACAAATCATTGATGAAACCATTAAAAGAAAAAGATAGGAAATTAAATTTAAATAGATTTAAGAAATCACTAATTAAAAATAAACAATATCTGCGTTTTGATTATGAAACATTTCTATCAAGTTACTTTTCTGTCATTAATTCTTGAATTGATTTACAGTAGTCGTTTACAATATCCTTTTTTGATTCCATAATCTTCTTTGCATTATTTCCAAATAATTCCCTTCTTTGTTTAGATTTTAATAATCTTTCAAAAACATGTTTAAGGGTTTTTGAGTTTTTAACCATAATCATGCTATTCTTTTTTAAAAACTCTTCAGTTTCTGATATAAAATTATACATATATGGCCCAACTATTATAGTTTTCCCATAAGATGCAGCCTCAAGAAAATTCTGCCCGCCATGATCGATTAGCGAACCACCAACAAAAACGAATTCACAATGTTCAATCAGATTTTCAACTTCACCTAAAGTATCAGCTATATAAACCTGCGTAGAATTTTTAATTTTTTCTTTTCTACTTCTAATGGCTAAATTAACCATTGATAAAGGAAGATTTGACAAGATATCACCTAATCTTTCTGGGTGTCTAGGCGCAACAACTAACAAAACTCTTTTATCGTTAACTTTCAACCATTCACTAATAATTTGCCTTTCTTCATCAGCATGAGTTGATACTGCTAAAACATACTTCCTGTTAATTAAATTTTCATTATTTGATATTTTTTTATACTGACTAAACTTAAGATTACCAATAGTTTTAATGGCTACTTGATTAGCGCCTAAATCAATATACTTTTTTTCTTCACTATCTGATTTACACATTATCTTATCTATCTTGACTATAGTTTTTTTATATATACTTTTTACATACTTATTTGCATCTGTTGTTTTTTTAGAGAGTCTTGCATTAACAATAGTAGTGGGGATATTATTTTTTTTGCAAATAGAAATCAAATTTGGCCATATTTCTGTTTCTATAATGATACATATTTTAGGATGAATATTTTTTATAAATCTCTTCATAGAAAATAACCAGTCTATAGGTAAATACTGATGTTTCAAGTTTTCTGACTCATTGACTAATAATCTAGAAGAGCTGGTGTTAGTTGTTATGATAAATGTAGTATCTTTATTTTTTTTATTGAGTTCATTATATAGCGTTATAGCAATCTTGGTTTCCCCAACTGATGATGCATGGATCCAGATAGTATTATCAAAATATTTTTTCTGATTAAAACCAAGTCTCTGAATAAAAAATACTATACCACTTTTCCTTGAAATAGAAGATAAGATGAGCTTTAGTATTAAAAATGGAGATAATATATATAAAAGTAAGTTATATTTAAACATAAAAAAATTAAGACTACCAAACAAGCATTTTATTGATGTCTTCAATATTTCTAATGCTTAATTCCGAAGAATATTTTTTGATAGATAAATCTATTAACATAAAATCGAGAGAAGAACTTATAAGTTCATTTCTAGCAGCAACCAGATCATATTCAGATTCTTTTATATCTATATCTGAATACATTCCCGATCTAAAACCAGATACCATTGTCTTGTAATTTTCATTTACATCATTATATCTATCTCTTTTAACTATCACGACTTTTTTCAAAAGATCGTAATTATTAATTTTATCTTTAATATCACGTCTAACAGACCTCCGTAGCTGATCTAGGCTTAACTTAGCATTTTCATATTTATACTTGGCTTCTGAAACTTTGGAGTTTTGATATCCACCTTGATAAATTGGGAAGTTTAATGTTAATCCGATAGTATTTGATTCCCTAGTCGTGACTCCAAATCTTGCCCCGCCTTTTATATCAGAATAGTCATATGTCGCTGTTAAGTCTATTGTTGGATAATGCTTCGATTGATTAGATTTTATTTCGCTCTTTGAAATATCAACATCTAGCATAGCTACCTTGATAGTATCAAGTGTAAGCATAGCATTTGATATAAGTGATTCTGTATTATAGTCAGAAATTGAAATACTAAGCATATGATTTAAGTTATGAATATCTAATATCTCTTTTCCAGTAAACATATAAACATCTTGTTTAGCCAACTCTAACTGATTATGACTAATTTGTAATTCAACATCTGCAAGATATAATGCATTTTTATGTTTATTAAGTTCTATATTGGTTATATAGCCACTTTGAAAGAGTTTTTTAGCATTTTCAAGTTTTTTGGACATTATGTCAGCTTTTATAGAATTTAAATGATAGGCATTCTTTAAATTAATAAGTGAAAAATATAAATCAGCAGACTTAATTAGCAAATCTTTTTTAAAATTATTAATACCAATTTTTGATTTATTAATTCTCGAATCTGCTTTATTTAACTCATCAAAGAAATACAATCTTAATAAGGGCTGAGAAATCTTAAGTGAAGCCGTTTCACTTGTATAGTCCTTAGTTGTACCAGGCCCGGTATATTTATTTATATTATTTTCTTCTGTATTAGCAATTATACTAACTTCAGGAAAAATTGTTGAAGCCGTTTGATTATATAATTCTTCTGATATTTTATAATCATTATTTTTTATTCTAAGATCATTATTAAAATCTAGAGATCTATTATAAATATCCAGAAGATCGGCTGAATTCACAGATGGGGATAAAAATAAAAAAATTGTTAACAAACTGATTTTATACATATTTAGGCATTGATTGATCAATTTCTCTTGACCATGAGTCAATTCCTCCATTTAAATTTATTACATCGGCAAAACCTGAATCTTCTAAAAATTTAGCTACCATTCTACTTCTAATTCCATGATGACAAACCACAATTACCGTATCTTTCATATTTAGCTCAACTTTTCTTTCAGCAATCTGACCCATAGGAATATGTACTGATTCATTAATATGACATATATCATATTCCCATTTTTCCCTGACATCAAGAATGATAGGCTTGTTATTTTGATTATTTAAAATATCATTAACTTCTATAGGGCTATGTTCTTTCATAAAATTATATAATTAATGCTTTGACGTTTGTTTCTAAAACTTGCTCCACCAATGATCCCGATTCTTTTAATTTACTAAATACCATCCCAGTTTTAATTGGAGAATCATAATCTCCAAGAAAAATAAATGATCTGGAATTATGAGACATGTTATTAGCTATTATATCAGAGGTATCAATACTACTTGTCAATATTATGACATCATATTTTTTAATTATAGATAGATCTCCTAATATATCCATATGCTTAAACAACATATTATTTTTTAAAAAACTTTGTTTTGAATTTTTTTCAGACAAATCAGCTAATTTTTTATTTATGTCGATGGAAAAAACTGTACTTCCCAATAAAGAAACACAGGATGATAAATATCCTGTTCCAGATCCTATTACCAATATATTTTCATGAGATTTAATATTAAGAGCTTGAAGTAATTTTGCTTCGACTGAAGGCATCAACATATGTTGTCCTCCCTCTATAGGTATGTTTATATCTAAATGAGCAAAATTTTTATATGCATTAGGTACAAATAAATTCCTTTGCACCTCTTTAAGCACATTCAAAACCCGATCATCGATCACGTTGAGAGTTCTTATATGGTTTGTTACCATATTAATTGTATCTATATTCTCTACTTTCATTTCAGTGGCAAGTTTAGTATTGTTATATTATAAGTCAAAAAATGAATAATTAATATAGGCCAACTCAGCTAATGGATGAAAAAAAAATTGATATAAACTCATATGCTCAGAATTTCCCTAATTCTGAAAAATATTATATTGAAGGTTCTTCTCAAG
>MDSV01166384.1_pt1 | contig 68076 bp, 59 predicted proteins | sample 810851 | NCBI WGS metagenome assembly MDSV01 (sample SAMN05326640, study PRJNA326480) | marine metagenome | isolation source: seawater | place: Atlantic Ocean: North East | collected 2012
AATACTTTCTGCCGATATTGCATCGCTAAATGAAATGGACTTCTGACGTTGTTTTAAGAGACCAGCCTCATTGTCGAGTACAACCTCTGCCGTTATAAGTATTTCATCTAAAAATTCGGTCTCAGGATTAAGGATGATATCCAACTGAACAGACTCACTTGCTTTAATCTCTATTCCTGTAATCCGTTGAGTAGTAAAGGAAATATAGCTTATAATAAGGGTATAAGTTCCAGGCTCTATTGCCCTTAAGATATACTTACCGTCAATATCGGTAGCTGTTCCTTTCAATGTTCCTTCCAAAACAACATTAACCCCAATAAGGGTTTCACCTGTCTCTGAATCTACAACCAAACCTCTCAATGATCCTGAAGTTGATTGAGAATAAATTTGATTTATTGGTATTAGAAGGTACAGCACAATAATAGTTAATAGTTTGATTTTCATATTTGCTGATCAATTTTTTGTTACGGATCAATTATATGATTCAACTGTTAACTATTTATTATTCCAATATTATATAATTATGAATTAAAGATTAACTAAAGATTATGCAATGCTAAAAGCCAATCATGAAAAATATTTCCTTCCTTACTTCTTCATTTATTGAGACAGCCAGTAGAATTGATACTGCTAAACCAAATAAAGCAGCTCCTAAGTCTTTAAAAATCATTTTAAGCACCTTAGTCAATGGATAACCAAGATCTAACCCTTTACCCATAATACTAATTCCTGTCTCTCTACCGGCTAATAGCCCAAGAAAGACCCATGTAGTACTCATAGGAACAGTACTTATAGTTAATTTGTAAATTAATAACAATGAGTAGATGAAGTCGATGATAGTTGCTGATCTTACGTCAGTAACCCTCGATTTTTCAGTTACAATCTTTTGGATTCTATCACCTCTCAAATAGAATAAAAAACCTAACCCAAAGAAAATGAAACCAGTAAAAATCAAAAATTGAGTCAGATTTAAGGATCTAGGAAGATAGACGGCTATATTCGCAGCATCTTGCATTAACCATACAGCCCAAAGACCACCAGATATTACCCACTGAATTGGTATCCAATAATTTTCTGCATTGGTTTGATTAAACTTTTTTTCAAAAGTTTTCGTAACAATAAACCATACAACAAAACCCACTATGAAAGCTAAAATATAACCGCTCAAACTTTTCCCAAGTACTCCAGTTATACTTGAAGCTGAGGCAGCAAAACTACTTAACAATAAAAATGTTGTAGAGACTGGCATCCTCATTCTCGTTAATATTAGGAGAAATAAAGGTGCTGCGACTTGTAAAAAACTAAATTCTTGAGGTGCCTGTTCAAATCCCTTCGATGCAAGTCTTTGATAACTTACATCACCGTCATATAGGTACCAGCTCACGGTTACGGTTACCAAAAAAATACTACCCATATATAGCCAAAGTATCCACCAAGGTCGTTGACTATTAGAGGCGATAAATGTACCTATAGTTTGAATACTATCATTTGCAATAGCTGAGTAACCTGCTAGAAAAAATCCAATCCACATAGCAATATTTGCATATGGTGAAAATACACCAGCTATAAAAAAGAGTATCCCAACTAGACCTATAAAAACTCTTTCTCGTCTTATAAATTCAATCATTTTAACAAATTAAAATTGTTTGAACATATCTCATATAACTTTGATTATTTTGGTCTTTGATTATAAAAAATGAAAAGTAATTATAAAATGAGTTTGATTAATTATCAAACAAGGGTAAACAATTTAAATCTTACTAAATATTCGTTAAATCGAATTTTAACCGATACTCCAGTTAGTCCTTAATACAATTAAATGTTTGATTTTTTCATTTTTATATAGATTTCGTAACCTATGTTGTATTCCAATTTCTATTGGTTTATTGTTTAAATCTTCAATTAATCTGAAGGTCAATCTATTCTCGACTTTTTTTCTAACATTATTAAAATCTATTAAAAAATCGTTGGAAATTCGTTTAGGTAAAAATCTGTCGCTTTTACTTAATACATTCAAATTGAAGGAATACCAAATTCTATTGCTGTATTGATCTTTAAAGCGTTGTTCAATGCGTAATTTCTGTCGTAAATTTATTGAATTTTCATGGCTATAAATCAACTCTTGTATAGGCCTGTATTCACTTTGACTACCAATTTCTGGACGATTAGATCTTCTATATAAAAATTGAATCCGTAAAGTGAATTTATCGAGCTCAATTATATCTCTCTGAAACGAATGTTGAATAAAAACTAATTTTGGAGAATCATAACTTGTATAGTTAGTAAATAGAACAGTTTTAGATAGCAAAGAAAAATCGTTACCAAAACTTATTGGAATTGATACTCTATTAAAACTATAAATATCAGTGTCTTGTGCAATAATATATCCAATCTGGGAACTTACAAGATAAACTAATAATTGAATCAATAGTTTACCGCATATAACGCGCTCGAATAGAGAATTAAAGAATAAGTAAAGAATAATTTTATAACTCATAGTTATTATACCATTCATATCAAGTCAATATATAACAATTAGAATAATATATAAGTACTGTATAAACAGAAATATGCAGAATATAAATTTCTTATATTTTATCTATTTAATTAATTATTAACAATTACGTAATAATTAGTTTACAATTAGTTAACAATTTGTTAACATAAGGTATCGCTTCTAAAAACCTTAGTATCATGAATAAATTATTTCACACCCTTTCTTTAGTTCTATTATGTAGTAGTCTATCGGTTGCCCAAACATTGAAACATGATTACCCAACTAATCAAGTAATTTTACAAATCACTGATAATGAATATCATTTGATAATCGAAGATTTAGATGGAAATACTTTGCAAAATGGAAATTTCATCTTAAAAAATGAAAAATTAATAAAACACGGCATTTGGAAGCTTTATGACACAAACACACATAAACTAGTAACAGAGTCTAAATATGTTTTTGGTCAGCCTACATGGATTCGAACTATCATTGATGGTAAATCTCATTACTATAGCGAGGATGCAATTCGTCTTCGGAAGAGTGAAAAAAAATTAGCATCCGTTAATTGAATCGGCTAATACCTTTTATAATTATAGGGTAGTTATACTTAAGATCATTTACATCATGTAAAGAGGTCTTTTCTGGGTTCCTCTTCAATTATTTTCTCAGATGACTTCAACTCATCTTTGGCATCTGAGATATTCTTAGCATTTATCTCAGAATTATGGGTTTCTGTAGTTGATTCTTCATTTTTAACTTCTGATTTCTCCGTCTCTGTATTATCCACTTCTGAAGGTGACTCATCTGAAATAACTTCATCCACTATTTTAGCCTCTGAAAAAAGACCATCTGCATGTTTACCTTTTGGACGGTCACCAAGTAATTCTCGAAGCTCTTGATGATTCATGACTTCTTTTTCGAGTAGAGTTTTCGCAAGTAATTCTAATTTGTCTTGATGCTCTACTAATAACTCATAAGTTCGGTCATAATTATTTTTGATAATAGATTGAACCGCATCATCAATTCGGTTAGATGTATCAGAAGAATATTTTCTGTTAAACCCATAACTATTTTCTGGGTTATTTGAATCTCGCAGCGATATATAGCCTAACTCTTCACTCATTCCATATTCTGCAACCATTGCATATGCCATATTAGTAATCCGCTCAAGATCGTTCTGTGCACCTGTAGATATTTTACCGAATATTATTTGCTCAGCTATTCTACCGCCCAAAAGTGCACAAATTTTCTCATTCAATTCTTCAGTAGTCATTAAGAATCGATCTTCTAGCGGTGTCTGTAAAGTGTAACCCAAGGCTGCCAATCCTCTTGGTACGATACTTACCTTAAGTACCGGGTCGGTATACTCTAAGAACCATCCCACAATGGCATGTCCTGCTTCGTGATAAGCAACAATTTTACGCTCTTCAGGGCTAATAAGCTTGTTTTTACGTTCAAGTCCCGCTATGACTTTTTCAATCGAATCTTGAAAATCAACCATCCCAACTGATTTTTTCCCTCTTCTAGCGGCAATCAATGCTGCTTCATTGCATAAGTTGGCTAATTCTGCGCCCGCAAATCCTGGAGTCTGAGAAGCTAGAACGCGCAAATCAATTGACCTTGAAAGTTTCAATTTTTTTACGTGGACCTTTAATACTTCAACTCGACCATTTAAATCTGGTTTATCAATCAGGACCTGACGATCAAAACGTCCTGGACGAAGTAATGCTGAATCTAAAATATCAGGACGATTTGTAGCAGCCATTAGAATAACCCCTTTATCGGAGTTGAAGCCGTCCATTTCACTTAAGAGTTGGTTTAAAGTATTTTCACGTTCGTCATTTGATCCCATCGCCATACCCTTACCACGCGATCGTCCAATTGAGTCTATTTCATCAATAAATACAATACAAGGGGCTTTTTCCTTGGCTTGTTTAAAGAGATCCCGGACACGTGCTGCACCAACACCAACAAACATTTCAACAAAATCAGAGCCACTTAAACTAAAAAATGGCACACTTGCTTCCCCTGCCGTGGCTTTAGCCAATAAGGTTTTACCCGTTCCAGGGGGGCCCACCAATAACACACCTTTTGGCAGGGTACCACCAAGTTTTGTAAATTTTTGAGGACTTTTAAGAAAATCTACCACTTCCTCTACCTCGGCCTTTGCTTCGTCTAATCCTGCAACATCTTTGAAAGTTACTTTTATTTCAGTCTGCTGATCATATAACGATGCCTTATTTTTTCCAATGTTCAAAACTTGTTGCCCAGGATTCATTCGACGGAAAATAAATACCCAGAATCCAATGGCTAAACCAATCATGACAAGCCACATAAACACACCACTAAACCATTCTTCCTCTATCCGAACCTCATATTCTACCCCAAACTCGTCAAGAATCGGGCGAAGTTCATCATTAGGTAGTATAGTTGTAACAAAAGTTTGATACTCATTCACCATAGTAGTCGGAAGATTTAAAGGAGAATCTGACTGTTCAGGTGGACTTATGATGCCATCAATTAAGGCTGATTCATTATATTTTCCGTATACATTAACCTGATTCTTTATAATAATCTCATCAACGTACCCACTCTTAACCTGATCCAAAAATTCACTGTACTTGATTCCATTGGTCGGCTCAGGATTTAAGAACATAAACTGTATCACAATTAGAAACAGAATTATTACTAAAAATCCCCAGGTTGGAAATTTAGGGTTTACACCATTTTTTTTACTGAGTGGTGACTTTAGAGGATTCTTTGAAGGGGGCTTCTTTTCGGCCATTAATGCTGTAGTTGTAAATTTGTATGATTAAGACTAATCGTCTTTGTTTTAAAGTTTTTAACTGGCAAAAAATGTGCCAGATGGACAGTACTGACAAAAGGTACATTACCCTTTCATATCATCAAGACTTAATATTTCTCCGTCAGACGTTTGAATAGTTAACCCAGAATCTGCCTCTGTCATTCGGCCAATCACCGTAAAGTCTTTAAAAAGAGTAAAAAGGCAATCCGCATCTTCTTCATTTAGAGTGAAAAGTAATTCAGCGTCTTCACCGCCAAAATAGGCGTATTTATCGACATCTTCTTCCATTTCATCTGCTACCTGCCTGGTTTCTATAGCTATTGGTAGTGTTGCCTGATAAATATGGGCCCCTAGGCCCGTTTTCTCACAAAGATGAGCCACATCATTAATCACACCCATATTAAGATGGCTTATCGAGGTAGGCAGGATATCAAATTCATCAAAACGTTCAATAACATCCATTCTAGATTTAGGCATCAACTGTCTTTGAATGACGTATTCATAGTCGCCTAAATCTGGTTGAAATTCACCTTCACCAGTATCTTGCCAAAACTTCTTTTCTCTCATGAGAATACGCAAACCGGCAATAGCTGCTCCCACATCACCAGAAATACAAATCGCATCCCCTGTCTGAATATTATTAAGAGATGTACGCCTATGCTCTTGAGCAAGTGCAATCCCGTGAACATGAATGATTATCTGACTAGAGTTACTATTAAAACTCTTTTGATCCAGTACTATGTTATTAGCTATGCAGCCTTTGTTAACCCCAGACATGATGGATTGAATCATTTCCATCGACACCTTATTGGGTATTGATAAATCACATGAAAGCGAAATAGGCCGACCATTTTCCGCATAACACTCGTTAGAAAAAAGAGATACCGCTTTAAATCCAGTGTGCTCTAAAGGAGTATAAGTTAGATCGAAATGTATACCCTCAATAAGCTGTAAACTCTGCTGATATAATTGGGTGTTGTCTCCAAACTGTTCCACAATACTTGAAACAGATAACCCTGTTAAATTTTTTTCTAATAAGTTGATGGGTACAGAGCTAGCTCCTTGGTATTCATTTAGTTTTTGAAGTACTGCTGTGCGCCCTACTTGGGATATGGGAGTAAAGGAATGTTTCATAGACGTCAATATACAAAAAAAGGCAACCATGCTTAACATGGATGCCTTTAAAATCTATGCGAAGAAAGAACTAATTTGCTTCTCGTTTAGTAGAGTAATTAATTCGAAAGGTACCTGCCTGCTGAAGTTCTTTTTGAACGTCAGTTAACAAACCGAATTCCGAGTTTTGGTCAACCCTTAAAGATACTATAAGTCTTGGTTCCTCAATTAATTTATCGTACATAAGATTACGGATAGCACCTAAATCTTCGACTATAGCATCATCAATTTGGACTTTATCTTCACCTATTTGATTACCTGGAAGGCGCTCTGGTCCCATATAAATATACGACACTAATCGCTTTTGCTCAATTTTCTCTATGTTATTTGCCTGAGTAAGGTCTAATTTAACCTTTAGAGTAACCTCTCTCAATACGGTGGTAACCATAAAGAAAAAAAGTAACATAAATACCACATCAGGCATTGCAGATGTGGGTACTTCCTGCTTACTACCAGCTTGCTTTTTCTTAAAATTTGCCATATTTAACTGTCTGGTTCAGCAATTGAAATTTTCTTAGGATACATTTCTCTTATTTGATCTTGTTGAGGACTATCGTCCACAAGTGCATCGTAGGGTACACCATAATTTGATCTTGAAGCAGCATCGCGTAAGTCTTTGTAGGCAGCCATTACTTCATCCAACATATCAATATAAATGGAATAAGGAGTCTCCCTTTGTGTTTTTAGAGACACAATGGCGGCGTTTGGTGAAATGGCAAGCTCTTCTTTGTTCTCAGGATTCGAGATGAACTCGATGAGTTTATCTTTAACTTCTGGAACTGAAACAGGTTCTTCGTCCATGAGTACAAGTCCCTGTGAGTTAACCAAAATTTTCATCAGATTACGTTCACGTATAGGTGGTGGTTCTTGTTCGGGATCCAATGGGGGTGGTAAAACCATGCCAATTCCCGTGTCCACATTTATCGTAGTTGTAACCAAGAAGAAAATAAGCAATAGAAATGCAATATCGGCCATTGAAGAACCGTTTATTTCAGCACCTTCACGTTTTTTCTTTTTTAATATCATGGTGTAAAAACCCTAGAATTTAAAGGTTCCGCGTAGTCCAGTAAACACAATGGAAATAATCATAATTATCATCATTCCCATAGTAGTTAACACTCCAGCTTTGGTAACATCGTTCATTGCAACATAGGATATTGCAAAAATGATTACGGGAGTTGATATCAACGCTATACGCTTGAAATCTTGTTTGCCTTGGGATATTCCGCGAACTCCTGATGCTATCATAGATAAGATACCCAATCCCATTAGAACAAAGGCTCCAATAACAGCAATTTGTACAATCAATGCACTAGTCATAATGACCTCCTTACTATTCGGGTTATGGGTTAGTCTTCTGATTCAGTTGATTCAGCAGCAGCAATTAATGGCTTTCCATCCTGAAGTAAAATGATTGAGTCAATTAACGTGATAGAACTTTCTTCCATTTCAGCTATTAAGCGATCAATTTTAGACACACAATAATTGTATCCAATCTGAAGTATAATACCTGCAATCAAACCACCAGCTGTTGTTAAAAGTGCTGTTTTAATACCACCAGCAACGATACTAGGAGAGATATCAGAAGCAGCCTCAATATCATCGAAAGCTTCGATCATACCTACTACCGTTCCTAAGAAACCAAATAGTGGGGCAATAGCTATAAATAAGGATAACCAAACAAGACCTCTTTCAAGAAAGCTCATCTCGATGGATCCATACGCTGCTATAGCTTTTTCAGCAGCATCTATACCTTCGTGAGAACGCATAAGACCTGCTTGAAATACAGATGCTACTGGACCTCGAGTTTGAGAGCAAAGCTCTTCGGCAGCTTCGATACCGCCTTCTTGTAAAGCTTCTTGAACACTTACAATAAATTTGCGCGTGTCAATATCAGCTAAGTTAAGAGTAATGATACGCTCTAGGAATATGGCTAGACCCGCGATAAGGGTGATGAGTACTGGCCACATCCATCCTCCATCATTACCTTCGTTAAATTTTTCAACGATAAGATTAAAGAAGCCCTCTTCTACTGGGGCTTGAAGTAAAAAAAGAGCAAAAGACGATGACATGTTCACTCCGATGTAGTTTGTTATTAAACAGTAGATTTAAGTTAAAAAAAATAAGTCAAATATGATTAAATGTCAAAGCAGTTACTTTTTAAAAAACACTCATCTTAAGTCATTAACTTTTTTCAAAAGTGTCTCTTTTTTAACTAAGATTTTTGATCAATTTGTTAAAAGAGAGCATTGAAACTTAGTTGCAATGTGTGTATTACTGGAGCATTTTCTCCAGTTCTACCATGATATTCAACTTGTAATTCCAACCAATCTTTCCACCTATATTGGGTATTTAGATCCCATCGCGCACTTCTACCCAAACCCATGCCTTCTGTCAATCTGTACCCTATATATGAGTTTATTGTATTTGCTGAATTAAATTCTTGAATCGCAACTTGCAATCTGGCTTGTATACCTCCTGGTACATATATGATTTGCTCCATCCTATATTGCCATTGCCGAAGTGTAAAAGATGGAAAAATAGTGGCAGGATCTACAACTGAAACAAATTCTTGAGCGAATGAGTAGTTATTGTTGAAGCGACTATGCTTTAAAATAGCTTTGATATTCCATGATCGATTAATTCTCACGCTAATAGATGACTCAAGACTGTATTTGGTTAAGGAGTAATTACGCATACTTAATTGATCTGAATATTCAAATAAACGACTTCGGGCCCCCATCAACCCGCTAATTAGTGCGTTATTGAACCGATATCCACCCTCAACTTTTAGAACCTGCTGTGCCGACTGAACTACTTCAACATTTCGCTGGTGAACAGATGAAGAATTATCTAACTCAACATAACCCTGAATACCTGTTGGGTTGGGAGTGATTTCTAAGCGCCCTAAAGCCCCAAGGGTTCCCTCAACCGTCCATGGTTGCTGCATAATGGTTGATGGTTGCAAGAAGAGCACTTTAGTCAGTTTATCTTGACTATTATCTTCCGAGACTCGAAGATCTACTTTTAGCTGAAGAGCCTGCCAAAGAGGCCTATTTGATAAATGTCTTTCAAAAGGCATCCAACTGTACCGCAACCTGGTGTTTACCTGAATGAGTGATTGATAGTCATCTCCTGGGAGTAAACGCTTTATATACTCGCCCTCATTTAAGCTTAATTCGGGATAAAATTCTATAATCTGTTGTAATCGATCTTGATTATCATCGATCCAAACATACTGACCCAATTCTGGGCCTACGTACACATATATTTCTTGAAAATTACTGCGCCGTCGAGTGGATGCATCGTAATCCCAAAATACTTTTCCATTTTGGTCTATTTGACCCCATTCTAACTGAGATCCAATAACCATCCCAATATTTTTTTGGGACAGGTACCCTTCTTGCACGCCATCTTGCTCAAAGGGTTCAGCAGCTGGTCTTGTTGAGCTATTTCTAGTTCGAAAATGTATTTCTTGCTTTCCCCAGATATGCTCATTAGCGCGCCAATTTACCTGGTAGCGTTGTTCAATTGCAGAACTATTGGGAGCCCACATACCATCATAACTATAGTCTTCTTCCCTAAGCATCCATGAAGCCTTCCAATCCCATTTAGTATGCTGGCCCGTAATACTTGGACCTACACTCCAAAATCGTTGACTGGGCGAAATCAATGAGTCAGAACCCACCCTTCTCCGTCGCTGGTCCTCCTGCTCAAAATCTATACCTATAATCATGCTGGGGGGACTAAGCTCCGACACCCTTTTCAGTGGAAGCCCCACCGTACCCTTTTGCCTAAACCAATATCCCATTCCACCCACAGAACTCATTCTTCTTACAAAATCTTGCTGGTAAACCAGCGAAACTCTTTCAGAAGCACCCATTCGAAGGGCACTAGTTTGTCTGATCCGCTCTTCTGAACCCGCTCTAAAATGGATAAGACCAAGCTGGATCTCTTTTTCACTTTGTTGCCACTCCCATTCCCCTCCAAAAACTTGCTCCTCAATTATTGATGCATCTACATCAAACAGCCGCTGATATTCAACCTCCCTGATTCGTTCAGTACCTTGGTATCGAGCATCCACTTTCCGCATATAACCACGAACTCGTGATTGATCTGCACCTAAAATGTTGCTACCCCATTCCACTTCGGCCTGATATGCCAAGCCTATATTATCTTCATTGTCTTTGGCTGAATATCGGTTTACATCAAACGAGCTTAACGACCAATTTCCGGACAATCGAACATTTTCTTGAAGAGCATAACTTCCCTCAAAAGAAACAACTTGATGAGCCATGGGTGTCGGCAGTTCGAATTCTGAGGTAAAATCACCGCTATTTTCACCTACCCACTCATAGATTGGCACATTCAATCCTGTTTCTAGACGCTTATATTCGCCTTCATTAGCCCCTATTCGGGTAAATTGCACCTGAACTAATTCGCTTTGGGGTATTTCAGAGTCGTTTGCCTTCTTATAAATTGTATACATCTGATCATTCCAAAGTGTATCCACTCGTATGTACGCCCTAGATCGATCTAGATTCCCTGACCATGGGCGGCCTGAATCTATGCCAATTGTCGTCTGATCACCCACGGTTTTCAATTGCTGAATTTCTGATTCCGTCAATAAATCCTGAGCTAGAATACCATTATTATCAGCTTCTCTACTCACCATGGAATTAAAGGTAAAACGCTTATCCGGGGAGGTATATGCTACCTCAGAGGCCAAGAGACTACGATTGAAACCATTCTCAACATATTCATATTCGACAAAAATTCTACTCTCATTACGAATTAACTGTTGTGAACTAAAATTTATTACACCCAACGAGTAATCAATGATATAATCCTGATCAATACCCCTTTTCAAGAGCTCTCCATCTAGGTATACTTTTTCGGTTCCAGCCAATATAATAGTGAATGGACTGCTTGAGGCACCTTGTAATCTGTACGGACCCTGCACCCCTTCTACTGGGCTGATTTGCTCATTGGTGTACACTCCTCTTGTTTGGGATGCCAATGATGCAATCCTACTTTCCGCACCTTTTTTTGAGAAGAGTGATTGTTCAGCGTAGACACCTTGTATTCTACGATTTAAGCGGTGCGTGGGTGCCCCACTCATGCTTACATCCACATCACCCATTTTGAGAGCATGATTAGGATGGGTGATTTGTATGATTAATTGGTCAAATTCCCTAATGCTTTGAGTAGTTCCGTCAGGTTGAAATGGGATATTTCTGTCGGTTAAAATAGCCGAGAGTTGTGTTTCATTACCTATGGTCCCTGTTAACTGAATATCTAGTCCACTTTCAAGACTAATCTGCTGATTAGAACCTGTTACAATTCCTCTTGTTATCCGTCCCGATTGTTCTAATTGGAAAGGTTCAGTTTCCTGAGCTGTACTTAGATCAAGCTGCTGCTGAATCTTATCCCTAATGTTTTGATGATTTAGGACTGGTTCTACCGTACTTCGTTGGTAAATAAAGGCCAAATCGATTGGAAACGCAACGGTTGCCTTTGCAGAGGTAGTCATCAACCAATCACCACTACTAGGATTCCATTTCCAGTATGAATTAGGCAGTATGGACCATCCATTTTCAATATCCTTATCGGAATCCGGCTTTATAGAAATATCACTAGCTAAACGATAAAACACCGATAACCGGCTGTGGATAACACCTAATTGAATATTTAGGCGATCATCCACATTAAAATTTACTACCAGAAGAGTATCTGAATTGAATGCGAACTGGTTGACAGATTCATTTTTTTGTGAGTTATATGCATAAACAATTTCACCCATAAATCCGATACTAGAGGCACGAGTAGAACCCGATACCATAGCTAGTAAAAGTACACCCCAAAAAAAAACCACCAAGGTCGCGTTACGCAAGGGCAAGCGAGCGCAGGTAAATTTTGATAACGTTGGGATGGTAGACATAAACACTACAAATGTAAGAACCTGTCAGGTAAATATAATTAGTAGCGATTTAATCCCTAATCAACCCCATTAAAACGTTGCAATCCTTGATCTAGGAACCCAACAAACTTCTGTTCACTCACATATCCTAACTCTTGGGCAAGCACTAGCTCATTCGATGGATCGAGAATTACGTAGGTAGGCAAGGCTACATTACCCGTTAGCTTGAACTGAAGTTGCTGGTTACCTTGGGCATTTGTCCCCCCATCGGTGTACAATTTAAGAAGCTTCATTTGTCCAAAACGTTCTTGTACACTCGCCAAGGGAAAAACATTACTCTCCATCGCACGGCAGTTGGTACAGGTATAACCTGTGAAATCAATAAAAACAGCCCTATTTTCAGCTTTCGCTTCTTCAATAGCTTGTTCATAGCTGTTCAACCATCCCTTATCAGCAGAGGTCCCCGAGGATGTTGCGCTCATTAAGGCAAGGGTACTTACTACACTTACATCGGTTGCCTGTTTGGGTGGCAACCAAGCATCCCATATACCTAAGGAGGAACCCAATAAGCCTGGAATTAAATACAAACTGAATAGTAGAAAAGGAAGACTTAACACAACTCTTCCTGCTCCAATAGCGCTGGGTTTTTCTTCATTTTTTAAAGCAAAGAACCCTAATATATAGAAGGTTGCAATCAGAAAAATAGCCATCCATAAAGCAATAGCAAAAGGTCGACTTATCCAAGCCCAACCCATTACCAAATCGACATTTGATAGAAATTTTACCGCAGCGGCCAATTCAATAAAGCCCAAAAGTACTTTTACCATATTCATCCATGATCCACTTTTAGGCAGTGCATTCAGCAAATTGGGAAATAGTGCAAAGAGAACGAATGGACTAGCGAAAGCTGCCGAAAAACCAATCATCCCGATGATAGGGAAGAACCAATCACCACCGGTGGTAGCTGCAAATACTGCCCCCACAAATGGCGCCGTACATGAAAATGATACGGCACTTATGGTCATTGCCATGAATAAAATACCAGCAATACCAGAATTTTCATTGCTCTTCTTATTTAAAAAATTGGTGAGTTGATACGGTAACTGTAACTCATACATACCCAGTAAGCTTAAGGCAAAGCCAATAAGTACTGCAGCTATAAAAAAATTCACAAAAGGGTTTGATGCAAAATTTTGTGCCCCAGAAACACCGACCAAGGCAGCCAATAACATACCTATGAGAGTAAAAGTAGCTACAATTGCTAAGCCAAAAATTACAGCACTACTTACTCCACGTTTAGACTCATCCTGTTTGGCAAAATATGAAACGGTCAAAGGAATCATAGGAAACACACATGGAGTCAATAAAGCAGCAAATCCAGCCAAAATGGCAATCCAAAGAAAGGAGAATATACCCTCATCATTAGCCGAATTGGAGCCAGCATTAGCTTGACTTATTTGAGTATCTGGTGAGCGTCTAGCCTCGGGTAGTGGATTATCTGCCACACCCGCCACAAAAACCGTGGTGATTATTGACTTCGAGGTCGGAGGAAGGCATACTCTGTCATCACATACCTGATAGAAAGCTTCAATGGCCAGAATTTGAGTACCTAGTTTAGATGTATATAAGCTAACCGGCAGGGTAAATTGAGCAAAAGAACTATGCCAGCCTAAATCTGTTTCAAAATTGGAATCAAATTCAATATCCGCTTCAGACTCTCTGACCTTCTCTGTTAAGAAAAAATTTGGCGATTTAGCACTAAAACGAGTGGGAAAAGGTCCAGCCTCCGGATCATTTAAGACCGAATACAAATGCCAGTCTCCCTCTATGCTTGCATTTAACTCAACCTCAAAACTCTCACCTGCCAGAATCGTGTCAGGTATGCTGACTACACTAAATTGTACAGGGTCTGGTATTTGGGCAAATAAACTACTAGAGAGTACCATCCCTATGAGCAGAGTCCATAAGCCAAACTGTTTTACCATTTTAGTAGTCTTTTCCTTGATAGTGCATGGTTGAAAATGAAGTTTCGTAGCATTTTCGCTTGAACCAGCAAATACATCTTTAAGGTACGATATAATGACGTGAAGAGCACAAAAACGCTACCTCTTTAAAAAAAAACCACATTAATATAAAGGTGTAATGTGCGTTCCAATTAGTCGGCTTTTACTACCCAGAATTTGAGTTGTGGCTTCAGTTCACCGAGTAGGTGTATGGTCGCCGTATATTCGCCTAGAGTCTTAACATCCATATCTATTGTAATAGATCGGCGGTCGATTTCAATTCCTTTTTCCATCAATGAATCTGCTATTTGCACATTAGTTACCGTTCCGTGAATTTTATCGTCTTCACCTGTGATAACTGCGATGGTTAGATTACTGGACTCAAGCTTTTGAGCCAATTCTTTGGCCTCTTGAACATCGATTTCAGCTTTTTTTGCTGCTCTTTTCTGCATTAGCTCAACTTCAGCAATAGATCCTTTAGTTGCTAGTACAGCCTTACCACTAGGAATGAGGAAATTGCGTCCATAGCCGTCTTTTACAGTGACTAACTTGCCTGATTGACCTAGTTTTTCTACATCTTGAGTTAAAATAACTTTCATATGACTTAAATTTTTTATCGAAGGTTTTCAGCAACGTATGGCATAAGACCTAAAAAACGTGCTCTTTTAATTGCGGTGGTAAGTTGTCGCTGGTGTTTCGCGCTGGTACCAGTTACTCTTCTTGGTAATATCTTACCCTGATCGTTAGTAAATCGCTGGAGCGTTTCCACATCTTTGTAATCGATGTACTCTAGGCCTGCTTCGGTGAATTTACACTGCTTAACTTTTCTAACACTTTTTTTAGGATGCGATGGATTCTTAATCATGATGGTCTAATTTAAAAATGGTTATTATTTATCTTCTTCTGAATCGTCTTCAACAATCACAGGGAAGACTTCGGGTACAGCATTTTTTTTAACCAACTCTTTATGACGCTTCATTTTAGCATCATATTTCAACGTTAGGTATCGCATGATCTCATCGTCTATCCGCATAGCTCGCTCAATAGATTCGATAGCGGCGGCTGGTCCTTCGAAATATAGGTTTACGTAGAATCCAGTTTGTTTCTTATCCATTTCATAGGCAAACTTGCGAAGGCCCCATTCCTCGACTTCCTCTACTGTTCCACCTTTGGAAGTGATTAAGTCGTTTATCCGCTGAATTACAGCTGGATATTGTTCGTCCTCTAATACAGGACTGATGATATAAGTTAATTCGTAGTATGCATTCATAAGTTTACTTTGGATGTTTTCAGTTTCGAAAACAGTCATCTTGTATGATTAAGCAATCATCTAGATAACAGAATTATAAAGATAGCGTTTTTTCTGCTAATTATCATCACAATCAAGGTATTTTATTCTTACCCAAAACCAATTTGATTAATACTGTTGGCTAAGGCAATATCCAGCTTAGTGACTTGATTATCGGCATCATGGGTATTTAATTGTAATTCTACCCTGCTGTATACATTTTTTATAACTGGATGATGATTATGTTGCTCCGCTAGAAAAGCTACCCTCAGTATAAAAGACATAGCTTCCTGAAAGTTGGCAAAAATCCATACTCGCTGTAACTCTTGTGTATTTATGATCCATTTTTCTGAATCATCTAATTTTTCTATGATTTCTTTCACAGTCAGTACTTTTAACATTTTCTAAGTATTTAGTATTTTCTCCGATAATATTTTACTGATAGATTGGTAGCCCGAAGATAATTTAAATTACATATATTTTTAACATATTAGGGTTTGGGCTATTTTTATGAGTGAAATGACTTTCATTTTCCTCATAGAAAATTATTCAGTTATCTTATCTTTGCATGTGTTGTACAATTTACATGTTAAACCCCAAACATAACACGTACTATTTATATGAAGTTATTTACGCCCTTATTCAAGAGAGCATCAATTTTTATCTTCCTTCTGATAATTAGCCCTTGGTCAACTATTTTAGCCGCTGAAGGTTATGGCATTAGTGGAGGTGGTCTAGGATTATTATGGACCCTACCCTTTGCTGGTATTTTATTATCCATAGCTATTTTTCCGTTGGTAAATGAACACTGGTGGCATGAAAACTTTGGCAAGGTGTCCGCTTTTTGGGCACTATTACTTCTAGTGCCTATGACCATTTTCTTTGGTTTTTCAGCTACACTCTACGAAGTCTTACATGCCTATTTATTAGAATACATCCCTTTTATCATCCTTTTGTTAGCCCTTTTCACCATTTCTGGTGGTGTTCGAATTAAGGGTTCCTTTCAAGGTAGCCCTATCGTAAACATAGGCTTCCTAGTTATAGGTACATTGTTAGCTAGCTGGATGGGTACAACGGGAGCCGCTATGCTGTTAATTAGACCATTATTACGAGCAAATGAATGGCGTTCTTCCAAGAAACATGTGGTCATTTTTTTCATTTTCTTGGTAGCTAACATAGGTGGCGCTTTAACACCTCTTGGTGACCCACCATTGTTTCTTGGATTTCTTCAGGGAGTTGGTTTTTTCTGGACCACTACCAATTTAATCGTTGAAATGTTGTTTGTAGTAATTCTATTACTTATAGTATTTTATTTCGTAGATACTTATTTTTATAAAAAAGAAACAAATACACCACCATTAGAAGATAATAAGGAAGCTTTTGGCATTGAAGGCAGCATTAATTTAGTCCTTATTCTAGGTGTGATAGGAGCTGTATTATTCTCAGGTATAGCTTCCTTAGGGACAGTTGACATTTATCACATTACTGTAGATTACGAAAATATAATCCGTGATTTGGTGTTGCTTGGATTGACTTTGCTTAGTTTAAAAGTCACTACCAAAGAAAGCAGAGTTGCTAACGGATTTAATTGGTTTCCAATACAAGAAGTGGGGAAACTGTTTGCGGGTATTTTCATTACTATTATTGCCCCCATATCTATGCTTAAGGCAGCCAATGTAGGAGAAGGTACACTTACTTTTATAAATAACGCCGTATTTGACGCCAATGGTGAACCTATTAATGCCATGTTTTTCTGGATTACAGGCATTTTATCTGCCTTTTTAGACAACGCACCTACCTATTTGGTATTCTTTAATGCCGCTGGAGGTGATGCCCAAATGCTTATGAATGAAATGAGTCAAACACTTATGGCCATTTCTTCTGGTGCTGTATTCTTTGGGGCTATGAGTTATATTGGTAATGCTCCTAATTTTATGGTTAAATCCATTGCTGAACAAAACGGCGTTAACATGCCAAGCTTTGGTGGTTACTTGGTTTGGGCTTCAATAATTTTACTCCCAATCTATTTACTTGTTACTTTTATTTTTATCTAAATCATCAAAAATGGCGTTCCAGAGAGTTCATCTGGACGCCTTTTGTTCATATGAGCCCATTAGTTTAAATCAACATAATTATAAAGCTAGTTTGGGCACGCGAGTGCCATTGCTAGCTTTTTTTTTACTATACCTTTGTTCGTGCATCTCCGTTGTTTATGCAAGTCTTCCGGTAAGTATTAAAGCTGTTCAGCATACTGATCCAATCCATTTCATTAACGATGTTGACTTTAAACCATCGCTCCCCAATTCAATAGGAACAAATAGGGACTCACTACTAGTCGATTCAACGGTTACCGGCTTAATCCCCGCCTTGTCATACAGCACAGATATTGGCCTAGCAGGTGGCTTAATTTGGAGTAAATTAACCTACAGTCAACAAGATCCATTTAAGCAAAATATCGCAGGTACCGCATTGGCATCTACTAAAGGATTAGCAGGCTTTAATTTTTTCCTAGATCAACCTTGTAGCTTTAACTGTATGGATAGATTAGTAGTGAACCTAGTCGGCAACCGTTTTCTGGAAGACCAATATTATGGGGTGTTAACTGATCAACGGCTCGACTTACAAAAAAACCCAAAACGTTTCGAATACCAGTCTTTCACGATCAAAGTAAATCTCGAGTACAGAATTAGCACCAAAAATCTAGCTCATAAGAACGAGGCTCTATTCAACAATTTATATGGATTTTTAAGTACAGATTTTCAATACAAAACCCCTTGGAACAATGATGATACGCAGTTAATCATGCTAGAAAAGCCCACAGGGTATGCAGGCGCCTATGGATTTTGGTTAGGATTAGGTGGGTTAATAGATACTCGTGATAGTGAATTTTATCCTCGGCAAGGTTGGTATTTAAAGCAACAGGTTAAAGCGAGTTTGAAATCGATACTAAGTGATTTTACTCAAATATTATTCCTAAGTGATACCCGATTTTACCAAGAGTTTAAACTCATTCTCCCTATTGTTTTTGCCCAAAGGGTAAGCTATCAGTGGAGCAATTCTAACGCGAATACGCCCTATTGGAGTTATCCATCGTTAGGTGGAGAGGAATTCCTGAGGGGCTACGTCGATAATCGATTCTTGGCGCCTCAATTTTGGGCTACAAACACAGAACTACGAACATGGCTATTTGAATCCATCAACTATAGAATAAAAATTGGAGGCACCCTGTTTATGGATTCCGGATCGTATACCGACGGAACTATCGCCAATGGCGATTGGTTTGCTGATTTACGATATACCGCTGGTTTTGGTGGCCTTATGTCTTTGTTTTCACCTGATTTTATTTTACGGGTCGACCTTGGATTTTCAGAGGAAGGCTACGGGATCTTTTTTTCTACTGGGATGCTCTTTTAATCTCAAGTAGCAATCCATAAAAGTAGCTAAATGGGTTTATATAAAAAGCCAAACACCCAACAAACCAACCGCCCAACAGTAAAAAGAAAAAAGGTAAAATCCACTCTTTTTCAGGATAATAATGAGGTATTTAAGTGCAAAATACCCTGAAATAGCGGAACTTAAAAAGCCAACAACTAAAATTTGTAAGGCAGCCCCTTGAATACCGACCTCTAATAGATCTAGCACCTGTATGAGCATCGCTCCACCAATGACCGGTATAACCATAATAAATGAAAAGTTAGCCGCAGTTTCTCTATCTACACCTAACCAAAGAGCCGTTGTTATAGTTGATCCTGAGCGGCTAATTCCAGGTATCATCGCACAAGCCTGTGCTAGTCCTATGGCAAAACTTTTTGCTATCCCAATAGGAGCTCCCCCTCCTGCCGCTGCTGCATGTGAAGCGTCATTCTCTTGCGTTCGGTTGGGTACAAATTTGGTTGAAAATAATAAAACACCCGTAATAAGTAGCATGAAACTGACCAGGAGTGGATTCGAAAATATAGCCTCAACTTGATCTTTTAAAGTAAATCCGACAATAAAAGCGGGAATCATGCTAATAAGAATCATCCCGAGAAAATATACGTCCTTACTCTCTTTCTCTTTGGCTGGATTCAATAAAAAACGCACTCCACTAGAGAATAAACGACCAAGTTCTGTGCGATAATAATACATGATGCTTACTAGAGTACCGAAATGTACGACCACTTCGAAGGTAATCCCAGATTCGACTTTCGAACCCAATAATATTCTCCCAAGAGCCAGATGACCGGAGCTACTAATAGGAAGGAATTCAGTAATACCTTGTAAAACACCTAAAATAAATGCTTCTATTAAATCCATTGCGTATGTTTAAAAATTAAAAGTGTATTAAATTACACTTTAACCAACAAAACCTAAACGAGAATTTCGAATGAGTGAATATGCAGTAGATATGACGGCTTTAAGTGAAAAAATTCAACAAAGTTCATCATTTATAGACGACATACGAACCGAACTGGACAAAGTAGTCATAGGCCAAAAATACATGATTGACCGGTTAATGATCGGACTTTTAACCAACGGCCACGTCTTATTAGAGGGGGTTCCAGGACTAGCGAAAACTCTGACTATTTCCTCTTTAGCCACCGTAATAGACACCGCCTTTCAACGAATACAGTTTACCCCGGATTTACTTCCCGCAGATCTTATTGGGACACTGATTTACAACCAGAAGGAAGGCGATTTTTTCGTGAAGAAGGGGCCTATCTTCGCTAATATTATTCTGGCTGATGAGATTAACCGCTCACCTGCAAAAGTTCAAAGCGCTCTGTTAGAGGCCATGCAAGAGAAACAAGTTACTATTGGTGAGGAGAGTTTTAAATTAGAGGAACCTTTTTTGGTTTTGGCCACTCAAAACCCAGTGGAACAAGAAGGTACCTATCCTCTGCCAGAAGCACAGGTAGATCGTTTCATGCTTAAATTAAAAGTAGACTACCCAAGCCCCGCTGAAGAATTAGAAATTATGCGTCGTATGGCAAAAACTGATGCCAGACCCACTCTAAATAAAGTGGTTGATCCAGCAACTATCCTTGAAGCTAGAAAAGTAGTTAATGAAATTTATATGGATGAAAAAGTTGAGCAATATATTGTAGACTTGGTATTTGCAACAAGAAAGCCTGCGAAATATGGCATTGCTGAGCTAGAAGATTTAATTAGCTTTGGGGCATCCCCACGAGCTACTATTAATCTTAATTTGGCAGCCAGAGCACAGGCTTTCATGGAACACAGAGCCTATGTTACACCAGAAGATGTCCGTACGGTTGCATTAGATGTATTTAGACATCGTCTCATTCCTACCTTCGAAGCAGAGGCAGAAGAATTAGGTGCTGAAGAGTTAGTTCAAAAAGTCATGAACAATGTACAGGTTCCCTAAAGGAACTTTAATGTTCTTGTCTTGTTAGCATTCCTTGGGAGCTATTAGGCTATTAAACCAACAAGAACTTATCACAAAAAAAAGCCCCTAGCATATCGCTTGGGGCTTTTTTAATGTCTTTTAAGGTAATATCGATAAGATATTACGCTAAAGAGGTTGGATAAAAAGCTCACTCTTAGTCCTTAGATTTCTGAGCTGCATCTGCTTGCTCTTCAGCTTCCATTTTTTCTTTAAGCGCTGCTAAATCTGACATTTCTCCAATAGTTGGCGCTCCTGTTTCCATATCCGTTTTTTTATCGGCTTTTTTCTTAGCTGCTTTCACTTTCTTTTGATCAGCATCAAGTTGACTTAATTCGATGTTTTTGCCTTGTTCGTCAAAACGGAAAATGTAGGCTTCTACCTTATCACCTTCCTTGAACTCAGCAACAATGGATTTAGTCATATTTAAGAACGCTTCCGCTCCTTTTTCCAATGCAACAAAAGCACCTCGATCAGTTACTTTAAAAACAGATCCTTTAACTTCAGTACCTGGAGTGTATTCTTTTGCATAGGTTTCCCACGGGTTTTGCATTACCTGCTTATGACCAAGCGTAATTCTACGATTGTCGAAATCGACCCCAAGAATAGCCACTTCAATCTCCTGGTCTTTCTTAACTACTTCGTTTGGATGCTCTATCTTATCTTCCCAGCTTAGGTCGGACACATGGATTAGCCCGTCTATTCCGGGCTCTAATTCAACGAATACACCAAAATTGGTTAAGTTACGAACTGTACCTTGATGCTTAGATCCGATAGGGAATCTCTCAAGAATATCAGCCCATGGATCCGTGGTCAATTGTTTAACTCCAAGAGATATTTTCTTCTCATCTTCATTAATATTTAACACAATACATTCTACCACATCATCCTTTTCTACTAATTGAGAAGGATGTTTGATGTGTTGTGTCCAAGACATTTCTGAGATGTGAATTAACCCTTCAATACCTTTCTCTAATTCGATGAAAGCGCCGTAATCAGCGATTGAAACTACACGCCCTTGTACTTTCATACCCTCAGGATACTTCGACTGAATTCCTTCCCAAGGATGCGGTTGTAACTGCTTCAATCCAAGTGAAACTCTCTTACTACGCTCATCAAAATCAATAACGGCAACGTTTAACCGCTGATCTAGTTCTACGATTTCGCTTGGATTGTCTACACGTCCCCAAGAGAGATCTGTAATGTGCAATAGACCATCAACACCACCTAAATCGATAAATACCCCGAAATCAGTAATGTTTTTAACAGCGCCTTCAAGAACCTGACCCGACTCAATCGTATCAAGTATCAGCTCACGCTGCTCTTCTAGGTCATTTTCAATTAATGCACGGTGAGAAACAACTACATTCTCAGCAACCATGTTTAATTTCACAACCTGGAATTCCATAGATTTATTCACATAAGCATCAAAATCACGCACAGGACGGACATCTATTTGAGAACCAGGCAGGAAAGCATCTATACCAAATAGATCAACCACCATACCTCCTTTAATGCGACGCTTAATCAGTCCTTCCACCACTTCTCCACTCGTATGTGACGCTTCGATTTTCTCCCATGCTTGAAGTATATCAGCTTTACGACGTGATAAAATTAACTGGCCTTCTTTATCTTCTACACGATCAAGAAACACATCTACTTCGTCGCCAGGTGCCATGCTTTCGAGCTGTTTGTTGTTAAACTCGTTGACAGCAACAATACCTTCGGATTTAAACCCAATATCAATTACGACATATTTGTCATCAATTGAAATGATTCGTCCAGTTACAATTTCTTTTTCTTCAATTTCATTAAGGGTATTTTCATACATACCCATTAGTTGATTGTACTCATCTTCGCTATATTCGTCTGATGGCTTTTCTAGCTGATCTAATGTAAAAACTTCACCTTCCACTTCTCCACTAAATACATGTGCTAATACGGTCTCGGTTTCACCAACTAGAGGGTTTTCTTCTAATTCTTCATCACTAGCCATTTCTAGAGTAGATTCGGTAGTTACCTCATTTGTCTCGGTGGCTTCTACCACTTCTTCCATTGGAGTTGTTGTTTTAGTTTCTTCAACTGATGATTTGTTGTCTTCTGACATTGAAATATTTGTTAATGTTCATACCTCAAAATCGACTTTCGACTTTGGGATAAAGTTGTAGTTTATTCTATCGCAATAGTTTCTTTGACTCTTTTAACGATGTATTGGACCTGCTCATCAAAACTAAATGTTGAGCTATCCACTACAATGGCGTCATCTGCTTGCTTTAAAGGATCATTTTCTCGGGTTGAATCGATTCGATCTCGTTGTTTGATTTCGGCAAATACCCCACTGAAACTTATTTGAAGTCCTTTCAAACTGAGTTCTTGATGCCTGCGCATTACTCTTGTTTCAAGATCAGCAATCATGAAAAACTTACATTCAGCGTTTGGAAAAACTGCTGTACCTAAGTCCCGTCCATCTGCGATGTAAACATCGTCTTGAACTGCGTTGTTCATTAAATCGTTGATATACTCTCTGACCTTAGGCATGGCAGCCACAGTACTAACCTGGGCTGAAACCTTAGGGTCTCTAATAGCAGAAGTTATATCTTCGCCGTTGAGATTAACTTGAAATTCATTGCTGAATTCAAAGGAAAGCTGAGCAGAATAAAGTGATTCAAAGAACGCAGGTAATGACTGCTTACTTTTCAAGAAAAGGTAGGTGACTGCTCGATATAGTGCTCCAGAATCTAAATACTGTATATTTAATTCGTGAGCCACTGCACGAGCAGTAGAACTTTTTCCCGATCCAGCGGGGCCGTCGATTACCACTATCATAACAGAACAGTTAAATTACGCTGAATTAAGTAATTATTCAATCTTTTATTGATTAGAATAAAACTAAGCCGTAATTTTGATATCTATAAATAAACAAGTCTAAACTCCACAACCGGAATGGCTCAGAACAAATCAGCAATCAAACGCGATCGACAAAACGCTAAACGAAACGCACATAATCGTGCAAGACGTTCTAAAATGCGTACTCTCATCAAAAAAGTAATGACATCAACCAGTAAGGATGAAGCGCAAGTACTATACAAAGAAGCGGTATCTTATTTAGATAGAATGAGCGTAAAAGGTGTGATTCATACCAACAACGCAGCCAGAAAGAAAGCGCAGCTTACCCGTTACGTTAACGCCCTTTAAGAACCATGTCTAAGCTCGAATCCAAAGCTATGCTGGTAATCCTAGATGGCTTTGGTGTCGCAACAGACCCAAAGGTGAGTGCAGTAGATCAGGCTACCCTAACCTATTACACCTCCCTCATTAGAAACAAGCCAAACACTAAGCTTTCTGCGAGTGGTGAGGACGTGGGGCTTCCTGATGGTCAATTTGGGAATTCCGAAGTAGGGCATCTCAATATTGGAGCAGGTCGTATTGTTTGGCAGGCACTTTCAAGGATAAATAAGGATATACGTGATGGTGATTTTTTCACTAATCCTACCCTTCTTCAATCCATGAAAACTGCAAAGCAACTAGGATACCTTCACGTTATGGGCTTATTTTCAGATGGTGGTGTGCACTCCCACAACAACCATCTTTACGCTATTCTTGCTTTAGCAAAAAAAGAAGGCCTCAAGGAAGTATTCATTCATGCCTTTACAGATGGCCGGGATACCGCGCCTCAGGCTGGAATATCCTATCTTGAGCAGTTTCAGCAGCAAGCTGATCAAATTGGTATTGGCAAAATTGTGAGTATAGTTGGTCGATATTTTGCTATGGATAGGGATAATCGTTGGGAACGAGTTAAGAAAGCCTACGATTTATTAACAGCTGGTAAAGGACAGGTGTTTGAAGATGCTAAAGAAGCCTTCAAAGCATCCTATCATACAGAAATAACTGACGAGTTCATTGAACCTCTGTGTATTGGTGATCCACTTCATGCCCGAATACAACAGGGCGATGCTGTATTGTTCTATAACATTAGAGGTGATAGAGCACGTGAAATTACTCGAGCATTTACCCAAGAAGCGTTTACAGAGTTTGACACACGGGTCTCGAACTTGCATTATACTTCTTTCACCTCGTATGATTCAACATTTGAAGAGGTATCTGTTGCCTATCCCCCGCAAAACCTTGCAAATACTCTTGGGGAATGGGTTTCAAAAAAAGGAAAAACGCAGTTTAGGATAGCAGAGACCGAAAAATACCCTCATGTGACTTATTTCTTTAACGGCGGTATTGAAGAGCCTAATGAAGGGGAAGTTCGCAAAGTTATACCTAGCCCCAGAGTAGCAACGTATGATTTACAACCTGAAATGAGTGCTCCTGAAGTGGCTAAAACTCTGGTATCTGCTCTTAAAGAAAACATTTATGACTTAGTTGTGTTAAACTTTGCGAATCCAGACATGGTAGGTCACACTGGAAATATGCAGGCAGCCATACAAGCAGTTGAAGCAGTGGACAAAGAACTCGAAATAGTGGTAACTACTGCCACTGAAATGGGGTACAAAACCCTCATCATAGCTGATCATGGCAATGCAGATCAAATGGAAAAAGAAGACGGCAGCCCTCACACTGCGCATACTACCTCCTTGGTTCCGGCCATATTAGTAGGTGCAGGAGATGTTACACTCCAAAAAGGCAAGCTTGCTGATGTAGCACCTACCCTACTCAAAATGATGGGTTTAACTAAGCCAAGTGAAATGACCGGAAAGGCTTTGTACTGAGTTTAAGAAGTAATTTTTAATGTTAGTGATTATTGGTGTTGGTATTAACGCTTTGCAATCCACTAATAATTACTTGTGTCTTAACAGTAGAATGGAAAAAGCCCTCTCAGTAATTGCTAATCCTTTAGGCAATTATATATAAAAAAAGTTACACAATAGGGCATTTAGTTTGCATTTAGATGGGTGCCCTGCTACATTCGATTAGAACGATTTTAGAAGTTTGTTCGTTTAAAATAAAGATTAGTAATCAATATTTAAGTTTCAAGGATTAAATCGTTCAATTAGGAGTAAAAATTCCTAATTTAAAGGTTCGATAATATAATCTAATGAATGTAATTTCAATTCACAGCGCAAAAGGATATTCACATGGAGGGTAATTTCTCGAGTAAGGTTAGAGATGTAATCCAATTCAGCCGCGAAGAGGCACTTCGACTAGGGCATGATTACATAGGAACCGAGCATTTAATTTTAGGCATTGTACGACTTGGTGATGGAGTTGCGGTTCGCATACTCAAAAATCTAGACTGTGATCTGTTTAAATTGAAAAAGACTATTGAGGATACGGTACGCGGGACCGGTGGGTCTGTTACCATTGGGAACATACCACTTACCAAACAGGCAGAAAAAGTACTCAGAATCACCTATTTAGAGGCTAAATTGTATAAAAGTGACACCATTGGTACGGAACATTTGTTACTTTCACTACTTCGGGACGATGAAAACATAGCCGCACAGATTCTTCAACAATTCAATATCTCGTATGACTCCGTTCGAGAGGAATTGGATCTCATTATTTCAGGTAAGACTCGGGATGATTTTGATAATCCATCAGCTATTGCATCAGGTGACCCCGATGCGGGTAGCTCAGGAAGTAGCACTGGGAGCTCACGGGAGAAAAAGAATGATAAGTCAAAGACCCCTGTTTTAGATAATTTCGGCCGCGATCTTACCCAACTTGCTGAAGAAGGAAAATTAGATCCGATTATTGGTCGTGACAAAGAAATAGAACGAGTTGCTCAGGTTTTAAGTAGACGTAAAAAAAATAACCCCGTACTTATTGGTGAGCCAGGTGTAGGTAAAACAGCCATTGCGGAAGGTTTAGCCTCAAGAATTATTGATCGCAAAGTATCTCGGATACTGTTTGACAAGAGAGTTATTGCTCTCGACTTAGCAGCGCTTGTAGCAGGTACTAAGTATAGAGGACAGTTCGAAGAGCGCATGAAAGCTGTAATGACCGAACTAGAAAAAACTGATAATGTTATACTATTTATTGATGAATTACATACTATTGTTGGAGCAGGTGGTGCAAGTGGATCTTTAGATGCATCTAATATGCTGAAGCCAGCCTTAGCAAGAGGAGAAGTACAGGCTATTGGAGCAACTACGTTGAACGAATATCGTCAATTTATTGAAAAAGATGGCGCTCTAGAACGTCGCTTTCAAAAAATTATAGTAGACCCTACCAGCCCAGAAGAAACTCTAGAGATACTCAATCAAATCAAGCCAAAGTACGAAAAGCATCATTCAGTACGCTACTCCGATGAGGCTCTTGCCGCCTGTGTTAAACTTACTGATCGTTACGTTCCTGATCATTTTCTGCCCGATAAAGCAATAGATGCTATGGACGAAGCTGGTGCTAGGGTCCATCTAGCAAATATCAATGTACCCAAGCACATCATTGAACTCGAGGAGACCATCGAAAAGACCAGCACTGAAAAGAATACGATGGTAAAAAAACAACGATTTGAGGAAGCAGCTCGCCTTAGAGATAAGGAAAAGAGACTTATTGAAGACCTGGAAGTAGCACAAAGGGATTGGGAAAAAGAATCAGAAGAAATTGTTTTTGATGTCCAAGAACACGATGTAGCCTCCGTTATTGCGATGATGAGTGGCGTTCCCGTGAATAAAATCTCACAAAACGAGGGGCAAAAACTCCTTAACATGAAAGATCAATTAAAAGGAAAAGTAATTGGTCAAAACGAAGCAATTGTAAAATTAACCAAAGCTATACAACGCACCCGTGCTGGCTTAAAGGATCCATTACGACCTATTGGCTCTTTTGTATTTTTAGGACCAACGGGTGTGGGTAAAACCGAGCTTGCCAAAGTATTGGCTAAGTATCTGTTTGATAAAGACGAAGCTCTTATTCGAATAGATATGAGTGAGTACATGGAGAAATTCAGTGTATCTAGACTTATTGGTGCTCCTCCTGGCTATGTAGGATATGAAGAAGGTGGCGTTTTAACAGAGAAAGTACGCCGCAAACCATACAGTGTAGTTTTGTTGGATGAAATTGAAAAAGCACATCCCGATATATTTAACATTCTCCTACAAGTGCTAGATGATGGTATCTTAACGGATAGCTTAGGTCGTCGTGTAGATTTCAGAAACACTATCATTATTATGACATCCAATATTGGTGCTCGCGATATTAAAAATATGGGTAAAGGAATTGGCTTTGGTGGTCAAGGGGAAAATACTTTTGACTATACAAAAATGAAAAGCACCATACAGGATGCTCTTAAAAAAGTATTCAACCCCGAATTTTTGAATCGTATTGACGATGTAATCACCTTTAAGCCTCTCGATAAAGAAGATATCTATCAAATAATCGATGTACTGAGTGAAGAATTGTTTCACCGCATTAAAGAGGTAGGCTACAATGTCGAATTAACTAAAGGAGCTAAAGACTTTATCACGGATAAAGGATTTAATCCAAAATATGGTGCTCGACCACTTAAAAGAGCTATTCAACGATACATTGAAGATCCACTTGCCGAGGCACTACTCGAAGACAAAAAGCCCGAAGGTTCGACCATCAAAATTAAATTGAATAAAACCAGGGACGACTTAAGTTTTAGCTGGACTGTGGCTAAGCCCAAAACCACGAAAACATCTAAGAAAGCTCCCACTAAAGTCTCCGAAATAGAGAATGCAAAAATCAACGCTGTTTCTGCTGAAAACAATGATCTAGATAGCAGCGCCGCGGAAAGTAAAAGCACTCCTAATTCCTCCCAAGAACAAACAAATAAAGTATAACTATTAGTTTACAGTAAACTCGGTTGCCAATCCTTTCATTAAAAGGCGATTGTCTTTGTGAGTAAAATATATTGGTGAGAGTTGCTCTGTTACAGAAATAGCAATGGTTTGTTTTGAAATTCGTCGCTCTGCAACATTAATTGAGTGCAATTCTACATCGGTTACGGTTGGATAGAAACGTATGTCTATACCCGAATCATACACTCGAATGCCTATAACATCGGCTGTGAGCACTGCTATGGTACTTTTTGATGGTAAATACGCTGCAGTTAAAATGGAATTACCCCTAATAGATGAGCTACCTATTCTTTGTGAATTGTGCGAATCGTAAACTCCTACTCTACTACCTGAAAACAAAGTGTGGTATCGACCGTCCTCAGAAAACTCAACCCCTTCAACTGGTTGCGAAAACTCCCATTGAGCAATGGAATTTCCATAACGATCGAATACCTTAACTACATCATCCAGTCCATCTTGGGCGGTAACTATAGCAACGAAGGCTCCGTTGCTGGAAACAAACACTCTGCGTAATTGCCTGCTTGTGCTGTAATGAAGTGAAACAGATCGCTTATCTGAGGTGATAATTTGTGCCGAGGAACCTATTGAGTTACCGAAAACTATTTTTGGATTGTATATTACATAGGTTCGAAATTGTGGATCAGTTGCTAATTCTGAGACGGCTTCTCCATCTTCGGAACCGGAACTATTGGATTCGCTGTGTATGATTTGTCCTTGTCGATTTATCCATAAAAAGTTAGCAATGTTTTCTCGAATAATACTTCCAAATGGGCTTCCATAAACTAAAAAAGAAGGATCTTTGCTGGAAGGAAAATCATAATCAAACTGCTGTAATACATAACCCGATTCATCCGAAATCGTGACTTTATTTTCAGCATCCAAAGTTTCTATAAAAATAGTTGGCTCCGCCTTGCCGGTCATGGAAACTTGTAAGTCCTGAGCATAAATACCTCCGTGCCATCCAACACACACCCATAAAATGCTTATTTTGAGTAAAATTGAGTCTGTTAGATTGAATCGCTTTGGTTTTTTTGGACAGATTTTCATTCGCTTCCTAGGTCTTATTGGCTTAAATTACATTTAAAAATACAGCTATTATTTTAGACATCCTTAAATAGTTTAATCAGGAATTTTAAGAGAATATTTAAATCATGAAGTACCATCTTATCACAGGCGGTTGCGGTTTTGTTGGGCGTAATTTTGTAAAAAGACTCTATTCTACCACGCAAGACACCTTATTAGTAATAGATGACTTATCGGTTGGCACTCATCCAACTCAGTGGTTAGATCCAGGCATTGCCAAACACAAGGAGGGGAACGTTGAATATTTTGGTGATGACAAAAGAATTATTTTTATCAATGAAAACATCCGTTCAATTTTGAATGGCCTTGTTGAACGAGAAGATTACCTTTCTGAATATTTTGCCCTAGATATCGACCATTTCACTGACGTGTTCCATTTTGCAGCTATCGTTGGTGGCCGAGCAACAATCGATGGAGATCCAATGAAAGTAGCACTCGATTTGGCTATTGACGCATTATTTTTTAGATGGATTTGTCTTCATAAGCCTAGCCGTGTCTTGTATCCAAGTTCAAGCGCGGCTTACCCAGTAAACCTTCAAACGGAATCTGACGCTATTGCATTGAGGGAATCGGATATAGATTTTAAGAAGATGGGTCAGCCTGATATGACCTATGGTTGGACTAAATTGACAGGAGAATATTTGGCGTCTATAGCAGCCTCTCATTATGGGGTTTCTGTAACTTGTATACGACCATTCTCGGGTTATGGGGAAGATCAAGACTTAAGTTATCCTGTACCTGCCATTGCTAGAAGAGCCGCTCTATTAGAAAATCCTTTCGAAGTATGGGGTTCTGGTAAACAAGGTCGTGATTTTGTTCATATTGAAGATGTGATGGATTGCACATTACTTGCAATGGATCACATTAAAGATGGGCATGCAGTTAATATCGGATCAGGTCAACTGACCTCCTTTTTAGATTTAATAGAGGTATTCACCTCTTTTGCTGGATATGCTCCTGAGATTAAACCATTGCTAGACAAACCAGTTGGTGTGCATTCGCGTTATGCCAATATAGATTATGTACACGAATCCTTAGGATGGAAGCCAAAACTTTCACTCGAACAGGGCATGAAGCGCGTGTTTGATGTTGCAACCTCTAAATATACCCGAAGTTAATACAATGGGTAGAATTGTATGCTTTGGTCCCGGTCCGAGGTTTAAAGGTGGTATTGCTAATTACAATACTTCTTTAGCTAAAACATTGGATGCAGAGACCGACCATGAAATTCATATTGTATCGTGGACCCAACAGTATCCCTCAATTATACCACGAAAGTTCGAGGATACTAGCTCAAAAATTGGTTTCATGGAGGATAGTAGTATTCAGATTCACTATCTAACGAATTACAATAACCCTTTTAGTTGGTTACAAACCGCAAAGTTCATCGCAGGCATAAAGCCTGATAAGGTGATCTTCCAATGGGCTATTGCTATTCAGGGGCTACCGATGGGGGTCATCGCCCGCAAACTCTCTGAGATGAGTTCCGCAGAAATTATCTTTGACCTACATTTTGTTCAGCAAAAAGAGGGAAGCAAAATAGATGATCTATGTACGCAATATGGCATTAAGCCTGCTAATACCTACCTGACCCACTCATATAAAACGATTGATGAACTTAAATCACTTTATCCCAATCAACGCTTTAATGTAAATGAATCAGGTGAACGCGTTGGGGATGATACTGAAACAGCAAAAAAATCCAATCCTGGGAAAACGGTCATTAAATTGTATCATCCAGTGTATGACTTATATGTCCCTGACCCAACATTTAATGTCGAGGCATTTAAAAAAGAATTCGGGCTAAATAAACATGTATTTTTGTTTTTTGGCTTTATCCGGAAATATAAAGGCTTACACATGGCCATTGAAGCGTTCTCAGAAGTAGTAAAGTCACGGGATGATGTGAGCTTCTTGATTTGTGGGGAGGAATTTTGGACGACCTTAGATCCTAACAAATGGACAACCAAACTGAAAAATGTTCTGTTTATTGGCCTTAAAAGGATACTTTTATCAAAGGGTTCTGATGAGCGGAATTACAGACCGCTTGAACGTATAAAAGCCTTAAGTATTGAAGACCGGACTGTCGTAATAAACACCTTCATCCCTAACGAAGATGTTCACAAGTATTTCCAAGTGGCTGATTCAAGTATATTATTTTATGAAACAGCCACGCCTTCTGGCGTTGAATCACTCACCTACAATTTTGAATTACCCATTTTAGCCACCCATGTTGGACACTTTCCAGAGACTATTAAAGATGGATACAACGGATACTTAGCCGATGCTGCCAATACTGAATCAATGGCTCAAATAATGCTCAAATCGATTGACCAGCCTATTGAACGGAAACATGTTCGCAAAGCTGCAGAAAAGATGAGCTGGACGAATTATGTTCAAGCAATACTCAAAAATTAGCCACCTGTTAGCCTAAGCGTTGCAACTAAAACCTTTTGAGTTATAAATAGGCCGCTTGTTGTACCTATCTTTATGCCTTTAAATAAATTTCATATTTAGCTTGTCATCAGAGTAAATATTGCAGTATCTTTGGTGTTTGATTAATCGGGGAGTGGCGCAGTCCGGTAGCGCATTCGCTTTGGGAGCGAAGGGTCGCAGGTTCAAATCCTGTCTCCCCGACTTTTAATCATCTCTTCTATGAGTATGCGCCCATAGCTCAACTGGATAGAGCAATTGCCTTCTAAGCAATAGGTTTCAGGTTCGAGTCCTGATGGGCGTACAAATAATAAAAGCTAAGTAGCATGTTAACAATTACTTGGCTTTTTTTACCTTTTCAAAGGTAAAACTATGGTATAACAATTACTCTCAATTCTTACTTATCTGTTCCTTCAATAACTTCTGGGTTGTCTCCCAGTCTAAGGTAGATTTAAGTCTACCATTATTACTTTACTTATCTACTAGCTTTAAGGTTTCCTCTGCACCTTCATATTTACCGATTCCAATCTTTTAAAATTTTAAACTTTATTGTTTACAATAGCAGGATTATCTCGTATTTTTGAGGTCTTTGAAATTAATGAATGTACTCTGTGGCGCCTAAGGCGACTACCTACTGTAAATGGCGACATGGCCGAGTGGCTAGGCAGAGGTCTGCAAAACCTTCTACGGCGGTTCGAATCCGCCTGTCGCCTCACATACTTTCTTTAATTGTTTGATTTAATGACCTGCCGCGTTCGTCTAGAGGCCTAGGACGCCGCCCTTTCACGGCGGTAGCACGGGTTCAAATCCCGTACGCGGTACCATTTATGGAGCCCGTAGCTCAGTCGGTTAGAGCGCCAGGTTGTGGCCCTGGAGGCCGTGGGTTCAATTCCCATCGGGCTCCCAAAATGAAAAAATGCCGCGTTCGTCTAGAGGCCTAGGACGCCGCCCTTTCACGGCGGTAGCACGGGTTCGAATCCCGTACGCGGTACTTTTTACGCTATGTTTTCTTCCTACTCGATCACTCAACACCCCTCCTCCCAACATAGCAAACATAGCGGAAAAAGCCAGGGCACTTACAATCCAGCCTTTAGATAAGCTGGATAGTTCGAATAAGGTATCTAAATAAACTATGGCACCAGAAATCACGGATGCATCAAATCCAAACAAAAAGCCACCTATTGAAACGATAAATGTGTAGCACAGTGGGGAGCGATTCTGCATACCTAATCTATTTTGTATTTTTCACTCATACTCAAATGTACATAATTCTCATGAGTTGCTTCACATCGGTGCAATTGGAATGAGTAATTAAACTAAGAAATACCATTATATTGATTAAATGTGTAAATTAAATTCATGTTAACTTGATATGAGAATTACACTAAAACACATTGCGGAGAAAACTGGGTACTCTATTTCAACCGTCTCTAGAGTATTAAATGGAACCAATAAAATTAGCCTAGATGTACAAAGAAGAATTGTACAAGTGGCTGAAGAATTGGAATATTCATTCAACAAAAACCAGATTCCTATGTATTCCAATGGTACTAAGGATATCGTTCTCATTTCGGAACTGGCTCATGGTGAATTTTATGCCTCGGCCTATACAGGATATTTCAATGCGGCTGCAAAGTTAGACGTAAATTTATCCATGATTAGTGCGAATCAACACGAGAAGAGTCTATTTGATATTATTACTGCTCGAATTCAGCATCAAGTAGATGGGATCGCACTTTTTGTGCCGACAATGGAACATAAAGATTATAAAAAGCTATTGGAAGACTTAAATAAAGCTCAAATTTCCATTCCTATTATCTCCAATGGCCTTATTGAAAACCCTATCCTACCGACCATTACCTTTGATGGGTACTCAGGGGGCTTTGTTGCTGCTGAATGTTTTGATCAGCGAAACATGAAAAAAGTGGGTATTGTAAAAGGACCTTCGGGTAAAGCAGAAAGTAGTTTTCGTGCTAATGGGTTCAAAGATTATTGTATGCACCATAATCTAGAGGTGGTTTGGGATGTTCAAGGTGATTTCACTTTTGACAGTGGATACAAATCTTTTGAGTCCTTTCAACATAGTATCCAACAGCCGCAAGGAATTTTCTTTAGTAATGATTTGATGGCTGCTGGTTTTAGTATCGCGGCTACAAACGCAGGGTTACAAATTCCACGTGATGTTTCTATTATTGGCTATGATAACTTACCAGTATGCTATCAACTCCAACCCAATCTTAGTTCCATAAAAACTGATTTTGAGGAGCTCGGAAGACTTAGCATCCAAACAATATTAGATATAATTGAAAAGAAGGACCGTTTGAGATCAACCCTTAGTTTAGTCCCTGTCTCTTTTCACAGAAAAAATTCTGTCGCGTAGACGAAACCAAACACAGTAGTAGTATCTTATTCACTCCGTTTCCTGATAATTGGTTGTCTATTGTGAATATGATTCTTGTTGATAAGCTCGCCTAAAAAACCGGTGGATAAGAATTGAACACCTAAAACCATTAACAAAATTCCGAGAAATAGTAAAGGTCGGTTGCCTATTCCTGCATTATAAAAAATCCGAATTCCTGCCATGTAAAGGTTGATAAGAGAACCAACAGCCATCATTAAAATACCAATGGTTCCAAAGAAATGCATGGGTTTTTGCAGATATTTCTGAACAAAAAGAATGGTTATCAAATCCAAAAAACCGTTGATAAATCTGGACAATCCAAATTTTGTAGTACCATATTTCCTTGCTCTATGCTGGACAACTTGCTCTGTAATTCGTCCAAAACCAGCTCTTTTCGCTAATAAAGGAATGTATCGATGTAATTCTCCATACAACTGAATGTGAGTTAAAACATCTGCTCTATAGGCTTTCAAACCACAATTGAAGTCATGTAAATGGATGCCAGCAGCTCTTCGTGTAACCCAATTAAAAAATTTAGATGGTATGGTTTTACTTACTGGGTCAAATCGTTCTTTCTTCCAACCGCTAACAAGATCATAACCCGATTCCAAGGTACGTATCATTTGTTCTATTTCAGCTGGATCGTCTTGTAGATCAGCATCCATTGTAACGATATATTGCCCTTGAATCTCGTTAAAACCTGCCTGTAATGCGTAACTCTTGCCCTGGTTTACACCCAGTGAGATACCCTTTATCTGGTTATTAGCCTCAACTAATTGCTCAATGATATTCCATGATGCGTCCGTTGACCCATCGTCCACAAAGATGAGTTCAAAGCTTCTAGAGGGCAATGCTCGTTTTATTTGATCGACTAATTCGGGAAGTGATTCTTCTTCATTGTAAAGAGGAACTACAATGCTAAGTTCTAGACCTTGATGTTCGGTAGCTGGGTTCACAACAAACGATTTTATTGATTCTAAAATAAAAAACGTACTTTTACAGAGTTATAAAATACACTTTATATAGGCTATGAAAAAATTGTATTATTCTATGGGCGAGGTAAGTACACTAACCAACTTACCCCCACATGTGTTAAGAAATTGGGAAAAAACATACCAAGAGCTTAAACCAAAAAAAAATAGCGCGGGAAATCGCGCCTATACAGATGAAGATGTAGCACTTATCTTCAAGATCAAAGGGTTGGTTGAAGACCAAAAGTTTACTAGTGATGGAGTAAAAAAAGTCTTAAAAAGTATGGATCCAACCAAAGCCTTACATACTCAATCGGCACTTACCCCGGAGATGCGAAAGAATTTAACGGAAGTGAGAATTTTTATGAACCAACTTCTTCAAAAGCTCTAGTACGCTGTGATAGAATAAGCACAAAAATAAAAATGACAGATAAGAGTAAAGCCACACCGAGAAGGTGAAGTACCTGCAATACTCCAGGCATATCTAACCATTGAAGGCCTATCCCAATCATAACTTGAGACATAACCCCGATAGGAATGGCATAGCCAAGTAGAATAAACCCTTTTTTACCACTGTAACTTGCTTCTGATTGATCCTTTGAAAACCTATAAACACGAAAAGAAAGCAGCGCTATTGTAATAAGTAAAAGCCAAGAGAAACTTCTATGAATTTTATAGACTATTCCTAACTGCTCAATCCATAGACTTCGGTCTGTCAAACTCATCCCCACTTTCACCACGTCAATAGACTCACGAACCTGGGTTCCAAGTACCATTTGTATTATGCTTAAAACACCAATACCGATACCTAATTGTAAAAATCGTTGTTTTGATTTTTGACTCATCTGCAATTCAACAAAATTTTCTTTTGACTTAAAACTTGCATATAACAGTACTCCTACAATAATCATTGCCAGTAGCATATGTAGGGTTATCATACCTGAAGCGAGCCCAGAGCGCACCACCTGCCCACCAAGCCACGCTTGAAACAATACTAAAATCAATGCTAGTAAAGAAGATATCGTAACACTTGGTTTAGATCTACGATATCTAAGGGAGGTTAAAAAATTAGCGGCGATAAAAAACCCAACTAACACCCCTATTAGCCTATTCAAATACTCGATCCATGTTTTAAATGCATTGAAACTGTCTACATCAAACCGTGAAGGCAGATCTGACACATGCATAGGAGGTATCCATAACCCATAGCACTTTGGCCAATCAGGGCAACCTAATCCAGCGCCCGCAGCTCGGACTATTCCTCCCACCATGATTAGAAATAGAGTAGCTGATATGGTGCTTAAAGCAGTTTTTTGATAGAGATTTAATTTCATCTATATGAGGTTCTTTTTACCTACAATTAAATCGATTATTCGTTATTTTTATTGCTTTAAAATTACACTTATGAACGCATATTTGCTTGAATATCATCGAAAATAAGTTGTCCTCCCAAAACAGCCTTCGCGCTAAATTATCTGATTACTACATACTTACTAAGCCCGGCATCACTTTGACCGTACTTATGAGTATGTTAATGGGGTTTTTGATGGCAAGCGTTGTGGTTAAAGGGTCTATTGATTGGGTCTTAATGATCCATGCAACCATAGGTACTTATCTCATTGCAGGAGGTACAGCCGCACACAATCAATTTTTAGAAAGAGGCCTTGACGGATTAATGAACAGAACTAAGGCACGTCCATTGCCAACCCAACGAATTTTAGCCTTTGAAGGCAAACTATTTTCAGTCAGTTTAATCATTATTGGCTTAGGTTATCTAGTGTGGTTTACCCACCCTGTAGCGGGTGCTGTTTCGTTAGCAACTACGCTCATTTACTTGGGAATATATACCCCTATGAAGCAAAAGACAGCATTTAACATCGTTGTCGGGGCAGTTCCAGGGGCTTTGCCTCCAGTTGGTGGATGGGCTGCAGTAACAGGGACCGTTATCGATCCTGGGATGTGGGTATTATTTGCCATCGTTTTTTTCTGGCAAATACCTCATGTTATGGCCATCGCTTGGGTCTGCAAGGATGATTACTCTGGAGCAGGTTTTAAAATGCTTCCTAAAGGTGATCACAATGGGCTAAAAACCTCCATTTATGCCCTTTTCTGCATACTAATTTTATTTGGAGTCAATTATTCATTATATGCCCTCGGCTTAGCTCATGCCTTATTTTTAATAGGTAGTATCCTCATAGGACTTTTTTTTCTTTTTTTTGGTTTACGTTTCATTCAATCAAGATCACATAAAACAGCACGGGCACTCATGTTTGCCTCTATTGCCTATCTACCTCTTATCTGGCTTGTTTTAAGTATCGATGTTCTAATTTACTAATCCCAAATTCTCAAAGAATTACCCTATGCATTATTACCGGGTTCGTGACATTGCCGACACACTAAAAGACAGTTTTGATTATCTAAGAGCACATGGTAAACATTTATTGGGAATTTGGAGCCTGTTTGCTGCCCCACTTATCTTACTATATCATTTTTTGTTATCTAAACTGCCTCTTGAAGAAATACTGCAGCAATTTGAATCAGAAGAGCTGCTGCTTGGGTTCAACGGGCTAGATGCAATTGATTCAATGATGGGACCCATCTACCCTTTAGTCATTATTTCCGCAATTCTAAGTCAAGCAACCTCCATAGTAATAATCCTTGAACACATCAAATGCACCAAGGACGCTGTACCCATGAACCCGGAGGATATCCCCTCATTATTCCCTAAAATTTTACGATTCAGTGTTCTTTATTTTTCGGTTTCCATGATTTTAGGTCTTTCAATGCTCTTCTTTTTTTTCCCATTTTTATTCATGGGAACCAAATTAGCAGTTAGTTTTCAGAGCTACATTATCGGAGAAAAGTCACTGATAGAAAGCTTGGTTCATAGCTGGAACATAACTACCTACCAGGCATGGCCTACTTTTGGGCTTTTGATTATTTTACTTCTTCTGATTGTCATGATTAGCTCATTAATTCAAATACCTGCTGAATTCATTCGAATAAGTTTAGATAAGGTATCTTGGATGGCCAGTGATGTTGGTGTATTTATTTCTACATTACTCAGTGGCTTGTTCAACGTATTAACCGCTCTCACTACTATAGTATTCCAAACAGTATTGAGTTTCCATTTTTTCAATCTAAGCGATAGATACACCAGTGAGATTTCGACAACACCCATAAAGTAGCCTTTAGTTACGCAACATTATTGTGTATTCAGCGAGTGTAAAGAGTACTTTAAATATTATTTAAAAGATTAGACTGTTAAATAAAGGGCTGCTAAAACACAGGTCTATTGATACAATGCCCTATTAAAACAAAGCAGGAAATAAGCTAGGATTTATTTCCTGCATAATTCCATAAGCTGCGTTGAAGATATCCTCAGCATTTGGTTTGCTAAAGTAATCCCCATCGGAAGAGTAAGCGGGGCGATGGGCTTTAGCTGACAAGCAAACAGGAGCGGCATCCAACAAGTAAAACCCCTTTTGCTGCTGTAATATCTTTTGAAGTATGTAAGCGGAGGCTCCCCCAGGTACATCTTCATCAACGATGAGTAGTTTATTGGTCTTACTGAGTGATGTCCGAATGAATCCGTTTATGTCGAATGGCAACAAGGTTCGGATATCAATCAAATCTACTCCAATACCAATTTCATTTAGGTCGGAGACAACACCTTTGGCAATATTAAGTGTTGATCCATAAGAAACTAAAGTTAGATCATTACCTTCGTTGAGTAAGCTTGGTATTCCTAATTGGATAGTGAATTCGCCAAGATTATTTGGTAAGTCTTCCTTTAACCGGTACCCATTTAGGGGTTCTATCATGATGGCTGGGTCATCTCCTTTAAGCAAGGTATTATACATTCCAGCCGCTTCGGTTAAGTTCCTAGGTACGCACAGGTGAACGCCGCGTAAACTTCCAAGTAGTGTCGACATGGGGGATCCCGAGTGCCAAATACCCTCTAATCGGTGCCCGCGCGTTCTTATAATCACAGGTGATGCTTGTCCGCCTTTGGTCCGGTACCTTAGACTAGCTAAGTCATCGGACAGTACAAATAAAGCATAAAAAATATAATCCAGATACTGAATTTCAGGAATAGGACGAAGACCTCGAATAGCCATCCCAATTCCCTGGCCAATGATGGTTGCCTCTCGAATACCTGTATCCATTATACGAGAGCTGCCGAACTCTTCCTGTAATCCTTCAAGTCCCTTGTTAACATCACCTAGTGCTCCCACATCTTCACCAAAGGTGAGAAGTTCAGGATATTTCTTGAATAAAGCTCTAAAGTTATCCCTGATAACAATTCGGCCATCCACTTTAACAGGTTTATTATCATAGCTAGGAGCAATAGGCTCCACATGTAAAGGAGAATAAGGCGTATGACTATATAAGTGAGAATGATAGCGGTCTTGGGTAGTTATTTTAAGATTCTCTAACCATTCAACCAACTGTTTTTTAGCCTCCGATTCATCAGAACCAAGGGTTCGTAAGGTCTTATGAATGCTCGATATGATATCCTTTCGAATTGGGTTTGGGGTAGATTTCAAGCGCCGCATAATAGCATCAATAGATTTTGATGCACTGGTTTGAGAATGCGGCAAGTTCCCTTTCAAAGAGCGCATTAGTGTTAATATATAATCACGTTCCTGCTTAATAGGACCAATATACTCCTGCCATGCCAATTGCTTAGCTGCCAACGCCTCTTGCTGAGCCTCAGATTCTAAGACATCAAGCTCCGCTTCCGTTGCAATTTTTTTGGCTAAAATCCATTTCCTAAATTGCTGGAGGCAACAATACTCACTTTCCCATTCAAGACGTTCCTTACTTTTATATCTCTCATGAGAGCCGGAGCTAGAATGCCCCAAAGGTTGGGTGAGCTCTTCTACATGAATGAGTACTGGTACATGCTCAGATCGAGCCAGTTCAGATGCTCTGGTATAGGTTGCAATTAAATCCTCATAATCCCAGCCTTTAACCTTTATTATTTCTACCCCACTGGTTGATTGGTCCCGCTGCATCCCACTTAACGCCTCAGAAATACTTTCTTTGGTGGTCTGAAACATTTTAGGAACACTAATTCCATATTCATCGTCCCAAACAGAAATAACAGCCGGTGCTTGTAAGACCCCTAAGGTATTCATGGTTTCCCAAAATACACCCTCAGATGTACTGGCATCCCCTATAGTTCCAAACACAACTTCATTACCTTTGTCGGAAAATTTCTTCCATTTTCCAGATTGAAGTTTTTTCTGACTCCGATAAATTTTAGAAGCTTGAGCTAGACCTGCAATACGTGCCATTTGCCCAGCTGTCGGTGAAATTCCAGATACTGAATTTTTCCTACTCACCTGATCTACCCAATCCCCGGCTTCATCTAATAACCGTGAACCAAAATGAGAATTCATTTGTCTACCAGCTGAGAATGGGTCTGCCTGGACGTCGGGATGAGCATACAATTGGGAAAAAAATTGAGTTAATGTGGCTTCACCAATGGCAAACATAAAGGTTTGGTCACGGTAGTACCCACTTCGAAAGTCACCATTTTTAAAGACCTTCGCCATCGCTAACTGGGGTAACTCTTTCCCATCCCCAAATATTCCGAACTTTGCCTTACCCGAAAGCACTTCTTTTCTACCCAAAATGGATACATGTCTACTAAGCCATCCCAAGCGGTAATCCTTTAGGATATCCTCTTTCCTTTCTTTGAAAAAACGCGATCGCTTTTTTTGGGTTGAAACTTCAGACATTTTTATAGAACAGATTTACGCACAGTTAATAAAAAAAACTCTTGATACCCTATTAATTAGATATACAATATAATGCACTGTTGCCTCCCAAAAAAGTATTTCAGATTACTAATCTGTAAATACTTTACATAAAGTAACTTAACTTACAATAATATAATCAGTACTATCAAGCTATTCAGTAAAACCACCCCGGGTCATCTTCATGGGATCTAATGCTGTATCCAAGTCCTGATCAGATAGATCCGTCATTTCCTTAGCTACTTCTTTCAAGGAACGACCCTCTGCATATGCTTTTTTTGCAATTTTAGCGGCTAAATCATATCCAATAATAGGATTGAGTGCCGTTACTAAAATTGGGTTTTTACCTACTTTATCGGCGATAATATCTTCCCGAATGGTTAATTGGGAAACCGATCTATCGGCCAAATTTTTTGCTGCATTTGCTAACAACTCGATTGACTCAAGAAGGTTATGAGCTACTACCGGCAGCATGACATTCAACTCGAAGTTTCCTGATTGACCTGCCAAAGAAACGGTAAGATCATTTCCCATAACCTGTGCACATACCATAGCTACAGATTCTTCAATGACTGGGTTTATCTTTCCTGGCATAATGGAAGAACCTGGTTGCAAAGCAGCCAATTGAATCTCCCCTAGACCACTGTTAGGTCCAGAATTCATCCAGCGTAAATCATTAGCCATTTTCATCATCCCAACAGAGATTGTTTTCAGTTGAGCACTCATTTCTACAGGAGCATCGACCGTTGCTTGAGCTTCAAAGTGATTTTCAGCCTCTCTAAAGGATACCCCTGTTTGCTTGGAAACGTTTTTTGCAAATTCGGCCCCAAAGTTCGGGTTGGTATTTATCCCAGTGCCCACGGCCGTTCCACCTTGAGGTAATTCAGATAAACGTACATTTGCATCCTGAATTCGGTCTACTCCTAAACGCAGTTGTCTAGCGTAGCCCCCAAATTGCTGAGCAATGGTTATCGGCATTGCATCCATTAAATGTGTCCTTCCCGTTTTTACGACATGCTCATATTCGGAGCCTTTGTGCTCAAAAGTCATAGCTAAATGTTGCAATGCGGGTATAAGCTTATCCTTTAGTTCAATGACCGCCGCAATTCTAATGGCTGTGGGAATTACATCGTTCGAACTTTGCCCAAAATTTACATGATCATTGGGATGAACAGGAATCTGTAGGTTTGGGAAAGACTCATTCGCCAATCTCGCTACAACCTCATTGGTGTTCATATTGCTCGAAGTTCCTGAACCCGTTTGAAATATATCGACTACGAATTCTGCATCATGGTCTCCATCAATAATTTGTTGCGCAGCTACCTGAATTGCCTCAGACGTCCCTACTTCCAACTTTCCCAAATCTGCATTTGCTTGTGCTGCATTTTTCTTGATAATACCTAAAGCCTTTATAAATGCCCTAGTAAATCGAATCCCACTTATAGGGAAATTGTTACTTGCTCTTTGTGTTTGAGCTCCATATTTAGCGTTTTCGGGGACTTTTACTTCCCCCATAGAATCTTTTTCTATTCGATACATGATTTTTTATTGAATGAAGTTCTACCCAATCCTAAAAATGAGTGGTTATCAGTAGCTATAATTTCTTTGCATACATTCTATATCGCTTGTCTATTCGGGCGCCTAAGCGTTGAGCGAGATGAATCATCTCTGTGTTGTTGTCCAATACCCAACTTAGTTCCGATTCTACAAAATTTCGTTTGAGGGCGAACTCAATAGTTCTTTGATGGAAAAGAGCATCAATTCCCTTGCCTTGAAACTCAGGAAGAATACCCATCAAGGCTGTTCGTATTCGGTTAATCTTCCGTTTTCCCCATAAAAACTTGATGAACCCGAAGGGAAATAAGTTTCCATTCATTGTTCTGAAGACCTGATTTAAATCGGGGAGCGCTATAGAGAAGCCAACAGGTTTACCGTCCCATTCCGCTATATGAGCAAAATCTTCATCCAGTATCGTCTTAAATTCTTTAGCAAACCCTTTTATTTCCTCCATGCTTAAAGGTAGAAATCCCCAATTATTTTTCCACGCCTCATTATAAATATCCCGGACTATATTTACCTCCTCATCAATATTTTTGAGTGAAACAGGTCGAATTTGGATTTGAGGATATCTCCGCATAATCATGCTTTTTGCTTTCCGCATACGATCGAAATCTACATTAGTTTCATCAAGTACAAAGGCTAATAAATCACGAGCTCCATCATATCCAGCACTCAGGGCAAGCTTCTCATAATAAGGTTTGGAATAAGGCATCATGATGTAGGGAAACTTATCAAACCCATCGACTAAAAATCCTAACACATCCATCATTCCTGGATTAGTTGGCCCAAGAATTTCTTCAACTCCTTGCTCTCGTAACCAGTCTTCGGCCACACGAAATAACAAATCAGCAGTAGGCTGATGATCAATACATTCAAAAAATGCAAAATGGCCTGTATTCAATCCATGCTGCTTATTAAAGCGATCGTCCACTACAGCTGCAATTCTTCCTGCCGGTTTATCGTCGTAATGAGCCAAAAACATGGCCATTTTAGCCTGCTTAAAGAAAGGATTTTTCTGTTTATCGATTATCTTGTTTTGCTCTTGACGCAGTGGCGGCACAAAAAAACCATCGGTCGCATAATGTGTGTACAGAAATTCAATAAATTCCTTCCTTTCGGTTTCTGTACTTACAAAGGTTACACCACTTGCAGCCATGCTCACCTCAGGAAACTAGAGAATTACCATTTTGATCAATAATTCCGTGTTTCAACCCAACTTTTCTAAATGCCTCAAGTATTCTATCCAAATGCTCATCGGTGTGTGAGGCCATATAACTGGTTCGAAGAAGTGATTGACCCTGTGGAACAGCGGGCGGAATAACAGCATTCGTGTATACACCAGCTTCAAAAAGATCTTTCCAAAACTGGAAACAAAGCATCATCTCGCCAATAACAATAGGGATAATTGGAGTTTGTGAGGTCCAAACGTTGAAGCCTAACTTACGCAACTCGGTGCGCATATAAGTCGAAATTTCACGTAATCTAGTTAATCTCCATGGCTCATCAGCCATAATATCCATTGCTTTCAATACAGTAGCAACATTTGCGGGAGGCATCGAGGCACTAAAAATGTGGGCAGGTGAGTGATGTCGAATATATTCTATCACTTCTCTTTGGCCTACTAGGAAGCCTCCTAAGGAGGCAAAGGATTTCGAAAATGTTCCACTTATCAGGTCTACTTCTTCAAGTAACCCATAAGTTGAAGCCGAGCCTCGCCCTCCTACTCCGATCACTCCTACCGCGTGAGCATCATCTAGGTATAGTCGAGCCCCAAACTCTTTTGCTAAAGCAACCAATTCCGGTATTTTCGCTAAAGTGCCAGACATAGAAAACACACCATCACTTATAATGATTTTACCTGCTTCAGGATCTGTTTTTTCTAAAAGTCTTCGCAAATGATCCATGTCGTTATGATTGTAACGCATGGTTTTTGCAACCGAACACTGAGTACCGACTACTATACAGGCATGATTATCTTTATCAGAAAAAATAATATCATTTCTACCCGCAATGGTTTGGATAGACCCTTCATTCGTTTGATACCCTGTGCTAAACAACACACAAGATTCTTTATTCATGAAATCTGCAAGCCGTTCCTCTAGCTCAATATGAATATCAAGAGTACCGTTTAAGTATCTAGACCCCGTACAGCCCGTACCATATTTGACTATGGCCGCCTGAGCTGCCTCTATGGTTCTTTGATCATTGGTAAGACCCAAATAATTATTTGAGCCAGCCATAATAACTTCGTTACCTTCTATTTCTACAATAGTGCCATCAGTAGCTTCTAAGGGTTTAAAATAGGGATACAAGCCTAAAGCCTTAACTTCGTCAGCTTTGGTATATCCAAAGGCTTTGTCGAAAATATCTGACCGTACTAGAGGTTGTGTTTCAGCCATTAATTAAATATCAATTTCGTAGTAATCGTTATAATATAATCAGTATAACAAAGCTATCAAATAAACGGTTCCTTTAGCAATTAGCGTTTAGACTGCAATCCACTTTGGTTTATATCTGCGATAATATTCTCGTTCAAATTCATGTAAGAAGAGCTCATAGACACAGACGGTATGCTGACATATCATTCAGCCGTTATACAACAATAACTTGAATAAGATACTGAATATATTGCTCCGCTACCTTATCCCACTGGAAATTTTCCCATACATATCTACACCCCATCAAAGACAAAGGAAATAACGAATCACTGCTAAGAAGTTGCTCTAATTCAATCACATATTCCTTTGGGCGCCCACTCTTCACTTTAAATCCGTTAACTCCTTGCTCTACTACATCTTTCATCCCCTCTAAATCCGAACAAAATACAGGAGTGAAATGCAGATTCGCCTCCAATAATACAATGCCAAAGCCCTCCATATCTCCCTCTACTTTGATATTGGGCATCATAAACACATCTGCTGCGGTGTACGCTTTATGAACCCAATAATCCGATTTCCGGCCTAATATGTGCACTTGGATATTTCTTTCAACCAATGTCTCAGCATTACGATAGACAGCATTTAGTATCGTTTCCCGCTCTGGTCCATCGCCAACTAATAGATAATGACAAGGATGATTCAGCTGGGTAAGTACCTTCTCAATAAACCAAGCATGCCCTTTTCTAGGTACCTGTCGACCCACCGAAAGTAGAACGGGTTTATCCAACAGGTTGATATTAAGTTGTTTACCCAATTCCTTTTTTGCTACCCTTTTTAGCACTTTTATTTCTTTTACAGCTTCGGTTGGTTCCAAGACTAGAAGCTGTTCAACATGTGCCGGATTCATGTAATCCGCATCCATTGGCAACAAATCTTGAATTTGAATTCCATTGGGTAATGCTACTCCTTTTCCTGGGTCCATGCCGCGATCAATACAAGCTTGCCTAGTAGCCTGCGAAACTGAAATAACTCCATCCAAGGCATTCAATACCTTACTGACGTGCTTTTGATACCACCCATAAGGCATTGTTACATCCTGACCATGATTAATAGTGACCATCGGTATAGAAACCTTGCCTTTTAACCATCTAGCCATACTTGCCGTAACCATAGAGGAAAACAAGATTACATCCGGTTTAAAACTATCTACAACTTTTGGTATTTGATGTCGTAGCTTCAATAAAAATAGAAGCGTTCTCGATTCAATACCTTTCCAGGGTGCTTTTTGTATGATTGTTTGAATTTCCACCGTAGGATTGTCCTCTAGAGCTTGAACCAGCTGCATACTAACGCGCTGCATTCCTCCCATGTTCTCGAGTGGGGATTCATCTGGAGGATGAGAATGTGAAATGTATAGAACCTTTAGTGATGATTGGGACATAAATCGTATCTGCTAAGGACCTATTGGTTGAGGTCTGCTTGAAAATTAGACATCACTATTCTGTAATCAGTAACCAATGCCTCATTTATGTGATTCCACTGGTAGTTTAATGCAAGCTCGCGTGAACGCCTTCCCATGTTTTGTAAAGCAGTTGAATCTGAAATCATTTGCTCCAGTTTTTTGGTAAAATCATCGACATTTCCAGAGCTAGCAAGTCGGCCATTTTTTCCCTCTACTACTAAAGAGGATGAACCTATCGCATTTGCAACTAGACAGGGGACTCCGCTAGCCATTGCTTCTAAGGTTACATTACCGAAAGTTTCAGTGTAAGAAGGGAATAAGAATAAATCAGAACTGGCGTAGGCTCGAGCTAAGTCTTCACCTGAATAAAAACCGGTAAAAACCCCATAAGGTAACTTTTTTTGAGCCTCGGACCTTGCTGCTCCGTCCCCCACCACTAATGCTCTTACCTTTGGATTTCGTTGTTGCATTCGTTGGACACTTTCTATGTAGGTTCCCAATTCTTTTTCCCAAACTAACCGAGAAACAAAACTCACCACAATCTCATCCTCTGCGAAACCCATTTTTATTCGCCACTCAGGATCCCTTTTTTCGGGGCTAAAAAGTTTGGTGTCTATTCCTCTTGCCCAAATTTTCATATCACCAGTGATACCCTCAACACCTAGCTCATCAATCATGGATTGACTAGGAACATATACTCGTTGACATTGGGGATAAAACCATTGCGTCATCTTCTTAAAAGGCCATTTAACCGGTCCTAAAAAAAGTTTGTAATAGTCTACATAGCTCAGGAAATGAGTGTGATACGAACTTACCACAGGTAAATCATGCTTTTTTGCCCACTTTAGTGCCCCTATCCCAAGCCCATCGGGAGTAGCTATATGTATGAGAGTAGGCTGAAAAGCCTCTAACTCTTGCCGGAATTTGTGAGGAAAATGTGTGGCTATACGGTATTCCTTTCTACCGGGCACGGGCATAGAAACTGAAGGAGTGACCCTCAAAGTACCTTTATGAGGGTTTATTTCAGGATTTGGTCCACTTGGAGCAAAGATAAGTACAGGAATATTTTGCTGCTCTAAGTACTGAACTAATCGATTCAATGTTAGGGCTACACCATCTCGAATATGGTTATAATTACCGGTGAATAGGGCTACTCTTAGTTCGCTCATTTAGATAATCAACAGATTTGATAACACGTTCACTGCCTATTCGCTCAAATAAGTATAAAAAAGCAATCGGCTTCTTTGTATTTTAATTGTAGTTAGTTGATAAATAACCAAAAGAATTGTACTCAAGATTATCCATGATAGAATCTTCAGATTTTATTCAATCACCAATCAACCCGTAAATATACGCATTTATGAAAGCCTTTGTTACTGGTGGAACTGGTTTTGTTGGAAGTCATCTAGTTGAACACTTGCTAAAGATGCCAGAATGTGAAGAAGTTCGCGTTTTGGTCAGAAATAAAGAAAAATGGTTAAAGGGGCTCGACTACACTCCTGTTAAATCCACATTGGAAAACCTAGAACCAATTAAAGAAGAGCTAAAACAGGTTGATGTACTCATTCATGGGGCGGCTATTCTGCATGCCCCAAGCTATTCTGATTTTTTTAGAGCCAATGTAGAAGCTACCAAAAATTTGATAGAACTTGCGGTTGAATCTGGGATATCCAACATTATTATACTTTCCTCTCTCGCCGCCGCCGGTCCCTCTAGCCAAACCCCTCTCACAGAAAAAGCTCCCTTGTCCCCCATCAGCGCATACGGTCGTTCCAAAAAACAAATGGAAGAAGAAATTCATCGACTCTATACTGAGAAAAACTGGGCAAACCACCCCACCTTAAGTATTAAAATTATACGCCCCCCAGCCGTTTACGGACCCAGAGAAACAGATATCTATGGATTATTTAAAGCCCTTAATTACAGAGTGGCACCTATACTAGGCAATCCCACAGAAAAAATCCTTTCCCTAGTTCATGTTCAGGATCTGGTAAAGGGTATCGTGGCATCTAGGCTCTACGATCGAGCTGGAATTCACACCTACTTTCTCGGAGGTTCTGAAGATGGGTATTCATGGAATGAGATTTACAAAGAATGCGCTACCATTCTCCAAAAGTCTCACCTACGGATCCGGGTGCCAAAAGGAGTGCTTATGACCATAGCAAAAGTGGCCGAAACCATAGCTCCTATTTTTGGAGTGTATCCTGCATTAAATCCAGATAAGGCTGAAGAACTTACACAGTATTGGCTTTGTAGCCCAAATAAAGCGAAAGCAGACTGGGGTTATACACCAGAAATCAGCTTATATGAAGGCTTGAGGTCTACCTTAACTTGGTATCAAAAGCATAATTGGCTATAATTAAATAGTAAAAGAATCGTACTTTTAGGCAGGTTCTATTGTTGCTAATTGATGCTAGTTGAAAACATGCTAAGCGCGAGACTGAATGGTAGTAGATTTAAGCTAGTCAAGCGTAGCTTCACATACATTTTCAAGTTTCCATTTGTTAGCATCAGACAATCGAAATCAACCCATGCATTTTCAATGAAAGTCGAGAAAACAAACATAATCTACTCTATAATTTTATCATTATTCATTCTTAGCCAGCCGAATTTACTAGCGCAGGCTACAGTCGAAGGCCTTTGGTTTACCTCTTCGATGAATATAGAAAATGTGTTAGATATCGCTTCAAGTCCAAGCCATTTATATGTTCTCTCAGAGCAGGAAGGATTAGCTGTTTTTAGAGTTACCAATGATAATACACAATGGTTATATACCAATAGTGGGATGCAGCGACGTGGCAGTAAAATTACTTCGGATATTCGCTTTGCCTATTTATTTGGCAACGGAACACGATTGACTGTTTTAGAGCCTACCTCTGTGTTGGGGGTGTATTCATCCACCTATTTATCCACAGAGCCAAGGGGGGTAGCCCGACTTCGTGACCATGTGTACCTAGCATTAGGAGACGAGGGTTTAGGGGTGTTAGGATTACAAAGTCCTGAAGCTTTTGATTCTCCTGTTGAATTCATTGCCAATGAATTACTCCAAAGAGAAACGGTGCTGGACGTATTAAGTACTCCTCGCTCCCAACAACTCTTTGTACTCAGCCCTGCTAAAGTTCATAATTTTTCGTGGACGGTGGATCAGGATACCCTAGAATGGGTTAGTTCCATTGACATTAACCAAGCTATTGTTCATTTGCACTTGGTTGATAATGAATTGTTTGGGAGTAGTGAAGCAGGGGTTCTTTTTCGGATTGGCGAAAATGGCTCTAGCTCACGATTAGCTGATATTGGTACTGCTATAGTGGATGTTATTAAATACCAAGACACCTATTTCATTGAAAGCTCTAAGAAAGAAATTTGGCTGTTACATAATAATGAAGTAACCCGTTGGAAGAAGGATACTGGGGCTCAATACAAGTTGACAGGAAGTAAAGATCAATTATGGCTTCATGAATTTGGTGCTATTGGAAAAGTGAATGTTGGCTTTGAACGAAGTGAGGTGTCTCAATCAGCAGATACAAAACCACTACCAAATTCAATCACACTCCTACCCTATGAACCTAAAATAGTACCCTACCCAAATCCTATTCTTTTTGGAATACAAGTCTCAGAGGATTGGCCAACTGAAGCACTTAGATTTAGTGTTAAAGGAGCCCCTAGTGGAATGAAGGTCAAAGGCCAGGGAATATTTTGGCAGCCCCAATTCAATCAAATCGGTATTCATCGATTGCAAATCATAGCTCAAAGTTCTACAGGGTTGCTGGATAGTACCTTTATACAAATAGACATCACCAGTTTTAATAATCCTCCTAGAATAAGCCCTATTCGTACCAGTACATTAATTATGGGAGATCCCTATTCGGTTAACTATACAGCTATAGATCTAGAAGCTAAGCATAGTCAAGAATCATTGATTCGCTTTTTAGGAGTTGATCTACCGGAGGGTGCACGCTTAAATGAAAAAAGTGGGCAACTCACTTGGACTCCGGGTGAGAAAGATTTGGGCGTTCACCGATTCAAAGTAATAGCAACCGATGCCTTAGGGGCTGCTAGCTCGGTTGAGGTAGAGTTAAAGGTAATCGATTTGCAAATGGATAACAATTAGACAGAAGCATGACTAAATCCGAAATGGATACCCTTTTCGACTCTAATTGTGCCGAATGCCTATTATCGTGGTTTGACAACAACAAAAGAAGTATGCCGTGGCGAGATTCCAAAGACCCTTATGCTATTTGGATCTCAGAAATAATGTTGCAACAAACCAGAGTAAATCAAGCACTTCCTTTTTTTAATCGATTTATGACGGCCTTTCCAAGTGTTCATGACTTAGCTGCGGCGTCAATTCAACAGGTTTTAAAACAGTGGGAAGGACTTGGATATTATAGTCGGGCAAGAAATATTCACAAAACAGCCAAGATAGTGGCAGATGACTATTCGGGTTCATTTCCTAAGGAATATAAAGAGCTGCTATCACTCCCAGGAATAGGACCTTATACTGCAGCAGCTATTGCAAGTATTGCCTTTGGATTAGAATATGCGGTGATGGATGGAAATGTGATCCGAACCGTTACGCGATTTTGCGGGATTGAACAGGACACACGAAAAACAGGTACCCGAAAACTAGTTCAGCAAGAAGTAGATAAATGGATAAAAGGACAACCACCCGCCGACTTCAATCAAGCCATGATGGAATTAGGCTCTACGGTATGCAACCCTAACAAACCATCTTGCGAAACCTGCCCTCTCGCTTCAAAATGCATCGCGTACCGAACGGCCAAGACCGAGCAAATACCATACACTTCAAAAAAAGCAAAGCGACCTCATCAAGAAATTTCGGTAGCTATTATCATAAATGATCAAGAAGATGTGCTAATTGCCCAACGACCTGAACATGTTATGCTAGGTAGTTTATGGGAATTCCCCGGTGGAAAACAAGAAAGTAACGAAACCAGCATAGAGGCACTGCATAGAGAAATTCAAGAAGAGTTAGGTATAGAAATCAGTGTAATAGAAGAGTTTATGAGCTTAAAACATGCCTATTCACACTTTACTATAACTCTGAGCGCTTTTCTTTGTGTTTTGAAGCCAACCAAAACACGGCAAACCCCAACAGCCAAAACAAGTGAACAAATTAAGTGGGTTTCAATTCAGGATTTAAAAAATTACCCCTTCCCAAAGGCAAATAAGACCTTAACTCTTGCCCTAATAAAGCGATTTGCGTAAACGATCAAAAAAATACCTATTGCAGCTTAAGCCTGTTTTAGACCAATGGGTATCGAGAATGGAGGTTCCAGCGTATATAGAAGATGATCCTATTCAATTTTTACATGCTTTTGAAGATGCAGAAGAAATAAATGTAGCTGGTTTTTTCGCGGCTACAATGGCATGGGGTAAGCGCTCTATCGTCATTACAAAGGTGGATGATTTACTGTCGAGAATGGCGTATAGACCACTAGATTTTATGGGTAATTTTACGGAATCAGATGCGCGTAGATTAACGGGCTTTAAACATAGAACCTTTAATTCCGAGGATATGTATTGGTTAATCAAAACCATGCAACAAATCCTTATTCACTTTACCACCTTTGAGGCCTTTTGGACAAATTGTTTGACTATTTCGAAAGCGAAAAATCGTCCGTTAATGGGAGTCTTCCACGAAGAATTTTTCAGTTTTTTTCCTGAAATACCAGCTCGAACCCGTAGGCACATTTCTAATCCTGAAAAAGGGGGCTCATGCAAACGGCTCTATATGTATCTACGCTGGACAATTAGAGGGGGCCCAGTAGACGTGGGAAGTATGAACTTTATGCCGCCTTCCCAAATTTATATCCCATTAGATGTTCATGTGGCTAGACAAAGCAGAAAACTTGGTCTAATTACCCGAAATCAAAATGACTGGAAGGCGGTGGAAGAATTACAAGAGCAACTTCTATTACTAGACCCACTTGACCCTTCCAAATATGATTATGCTTTATTTGGTTTGGGGTTAAATCCTCATTGGTTAGATAAAAAATGGATTTTAAATCACATCTAATGGTCTATTGCTGTCTGTGATTTCTGTTTTCGTAGGGTTTCCTTTCGTTATTTCCACATAGAACTATTTTTTATCTAGAAGAAAAAAACCATATATTTAAATCTCTCAATATTGAGAAATAATACAATGAAAGGAAGTGAGGCTCAATGCTAGGCGTTGAAGTTAAAGACAACGAAAGCGTTGAACGCGCGATTAATCGTTTCAAAAAGATGGTGACTCGTTCTCGTATTCTTAATGAATTTAAGGATCGTCAACAGTTCACAAAACCATCTATTGAACGACGGGAAGCCATGAAAAAAGCCGTCCGTGAGCAGCGTCGACGTCAACGAGAAAACTTCTAGTTTCTCTCAAGATTGTTATCACATAGAAGCCCTGGTTTATCTAGGGCTTTTTTTTTGCCCAAAACTATTTAGTATATCCTTTAGGTGTGAAGGCTTGTTGTTTGAGTGATGTTGGTCCTTAGCCCAACTATGAATATACCCTAGTTTTTCAGCTTCTTTAATGCGCCTTTCCAATTGGCTAACCCGCCTTAGTTCCCCGCCTAATCCTATTTCACCCAACCAAAGTTGATTATTATCCAAAGCTATATCCAATAGGGATGATACCAAAGCCACACAAAGTGCAAGATCGGCTGCAGGATCTTTTATTTTTAAACCACCAGCGACATTAACATATACATCTTTATCCGAAAATTTAAACCCAGTACGTTTTTCTAAAACGGCCAAAAGTAGCAAGACACGGTTGCGATCCATCCCGTTAACGGTGCGCTGTGGAGTCCCATAGGCACTAGGACTAACTAATGCTTGAAGTTCAACCAATATAGGTCGGCTTCCCTCCATTATACAACCAATAGCACTGCCAGACACTTCTTGATTTCGTTCTGCTAAAAAATAGGCAGAAGGATTGGGAACCTGATCCAAGCCATCGTGCTTCATCTCGAAAACCCCTACCTCATGAGCTGGCCCAAATCTATTTTTTATACTTCGTAACAAACGATAGGTATAATGATCGTCCCCTTCAAAACTAAGCACAGTATCTACCATGTGTTCTAACACCCGAGGACCTGCGATATCCCCTTCTTTAGTAATGTGGCCAATTATCATAATTGATAAACTGGATTTTTTGGCCAATTGTTGAAGCAAAGCAGCGCACTCTTTTACCTGAGCAACACTGCCTGGCATGCTACTTAACTGATCTCTGTAAACAGTTTGAATAGAATCAACTATGAGTAAATCAGGTTGCAACTTTTGTGCCTGCTCAATGATGGATTCGATACGTGTCTCGTTGGTTAACCAGAGTTTTTCAGAGATGACCCCAATGCGTTTGGCTCGATGTTTAATCTGCAAGACAGATTCTTCACCAGCACAATATAAAATAGACAAGTTTGGTTCGGCCTTAGCTATTTGAAGAGTGAGTGTACTTTTACCAACCCCAGGAGCTCCACCAATGAGCACATAGGATCCTCTCATACATCCTCCACCCAACACCCTATCAAATTCAGTAATTCCGGTTTGAAATCGAGATGCCTTGGTAGCCGTAATCTCATTGAGCGTTTGGGGTTTAGGTACTTGTTCTGGCTCTAAGCCTGCGATTTTAGCTTTGTGCGGCTTAGTTGAACCCGTTATTTTTTCTTGCTCGATGAAACTATTCCACTCTTTACACCCTGGACAACTTCCTAGCCACTTGGGCGATTCATGTCCACATGAGGTGCATACAAAAATTTGATTCGATTTAGCCATAAACAATAATAGAATAGTGATGTATTCAATTTTTCCTTAGTCAGATAGCTTGAGTATGTTCGTCTACAATGATAAAGAGTTTCAACACCTAAACTAATTATTCTTAGTTACTTTTATATTCATGCACTTCCTGGTTTACATACCATGTAGTAGCCATCATTCCCATCGCAATGGTAATATAATAGCTAATTATACGCCATAGAAATAATGCAAGACCAATAAAGGCTTCCCTTGAAATTAGTGGACCTTGAAATAAAACAAAGAGTCCTTCAACTCCACCGCTACCACCAGGAGTTGGTACTACCAAAAAAGCTAGATTCATCGCCAAGCTTCGTAATACTGAAAGCAGTTCTGGTGCTGGCAACAAACTTAGTATTACAATAGGTGCAAGTGCAACTCTAGCTAGCCATGACATAGTAGAGTAAAAAAAAGCTTGTAAAAGAAAACAAAACGGCTTGGCTTTGAGCTGATAGGCATATTGTTCAAGGTTTTGTGCTTCAGAATGTATTTTACCCCTGTGTTTCCGAAGGAATGGTAATTTTGCAAACCACTTGATAATTTTTGAAATAGCTGATGGTTTAATTAAAACTCCATATGCGAGTACCCCAGCGTATGAAAGCAAAGAAACATACAGAATAAGCATAGATACTTCACCCAGAAAACCCACCGATGGCGGAACTACATCCATATAGATACCGGCCACAAGTAAGATTGGGATAGCGATGGCAAACCAGATTTGATCCAATAATACACTATATAATATGATCGCAGTAGACTCACCTAATCGTAGTCCTTCTTTAGTCATAGCATAGGTTGCCATAGGGGCACCACCTATGGTAGAGGGGGTAACTGCTGAAGTAAAGTCCCAGCTCAATTGCACCCTAAATGCTCCTAACCAACTAATAACTCCCGCAGATAAAAAGCGAATTTTTGCTGCAGAAAACCATACCCTCAAGAATGAAACCACCAAAGCAATGCCTAGCCCGGGAAGTCTTTTGGGTGCTAAATACGCTAGAATGCCGGGGGTATATGTGTACCAAATGACTCCAGCCATTGTCAAAAGACTCAGGGAAATAGAAAAAAATAGATATTTTTTAGAGATTATCTGTTTTGGACTATCTACATTTTGCTTTATTTGACTCATACTATAGTATAAAAAAAAGCCTTGCAGGAAACTCTACAAGGCTAAAAAAAATAGCTTTGTGAATTAGGTTGTCCACCCAAATTCACATGCACTCTGTTTAGGTGAATTTACTTTTAAGCAATATCCACTTCTTTGTTTAGATATACATCCTGAATCATATTCAGAAGTTGTACACCCTCACCAATAGGACGTTGGAATGCTTTACGACCACTAATAAGTCCCATTCCACCTGCTCGTTTATTAATTACCGCTGTTTTAACCGCATCGGCAAAATCATTTGAGCCAGAAGCTCCTCCAGAGTTGATTAGACCTGCACGTCCCATAAACGAGTTAACTACTTGGTAGCGGGTTAAATCGATAGGATGCTCGGATGTTAATTCAGAATAAATGCGCTCGTCTAATTTACCATATGACGAGTTACCCGCATTTAAAGCCTTGTAACCACCATTATTGGTAGGTTGCTTTTGTTTAACAATATCAGCACCAATAGTTGATCCAATATGATTTGCCTGGCCCGTTAAGTCAGCTGAGGTATGATAGTCAACACCGTCCACTTTGAATGCGTCATTACGGGTATAGCACCAAAGTATGGTAGCCATACCTAATTCATGAGCATATGCAAAAGCTTGGGCTACTTCTTTAATTTGCCGGTTGGATTCTTCCGATCCAAAATAGATCGTTGCACCCACTGCTGCTGCACCCATATCATAAGCCTGATCAATTGTACCAAACATAATTTGATCAAAAGTGTTAGGATAAGTAAGGAGTTCATTGTGATTAATTTTCACAATAAAAGGGATTTTATGCGCATACCTTCGAGAAACGGAACGTAACGCACCAAAGGTCGATGCTACTCCATTACAACCCGCTTCAACGGCTAACTTTACAATATTTTCAGGATCAAAATAGTCTGGATTTTTTGCAAATGAAGCACCCGCAGAATGCTCAATTCCTTGATCAACCGGCAGTATAGAAAGGTATCCTGTCCCACCAAGTCGACCCGATTCCATAAGCCATTGTAGGTTTCCCAATACTCTATTGTTTCGATCCGAATGATACCAAACCTGATCTACATAGTCTGGAGTAGGTTGGATTAATTGATCTTTTGTAACTGTTTTACTGGTGTGATTTAGCAAGTAGGAGGCTTCATCGCCCAGTAACTCTTCAATCTTCGATATATCCATGAGTGTATGTTTAACTTATTGTACTAAATAAGGTTAAAATATAGGAGTATTACAGTCCAATGACTAACAGAAATCCCAAGTTATATTGAGAAGCTTCAAATAGAATAGTAGATATTCGTATCTTAGGAGTATGAGCAATAAAGATTTTTTCGAAAGCCTACTTGGCAAACAAGACCGTCCCTTATTTTTAGCTCCTATGGAGGATGTTTCAGATGCTCCATTTCGGCAAATTTGTCGCAATATAGGGGCTAGTATGGTCTTTACTGAATTTATCAGCTCCGAAGCACTCATCCGCGATTCTGACATTGCCCTGCATAAAATGAGTTTTAAAGAAGCTGAACGCCCTTTAGGAATTCAAATTTTTGGCGGACGTGAAGAGGCTATGTATGGTGCTGCTAAAGTTGCTGAAGCAAGTAACCCCGATGTAGTAGATATAAATTTTGGGTGTCCCGTGTATAAAGTAGTCAAAAAAGGTGCTGGCGCAGCATGTTTAAAAGACATAGACATGATGGAGCGTATGGCTGGGACAGTGGTTGATGCGGTTGATAACATACCTGTTACTGTCAAAACACGTTTAGGTTGGGACGAAAACTCAATCCGTATACAAGAGGTAGCGATTATGCTGCAATCGGTTGGAGTGAAGGCCTTAACTGTTCATGCCAGAACACGAGCCCAAAAATACAAAGGTGAAGCAGATTGGAACTGGCTTAAAAAGCTCAAAAATACCCCTGGATTACACATCCCCATTATTGGTAACGGCGATGTAGCTAGTCCTGAATTGGCTGCAAAATTATTTAGTGAAACAGGCGTAGATGCTGTGATGATTGGCCGGGGAGCAATAGGAAATCCTTGGATTTTCAAGCAAACTCGATCATATCTTGATCAAGGCAGTTATTCTGCTGACATACCACTTCGAGAGCGTCTTGAGGTCTGCGCTAAACAGCTTCAGTTGTCGGTCGAACATCAAGGTGAACGTTATGGTGTTATCATAATGAAAAAACACTATGGTCAATACCTAAAAGGAATTCGCAATGGCAAGAAACTCCGAATGGAATTAATGCAGCACAACACTATGGAACCTATACTTGAACGCTTACTTAATTATACCGAGGAAGAGCATTTCTTTGTAAGCGCTGTTTAATTACTTTTGAAGCATTAGTTTTGAATTGTTAGGTCTCTATCGTTGGGTCTCAATAACATTCTTCAAAAAAACCAGCTACAAATATTCCTGGTCAATATACTTTTTTAAGATATCAGGTATTTTAACACGGCCGTTTTCGGTTTGATAGGTTTCAACAATGGCAGAAAGCACCCTAGGGAGCGCCAGCCCCGAGCCATTAAGAGTATGAACCATTTCGGTCTCTTTCTCCCCTTTTCTGTATCTAAGTTGCATTCTTCTGGCTTGAAATGCCTCAAAATTGGAACAAGAACTCACCTCTAACCATCGTTGTTGACCTGGGCTCCAAACTTCTACATCATATTTCTTTGTTTGAGTGAAACCCATATCACCTGTACACATGAGCAGGGTCTGATAGGCTAAGCCTAGTTTTTGAAGTAAAGACTCTACATGTATCCGTAACAATTCCAACGTTGCATACGACTCTTCTGGCTTAACAAAGTGAACTAGTTCAACCTTATCAAATTGATGCAATCTGTTTAACCCTCTTACGTCCTTGCCATATGACCCTGCCTCTCTTCTCCAAGAGGGGGTGTGGCATACATAACGAATCGGTAACTGCTCTTCAGAAAGTATCTCGTCCCGATGGAAGTTGGTTACCGGTACTTCAGCAGTTGGTATAGCAAAAAAAGCATCCCTTTGAATCTCATACATCATATCTTCTTTGTCAGGAATTTGACCTGTACCCCGAGCTGAATCCTCATTAATGAAATAAGGGGCCTGCATTTCAATATAGCCTGCTTTATTAGCCTCATCTATAAAAAAATGAATGAGCGCTCGCTGCAATTGCGCTAGTGGTCCAAGGTAAAAAGGAAAACCTGCACCCGTAACCTTCACCCCTCGTTCAAAGTCCAACCAACCATGTTTCTCTAGGATATCCCAGTGCGGTTTTAGCCATGATTGTGTATCGGGTGAACCCCAAGTACCGTACACTTGATTATCTTCTTCTGAATGTCCAATCGGAACACTTGGATGCGCAACATTAGGTATCCGAAGTAATAATGATGTACGCTCCTCAGCAAACACATTCAGCTGATCTTCCAATTCTTTGACTTCATCTTTAGATTTAGATGTTTCCTGAATAATGGCTTGAGCTTCCTCCTTTTTACCACTCGCCATCAAAGCCCCAATTTGTTTTGCTGCCTTATTACTTTGAGCTCGAAGTGTATCTACCTGGTGGACCAATTGCCGCCACTGTTCATCTTTTTCAATGACTTGTTGAACAAGTTGAACATTCTTCTCCCCTTTGTTATTCATTGAATCTATGACTAACTCTGGATTTTCCTTTATAAATGTGATATCTAACATGTTGCTTTAATTAAGTTACCGTTCAAAGATACAAGGTCTGGAAACATTTAGTTGAGCTTTTTTACTTGTTAAAGATGTTAAAGTGATTCCCTTTTATTCACTACTTTTGTACTTTATACTTTAGAAAATTAGGAATTCAAACCTATATTTTAGATTATTTAGGCAATCCAACACTCTTACCAACCTAAGGTGGGCACTCATCCAACCATATATTTCCATCAAATAAACCGTCCAGACCATGATACCATTACTTGACGATATTGACGTTAAAATTTTGAATCACTTACAAAAACATGGCAGAGCTCAACGCAATAAAATAGCGGAACTCGTAGGGCTATCTGTACCATCTGTTTCAGAGCGCATGAAAAAACTAGAAGAGCGTGGACTTATTAAGGGGTATCACGCTATTCTTAACGATAAAGATTTTCACTTTGACATTAGCGCCTTTCTGTTTGTTCAGGTAGACGGTTCTGAGAATTACAGTAATTTTGTTGAAGAAACGTTGAGAGAATCTGAAATTTTAGAGTGCCACAGTATTACCGGTGAGGGCTCACACCTATTAAAAGTGCGCACAAAAAATACGGCCTCATTCGAGCGCCTCTTATCACGTATTCAATCCTGGGATGGGGTGGACAAAACTCGATCAAATTTGGTTCTTTCTAGTTTTAAGGAAACGCGAAGCTTACCTATTGAGCAATCCACTGAATTATTAAAACGCTAGTCTTGCCCTAATAAGAGTCTTTCCTCTCCTACCTCTGTAACAAATTTCGTATATTACGACATAATGTCATAATAATAGATATGGATAGAGAAATATTTCAACAACAATTTGGACTTTTAGGTAGCTCTGATGCACTTCGCCAGGTAGTAGATAAGATAATGCAGGTTGCTAAAACTGACATTACCGTTCTCTTACAAGGAGAAAGTGGAGTTGGTAAAGATGTTACCGCCCGCTCTATTCATGGCATGAGCCATCGTAAACATAACGAGCTTATCATTGTAAATTGCGGGGCTATTCCTGAAGGCATAATTGAAAGTGAACTATTTGGGTATGAGAAAGGTGCCTTTACTGGGGCAAACGATACTCGGCAGGGGTACTTTGAAAAGGCCGACGGTGGAACTATTTTTTTGGATGAAATAGGTGATACACCAAAAAATGTTCAAGTAAAACTACTCCGAATTCTAGAAAATGGAGAATTCTTTAGAGTTGGCTCGTCCAAAGTCCAAACGACAGATGTTAGAATTATTGCTGCCACTAATAAAGATCTATGGGAATTAGTAGAAGAAGGAAGTTTCAGAGAGGATTTATATTACCGATTAGATACCGTTCAAATCTATGTCCCCGCATTACGAGATAGATCAGAAGATATAATTCCCATTTTCAGAAATTTTGTAGAACATTATTCTAGAAAATATGACTCCGTATTCAGAGGGTTCTCTGATGAAGCAAAAGCCTTACTTAGCTCCTATCGTTGGCCTGGTAATATTCGCGAGCTTCGAAATGTTGCAGAGCAGCTTGTTGTACTAGAAAAATCACAATTTGTCGACGTTGACACCCTTAGAAAGTACTTAAAAGGACGTCAAAGTATAGGTTCTGCGGATAATTTACCCATGCTACAAGGAAACTTAGACAATACTGATAGCAGAAATCAACAATCTGCTCATCAAGGTTCGGAATTAATCTATCGCGCTCTTCTTGAAATAAGTAACGATATTGGTGACCTAAAAAAAATGCTAGCAAATCTAGTTTACTCGCTTTTATCAAGTAAAAATAATCCTCAATTACCCGCATTACTAGGTGACGGAGGACATACATCTTCACTGGACAATGTTAACGAGAATGCTCATAACGGGCTTACAAATCCAATAGATTATTCTAATCCTGAACACATTAAAATAGATCACACTCATAGCGCTCAAAATCAAGATGCCATGAGTTACACCGCTAGACATCAAAAGAGTGAGATAAAAGGAGAAGAATTTGAACCTTATGATGAACCAATTCAGGAAGATGAGGACGAATTTGTATTACAATTAAAAGGAAAAGAAATCCCTTCGCTCGAGGAAACCGAAAAATTTCTTATTCAAAAATCGTTAGAAATTTTTAATGGTAATAGACGTAAAGCTTCTGAAACACTTGGTATTAGTGAAAGGACTTTATACCGGAAATTGGATCAATTCGGATTAGAAAAAAAATAATAATTGCTCAATAATACACTAGATATGGAACATGGAGCAAATTCCGACGATCGGACTGGCACAATTACGAGGTGGTCAAAAAATAAGGTCTTGATCTATATTTTTTTAGGTATAACGAGTCTACATCTATCATGTCTTAGTTATAGTTTTACGGGAGCCTCCATACCTGAAGGGGTTAATACCATTTATATCCCCTTCTTCCCAGATCAATCTGGTAGTGGTTTAGGGGATTTAAGTGATAGACTGAATACTACGCTGATAGAACGATTTGTAAATCAGAGTAGATTGCAATTAGCCTCTAATCTAGAATCGGCAGATGCATTCATAGAAGGCCGCATCCAAACATATAGTAACCGGCCCTTTGCTATCGGCGGAAATGAGCAGGCCAACCAAAATCAAGTTAGTATTACAGTGCAAGCCCGATTTCAGTATGCAAGGATCGAAGAAGCGCTTTGGAATAAGAGTTTCTCAAGTAGTTTCACTTATGATCCCACCCAAGATCCAATTAATGGGGAATTAGAAGCGGCTACCGAAGCATTATCTCAGATAGCCAACAATATGTTCAACGATGCCGTTAGTAACTGGTGATTTCAACGATGCTGTGGTAATTAGTGTAATTCCCGCCAGGTCTACTGAATCAAAATCAATCGATCTTTGGATTCAATTGAAGTGCACAAGGATACTAAAAATGTATTTTCACTTTTTATCTGTAGCATAAAGCCAATATATTAGGCACATATGAAGACTCTTCCTTATACCATACCACCCTCTCTAAATAGCTATGTTAAGCAATTCGACACCGATCCAGTGCGAATGACACGAAAGCTTGAGCGTCAGGTTGCAAAAAGAGATCCTGACGCGGTAGGACACTTCTTGTTGGCTTGGTTTCATCATGTTCAAGGTAGTCAAAATAAAGCCATTGCGGAGGCTCTTAAAGCTAAAACCTATGCTCCTGGTAGTCCACTAATGGAGCACTTACATTACTTTTTATTACATCCTGAACAATTTGAAGCCAAAATTCCTTTATCTGTTAAAAAAGGGAGAAAGGTATTGGTTCAAGGATCCAGAACTGCTCAAATACTTGATCTAGATCGACTTATTGAACTCTTAGAAGCAGTTGAAAGCCAACGCGTAAATTATTCCTACGAAGAAGTAAGTGATGAAGATTTAAGTGAGGACTCATCGGACGTTGCCGAGATTATATCGGAAACTTTAGCAAAGATACATGAGGCACAAGGCAACAAAAAGGAAGCTATTCATATGTATGAACGCCTTGTTATTGTGAACGAAGAAAAAGCGGACACCTATACAAGTAAAATTGAAGAGTTGAAGTCTAATCAATAGCACAGTATGCCCATTGAATAGCCAATCTTAACTCCAATTTAGATTGTACTCATCTTCTTTAGTATTTCTTGTCTGTTATCCCAAATAAGGATTATGAAGTTTTTCGTGGCCAATAGTTGTAACTAGTCCATGCCCTGGATACACCTTAACCTGGTCTCCTAATAATAGCAATTCTTGACGAATACTAGTAAGCAATAACGATAAATCACCTTTGTAAAGATCTGTCCTACCTATGCTCTCTTTAAAGAGCGCATCACCGGAAAGTAAGAGTCCAGCATTTTCAACAAAAAACGAACAATGATCGGGAGCATGACCTGGCGTGTAAAGTACTTTTATTTCTATGTTTTGTAGCTTTACAATTTGGTTATGTGTCAAAGATAGAGGGGTGACAGAAGGAAGAGTGGCATTAAACCCAAACATGCGAGCTTGATGCTCAAAATTTTCCCATAAAAAAGATTCTCCTTTAAAATGGTACACCGGAGAATCAATTGTTTGTAGAAGACGTTGCAAACCTAAAATGTGGTCTACATGGGCGTGAGTTAGAAGTATACCATTAACTTCAATGTGATGAGTTGCCAAGAATTCAAAAAATGTATTGAATTCCTTATCATTTGAAAAACCCGCATCTATTATCAGAGCATGTTTAGGGTCATCCCAAAGCAAATAGGTATTTTGTGCGAATGGCCCTACTTCAAAGCGCTTAATATGCATAAAAAAACCATCCTAAAGATGGCTCTAAATTACTTTTTCTTGTCGTACATTCGCTTGAATCGATCAACTCGACCAGCTTTGGATGTGAAATTGGTATTTTTGGTATAGAAAGGATGGTTACGTGAATCAACTTCTGGCTTGTACACACCATCTTTTGTATTCAGCGTACTACGTGTTTTCATTTCAGTACCGTCACTAAGTAAAACGGTTACTTCTTTATAATCTGGGTGAATGCCTGCTTTCATATTCCTATCATTTATTTTTCAGAAATCAAAGATAAAGAATAATCTGTAATCTCTCAATTTATTCGTTAATAATAATTCTTTTATTCTAAATCGTAACCAGAACTGGTATCTAATTGGTCTAACATACTACCCAACATGTCAGTGTATTTGGTAGTCTGATTAATTTCTTCCTTACCAAGCATTGAATGCTGATGCAGTGCCTCCAAAGTGATGTCCATCCAAGCAACGATATCTAGTTCGTTTGTTGTCTCACCCATTACTCCAATTACAGCAGTTCTCAAACCCTTTACTTCATTTAATGCTTCCCTGTACTCTTTATCATTAATGTGATCGCCTAAGATTAATTCGCTCCCTAACTCGAAATGCAAACCTATTGCCTCATAAATCGATGGAGATTCCTCGTTACGCTTAGAAGGGTCTGGGAAATTATTTTTGTATACTTTGGTAATTGCTTTACCAACAATTAGTTTTGCTACATTAATGGCACCCTCTTGTTCTCCCTCATAAACTAGCTCTAACTTACCTGTCAATGCAGGAATAATGTGATAAAGGTCACTTACTCTAACTTGAGTTTTATCAACCCCAAGTAGCAATGCTCTTCTTTCTGCTGCGCTAACCATCTGCTCCATTGCTGTAATAGTCATTCGAGTAGATACACCACTCTTCTGATCTATGTACTCGGACGATCTAGCTTCGAAAGCAACTTGTTCCAATATATGCCTAAACACATCTGAAATTTGAATCTCCACGCTCATTTCTCTTTGTGCCCAAGATTCCTGAGCGGTAATTTTAATTGCAGTCTCAATATCCTTAGGATAATGAGTAATAATCTGGGCGTCTATTCGATCTTTAAGTGGGGTGATTATGTTCCCACGATTGGTATAATCTTCGGGATTAGCTGAAAATGCCATGCATACATCCAAGGGCATTCTAAACTTGAAACCTCTAATCTGAATATCTCGCTCTTGCATAATGTTGAGCAGAGCAACCTGAATTCTCGGTTGTAAATCAGGTAATTCGTTGATAATAAAAATGCCCCGGTTAGACCTCGGTATTAATCCAAAATTAATAGAGTCTTCATGGGATAAGTCTAACTTTTGAGAGGCAGCTTTAATCGGATCAATATCACCGATTAAATCAGAAACTGTGGTATCTGGTGTTGCTAGTTTCTCGCTAAAACGCTCTTCTCGGCTTATCCATGATATTGGAGTGTCATCTCCCATATCTTGAACAGTTTCACGAGCAAAGCGTGATAAAGGATGAAATGGGTCATCATGAATAATAGATCCTTTTACAATGGGCATGTACTCGTCTAACAAATGAATCATTTGGCGAAGTAAGCGTGTTTTTCCCTGCCCTCTCAAACCAAGCAGTATAAAGTCATGTTTGGCTAGTATAGCTTGCTGTATTTGTGGTATTACCGTTTCCTCATACCCTAGAATTCCATCAAATGTGACCTGATCTGATTTCATTCGTTCAATTAAATTCTTCCGCATCTCTTCTTTCACGGGTACACTTTTCCATCCTGTTTCCTTTAGTTCACCAAGTCTGCTTACATTCTCATAAAGTCTCATGTTGGCCTTTTTTTGTGTCATTGTATTCTTTAAAACATTGTGTACCTAAATATTTAAACTATGGGTTTCAGCTAATCATTCACTCTGTATTAAGAAATATTTCGCAATTGCATTACCACACTTAGACCTATTTAACACTCCTAGGAACGTTTAAAGCCATTTTATAATTCTTGATGATAGATTGTAAAAACGTAGTCGCTAATAAATACTAGTTTAAACAAACCAATTTATGTCAAAGCCAATTGCAGTAATTCTAGGTGGTAGTGGTGGATTAGGTGAAGCTATTGCCCATCACTTATTTGAAGTTCAAAATTACAAATTAGTCATCACCTCCAGAGATCAGGCCAAGGCCGAGACAATAGCTGGTAAAATTAACCAAAAAGGTGGAGAGGCATATGCAATCCCAGTCAACGTAACAAATGCAGGAGCTCTGGCTCAGGTTGCTGCCCAAATTCATCGTGAATTAGGTCCTGTAGATGCACTCATTCACGCCTATGGAAAAGGAGTCATACAGGCATCTGCTGATATCAAACCAGAACTAGCTGCTGAAGTTGTAAATACTAATGTATTAGGTACATTTTTGGCGACCCAGGCATTCCTCGAACATATGAACACCGAACATTCCCGAATGATCTACTTCCCTGGCACCATGGGTAAATACATTATGAGAAATTCCGCACTTTATTCAGCAACTAAATTTGCTATTCAAGGAATGGTGAAAGGACTGGTAGAAGAACACAAAAGATCGAACATCCAGTTTTCTCTATTGTATTTAGGTGGCGTGGACACTCCTTTTTGGGACGATGAGGACGTTCAAATGAAAGTAAAAAAAGAAGCTATGTTAAACCCTGCTGTAATTGCTAAGGTCGTTGGAAATATACTTGGGCTACCTTCTTCTCACGTTGTGAATGAAATGGTGATTCAGCCGAATTCACATCAACTCGTATAGAACGGTTTTATGAAATGGCATGAACCTTCTTTACACAAGATATAAGCCAACAAAACTAGTCATTTAGTCAGTTGCTACGGGACAGCGGTCTATAGCGGAACTGTAAGCCGAGCTAAGTATAGATAATGCTTGGTCTATTTCAGCTTTTGAAACCGTCAGGGCTGGCCTAAAGCGTATAGTCTTATCTCCACAACCCAAAATCATAAGCCCTTGCTCCATGCATTCAGAAACTACGGTATTTCTAGCATGAGCATTAGGTAAATCGATGGCGCACATTAATCCCTTACCACGAGAGTTAGAAAAGTGAACATGTTTAACTGATAAATGATGCAGTCCATTAAGTAAGTAATCTCCAAGATTAGCCGCATTCTCAACCAAATTATCTTGCTCTATAACTTCTAGTATACGCTGGAACCGAACCATATCGACTAAATTACCGCCCCACGTAGAGTTAATTCTGGAAGAGACTTTAAAGCAGTTAGTCTTCACTTCGTCTATTCGTTTACCCGCTAGTATTCCGCAAACTTGTGCTTTTTTTCCAAATGCAATGATATCGGGTTGAACATAGTGCTCATGAGCCCAAAATTTACCTGTTAAACCAATCCCTGTCTGTACCTCATCATAGATAAGTAGTGCTTCGTATGTATCCGCTAATTTACGCAGTTCTTCATGAAACTCTTGCCTAAAGTGACGATCTCCTCCCTCTGCCTGAATGGGTTCAATCAGAATGCAAGCAATATCATCTTTATGTGTCTCAAAATATCGTTTAGCTTGTTCGATCGCTAAATGTTCGTGCTTTACTACATGCGCTAACGATTCATCAGTTTCTGGGTAGTGGTTGGCCGGACTGATGATCCGAGGCCAATTAAATTTTGGGAAATACTTTACCTTGTCGGGAACTGTATTGGTTACCGATAGAGTGTATCCAGTGCGGCCGTGGAATGCATGCTCAAAATGAAGCACTAAGTGACCTTTTTCTTCTCGATATCCTCGCTGAAAGTTTTTCTGTACTTTCCAGTCAAATGCCACTTTCATGGCATTTTCTACCGCAAGTGCACCACCTGAAATAAAAAAAGCATAAGGCAAATATTCAGGTATCCCTACTCGCTCAAAGGCCTCCATGAATTCAGCCATATACTCAGTATAAATATCTGAGTTTGATGGCTTATTAATAGCAGCTTTACCTATTCTTTCTATAAATTCTTCGTTATTTAAGGCTGGATGATTCATACCTAGAGGATTCGATGCAAAAAAAGTAAAGAAATCGAGGTATTCTTTTTTAGTGATTTTGTCCACTAAATAACTTCCATAACTTTTTTGTAAATCGAGAACCATTTCATACCCATCGGCTAAAATATGCTTGGCTAAAGTAGTTCTAACGTCACTTACGTGAACATTTGTGTGAATCATAATGACAATAATCTTATTAGTAGTGTTAAAACCGATGAATGAAGTTCGATTAAACTAGTAAATACTACTATGGGACTCAAGAAATAAGTCAGAGATTACATAATCATAATAGAATTTAATAGTTAAAGAAAAGAGTTGACCTTGA
>MDSV01221332.1_pt1 | contig 67761 bp, 62 predicted proteins | sample 810851 | NCBI WGS metagenome assembly MDSV01 (sample SAMN05326640, study PRJNA326480) | marine metagenome | isolation source: seawater | place: Atlantic Ocean: North East | collected 2012
ATATACTGAGCAATCCATTTTCCTGTTAAGGAAAGAAGGGGTGTTAATGCCATTGAGAATGTAACAACTAATAGTAAGGTTTGGGCGTGGGATTCCGAAATAATACCAATGCCTGCTTGTGAAGCAAAGCCAAATAAAATGAATGCAAACTCGCCACCTTGAGCAAGTAATAATCCCGAATGTATTGCAGATCCTAATGGGAATCCAAATAATCGTGTTAATCCAATAATAATGGCTGCCTTGCATATCACCAGTGCTGCTGTAAGTCCTAATATAATGAAGATATCGTCATATATGGTAAATACGTCAAATCCCATGCCAACAGTCATAAAGAATAAGCCCATAAGCAAGTCTTTAAAAGGCATGATATTTTCTTCTACCAAATGTTGGTACTCTGTTTCTGCTACCAAGAGTCCAGCAATAAATGCACCCATTGCTAAGGATAATTGCATGGATTCAGTAGCCAAGGAGCTGCCCAATACTACAAGTAAAGTTACGGCAGTGAATAGCTCGTTGCTTTGTGCCGAAGCAATCAGGTTAAATAATGGACGAAGTAGCATACGACCCAAAAAGAAAATGATGACCATTGCAACAAAAGCTTTTGTCATAGCACTTGCCAATGTGAGGCCAATATTTTCACTCTCACCTGCAAGTAATGGAACAAGCACCAATAGTGGTACAACAGCAAAATCCTGCAGAAGTAAGTTTGCTAACGATATCCGCCCAACTTGAGTATTATAAGCGTGATCTTCGGTCAGTACCCTCAGCACAATGGCGGTTGAAGAAAGGGCGAGTGCGCCACCAATAATGATGGAGGCTTCTATAGAAAGTCCAACCATATAGCTGGTAAAGCCAATAATAATAGTGGTAAGAACCACCTGAGCCGTTCCAAAGCCAAATACGTGCCAACGCATGGCCATCAAACGCTCAATGGTTAGTTCCAGGCCGATGGCAAATAACAGAAACACAACGCCAAATTCTGCCAAAATGGTGAGGTCCTTGGAATCTACAATACCAAACCCATGCTGTCCAATAACTGCACCTGCCACTAAATATCCAAGAACGGGGCTTAGGTTAAGTCGTTTGAAGATAACTACAACAAATACAGCAGTTGATAGTAGCCAAACAACATTGGGTAGATAATGAAAATGATCCATGAATTTCCTTATGGTTGGTTATGTTTGTTTCCATTTAATTGAACAGCCAATAGATGGGTGTTGAACTCTGGGGCCTTTGCCAAGCTGCGCTACTTGTGCCATTGCGTTGAATAGGTCGCGTTGAGCTGCTGGGTTATCTTGCATGCCCGAATCATCAAGTCTGCCTCTATATTGCTCTTGCATGTCATCATTAAAGCCAAAGAAATCAGGAGTGCATACAGCACCGTAAGATTTGGCTACTTCTTGAGTTTCGTCATAAAGATAAGGAAAGGGAAGGGCATGATCAGCAGCAAGTTTTTGCATATTTTCGAATGAGTCATCAGGATAGTTATCAACGTCGTTAGACATGATAGCAACCACACCAATGCCCATTTCGAGTAATTCGTTTGCATCACGGATGATTTTGTCTAAGATTGCTTGTACGTAAGGGCAGTGGTTGCAAATAAACATAACAAGCAAGCCATATTCACCCATGACATCGTCACGTGTGTACGTTTTTCCGTCGACTCCCTTTAGGGAAAAGTTTGGAGCAATGCGTGCTGTTTGGCACTCAGGAGTTTGTAGGGCAACCATTAAAAGCCTCTCACGATGATGTTTTATGAAAAAGCTTCTCTAATTTATGCCAAAAAAACAATCCATTCAATGCCATAAATGTATAAATTGCAAAATACATTAACCCCAAGGCTATTCCGGTTTCTTTATGCAAGCCAAAATAGACACTTGCGTATAAAAACGTAACCTCTCTTATACCAAAGCCAGCAACTGATATTGGTAGAATGGCAAGTATGTTTGAGATAAGAAAAATAGTGATGTAGGCACTAAACTCTGCCCAGTTGACGGTATGATGACTTAAGCCATAAAGTAGTAGGCTGGCAGAAAAAATATACAGAAGTTGAATCCAGAAGGAATAGTGGGCGGCTACTATTGTGGTGGTAGTTTTTTCTTTTAAGATATTTTTTGTGCACCAAAAATAGGTGGCAGTGGTAATGATAAAGGCCAGTATTACTAGTAATGGCCCTAAAGGAATGTGATGATCTAAATTGCTTAGTAAAAAGAACAATGTGCACCAAAAAAGAAGCAAATATAAACCACTGGCACGTTCGGATAATAAAATACGAAAAATGGTTTTACGTTTTAGGCTAGTCCATTTTCCAAGTATAAAGAGTTTATAGCCATCGCCACCAATGCCACCGGGTAAAATTGTGTTGTAGAGGCTTCCGGTAAAATAAAGCCCAATTGAAAAATGCGGATTAAATATTACCCCAACAGACCTAAAGTACCAACTAGAACGAAAAGCACTTAGTGTTTGAGCCGCCATCAGAAATAAGAATGCTCCCACGATTGTCCAAGGTGGCATGTTCGTGGCAAGCAAAATAAGGGTGTCTGTATTGGTTTCTTGTATAATTAGGTAGAGACAAATCCCTATCAGGGTGACTTTAAAAGCAAGTAACAAGTGTTTCTTGTTGATCACGCAGCATCCTCAACATCACCATGGTAGCGTTTACGAATACCATAGGGACGTTTATTTTGTGATTCAAAATAGGTCCTGGTCATAATTTCGGCAATAAATCCGGTGGTAATTAGTTGAACCCCGGCGATAATAAGTAATATACCGACAAAGAATAAAGGTCTGCCTCCGATATCGCTGCCAAATATTTTTAAAAGAAGCAAATAGGCTTCTATTGCGCCGCCTATAAACATAGAAAATACACCTAAGGTACCAAATAAATGCATCGGTTTTTGGCGGTATTTTAATAAAAATAACATCAGCATAAGGTCGCTAACAACTTTAAATGTTCGACCAAGTCCGTACTTGGCTTGACCAAAGCGTCTGGGGTGGTGTTTTACTGCGACTTCTTCTATTTTTGCCCCTTCCATTTCGCCTAAAACTGGAATGAATCGGTGCAACTCCCCGTATAAATCAAGGCGTTTTGCAATTTCGCTGCGGAATAATTTTAAGGTGCAGCCATAGTCGGTAATATTAACGCCAGTGAGTTTACGAATGAGCATGTTGGCTAGTTTACTAGGAATTTTTCTTAAGATTAAGCCATCTTGACGTTTTTGGCGGATACCTGCTACGATATCCAGGTCTTCAGACTCTAATTTATCAAGCATCATGCGGATATCTGAGGGGTCGTTTTGTAAGTCACCGTCAAGTGTTGCAATATATTTTCCTTTGGCCGCATCAATGCCAGCAGCCATTGCAGGCGTTTGACCGTAATTACGGTTAAATACCAAGGTACGAATATGTGGTTTGTGGTGTGCTGCTTCTAGGATGAGTTTCACGGTGTCATCTGTAGATCCATCGTCTACAAAAATGACTTCATGGTCAATACCTTGTAAGCTTGAATTAAGTGCATCAAGCATCGGTATAATGTTGTCTTCTTCGTTGTAGACAGGGATAACAACAGATAGTTCCATGGGCGGCATCACTTTGGTTACTTATATTTTGCGTGACCATACAGGATTTGGGTGAGGGTGTAAAACTGTTTGTGAGTTTAGGTGGTTTGGTGTATAGGAGGGGGGATCTTTTTCACTATACATGTAATCTCTAGTGCTTTCTATGCCTCAAAAACCAGATCCAGCATTGCTTAAAATTCTTGTATGCCCCAAAACCAAAGGGCCTTTAGAATATGATGAAGCAAATCATGAATTGATTAGTCAGCAAGCACAACTTGCGTATCCAATTACCCAAGAAGGTATTCCTGTTATGTTGGTTGATCGAGCAAGAAGTATTGCTTAGCCGGTTATTCCCATGGCGTGTTTTATAAGTCTTTTTTTGATAAAAGGAAGGTTGTTCAGTATGTTGGCGCCAATTCGGCGAGCTTTTGTTGCGGTAGGATGGGAGCTAGTAAATAACTGATTTAACCCATGTGTAATACCAATCAGCGACCAGCTGTCATATTTTCTACATTGGTTATATTGCTCTAATATAGATTTGCAGCCAATATCAAGTCCTACAAGATGTTGGTTTGTAATATACGGTGCTAGGGCTTGAATATCCCTCAGGCCTAAGTTAAATCCTTGGCCTGCCAGTGGATGGATGCCATGTGCGGCATCTCCTATGAGGACGCATCGTCCTTTGGTATAGGTTTGTGCATGTTTAAGTGTTAAGGGGTAGTGGTAGCGTTTAGAGGCAATGTTAATTTTTCCCAAATAGCCTGTGGTGCGTGCAAAAATATGATCTTCGCATTCTTTTTGGTCCATTGAACAAAAAATAGGGGCAAGTCTTTCATGTTCTGTCCATACTAATGAACTATGATATCCGCCTTTTAGAGGTAATATTGCAAATGGCCCTGGTGCCAAGAAACGCTCCTGGGCCGTATCGTGGTGATGTTTTTCATGTGCGATGGTGCAAACAATTCCGGACTGATGATAGTGATGAGTAAGGGTTTTGATGCCAATTAGTTCTCGGGTGGCTGAGTGTTTACCATCGGCCACAATAATTAGGGGTGCGCTTTGTGTTTCGTGGTTATCAAATGTAATATGTCCCTGTTCTACATCCAGCGATTCAATGGTGGCAGGAGCGTTTATGGTGATGTTGGCGTCTTTATGGATAGCGTTGAGTGCGTGATAATTCAAAAAATTGGTTCCGACCATGTATCCCATAGGGGCATCACCAACATCTTTGTGATGATAGTGTAGTTTCATGGATGAGTGTTGATCGCTAACTCTAATATCAAGTATTGGAGAAACTTGGTCCTGTATGGCGTCCCATAAGCCCGCTTCTTGAAGTGTTTTTACCGACCCTAGGGCAATGGCATACGACCGTCCGTCAGTATCGTTTTCAATAGTGGGTGCTGGTTTGGGATACTTATCGGTGATGATTGAGGTAAGGCCCTGTTTACTTAATGTAAGTGCCATTGTCATGCCCACCAAACCGCAGCCTATAATGATTACGTCGGCATGGTGGTTTGAATGAGGCATAGGCTAAATTCCGTGAATAGCCTTAGCGGCTATAAGGGTGTTTTGTAATAAGCAAGCAATAGTCATGGGGCCTACGCCGCCAGGCACTGGGGTAACGGCTCGGGCATGTTCGATAACTTCATTAAAGGCTACATCGCCAACCAATTTCCCTTTGCCGTCAGATGTTTCGATTCGATTAATTCCTACATCAATTACAGTGGCTCCGGGTTTAATCCAGTCGCCGCGGACCATTTCTTGTACCCCGACTGCAGATACGACAATGTCGGCGCGGCGGCACTCGGATTCAAGGTCACGCGTGCGTGAATGTGCAATGGTTACGGTGCAACTTTCTTTTAGTAAAAGTTGAGCCATGGGCTTACCAACAATGTTTGAGCGACCAATAACAATGGCATGCTTGCCACTTAAATCTTCACCTAATGTGTCTTTGATTAACATCAGGCATCCTTTTGGTGTGCAGGGAACCATGGCGGTTTGGCCCGTAGATAATTTACCCACATTACTGATATGAAAGCCATCAACATCTTTGGAAGGTTCAATGGTGTTAATAACGTTAAATTCATTAATGTGTTTTGGTAGAGGCAGTTGAACTAATATGCCATGCACATTTTCATCTGCGTTTAATTCGTGAATTTTTTCAAGCAATTGCTCTTCAGTGGTATCAGCAGGCAGTGTAAATTCAAATGATTCCATGCCACATTTTCGGGTCATATTGCCCTTATTACGAACATATACCTGGCTGGCTGGATCTTCGCCTACCAGAACAACTGCTAGCCCTGGGGTGATATGGTGTGTGTCTTTTAGTGTTTGTACATCGTGTGCAATTTGTTCACGTAAGTTGGCAGCAAATGCTTTGCCGTCAATAATGGTTGCTTGAGGTTGTTGAGTCATTTGTGCAGTCATAGAGTAGGTACGCCACTGGTGGTTGAATATTCGAAATGGAAGTTTTGTCCGCTAAATACACGATTTCTGGCATGATGGCAAGCCATAGCTGCCTCAGAAAAGCCACAAAGGATGAGTTTTAGCTTTCCTTCGTAAGTGGCAATATCACCAATTGCATATATACCACTTTGTGATGTTTCGAGCGTGGACTGATGAACGCTAATATGTTTTTTGTCAATATTGAGTCCCCAATTTGCAATAGGTCCCAGTTCCATCGAAAGTCCGAAGAAGGGAAGGAGGCAATCTGCTTGTATAAGCTTGGTGCTACCGTCAAGATTTTTTACTTCTACTGCCGTTAGTTGCCCGGTATCGGCATTGCCTTCTAGGCCAGATAACTGATACGGAATGACAAGTTCAATTTTGCCCTCTTGCGCCAAAGATTGAAGCTTGTTGAAACTGTCTTGTGCGCAGCGAAATTTTGGTCTTCGGTGTACTACATAAAGGCTTTTGGCAATATCGTGCAAGCTAAGTGCCCAGTCGACTGCTGAGTCGCCACCTCCAGCAATAACCACTTGTTTTCCTTCAAACGACTTGCGTTTGGTGACCATATAATGGACGGATGTTCCTTCGTAGTTTTCGATGCCTTCAAGAGGAGGGCGGTTGGGCCCAAAAGCGCCACAACCAGCAGCAATAATCACAGCTTTGGCGCAAATGGTGGTGCCAGTGTTTGTAGTTGCTTGCCATTGTTCATCGTTTAGTTGTTTGAGCTGTGTTACTTGTTGATTCAAATGGTAGACAGGCTCAAATGGTTTGGCTTGAGACTCGAGTTTGGTAATTAAGTCCTGAGCATTAATCGCAGGGTGAGCTGGAATATCGTAGATAGGTTTTTCCGGATATAAAGCGGTGCATTGACCGCCAATCGTGTCGAGTGTGTCAATAACATGGCACCGCATGCCCATCATGCCAGCTTCAAAAATGGCAAACAGTCCTACTGGTCCGGCGCCAATGATAATTAAGTCAGTTGAGTGAGTAGAAGAATGTGTGGTCATATCAATTAATTGGTGTTTTTCTTAAATAGTAACTTTACTAAAGGTTACGAAGGCGTTATACCAACAGTTTGGCTTAAGGTATAACCGTTTGATGTACAAAAGGCAATGTTAGGTAGAAAGAAAGCGTATCCATGGGAAAAACATTACCCTGAAGGGGTTAGTTGGGATGCCGATATTAAGGCTAGGCCTGTAGCGACGCTAATGGATGATGCGGCGGAAAATTTTGCTGAGGTGACGGCCATTGACTTTTTTGGCAAGACCTACACCTACGAAGAAATAGGCAAACAAGTTAACGCTGCCGCGAAGGGATTGCAAAATATTGGTGTGAATAAAGGGACGCGCGTAGCCTTGCTTTTACCGAATTGTCCCCAATTTGTGATTAGCTATTTTGCCATTTTAAAAATTGGGGGTGTGGTGGTTAACTGCAACCCGCTATACACTATTAATGAGTTAAAAGCACAAATTAATGATGCTGATCCAAAAGTGCTTATCACTCTCAATTTGGCAAAACTCTACGAAAAAGCCGATAAGTTATTACAAAGCACCATGATAGAGAAATTGGTGGTAAGTGAGTTTACATCGTGTTTGCCAACATTCAAGCGTTGGATGTTTAATGTTTTTAAGATTAACGAACTGGCCATGGTATCCTATGGTATGGTTAAGGTTTCTTTTGAACAATTACTGGCAACCACATCGATGCCACGGGTTCCTGAGATAGACCCGAAAGAAGATTTAGCTGTGTTGCAGTATACAGGCGGCACTACAGGAGTGCCTAAGGGTGCTATGTTAACACACCAGAATGTGTATGCTAATGCAGTGCAATGCGGGATGTGGTTTACCGGCCTAGAAGACGGCAAAGAAACAATGATGGGAGTGTTACCGTTATTTCATGTATTTGCCATGACGGTGATTATGAATTTATCAGTGCATAAGGGCTGTAAAATGATTTTACATCCTAGGCTGGATATCAAAAAATTGATTGCTGATATTGTAAAAAAGAAGCCGACACTAATGCCTGGTGTGCCAACATTATTTTCAGCTATTTGTCAGTATCCTCGAATTTCGAGCTATAATTTATCCTCTATTAAAATGTGTATTTCAGGTGGTGCGCCGTTGCCTTCTGATATACGTTCTTCCTTTGAAGAGTTAACAGGTTGTTCGCTAATAGAAGGTTATGGTTTGACAGAAAGTTCGCCAGTAGCATCTGCTAACCCTTTGTTTGGCGACGTAAAAGAAGGCTCCATTGGTTTGCCGTTGCCACAGACGGTGATTGAGATTCGTAATACCGAAGGAAGGCGTGGTCAAGTATCCAAGGGGGATGTGGGTGAGATTTGCATTAAGGGACCACAGGTAATGAAGGGGTATTACAATAGCCCTGAGCACACTAAAAAAGTGCTGCAGTCCGGGAGATTGCACACTGGTGATATGGGCTATATGGATGAAGACGGTTATGTATTTGTGGTAGATAGGCTTAAAGAACTTATTATCACCAGTGGTTTTAATGTTTACCCAAGTGAGATTGAAGAAGAAATTTATAAGCACCCTGCCGTAAAAGAAGCTGCGGTTAAAGGAATTGATGATGATCACAAGGGGCAAGTTGTCAAAGCCTTTGTTGCTTTGAACACAGGACAAACCTTGAACGAGAAGGAGCTCATTGACTTTTTGCGTAGCAAAATGGCAAAGTACAAACTTCCAAGTCAAGTAGAATTTAGGGATGAACTTCCTAAAACCTTAATTGGTAAAATTTCTAAAAAGGATCTATAAAGGAGGCCATAGATTGACAGAAGTTGTAATTGCTGGATATAAGCGCTCACCTTTTACCCCTGCAATGAAGGGGCAGATGGCGGGATTTCGTCCTGATGAAATTGCTGCGCAAGTTGTTAAAGCTTTGGTTGAGCAAACAGGAGTAGATGCAAAAGATATAGAAGACCTGATTGTTGGATGTGCTTTTCCTGAGGGCGAGCAGGGGCTTAATGTAGCCCGGTTGATTGGTTTTTTAGCTGAACTTCCTATTACCACTGCTGGTATAACCATAAACAGGTTTTGTGGTTCTTCGATGCAATCGGTACAGTTTGCTGCAGCTAATATTATGGCAGGAGCTGGTGATGTGTATGTTGCTGCTGGGGTGGAGTCGATGTCTCGGGTACCAATGTCAGGATTTAATCCATTGCCGCATCCGGGTCTGTATGCACGCTATCCACAAGCATATGAAAGTATGGGAATTACGGCAGAAAATCTAGCAAACCAATATAAGATTGATCGGAAAGTTCAAGATTCATTTGCGGTAGATAGCCATGCTAAAGCGGCTAAAGCACAAGAATCTGGAAATCTAAGTGATGAAATTGTTCCTATTTGTGTGGATGGTAGTACAGTTGATCAAGATGGCTGTATACGGCCAGACACAACTGCGGAAGGTTTAGCTGGTTTAAGGCCTGCTTTTGATGTCAATGGATCGGTCACAGCAGGTACATCTTCGCCATTAACCGACGGTGCATCTGCGGTGTTGGTTTGTTCTTTACAATATGCTAAGTCCAATAATCTTGAGCCTTTAGCAAAAATAAAATCATTTGCTGTTTCTGGCTGTGCACCTGAGATTATGGGTATTGGTCCGGTGAGTGCTACAAAAAAAGCACTTCAAAGAGCAGGTTTAACATTAGCAGATATTGATTTAATAGAACTTAATGAAGCATTTGCTGCACAATCGTTGGCTGTTATTGAAGAGCTTGGAATAGATACAGCCAAGCTTAATTTAGATGGTGGCGCGATTGCGTTGGGGCATCCGTTGGGTGCTTCGGGTGCAAGAATTACCGGTAAGGCGGCAAGTTTAATGAAGCGTACGCGTGCGCGTTATGGTTTGGCAACCATGTGTATTGGTGGTGGTCAGGGTATTGCAACAGTGTTGGAGGCGGTATAGATGCAAATAAATAAAGTTGCCGTTATTGGATCGGGAGTTATGGGAGCAGCCATTGCAGCGCATGTGGCTAATAGTGGTACTCAGGTAGTTCTTCTGGATATTGTTCCAAAAGATGCATCAGATGATCGTAGTAAGTTGGCTAAAGGTGCAATAGAACGGATGAAAAAAGCGGATCCCGCGCCGTTTACTCATCCCAGGAAAGCGAAGTTGGTGACAGCAGGAAATTTAGAAGATGACCTGGAGTTATTGTCGGATGCTGATTGGATTATTGAGGCTGTACTTGAAGATATAGACATAAAACGTAATTTGTATAAGACGATTAATGGTGTTCGCCGACCAAAGTCGGTGGTGTCGTCAAATACTTCGACAATTCCATTAGAAGACCTGGTTGATGGAATGCCGGATGAATTTGTGAAGCACTTTATGATCACTCACTTTTTTAATCCACCGCGTTATATGCGTCTTCTGGAATTGGTGGTGGGCAAGCATACTGATTCTGGCGCTGCAAATGTAATTCGGGATTTTTGTGATATACGTTTGGGTAAAGGAGTTGTTGATTGTCATGACAGTCCAGGATTTATTGCAAATCGGATTGGATGTTTTTGGATGACAGTTGCGGTATTGGATGCAATTGAGCAGGGAGTTGATGTTGAGACTGCAGATAGTTTGTTAAGCCGTCCTATTGGTGTGCCAAAAACGGGTGTGTTTGGTTTACTTGACTTGATAGGTATTGACCTAATGCCGCTGATTGCCAAGTCATTTAGTGGTACGTTGCCAAAAGATGATTGGTTTTTAAAAATCTACGAGCAGCCCCAGATTATTTCAGATATGATTGCCGATGGATATACTGGTCGTAAAGGTAAGGGTGGTTTTTATCGGTTAAATACCGATGGTGGCAAAAAACAAAAAGAAGTAAAGGATTTATCGTCTGGTGAATATGCAGCGGCTCAACGTCCTAAGGTTGATGCTGCAGGTGCAGCTAAGTCTGGTTGGCGTGGAATGCTAGAATATGATGATAAGGCTGGTAAATATGCCCGTTCTGTGATGCTTAAAACATTAAGCTATACGGCTTCGTTGGTACCAACAATAGCTGATGATATTTACGCAGTAGATGAGGCCATGAAGCTTGGTTATAATTGGAAATATGGTCCTTTTGAACTTATTGACCGCCTCAAAAATGCCGATCAACATGGTAGTACATGGTTGATTAACGCATTAAAAGAAGATGGTATGGAGGTTCCTGATCTATTAGAGGCTGCAAAAGATAAGGATTTTTACCAAATAGATGATACCAAGAAGCAATATCTAACCACAAATGGTAGTTACGGTATTATACCGTCTTCGGATGATGTATGGATGTTGGCAGATAAGAAGTTAGGTAAGAAACCACTTCTTAAAAATGCATCTGCATCTGTATGGGATATTGGCGATGGTATTGTGTGTGTTGAATATACCACCAAAATGAATAGTGTTGATCCTTTTGTCCTTGAAATGCTTGCCAAGGCCACTGATTTTGTGCAAGAAAAAGGCTATAAAGGCATGGTGGTTGCCAATGACGGCGATAATTTTTGTGTGGGTGCCAATATTGGTATTTTACTATTTGCAGCAAATGTAGCTGCATGGTCGCAAATTAACGACATTATCAAGCAGGGACAAGATACATTTATGGGGCTTAAATATGCACCGTTTCCGGTGGTGCTGGCTCCTGCAGGTATGTCGCTTGGTGGTGGATGTGAGATATTGCTGCACGCAGATGCTGTCCAAGCCCATGTAGAGACATATACTGGCCTAGTTGAAGTTGGAGTGGGGATTGTCCCTGGCTGGGGTGGATGTAAAGAAATGATTCTTCGTCACTTAGAGTCTGACACCATAAAACGCTTAAGTTTGGCAGAAAAGGGCGGTATGTTCGCACTTTCGATGAAGCAGGCTTTTTCTGGTGGCGGTAGTGCTTCATTGAGGCATCCGATTGCAACAATTAATGCTATGCCCGCTATATCCAAGTCATTTGAGTATATTGCAACTGCTAAGGTAGCCAAGTCTGCTGAAGAAGCCAGGGATATGCTGATATTAAGAGACAGCGATGGTATTACCATGAATCGAAAGCGTCTTTTGCCGGATGCTAAAGCAAGATGTTTAGAACTAGCTAAGAATTATGTGGTGCCAGAAAAGCCGGAAGTGCGACTTCCTGGTGCTACAGCCAAAACCGCACTAGAAATGGCGATTGCGGGTTTTGTGAAAAGTGGTAAGGCAACGCCGCATGATGAAGTTGTATCAAAGGCAGTTGCGCATGTATTATCTGGTGGTGATACTGATATTACTTGTGTATTGACAGAACAAGATATGTTAGACTTGGAATTAGAGATGTTTATGCATATGGTTAAGCAATTACCAACGCTTGACCGTATTGAGCATATGCTAAACACAGGTAAGCCATTAAGGAATTAGTAGGTTGTATAGCTAAGGTAAGCATAAATACAAAGTATGTTAATCGCAAAAGGAATTGAGGCAGCCGTATGCGATCAAAAAAACCGTTATTTTCCAGGCATTATGTGCGCCTGTTGGTGCTAGTGTTACTGGCAGTAGTAGCATCCTTTTTTGCAAAAATTGGGTGGTTCTTTGAGCTATTTTCTCATTTTACGGCGCATTATGCGGCTATTTTGGGGACGTTAGCGCTTCTTTTGTTGTTTTCTAAGCGTTATGGGTGGTCAGTGGTTGCTGCTGTGGTGTTTGGCGTGCAGATCTACCAGGTATTGCCGCTCTTTCAAGGTAATCCCAATATTGCTTACTCGGACGAGCAGTTAGTGGATGAAGAGGGATTTGAGGCTATTAATGTTCTTCAGTATAATGTGAACCGAGAAAATGAGAATGTAAATAATATTGTTAGTTGGATTACCCAGCAAAGCCAGGATATAGACATTGTTGTTTTACAAGAAGTAACCGATAAATGGCAAGTTGCCTTGGAGCGTTTAAAATGGATTTACCCATACCATATTAGTAAAGAAGTTAGGGGTAATCGCCAAATTATTATTTTAAGTCGATTAATGATTGATGAGCTAGAGATTATGCATCTTGGTGAAGACGGGGCTGCCGTTATCATTAGAGGAGCAACTATTTTTCATGACCTAGATTTTGTGTTATATGGCGTGCATCCACCTCCGCCTATTTTGCCTTCTTATGCGAATTCTAGAAATAATTTGATGATGGAAGTAGGGGCTTCGATTGCAGATGAACAAGCAAAACATAAGGTTTTGGTTGGGGACTTTAATATGACCCGGTACTCACCTTATTTTAAGAAGGTGTCCGGAGCCAGTAGCATGTATGATAGTAATGAAGGAATGGGATATATTACTACTTGGCCAAGCTTTGCACCAAAAGAGCTTGGAATATCCATTGACAACATGCTGCTATCAACCAATATTGTGGTAAAAGACAAGAAAGTGGGGCCGGCGCTTGGTTCCGACCACCGTCCAGTCATTAGCCATTTAAAATTCATGGTACCGAAAGTAAAAGGAGAGTTAAGCCATGCCTCAGTTCAGGGCGCCGATTCGCGATTTTGAGTTTATTTTGAACGAAGTTCTTAATGTTCAGCAATATAAAGAAAAAGGATTAAAAGGTTTTGAAGATGTTGACGATAACCTGATTTCAGCTTTATTGGATCAGGGGGCAAAGCTTTGTGAAGAAGTGTTGTTTCCGCTTAATCAATCTGGAGATGAGCAGGGAGTTTCCTTTGATAAAGGCAATGTGACATTGCCAGATGGTTTTAAAGAAGCGTACAAAACCTATATTGAATCTGGTTGGACCAGTTTTACATGTGACCCTGCATATGGTGGTCAGGGGTTGCCTGAGGTGCTTAACATGCCAATTATTGAGATGATATGTTCAGCGAATCTTTCGTTTGGCATGACACCAGGTCTTACCCACGGGGCTTACAATGCAATTTATATGCATGGTAGTGATGAAATTAAACAACGTTATTTGCCAAAAATGGTAGATGGAACATGGTCAGGGGTGATGTGTTTAACAGAGCCTCAATGTGGTACAGACCTTGGTTTAATTACCACAAAAGCAACACCAAATGATGATGGATCCTATAATATTGACGGTTCGAAGATTTTTATTTCATCGGGTGAGCAAGATGCCACTGAAAATATTATTCACTTGGTCTTAGCGAAACTTCCGGATGCTCCTGATGGTGTAAAAGGAATCAGTTTATTTGTTGTGCCTAAAATGTGGGTCAATGAGGATGGTTCAATAGGAGATGCTAACGGTGTTTCTTGTGGCTCTATTGAGCACAAAATGGGTATTCACGCTTCTCCAACATGCGTGATGAATTATGAGGGTGCCAAGGGATATTTGGTTGGTCAAAAGCATAAAGGTTTACGTGCGATGTTTACTATGATGAACGAAGCACGACTATATGTTGGGATCCAAGGTCTTGGTCTTGCTGAGATTGCATACCAAAATGCGCTTGAATATGCTAAAGAAAGACTCCAAGGACGCGATCTACACGGTCCAAAATATCCTCAAAAGAAAGCGGATCCGTTGATTGTACATCCAGATATAAGGCGTATGCTGTTGATTATGAAGAGCTTCTGTGAGGGGGCTAGAATGCTGGCATTGCAAACAGCATTGAAGCTTGATGTAGAAAAACGTAGTGAAGATGAACAAGAAATTGAACAGGCAGACCATTTTGTGCAATTGATTACGCCCATATTAAAAGCATATTTTACCGATATGGGGCATGAGGTGGCAAATTTGGGTATGCAAATTTATGGTGGTCATGGTTATATCCGCGAATATGGCATGGAACAATATGCCAGAGACGCTCGGATTGCTCAAATCTATGAAGGTGCAAATGGCATTCAGGCACTTGATTTAGTAGGTAGAAAGCTTCCTAAAGATACAGGAAAATATTTACGTAGTTTCTTCCACCCTGCGACGGAATTTGTTGCTGAGCATCGTGAAAATAGCGACATGGCAGAATTTACTAAAGGTTTGCATACAGCGCTTAAAAATGCACAGCAAGCTTCTTTGTGGGTTGCTGCAAATGGAATGGGTGATCCTAACGAAGCCGCAGCAGCGTCGGTGGATTACTTGAAGCTAATGGCCATCGCGGTAATGGCGTATATGTGGGCTCAGATGGCTTTGGCGGCGCAAAAAGGAATAAAGGAAAATAGTTCCGATAGTGAGTTTTATGAGGCTAAGCTTGATACTGCTCGTTTCTTTATGAAAAAAGTTGTACCGACGCAATATGGCTTGTTGGCGACTATTGTTGAAGGTGCTAAGCCGGTAATGGCAGCAAGGTTGTAGGGATAGTTTTTGTTGTACTAAGCGTTCCAACTTATGTTATCCAGTGAATAGCCTTTAAGGGGTGGTGAGGGGTAAACCTGTCGAGCCTTTCTTTCTTTGGCATCGTTGATAGCTTTTAAAGCCACCCATTAAGCCAATTCATAAAGAAATCATAATGGTTCATTATGGGATAGATAATAAGTGCTTTTGTATCATCAAAGCGAACTTGACTGGCAAATAAATAGGCAACAAATATAAGCAAACACAGTGCAAAAAATGTTGCCACCATATTAAAAAAACCTTGCCTAATTTTTGCACCGGTCGGTCGAGCGTCTTTTATGTGGTTAATACGGTGTTTTGTACGTGGATGTGTAGAAAAAATACTAAAGTACGCTCCTTTACCAAGCATGGATAAAGCAGTTGCCATACCTGATCCACCAATGACTTTAGCAGCATCAAGGTCGCATCGATACTCAATAGAACGGTTAAACCATTTATATAAAAAATTATAAAAAGGCATAAATAAGAACTTATAAAAAAACTGCGTATATTTTGTAGTAATGTTATGCAACAAGAAAAGAAACTTACGTATATATCTGCCTATATATGGAATGAAAAGAAACAGCAAAAGAGCGATATGAAACGTGATATAAATAAACTTAGATATAAAATTTTGTATAACTTGATTGGCATAAACAAGGTTCCCAGGCAGAAAGTCTTTGTTTTTGAGGTGTGAAAGTTCGTGGCCCAAAATTCCTTTAATGGTATCATCAAGCTGATGGCGGTTCTCACTTTTCTGGTAAATTGTATTGATTAAACCCATTGTCATAATCACTACTTTTCGACGAAAGCTTCCAACTGCATATGCATTCACTTTGTTTGATGGACTGATAAAAAGTTCTGCTTTGGGTAAATTAAACTGGCTTTTCATCATCAAGAAGTGGCGTTCAAAGCGGTCATGTTCACGTAGCATTTCACCGGCATTACCAATTGTGGGGCATCCTTTGGTTAGGCGTCGTGCGGTCATGCCAAAAAACATATCAAACAGTAAGTACAGCACCATAAAACAGCTAATACTAGCAACAATAAAAATACCAATGTCAAGCGCCACAAATATAGTGTTGTAGCCTAGAATAAGATAAATTGGTAAAAATATGATGCCAAGTGGAATGGATAAAAACACCATATTTACAAGGGTTAGGCAAAAAGCTAGCATGAGCATTAACGGTTTAGCTAACATGGCTTATGGAACTCCTTATATTACTGGAGGGCACTTTTAATGCGGCCAATAAATCTACCAACAGCTCCAGACTCGACTACATCAAAACCTGCGGTTAAAGGATAGTGAAATTCACCAATATCCGGAATTGAAATAGTAAGTGTAGCTAACCGATCTCCTTGTTTGATAGGAGCAGGTAAGGGGCTGTAATAATGAATGTTGACGCTTACATGGTTTTTATTCAGTTTGGGAACCGGCAGTGTAACACGTTGACGAATGATCAATGGAACGTCTTCTTTCATACCTTGCCATACGGGAGCTTCCTCTATAATTTCACCACCTTTATAAAAGGTGTGATTGGTAAAATGTCGGTAGCCATATTCCAGTAATTTAGCGGTTTCTTCCTCACGTTCGTTGCTGTCACTTAATCCGTTGACCACACTAATGAGGCGACGTTCTTTACGAATACCACTGGCAGCAAGGCCAAAACCACCTGCATCGGTGTGTCCGGTTTTTAGGCCGTCAACGCCCAGTTGCTTTTTAAGTAAACCATTACGATTTTGTTGGCGAATTGTGTTATATGTAAATTCTCTTTCTGAGAAATAGTGATAATGTTCCGGGAAATCTTGAATTAATTTGCGGGATAATTTGGCGATATCGAGTGCAGACATGGTATGGCCTTCGTCTGGCCATCCGGTGGCATTTAAAAATTTCGTTTGGGTTAACCCTAATAATGTAGCTTTTTTGTTCATTAATTTAACAAAAGCTTCCTCGGTTCCAGAAATTCCTTCAGCAAGGGCAATGGTTGCATCGTTGCCAGATTGAACAATAATGCCCATTAAGATGTCGTCAATACTTACTCTGCTATTATGCTCTAAAAAGGTACGAGAGCCTTCCATGCGCCAAGCTTTTTCGCTAACTAAAAATTTATCATCAAGCGTAATGACGCCTTTTTTGAGATAATCAAAAGCAATATAAAGTGTCATGAGCTTTGTCATGGACGATGGAACCATGGGGGTGTCAGCATTTTTACTAAATAATATAATGCCGGTATCATAGTCCATTAGTACAGCTTGTTTGGCTGTTGTTTCAAAAGCTAGACTATTTGTTGTTATAAGTAGGCAAACAACAAATATCCAAATATGAGAAAAAATTATTTTCATGGAGTATTATTGGTTCTGTTTAGTGTTATCACAAGAAATTGCTTGGTTGGTCTAATAGCTCCATCTATTTTCGAACAATCATGGCGTCACTATAGCCCAATGAAATGACTTTTTGCAAGAGACTATCATTGTCCATTTGAGGTGCCAATGGTCCAAGTTGTACCCGATAGAGTGTTTTTCCAGAAGTTGGGACTTGGCTAATAAGTACATTGCCTAAATGTTGTAGCTGTTCCTTAACTTTATTTGCGTTTTCTTCCATACTAAATGTACCAGCCTGAATAAAGCTAGAGAATGTTTTGCTCGCATAATTGCCAAATGTTGAAGTGGTAGGTGAAGTGGCCGGTGTCGAGGTGGTTTTGGCGGTTATATTGCTTGGAGCTGCGTTTTTAGCTGCTTCTGCTGCCACAACCGATGCAGGTAGTGTGGTGTCATCTATATTGAGTGTTGGAATGGCAAGGTCTAAATGTTGCGCCATATCAATGGGTTGGTTGTGCTGCTCAGATTTCATTTGGTTGATAATGTCTGCGTTGGGGTTATGGTCAAAACGGTATTGCTCCGTCGCGTTTTGGGATGCGGCTGGGTCAAATGTTCCTACAAGTGTTTGTTTAGCGCTTTGACTGTTATGGATAGGTTGAGGCATGCTAGATAGCAGACGTTTGGTTTGGCCAGGCAGGAACTGTACTCTTACATTAGCGATACCACTATCAGCAAATCCAAGAATTTCTGCAGCCCTGCGAGAAACATCAATGACTCTATCTTTGACAAAGGGACCTCTATCATTGACCATCAGGATAATGGTTTTGTCATTTTCCTCGTTGGTTACACGCACCATGCTGGGAAGTGGAAGGGTTTTATGAGCCGCTGTTAGGGAATATTGGTCGTAGGTGTCGCCATTGGCGGTTTTTTTGCCGTGAAAGTCATCACCATACCAAGAGGCAACTCCGCGTTCATCATAATTGGGTTGCTCTTTTGGGTAGTACCATCTGCCATCGATTTCGTATGGTTTACCAACCTTATAATAACCGTAGAAATCATCTTGTGATGTTTTGTCTGAAGTAAAATTTGGCATTTTACATGCCCCTACGGACAGTACAGACAATATGGATAATGTAAGAATTAAACGTCTCATAGACTTATCCCCCTCCTGGCAAATGCTGTAACAGTTAGTTGCTTATTTTATCAGAAAGCAATCCAACAGCGGTAGCAAAATAAAGTGATCTGTTCCATTTTAATATGGTTTTGTAATTATCGTAAACTAGAAATACATGCGCTGGATCATCATCATCAGGTTGAACTAATGATGCTTTGAGATTTCCTCGAGATAATGGCAAGCTGTTTCCATTTGATTTGCGAACACCTAAATCATGCCATTGTTGGATGGTTTTTGTCTTTTTTGAGCTTATAAGCTCTCGGTTAAAGTTGCTAGGAACTTTAACAGCACGTCCCCAGGTGGTGTCTTCATCCCAGCCACGGCGGGATAAATAATTTGCTATAGAGCCAAACGCGTCTGCTCGTGTATGCCAAATGTCACGTTTGCCATCTCCATCTTGATCAACGGCAAGTTCCAAGAAGCTTGACGGCATAAATTGAGTTTGTCCCATGGCTCCAGCCCAGGACCCAATCATTTTGTCATGGGCTATATGCCCTTGGTCAATAATTTTTAGGGCATTGAGAAGCTCTTCTTTAAAGAAGCTTGCCCGTCTACCATCATAGGCAAGTGTGGCTAATGAATTAAGTATGTTAAAGCCGCCCATATTGCGTCCAAAGTCGCTTTCGACTGCCCATAAAGCGACAATGAATCGTGATTGAACGCCATATGATTTGCTAATTTTGTCTAATAACGCTTTGTTATCGTTATATTTTTTTCTTGCTTTGGTGATTCTGCTTTGTGGCGTTACATGTTGTAGATATTGCTCAAATGTTTTTGTCTTGTATGGTTGCTTATTATCTAGTTCAATGACGCGAGGTATGTACTTGATATTATTTAGGAAGTTATAAAGGGTTTGGTCTGAAATTCCTTCCTTTTCGGCTTCAATACTGATGCCTACTGCCCATTTATGGTAGTCTTTAATATCAACCGTTTTTTCTGTAGCTGAAGCAATTATAGGCCAGCATGTTACCAGAAATAAAAGAATAATGCGCATAATACCTTGCCCTTAAATTATACCGTTTCCATGAATCATTTATGGAAGTGATATTACCTATCTTACACTGATAAATAACTATAATGACATTAGCTTTGAAAAGCTAGTGAATAATGGGCATAGAACTTGATCTTAAGAGGTTAAAAACTGTCGTAACTCAAAAAACACAAAATCATGCATGTTGACGCGTTGGTCGTCAACAATCCAGCTTTTAAACTTAGTATGGTAGCTGGCTTGGTGTAAGCCAGAAAAAGGAGAATCAATGGTAATAACTTGTTGAGCGGTTTGGGCTTTTACGTGGTATAAATTTGATGTTGGTAGGGTGATTATAAGGTTAGATGGCTCTAAAGAAAGGTCCAGTACTTGCATTTGGTCTGCTTCGTCTAATGCATGTTCCAAATCTTGCAATGTTTCTGCTACTAGGGTAAAAAAGGTTTGCTCATTCATGGGTATTCATAACCTCTTGAAAATAGTTAGCGTCCCGCCGCATCAAGGAATTATACATGCCACCAGCAAAGCGCAAAAGCAAGTCAAAAACAGCCAAATCCAAGAAGAAAACAGGTATTTTTGGATCCAAAAGACGTAAAAAGAAGAGCTTTAAAAGGCGATTGCTAAGGTTAGTCATCATTCTGAGTCTTTGGATAGGGTTGTTGATTGCTTCAATGTTAGGTTATTACGCAATGACACTTCCCAGTGTCGATAAGCTTGATGTTGAAAGCTCTGTGCCTTCAATAGAGCTATTGGCCATTAATGGTATACCTGTTGGTCAATATGGTAGAAGACAACATGATCAGGTTACGTATGATGATTTACCGCAACATCTCATTGATGCGGTAATTTCAACAGAGGATAGGCGGTTTTTTAATCATATGGGTGTGGATGTCTTTGGGCTGGCACGTGCGATGTGGGCAAATTGGCGAGCAGGACGTATTGTTCAAGGTGGAAGTACCATTACACAGCAACTGGCCAAAAATGTCTTTTTGGGGCCGCAGCGTACCATGAAGCGTAAAATACAAGAAATGATGTTGGCATTTTATTTGGAGCATCGTTTTACTAAAGAAGAAATACTTACGATATATTTAAATAGGATTTATTTTGGCGCCGGCAACTATGGCATTGGTTCTGCAGCTGCGTTTTACTTTAATAAGCCTGTATCGGAGCTTAACCTATATGAGTCGGCGATGTTGGCAGGTCTAGTAAAGGCACCGTCGCGCTATAGTCCGCTTAATAATACAGAACTTGCCGGAAAGCGGACCGACCAAGTACTTATCAACATGGTTAACAATAACACGCTTTCACCTGCCAAGGCGGCCACGGGTGAATATGACCTTAGTTTGCTGTATAAGCCAACACCCAAGAAAACCCATTATCCATATTATTCCGATTGGATTAAAGAGCAATTACCTGAGTATATTGGTACTACCGAAGATGATATTTCGGTGATTACAACGCTTGACCCTGATGTTCAGCAAATTGCTGCCCGGACGCTTATGCGTTATGTTAAGGATACACAAAAGCGTCATAATGTAACTCAAGGAGCAATTGTAGTGATGTCGCCAGATGGTGCTGTAAGGGCAATGGTTGGTGGTGTTAATTATAAGCAAAGTCAGTTTAATCGGGTATTGCAGGCTTTTCGTCAACCCGGTTCCGCGTTTAAGTTATTTGTATATTTAGCGGCCCTTGAACAAGGGTTTTACCCAGATGATATGTTTGTTGATGAGCCTATTACGATTGATCAATGGACTCCGCGTAATTGGAATAACCGTTATGTAGGCCAAGTACCAATGGATAATGCCTTTGCTTATTCAATCAATACTATTGCGGCACTTGTTGCTAAACAAGTAACCATGAAGCGTGTTAATCAGATGGCTAGGCGTTTGGGGTTAGATGGTGAGCTTGATCCTAACTTAACGGGTGCATTAGGTACTTCTGCGGTTAATTTATTACAAATGACTACCGCCTATGCCCATATTGCTAATGGGGGCAAACAAACATCTGCTTATGGCATTGTGAGGGTGATGGATGAAGGCCAGAAGGTTCTTTTTGAGCATGATAAAGGTAATTTGGCAGATGTTTTGCCCATGGATGTCACGTCTCATATGCATGATATGTTGGTAAAAGTAGTACAAGAAGGTACAGCTAAGCAAGCGTTTCTAGATAAGGAGCGGGTGGCGGCAGGTAAAACCGGTACTAGTCAACAATCGCGTGATGCCTGGTTTATTGGTTATACAAAAGATTATGTGATTGGTGTGTGGTTGGGTAACGATAATAACGCGCCCATGATTAATGTGGGTGGGGGAGGATTGCCTGCGGTGATTTGGCATGATATTGCCGATAAGATTCAGGTTCCGTCACGCAATACAACATATGGCACTTACCAGGAATCATCTCAGCATAAGAGTTTTTGGGATAAGATTTTTGGAACAGATTAAACATTGTGCTGATAAAAAGATTGATTAAGACGATAGCTTGCGATGTGCTATTTTACAAAGCAAGCGTCGCTGCTAGCGCTGCTGCGCTTTGATACTAATGAAAAAAAACCAAGTCGCCCGTTGGCCTGATGCACGATTTATATATTACAGGATTATTTTTTATTTGACCTTGAAGCAATCTGTGCTGTATTGCTAATATTGGTTAAGTTTTTAATGAAAAAGGAGGGTGTGGTATGTCAGGTGAGAAGACTGGAATACGAAGAGGGGAAACACCTGCTAATACTGCAGCAGAGGCTGCACATTCTCTGTTTTCCTCTGCTTCAGGAAGCATCCAAGTACTGAGAAGAAGCGCTGGTAACCTTTATTATGCAGCAAGTAGTATTAATCATATTCACCTCAATCGAGAATTAGCCGCAGAACTAGCTAAACCAGAAATACATGGTGATTTATCCAAGTTATTATCTCTTAATAGTTCTGAAGCTAAGGCTGTACTTGTTCGTGACGATATACAGGGTGATTTAGAAGATGCTTACATGGTAGAACCTGGCAATGTGACTGGCTTTATTTTCAATTCAGGTGTTAGAGTAGGGCAAGTTAGTTTTTTATTTGGATATGTTGTCGATAAAAATGGTGTAAAATATTATGGTGATGCTGTAAGGTTTGCTTTTCAAGTGCAGCATGAGTCTACGCTTGACCTTGGGGGAGCAATATTTACATTTAAAGATGGTCTTTCGGCACTTGCATCGCGCTATCAAAAAAGCATTTTCACTATTGAAGGTGGAGCCATTCCTGAAAAACAAAAACGTGCAGCTGTAGAGCTTCTAAAGGCTATGTGTCATGTTGCTTGTGAAGCGGATGATGTTTCCATAACGGCTAGTAAATCAGATTTAGAAAAATTTGATTCGTTGGTTATGCAATATATGCAAGAGCCTAAGGTTATAAAGTTTATTGAATCTATTGGTAAGGATCAATTTGCGGCGTTATTTAGATATTATGAATCAATAAAACAAGGGGTGGTTGACCGTAGTCATCTTGATGACGTGGCGGCTCAGTACAATGAACAATTAACAGAAGCTCAAAGAAGAGGATGTGAATTAAATGACAAAGTGCTGGGATTACGAGATGAAATTAAAGCACTTAAAGCACAGTTGGCTGAAAATGATAAAAAAGCAGCATCACAACCAACTATTGCTGGTGCTGAAGCAAAAGGTGCGGGGGCGGCAGCAGAGCATGGTGCAAAAGCTGCTGTTGATGGCGATACTAGGGTTATTACTGTTAAAGATCTAACAGACTATATTAATTATATAAATCCAAACGACACTAGGCCTGGAAAAGAAGCACTTGGACTGAGCTGTGAAAAAGGGGCGTTAAAAGGAATGGGGAAGTTATATCCAGAAAATGATATATTAGATTTTTTAAAAAGTAAGTTATCAGATGCTGCTGCGCAAAGAGCGTATGATAAGCTTCTAGCATTTAAATATGGTCCTCCTAATACAGGTGTTAGTGAAGTTGAAGGTGCTGGTACTGCTCGTGCTGCTAGCGCTGCTCTTGGTGCGAGCGCGTAAGAGCTAAACTGATATCTTAAAATGAAATGGTATTTCTTAAAAATAGTAAATAGCCTATTTACTGCTTGACGAAAAACACCACTTGCACTAATTTGTGCCCCTTCATTTTTGCGGCGGACATAGCTCAGTTGGTTAGAGCACCAGTTTGTGGCACTGGGGGTCGCCGGTTCAATTCCGGTTGTCCGCCCCACTTTAAGTCAAAGTTTAGTATGACCAAATGCCACCACCGCCTACGTCAATGGTACCAAAAGTACGGACGTACGGATCTTCCTTGGCGAGTAAATCCAACTCCCTATAACGTTTATGTTTCAGAGATCATGTTGCAGCAAACCCAAGTGGCTACGGTTAAGCAGCGTTTTTATGAACCATTTTTACAACAATTTCCAAGTTTAAGTAAGCTTGCTGCTGCCAAAGAACATGAAGTAATGAAGGCGTGGGAAGGGTTAGGGTATTATCGTAGGGCCCGGTATCTTCACAAAGCTGCTAAACAGATTGGGTCTGATAAGTTGCCCGATACCTTAGAGGCGTTGCTCGCACTTCCTGGTATTGGTCGAAACACAGCGCATGCAATTTTAGCATTTGGTTTTGAAAAACCATACCCTGTGATGGAAGCTAATTTGAAGCGGGTGTTGTGTCGGTATTATGGACTTGTGGAGCCTAGTGAGACTGAGCTATGGCAGAAAGCTGATCAGCTATTGGATAAACAATATCCGTTTGAGTATAACCAAGCCATGATGGATATTGGTGCGATGGTATGTACAGTTAATTCGCCATCATGTTTGGTGTGTCCGTTAAATCAGGCATGTGTTGGTAAGTTGGATCCAGCTGCTTATAAAGTTAAGAAAACAAGCAAGAAACCACCTACCAAAAACCGTATTATAATTGTGAAACAAAACAGTCAACATCAGATTTATCTTAAGCAGCGAGACGGCGAATTTTTGGGTGGGCTTTGGGGGTTCGAGCAGTTTGAAGTAGCTGATATAGATACACTTGTGTATTTGGGTGATGTGAAACAAACCTATAGTCATTTTGCACTTAAGGCTAAAGTATATAAACAATATCACGAAGATGCTAAAAAAGGGTATTACTCTTACCAGCAAGCATCTGCGATGCCTTTATCTAAGCTGGATCAGAAGATTTTGTCACTTGTTGAGAAACATTAAGCATCGTGCATACCACTTCATTGCCTTTTTCATTATATTGCATATTGTCAAAGCTCATCAAATTTGCCATAGCAATACCACGGCCATGATTATGGGAAACACGGCTAACATTAACATCCATATATTGCTGCCAATTAAACCCATTTCCTTGATCTGTAATGGTAAGAATAATACCCTCTTCATTTCTTTCTAGGTTGGCACGAGCAATTCGGTTTTTGTATTTTTCTTGCATCAATCTTTTTTCAATCTCTTGATGCCATAAACGTTGGTTATTTAACTCAGTTTTTTCTTCATAACCAATACCAAGGTTACCATGTTCCACGGCATTAATGAGCAACTCAGAAATTCCAATAAATGCTTTATCTGGGTCTTGGTAAAAACTTGATAAAAATACACTGGCATTATCTGCATCCTCCATAGTTCTAAAACGAATCTCTAAATGATCGACTAATTGAAAAGCACTTTTATATTGCTCTAATTCTAAGGATAGATTGCTAACCCGTTTTGAGTCTTCAATGGAAGATCGTACAATAGATAGCAATACGTCTTCTTCATAGGGCTTGGTTAAATAATAATATACGCCAGCGTCAATGCCTTCTTGAATTTGGCTAGGATCTGCTGCTGCTGTTTGCATGATCACGGGTATTTTGAGTTTGTCTATGGTGATATGTGTTTGTTTTAAAAATTCGATACCGTCCATCACTGGCATCATGCGGTCTAGCAAAATGCAGGCAATAGCTTCTTGTTCACCTTCAAGCATTTCCATGCCTTCTTTACCATTGGCTGCGGTTATAATGTCGTAGCCAAGTGGTTCCAGGTAAAATTCCATAATACGAATATTATTCTCTTCATCGTCAATGATAAGAATCTTACCGTCTATGTTATCTGTTTTTGCTTTTTTAATCATATTTTTTAACTTATTGGAGGAGAACTAAAGGAATAGTGAAAATGAACGACGCACCTCCAAAACGGTTAGTTTCAGCCCATATATTGCCATTATGTGCTTCAATAATTTCTTTACATATTGCAAGACCTAAGCCAGTTCCGCCTGCACCGGTTTTGGTTTTGCTACTTTGAATAAAGCGATCAAAAACACTAGCAAGTTCATCCTCTGGTATGCCTATACCTTGGTCTGTAACCTCAAATTTTAGAAATTTTGTGGCATCGATGTGTTCAATTGCAATACTGTAGTGAATTTCTTTGCCCTCTGGCGTAAATTTGATCGCGTTTGAAAATAAATTCCATATAACTTGCGTGATTCGAGATTTATCAAGTTTTGTAGTAAAGTCAGCTTCTTGAGAGCGGTCAGTTAGGGTTATATTTTTATCATTGGTTAGCGTGGTCACTTGTTTTGTTACTGACTCTACAACGTCTTTAAGGTTATGAATTTCCATTTGAAATTCTAACGTTCCAGATTCAAGCTTGGACAGGTCAAGCAAATTGTTGATGAGTTCCAGTAAACGTTGGCCGCTTTCTTGAATTAATCCAAGGTTTTCGACTTGTTTTTCTTTTGGCCATTTGTCGATGGCTTTAATTCCCATACGAGCAAAGCTTAATATGGCATGCATGGGGGTTCGTAACTCATGGGACATATTAGCCAAAAATTCCCCCTTGAGGTTGTCGGCGTATTCAGCATGTTCTTTTGCCACACGTAACTCGTCAGCTTCACCACGAATCTGTTTGTTTAAGCTCATCAGTTCTTTGGACATTAATTCCATAGAGTTTTCGGTCATTTGGCGTGTTTTGTCATGTTCTTGGTACGCACTACTTACAAGCTCCAAAAGGAGATCGATATCGAGTTGATCTCCTTTTGACTTGCGTCTAACTTTCTTTAACTGTCGTTCAAGTAATCGATGCAAAACGTACCTTTTGCTTATAAGTTAAAATATTATTTTTCGGACATTGTGGTGATAGTCATTGTTTGATTGTGTAGTCCACATGTGTCAGAATAACCAAATGGACAGATTTCTCCGTATGAGTAAAATCCAATGGTATTTGTTTCCTCGCCTAGTGTATCAACGACAGCCTCAACTTCATCGGAAATCATTTGTCCTAATAATAGTTTTCTACCAATACAGCTTACCAATACTGCAAGACTTTCATTGTCGTTATTGCCTTCAGCTTTTTCTGCTGCGTGTGCTGCACCGTCAACAAGATTATCAAAATTGCCCTTCATCAATCGTGCAATGTAGCCCTCGGGAACATCTCCTGCAAATATTAACGAATTTTGCTCTTCATCAATACCAATAATTGTACGCACAATTTCATCTTTGCTTTCAGTATTAGGTTTAATGTTAAGGGGGAACAACAGGCCACTTCCAGGAAGTTTTTCTGCTTCTTCTCCAAGATATTCTTTATAAAGCTCTAGTGCTGGCCTATCATCAAGTTCAAATAATACATTGCCTTCAGACCGGGTAACTGTACGTTCTGGTCCAAAGTTATCCCAGCCACCAAAGCTACCATATGATACGTTTAAATCATCGCCAGAAAATCCAACGGCTACTACCCGTGAGGAGGTAGGGGCTTGATCAAGGCCTACGAATGTTTTTCCAAAATCAGCGCCGTCACCTGCAAGGCCGCCTGTGAGGATGACTTCGTTTCCAACAACATCCACTAGGCCTTTAACTAATTCACTGCCATTAACATTTAATCCATCAGAAAGAATAAAGATGTTTTTGAGATTATCTTTGATTAATTTTTGTGCAATTTCTTTGCCAACATTGAAGGATTCTTTGGCGTCTTCAATTTCGATATTGGCAAAATCCATCGTACTTTTTTCTAATTTTACCGCAGAAGCCACAATACTGTCGTCAATTACTTCATCGCCTGAAATTTCTCCGCCTGTAGAACATCCCATTATATGGGCATTGGGGTAGAGATCCTTGAGTTCTTGATAATGTGAACCATCATCAAGTGTACCTTGTCCTCCAAAATACAATACAAAGTTAGCATCTTTTAAATCACCGGCGTGATCAAGGTCTGATGACCAACCAGTATCTGCTTCCCAACGAATATTTTCTACCTTCATGTGCTGTCCCCTTTAACTACAGTAATCAAAAATACTATACAGATACATTGTAGCTACACATGATTAACAAAAGGTTAATTTTGAAATAAATTGTACGTATAAAATTTCTTGCTTTTTACTAGGAAAAACGCCATGTTCGGCTTTGAATTACTAAGTATAATCTTGAGAGAGTTAGTTCATGTCTTCATTAGAGCAATTATGGTCCAGGGGTAAGGAATTTTTAGGCTGTGAATACGCCATTATGGGCGGTGCGATGAGCTGGGTCTCTGAACGTCATTTGGTGGCAGCAATTTCTAACGCAGGAGGTTTTGGTGTTATTGCGTGTAGTTCTATGCCACCTGAATTGTTAGAAAAAGAAATTCAAGCAACCAGAGCACTGACGGATAAACCTTTTGGTGTGAACCTTATTGTTATGCACCCGCAGTTAGAAGAGCTTGTAGCTGTGTGTAAAAAAGAAAATGTTTCACATGTGGTATTGGCCGGTGGTTTGCCATCCAAGCAAACGATTGAGGAGATCAAGTCCTACGGTGGTAAGGTGATAAGTTTTGTACCTGCTTTGGTGATTGGTAAGAAGCTTATTCGTTCTGGTGTGGATGCACTTGTTATTGAAGGTATGGAAGCTGGTGGGCATATTGGGCCAGTAAGCACTTCAGTATTAGCTCAGGAGATTTTGCCGGTTTTAAGTCAAGAGGTTCCTATTTTTGTTGCTGGTGGTATTGCTCGGGGAGAGACGATTGTTTCTTACTTAAAAATGGGAGCAAGTGGTGTACAGCTGGGAACCCGTTTTGTTTGTGCGAGTGAATCGATTGCACATCCTAACTTTAAAAAGGCCTTTATTAAGGCTGCAGCAAGAAATGCAATGCCGTCGGTGCAAATTGATCCGGATTTTCCGGTTATTCCTGTTAGGGCAATAGAAAATAAAGCCACGGATGATTTTATGCGCAAACAACATGAAGTGATTGCCAAGCATCGTTCTGGTGAATTAGACAAAGAGTCGGCACAGCTTGAAATTGAGCATTTTTGGGCAGGAGCGCTTCGCAAAGCAGTGATTGATGGTGATGTTGAAAATGGTTCGCTTATGGCCGGCCAGTGTGTTGGAATGGTTACAAAAGAAGAGCCGGTGGCAGATATTATTTCCCAATTAGTAGAAGAGGCAAATCACTTTTTGGCGATATGAATTTTGCATGAATTTTTTCTTCCGTATGGATTCGTAGTTCATGTTCTATAAAGTATGACACTCACAATGAGTAGATCAACAACGTTATATTATGAAGGAAACTTGCAATGACTACTACGTTAAATATTTTTGAAGAATTGAATGCTCAATTAGAGGGTACCTCTATTGATTTGGAAAATTCTGGAGCACAGAATAATTCTACCGTAACACTGCAACCATCAACAAGTCTTGAGCAATCAATTCAATCTGAAACTACTACCAATGTTGTGTCTGGTGACGCCATTACAATTGGTTCTGCTACTGCTGGTCTAGCAACAACTGGTACCATTGGGTCAATTGCACTGACAAGTCAACCTGAATTAACGATATCAGCCGCAGATGATGAAGTGACCTATAATGTCATTAAAGGTGAGTTAAATAGTGTGGCCTATAATGATATGGTGTCATTGGTAGAGGGTACCGATGCTAATGATGAAATTTTTGGTACTGATGGTGCCAATGATATTGTTGGTGGCAATGGCGATGATAAGCTTCATTCTGGTGCTGGTTGGGACTGGTTATTTGGTGGCCAAGGCGATGATACGTTTGTGATTGGCAAGGACATAAATAGTACGGTTGAAATTCAAGATTTTGGCCAAGGTAATGATAAAATTGATTTATCGCAATTTGAGGATATTACTTCTTTTGAAGATCTTGATATTTTGCAATCTTATAGTGGTTCGGATATCAAGCTAGGTGAATATACACTTAAGGTGAATGGCGATACGTTGTATAGTAACGGCGACTATCAGTTGAACGCTGCGGACCCATCTAAAGCTCAAAATCTTACTGCAAACGATTTTATCTTTGCTTCTGGGACTACTGAGCCAGAAGAGCCCCAGAGTCCAGAACCTGAAGCACCAGAAGAATATAACGTTGTTCATGCAGCTGAATATGGTAGTTATACTTTTGGTACTGATGGTAATGATGAAATTTTTGGAAGTGAAGTTGCAGATACGATTATTGCCGGCAAGGGCGATGATATCATTCATACTAGTTCTGGATGGGATTGGCTATTAGGTGGTCAAGGAGATGACACTTTTGTGGTCGATGAGCTTAATGATGCGATCGTACAAATTGTAGATTTTGGCGAAGGAAACGATAAAATTGATTTATCGCATTATAAAGATATTACTTCGTTTGAGGATCTTAATCTTACTAAAGATCAATATGGTTCAATTATTACTATTGGGGGTAATAACATTTTAATTACCAGCGGTACATCCTATGTTGATGGTGTGTTTGAATATAATGAAGATTCAACGAAAGCTCAAAACCTTACAGCAGACGACTTTATTTTTGCTTCACCAACCACTGATCCAGAAGAGCCTGAAGAGCCAGAGATACCTCAAGAATATAATGTTATCGAAGCTGGTGAATATGATTTCTTGGTTCAAGGTTCAAGTGCAGATGATGAAATTTTTGGTAACGATGCATTAAACGATATTGTTGGTGGACAAGGTAATGACAAGTTACATTCTGGTGCTGGTTGGGACTGGTTGTTTGGTGGCCAAGGTGATGACACATTTGTGATTGGCGACAATATAAACACTACAGTTGAAATTCAAGACTTTGGCCAAGGGAATGATAAGATTGATTTGTCACAATTTGAGGATATTACCTCTTTTGAAGATCTTAACATCACACAAACCTCTAATGGTTCAGCGATTGCAGTGGGTGGACAAATTTTAAAAGTTAATGGTGATATGGCCTATGATAACGGTTATCAGTGGAATGTGGCAGATCCAACGAAAGCTCAAAATCTTACCGCAGACGACTTTATTTTTGCGGGTAACGATGACCTTCCAGAAAATCCAGGAACAACTCCTGAAGTGCCAGAAACTCCAGAAGTTCCTACAGAGTCTGTTGATGGTTATAATGTCATTAAGGCAGATACTTATGGTTCACTTGTAGTAGGTACGGAAGGTAACGACGAAATTTTTGGTAATGATTATGCCAATGATATTGTTGGTGGCCTAGGTAATGATAAATTACATGCTGGTAAAGGTGAAGATTGGTTAATTGGCCAAGAAGGTGATGATATCTTTGTGATCGATAAAGAAATTGACAGCACCGTTTCCATTCTCGATTTTAATGATAATGATGTTATTGATTTATCTGCATTTGAAGATATTAAATCGTTTGATGATTTACAGTTCCAAAATCAAGTTGTTGGTTACAGTACCGGTGTCATTTTAGGTGATTATTTACTAGAAATAAAAGGTGCTGGGTCTGAAAATTTAACAGCAGATGATTTTATTTTCTCTAGTTCAGATAGTCTAGGGTTAGTAGGACTTGATGAAGGTGCTGAAAGCTCCAGTGTGTTTGGTTAAATACACATCATACCTGTAATAGAATAATAAAAGGACGGTAAATAAGTTTACCGTCCTTTTTAAATTGGAATGACTCTACGGATTGTGAATGAAGCCAAAGGGCAATTTTATTTACGACCTGTATAGAAGGAATTACTCACCCCAAACCAACTTTGGTTTACGTGCTGCTCCTACTTCATCAACACGACGACGTGGTGTAGAGATTGGATTTTGTTTGAACATTTCAATATTGCCATCAGCAGCCTCTGTAGCAATATGGCGCATAATGGTAATAAAATGATCGATGGTTTCTTTACTTTCGGATTCGGTTGGTTCAATTAACATAGCACCTTTTACCACCAATGGAAAATAGACTGTCATAGGATGCATGCCATGTTCAATCAGTGTTTTGGCAATATCCATGGTCTCGATACCATGTTGACGCTGGTGTTTGTCGGTGAGAAGACATTCATGCATACAAGGGCCCTGGAATGGGGCATGGTAGAGGTCTTTTAATTGGGCCATAATATAGTTGGCATTAAGTACGGCATCCTCGGATGCTTGTTTAAGGCCATCTGCTCCATGGGCATACATATAAGATAATGCACGAATGAACATACCAAAATGACCGCTAAAAGCACGAATACGTCCGATACTATGTTCAATATTTGTTTCTAATTCAAAGTGACCGTCTTCGTGGCGTATAACATGAGGGATTGGTAAGTAGTCAGATAATTCTTGGCATACGACAATTGGTCCTGAACCTGGGCCTCCACCACCGTGTGGAGTAGAGAAGGTTTTGTGTAAATTAATATGCATGACATCAACACCAAAGTCAGCCGGGCGTACACGTCCTACAATGGCATTAAAATTGGCGCCATCGCAATAAAAATAAGCACCAACTTCATGTAGTTTATCTGCAATCTCTTTAACTCTTGGGTCAAATAATCCAACTGTACTTGGATTTGTAAGCATAAAGGCTGCTACGTCATCGTTAAGTGCAGCTTCAAATGCCTCCATATCAACAAAACCTTCCTCAGTTGTAGGAATGGTTTTAATGGTGTAGCCACACATAGCAGCGGTAGCAGGATTGGTACCATGGGCGCTATCGGATACCAGTACTACTTTGCGTTGACGTCCTTTGATCTCATGTGCTTTGTGAATCACCATCATGCCCGCAAGTTCGCCGTGAGCACCTGCTGCAGGATTTAAGCTTACTCCAGGTAAGCCTGTAAGTGTAGATAGCCAGGTTTGCAAGCGGTACATAATTTCTAAGGTACCTTGCATGGTTGAGGGGTCTTGCAGCGGATGAATATTAGCCAATTTTGGTAGGCGTGCCATTTTTTCATTTAACCTAGGGTTATGCTTCATTGTGCAAGAACCGAGTGGATAGAAGCCGGTATCAATAGCAAAGTTTTTTTGTGATAAACGGACAAAGTGGCGTATTACTTGGGGCTCACTTAAGCCAGGTAAGCCAACATGATCACGTTTTTTTTGGCCAGTACGAAGCTTGGTGCCTTTTAAAGGCTCTAAATCAACTCCTGTACGACCTTGTTCTGAACGGTCAATTAGAAGTGCTTCATCAAATCGAAGTCCGCGATTATCAGGAAGAGATGCCGGTTTGTTTGTGTGTGTGGTAATGTTTTGTTGCATAGTGTTTGCTATATAATGTCGTGAATTATTTCATTCAGTTTACGAGTGAAGGTTTGAATATCAATGTCTGAGGTCATTTCAGTTGCTGTGACCAATAATTGATTGTTCTTAAGAGCTAAGCCGGCAACAATTCCTTGTTTAGCAAGTTTACTAACTACGTGGTGACTATCTACTGGTAGCTGAATGACAAATTCATTGAAGAATGTTTCATTTAAGATTGATATGCCATCAATAGTAGAAAGTGCATCGGCCAATTGGCAGGCTTTTTCATGATTAAGAGCTGCCAGATGTTTTATGCCTTCTTCGCCCAATAAGCTAAGATGGATGGTAAAAGCAGTTGCGCATAAGCCTTGGTTGGTACAAATGTTAGACGTTGCCTTTTCACGCCTAATATGTTGTTCGCGAGTATTTAAAGTTAATACAAATGAACGTCTACCTTCTTCGTCTGTGGTTTGGCCACATAGTCTGCCGGGCATTTGGCGAACATATTTTTCTTTACATGCAAACAAACCAACGTAAGGACCACCAGCTTGCATAGGGTTTCCTAGGCTTTGTCCTTCGCCTACTACAATATCAGCTTCAATTGGGGCTGGAAGTAGTCCCAAAGAAACAACTTCTGTAAAACAAATAATCAGTAATGCACCAGACTCATCGCATGCTTTTCTAAGCTTACTGAGTTCATGAATGTTGCCGTGAAAATCAGGTGTTTGCACAATCAAGCAGGCAGTTTTCTCATCGGGCATCTCGGTGGTAGTAAAACCTTCAAAATGCTGCATGTAGGTGTCGAGGGTTTCTCTATATTGCGGATGAAGCTGTCCGTGGATAGAAATGTTATCACGCTTGGTAACGCGCTTTGCCATGAGTGCAGCTTCAGCGAGTGCTGTTGAGCCATCATACATGGAAGCATTTGCAATATCCATGCCCGTAAGTGCAGCTACCATGCTTTGGAATTCAAAAATAACCATCAAGGTTCCTTGAGAAACCTCAGGTTGGTATGGGGTGTAGGCCGTTAGAAATTCTGACCGCTGTATAATGTGGTCAACACTTGATGGCACATGGTGGTAATAACTGCCAGCTCCCAGGAAGAATGGCCCTTCATGAGCCGCGTGATTCTGATTAGCGATTGTTACTAACGCACGTTCAGTTTCCATTTCGCTTTGTGCTAGTGGTAGGTCTATAAGGCTATTGAGTTTGCATGATGCAGGAACGTGTGTATAAAGATCATCAACCGATGACACACCTATGCTTTCAAGCATAGCAGTTCTGTCTGCCTTAGTATGAGGGAGGAAGCGCATAACTTTACCGAAATTATAATGATTATGGTGTAACTTAACTTAAGTAACGCAAATATTTCTAAAAATGTTCTAAAGAGATTCTGTGGGTGTTACTCTACGTGTTGAGCGTAAGTATCACTGTTGAGGAGTTCGTCAAGCTCAGATTCATCTGAGAGCTCTATTTTTACCAGCCAACCTTGCTCATAGGGTGATTCATTCACTAAGTTTGGGCTGTCATCTAGATTGTCATTAACTTCAACAACTTTACCGCTTACAGGTGCATAAACATCGCTTGCTGCTTTGCATGATTCCACAATCACCATGTCGTCACCCTTGGAGAATTCATCGCCAATAGAAGGTAACTCTACGTAAACTAGTTCGCCTAAAGAGTCCTGGGCATAGTCGCTAATGCCTACGGTTACTTGATTGCCATCGCGTAAAACCCATTCGTGTTCTTGGGTATAAAGATGATCGGAAGGAATAGAAGTGTCAGACATGATATAAAATAATAATTTAGGTTTTAGTGTTAGGGGTTATAAAAGCAAAATTAGTTATTTTTGCAAGTAGTTTTCGGCCTCGAAGAGGAATAATTACTTCTGTACCTTCATTGCAATAGTCAGATTGAACATATCCTTGAGCAATAGCCTTGTTCACGGTTGGTCCAAATCCTCCGCTGGTGATGGTGCCTATTTGTACGCCACTTTGATTTTCAACGGGGGTGTTCGCCCGTACAATTCCTTTATCAAGTAATTCAATACCAACACGTTTTCGTGATGTTCCACGTTCACGTTGCTGAGCAATAATGTCACCACCAATAAATTGGTGATCTTTTTTTCTTACCACCCATGACAGTCCAGCTTCAATAGGAGTTGTGGTGTCATCTAGGTCTTGGCCATATAATGGGTAGCCAGCTTCTAGCCTTAAAGTATCGCGAGCTCCAAGGCCTACTTGGTTAACATTGTCGTTTTCTAGTAACGTATTCCATAGGGTAGGGGCATCTTCATTCGCGATGCTAATCTCAAAACCATCTTCTCCTGTGTAACCAAGTCTACTGATATAAACACTGTTATTGTTGTATGTTGTCTCAGCTAAGCTCATATATTCTTGTTGCGCAAGATTGTGGCCTTCAAATAATGGCTCAAGTGCAGAGACAGCTTTTGGTCCCTGAATAGCAATAAGCGAACGGTTATCAAGTTCGGTGAATGTTAAATTATGGGGTAGATGTTGTTTCATCCATGCAATGTCTTTACTTTTGCAAGCTGCATTAAACACAATAAAGAACCGATCTTCGGTTATTTTTGTAATAATAACATCGTCAATAATACCACCGTCTGGATTGGTAAGTACGGTATATTTTGCTTTAGATGCAGGTGTTTTAGCAAATGCAGATGGTGTAATGTTCATGAAAAATTGTGCAACATCACTTCCTTCAATGATTGCTTGTCCCATATGTGAAACATCAAAAATTCCAGCAGAAGTCCGTGTGGCAATGTGTTCTTCCTTTATGCCGGTTGGATAATGTATGGGCATGTCAAACCCAGCAAAGGATACCATTGTTGCACCTAATTCAAGGTGGCATGAGTGCAAGCTGGTTTTTAATGTCATGTTGATGATTCCTCGATCTTAGCTGTTGGTACTACCATGGCTTGGCTCTGATACAAAAATACTATAGTAATACTCATTTTACTTACGCTAAATTTTACTCAATTTAGGTGCCTAGCGTAAATAGAATTCCTATTTACTATAAATTTTACTTGCGTACGTAAAATCAAGAAAACTTGCTACCATATTGCAGCCAAAAAGCAAAGAATTTTTTTTAAGTTGCGTTTATAACCATTTCTTTTTTAAAGAAATGGTGTTTCATTTCCGCCTTCGCGCTGTTGCGCTTTTATGATTATCGTAAACCAAGTTGTTGTTTGGTTTGGTTCACGGTTAGTTTAGATCAGAGATCTTTTTCAATTTTTTGTTTGAGGCGTTGGAGATTTTCGTGAATCTCTTTCAGCTTAGCAGATTGAGCATCTGCAGTGCGATTGGGTGGGGTAGCTTCCGATGCTTTATGCGTGAGTTCTAGGGTATTGTTCTCAAATATATTGGTGTTGGCAGGAGCTTGTTGGTTGTCGTTACCAAAAGCAAGTGCTTGGTTGCCGTCACTTAAGAACTTTTGAACACCACGAATAGTGTATCCTTGCCCATATAAAAGGGCTTTTATTTGCGTGATAACTTTAATGTCTTCTGGTCGATAATAGCGTCTTCCACGACGTTTCTGTGGTTTGATTTGCTTAAACTTACTTTCCCAGAATCGAAGAACATGAGTTGCTACCCCTAATTCTTCAGCTACCTCGCCGATAGTTCGTAGTGCATTTGGTGCTTTTTGTCTGCTCACGTGTCTTTGTCCTTTTTACTCGTTGCCTGCGTGATGTGACCGTTCCTAGTAACGCTATTGGCTGTTAATACGCTTTTTTAATAGGTTTGATGCGTAAAAACTGACGACATTACGGGCGCTAATAGTAGCCTCTTCTTTTGTTTTGGGGTTGCGTCCAACACGAGCTTTCTTTTTGCGTACTCGAAATGTACCAAAAGATGAAATCTTAATTTCTCCTTCACGATGCAACGCCTGGTTCACCTCATCTAAGACCGCATCAACGAAGTCTGAAGCTTCGGCACGAGAATAGCCTAATTGTTGGTAAATGCTGTCCATTAAATAAGATCGTGTAACTGTTTGATTATCTGACATTAATGCTTACTGTATTTTGTGTTTGGTTGAGGTTAAACGTGAGTCGCAAAAGCTATATAATTACATTATTTTGTCAACCGTTTTAAATAAAAAAATGACTAAAAACTGTGAGTAACTACCATCGAAGCAAGCATGCTCCCCAGGTAAGCCCTCCACCAATGGCTACAAAACATAATAAATCGCCTTCTTTGAATTGAGAAGACTGAGCTGCATAATCAAGTGCCAAAGGTATGGAAGCTGCTGAAGTGTTTGCATGATTGGCTACACAAGATATAACCCGATCAGACTCTAATTTCATTTTTTTGCCAAGACTATCTATGATGCGCTGATTAGCTTGATGCGGGACTAACCAGTCAATTGCATCTTTTGTGAGGCCTGCTTTTTTAAGTGCTTGATTGATAGCTGCAGACATTTTTGTGACTGCATGTTTAAATACTTCTTGGCCATTCATATGGATGACACCTGCAGATTGAGTGCTGGCAACTCCACCATCGGCATAAAGAATATCTTTATGCTGGCCCTGGGCCATTAAGTATGAAGATAATATACCTCTGTGAGGTGTATTGGACACAGATGCATCTATATTGGGTTTAGCACCCAAAACCACTGCTCCAGCGCCATCGCCAAATAAAATACAAGTACGCCGGTCTTTCCAATCCAAGATGGAAGACATTTTTTCACTACCAATAACCAAGATATGTTTCATGCTACCTGATTGTATAAATTGGTGGGCAGTAGACATCGCATATACAAATCCTGAACACACAGCTTGCATATCAAAGGCAGGGCATTTTGCACCTAATTTAGCCTGTACGCATGCAGCTACTGACGGAAATGTATAATCTGGAGTCGTGGTAGCCACAATAATCATGCTGATGTCTTGTGCTTGAATATGTGCAGACTCTATTGCTTTTTGGGCTGCTTGGTATGCCATGTCGGCATTTAATTCATTTTCGCCTGCGATATGGCGTTGTTTGATTCCGGTTCTACTTACGATCCATTCATCATTCGTATCAACCATAGACGCTAAGTCATTGTTGGTAAGTATTTTTTCGGGTAAATACGACCCAGTACCGATAATGTGTGATTCTATCATAGGGGAGCGATTTTCTTCTAATTACCCTGTCGTGTCAAGTAAGATATCCTCGTTTCCAGACCCAGATTCATCATCGTGCATGAGTTCACTACTGATCTTTTTGTTGATATCATATTTGGCCAGATTGTAGGTAACTTTGATAGCATTTTGCAAGCCAATTTCGTCCATATAACCATGACTTTTTACAGCAATGCCATTAAGGCCTACAAAAAGTGCGCCATTATGGTAGCGAGGGTCCATACGCTTGAACATTTTTTTGATGGCACGTTTTGCAAACATGCCTCCTAAAAATGCCAATGGAGAGCTTTTGAAAGCTTGCTTGATATAGTGTCCGCACATATTGGCGGTTCCTTCAGCGGTTTTTAGTGCGACATTACCGGTAAACCCATCGGTTACTATGACGTCAGCAATGCCCTGAGCAATTTCATTACCTTCAATATACCCACAAAAATTAATATCATAACCGCCGTCACGAATTTCTTGTGCTGCCGCTTTGACTATTTCAGAGCCTTTTGTGTCCTCACTGCCAATGTTGAGTAACCGAACACGCGGCGTCTCTCTACCAAGAATAACTTTTGCAAATGCATCACCCATGATACAAAATTGAACGAGATTGTCGACGTTACAGTCAACATTGGCCCCTAGGTCTAATAAGACGCAAGATTTCTTCATTGTAGGAAATACTGAGCAAATAGCAGGTCTGTCGATGCCTGGAATAGTGCTTAATCCAAGTTTTGCCATGGCCATAAGTGCGCCGGTATTGCCACCCGAAAGAACAGCGTGGGCACGCTTGCTTCTTACGGCATCAATAGCAAGGCGCATGCTTGAGTGCCTTCCTTTTCTGAGGGCTGCAGAAGGTTTTTCCGCATCATCAACAACATCAGGTGCGTGACATACCTGACTTTGATTTTGTAATTGTGTGTAATGACTTAGTTTATCGTTGAGGATATTTTCGTCGCCAAAAAGCAAGAAGTTGACATCCGAATGCTTTTTAGCAAACGCATTTGCCCCTCCAAGTACCGCGTCTGGCGCACGATCTCCCCCCATTGCATCTAATGCAATGACAATAACTTTGTCCGTAGCCTCAATAGCCAAAATATGCCTCTAGTAATCTCTAAAATGTTGATGGCGATACTTTGATTATCACAAAAATTAAGCGTCGTCATCATCAAACAGGTGATCATTCTCTACAACAACCTGACGGTTATTGTACGTACCATCTGTTTTACAAAGCTGGTGAGATAGCTTGTACTCACCTGTAATTGGGTCAACCGTTACATTTGCGGGTTTAATTGCGTGATGCGAACGGCGTTGATTACGTTTGCTTTTTGTTGTTTTTTTCTTTGGAACTGCCATAATCTCTTTCCAAACGTGTTAACTTATGTATATTCATTAGGTTTTAAACAAGGGGTGAGTTTATAAATCATCTTGTCACAAAAATCTAGTATAAAAGTGTAGGTAGCGATGAAATATTGGTTTTCTCTCGGATTAACTGTTTTGTTATTGAGTATTACAGGATGTATTACCAATACCACTCAGGTTGGTTATACCTTTGATGAGCAAGCTGTGAAGAAAATAGTTGTCGGTAAAACTCGTAAAGCAATTGTAAAGCGTACATTGGGTAGTCCATCATCGATTTCTGATTTTGGTGATGAAACATGGTACTATATTGCAGCCGAATATGAGTCGATTGCTTTTTTGGAGCCTGAACTGGTTAATCAAAAAGTACTTGCCATTACGTTTGATAACCAAGTGGTTAAGTCGGTACGTCATTATACGGCAAATGATGCTAGGCAAATTGCTATTAACCCTGAAGTGACGCCCACAGAAGGGCATGATATTGGTGTGATTAATCAGCTACTTGGTAATATTGGCAGATTTAATACAAAAAGAGATCGTCTTGGTCCGTAAAGGAACATTGGGGTTTATATACTAAGTCTTAAAACGCACAAAAACCAACAACTATTTCTTTTCAAGGATGTGGTATTATCGTCTCTGTCTAGGCGCTAATGCTCGTTACGCTCGTACAAAAAAGTATGAGCAGCTGGTGCTACTTTCGCTTTGATATTTATTGTAAGCCACGTTGTTCTTTGGCTTGATTCACGATTAGTGCAGAATCTCCAAGTAATAAAGGGAGGGGCGGTACAAATTAAGAAGAGAGGCTGCTTAAGAGGAGGTAAGCATAATGTTTTAAGAGAGGGACACTCGTGCTTCTCATTTCTGGTATTTTGCGTTATGCGTGGATTTGTAATGTTTTAAAGCATCAGCAATTATAATGCGATTGCTGACCACCAATGGGTGATTTTAAAAATGGTATAATTTATATAAAAAGCACCACCGAAGTCAGCACACTATATTTTTAGTAGTGCTTAAGCTGCAAATTGCTTAATAGAGCTTTCAATGAGAGCGTTAGCTTTGTCAGAAGAAACTTGCTTTTTAATGGCTTCGGTTACTGCTGCCGTGGTTGCATCAAGTGCTTTTTCACGGATTTCTTGTAGCACAGATGCCTCATACGCAGAAATTTTCTGCATTGCCATATCAATGCGTTTGTTTAGGTTTTCTTCGAGGTCTTTTTCAGCTTTTTGAGCAATAAGTTTTGCTTCGCTTTCAGCCTCTTTAATAATAGCCTGTGCCTCTTTTTCAACTTCTTGCTGCTGACGCTGATAGGAAGAGAGTAATTCTTGTGCTTCTTCTTTTAGGCGTAAGGCTTGGTCGAGCTCTTCTCTAATTTGCTCGCTACGCTTATCAAGTCCGGATAGAAGAATTTTCTTTACCGGTTTAAATAGAGCACCAATAAATAACAAAAATGCTACCGCTACCCAAAAAGTCGGATCGTGAAACATGATGCTGATACTCCTTACTTAATCTTGTTTTATTAGTTGAGCATAATTTATGCTGCAAGCTGGCCTTTGATGTGTGATTCTAACGTAGTTTTGTCCGCTTCCAAGTTAGTAAGCTTTTCAACCATGTTATGGGCAACTACAGTAGAAATATCGATGAGGCGTTCAGTTTCTTCTTTTTTAAGAATCTGAATGCGTTGTTCGGCTTCTTTTTTTTGTTTTTCAAATGTTTGGTCAAGTTTAGCGTGTTTCTCGGCAGCTATTTTAGCCATATCGGCGCGCGCGTTGGCGATGATATCGTGTGACTTGCGCTTTGCTTCGTTCAAAGAAGAGGTGAAATCACTTTGAGCTGATTCTGCCTCTTCTTTGAGTTTTTCTGCCTTTTTAAGGTCGTCACTAATGCGTAGTTGTCGATCTTGCAATACCTGGCGTACTGTAGGCAAGGCATTCCTGGCCATAATAAAATACAAGGCACCAAATGTAATGATTAGCCAAAATATTTGAGAGGCATAGGTTGAAAAATCGAGCTGTGGCATCACAAAACCCTACAAAGTAATATTAAACACGTACGTTAAGGTGACTACTAATATGTAGTACTACCTTTAAGTAAACATAATTAAAAGTGCTAGTACAAGCGCAAAAAGACCCATTGCTTCTGCAAGTGCTGCACCAATGAAGCCATATTTAGACAGTTGGTTTTCTGCAGATGGGTTGCGCGCAATACCGTTGATCACAGCAGCAAAAATGCTACCCACACCCACAGCTGCACCAAGCATACCAAGAGTAGTTAGACCAACACCAATTAGTTTTAGAGCTTCACCTTCCATAATATTTTCCTCATTAGATAAATTAAAGGTTAGAGAATAAGGTTATAAAGTTATTCCAAATTACGTTTCTCTTAGTGAAGATGCAGTGCATCATTAAGGTAAACGGAAGTTAGAATGGTAAATACATATGCTTGCAATAATGCAACAAATATCTCAAAGCCTGTTAACACGGCCATAAATAATAGTGGGCCCACGCCAAATGCGCCCATAGAAACGACAAAGCCTGCAAATACTTTAAGCATAGTATGGCCTGCAAGCATGTTGGCTGCCAAACGAACTGATAAGCTAAGAGGGCGAACCAAATAAGCAAATAATTCGATTAAAATAAGAAGAGGGGCGAGTGGTAGAGGGGTCCCTTGTGGGAAAAAGAAACTTAAAAAATGGGCTCCGTGCTTTACAAATCCAACTACTGTTACACCAATAAAGATAAACGCAGCTAATGCAAATGTGACGGCAATATGGCTGGTTACTGTGAAACTATAAGGCATCATGCCAAGTAGGTTACAGAACAGCACAAACATAAAAATGCTAAAGATAAATGGAAAATAAGGGCGGGCTTCTTCGCCGGCAGTGTCTTTTACAAGGTCAGCAACAAATGTGTACATCAGTTCTGCCATGCTTTGCCAACGGCCAGGAACTAATGCACGAGAACGCATGCTCAGAATCATAAAAGCACTAACCCCGGCTACAGCAAGAACCATAAAAAGTGATGAATTTGAGAAGTTCAAATTCATACCAAACACATCATTAAAATGTGTAAAATAGGTAATTTCAAATTGTTGAAGCGGGCTATGAGATCCATCTGCTGACATAATCGGCTGCACACTATTTAGTATGTTAGACACAAGGTACTTACGGTTTGTTAGTATTCTCTGGAGCTTGGTTTGATTGTTTTATATCTCTTGCAATCATTCTGTAGATATTAACGCCACTACCGGCACATCCAAGAAAAAAGCAAATGATAAAGAACAACGGCTTTGTTTTTAACCAATCATCTAGGTAATACCCAATAAAACAACCTACAGCAATACCAGCAAATAATTCTATACAAATACGTGATCCTAAACTAGATGATGACGAGCGCTTAGAAGAAGGCTTATTGTCATCCAATCGCTCTTTAGCTTGTTTAATTGATGCATCAAGTTCCTCTAAAGAGGTTTTTTTGTTATCATCGTTCATACAGCTAACAAGCACATATTTTAGGTCACGAAACAGTATTAACATTATTTACAAAGAACACTGTACGATCATTTTCTCGCGCACACTATCGTGATTAAAGTCAAGTTGTCAAGCGTTCTTTCTTGCATTGCTGTTGTTATAAGTTAAAATGCGATTACTTATCGATATTAACTGTCCATGTAATTTAAGGAGATGTTGCTGTTATGCGTATGGTTTATAAGGTTTTTATAGGTTTTGTTGTGCTGGTAATTGGTGCGTTTTCTGCATCCTTATATGCGGTGGAAAGTGAAGGTGAAAAGCTTCCTACGCGCGAGCAATTATTAGAAGTTTCAGAGAATGATTTGGTGTTTGGCAGCAACGAAGCTCCTGTTACGGTTATAGAATATGCCTCTATGACATGCTCTCATTGTGCGGACTTTCATAACAAGGCGTTTGGTGCAATTAAGGAGCAACTTATTGATACTGGTAAAATTCGTTTTGTATATCGCAATTTTCCATTAAATGAGCCAGCAGTACGAGCTGCGATGATGGTAGATTGTGCACCACAAGATAGTAAAGAAAAGTTTCTTAAAGTGGTTTTTAAAACCCAAGATAATTGGGCTTCACGTAAAAATTATTTAGAAGTGCTATCAAATATTGCTAAGCTTGGCGGCATGAATGGTGATGATTTTGATGCGTGCGTATCAGATGAGGAGCGATTTGAGCAAATTACACGTTCACGCTTTGAAGGACATAAAGTGTTGGGTGTTAAATCTACCCCAAGTTTCTTTGTGAATGGAGAGCTTTATGAGGGCAATAAAAATGTTGAGTTTTTCTCAGCCTTCGTAAAAAAATCTGGTCAGTAATTTATTTGTGATACGGGTGTCCTGAAATAATAGTGGATGCCCGGTAGAGCTGTTCGGTGATCATTGCACGCGCTAGCATGTGTGGCCAGGTCATTGAACCAAGGTTTAATGTTTGTTGGCAATGATTTTTGACCGCCTTGTCAAGGCCGTAAGCGCCACCAATAATAATGCCGATTGAACGATTTCCTAGGTCGAATTGACTGGATAGTGTGGCTGCAAACTCAGAAGAAGATAGGGATTTTCCCTTTTCGTCTAACGCAATGCAATAGTGACAGTTTTTAACCGCATCTAAAAGCATGGTTGCTTCTTTAGAAGTTCGGGTGCTTTTAGGTAATTTACTATCTTTGAGGTCGAGCTCTTTGATTTTTACATCCCACGGAATGCGCTTAAGGTAGCGCTGTATGATGGTATCTTCTGGGTCAGAAGAAGATAGCTTACCTATGCAGGCAATGATAATGGTGGTCATTATTGTTCCTGACTTACAAAAGTTAGGTAGCAAATAATGGTGCGTCCCACATTTTCTCTAAGTTATAGAGATCACGTGTTTCGGGTTTAAATAAATGCACGACAATATCGCCTGCATCTACTAATACCCAATTTCCTTCTTCAGCCCCTTCAACAGAAACATCGGCAGCTTGTTTAGCCTTGATGTTTTTGATGAGGATCTGTGCTAGGGAACTAGTGTGTTTTTGGGAAGTACCAGATGCTACGATCATATAATCTGCAACATCAGTTTTACCGTGTAAGTCGATGGTTACTACGTCGTTAGCTTTACCATCTTCTAATGACGATTCAATTAGTGCTTTAAGGTCAGACACTACTGAATCGAAGTGAGGGCTTTGATAATGTTTCATTGAAGTCCACATTAAATTAAACCAAAGGGATATTCTACCATTATACGAAAAATTAAAGCGATTGACTAGTTTTTTTGATTGGATCGAATAGCGCTAGAAGATGCAGGGTGTGGTACAACGTCTAGAAAACACCACCCCGGGGGCTCAAGGGTTGGAATGTTTGGACTGGCGGCCTCTAAGAAGCGATTAAATGATTGTGCTGAAACGCTCTTTAGGGAGGATGATTTAAGGTCGCCTCTGTTTACAACTACAATGGGAAGGAGGTGAAATAACTCTTCCCAGCGATGCCACGTATGAAAGGTAACTAAATTGTCAGCACCGATTATAAGCACAAAGTGATCGTTTGGATAAAGTTGTTTAATAAGGGTGATAGTGTCAAAGGTAAAGCTGGTTTTGTGCGTTAATTCAATATCGCTAATATGAATAAAATTTTGCTGAGCCGTAAACTGACGTGCATTGTTGATACGTTGGTCACACGGAGGCATATGGGATGTTCCCTTGGTAGGGTGATCGTTGCTAACAATCCACCAAATTTCATCTAAATTAAGCGAGGTATAGGCCTGTTGGCTAATAAATACATGGCCGTCATGGGCAGGATTAAATGCTCCCCCTAAAATACCAATACGCTTATGGTGTGGGTCTGCCATGGCAATAAAATACTTTCAATTTAAAAAGAATTTAAGGACGTACAGAACCGTCAGATGATACAACATATTTATACGTGGTCAGTTGTGCCGCTCCCACAGGTCCACGTGCATGAAGGCGACCGGTTGAAATGCCAATTTCAGCTCCCATTCCAAATTCTCCTCCATCAGCAAATTGGGTAGAAGTGTTGTGCATGACAATAGCGCTGTCAACGCAACGTAAGTAACGCTGAGCAGCTTGGTCGCTATCTGTAATGATGGCGTCTGTATGTCCGGAGCTATATTTATTAACAAAATCAATTGCTTGGTCGATGTTTTTTACTATTTTAACTGAGATGATGTTGTCCAAATATTCAGTGCCCCAGTCATCATCTGATGCGGCATGAATGCGAGAGTCAATTGTGACTGCCTGATCATCTCCTCGAATCTCACAGCCATTTGCTACAAGGTCATCGACAATTTTAGGTAATGCATGGCTAGCAATTTCCTGGTCAATAATAAGCGATTCAGTGGCGCCGCAAATACCGGTGCGACGCAATTTTGCGTTATGAATGACCGATACGGCCATGTCGATGTTGGCGTTTTCGTGAACATAGGTGTGGCAGTTGCCGTCCAAATGCTGCAATGTAGGAATTCGGCTTTCATCTTGAACACGTTTGCATAGCCCTTTACCGCCACGAGGAACAATGATGTCGATATATTGATTGAGGGTGAGCATTTTGCCAACAGCAGCTCTGTCTTGAGTAGGAATTTGCAATATGGCATCTTTGGGTAAGCCAGCTGCTTCAAGGCCTTGATGGAGGCAGTCGGCAATTGCTTTTGACGAATGTGTGCTTTCAGAGCCGCCTCTCAGGATGGCAACATTGCCTGATTTTAAACATAATGCGCCGGCATCAGCGGTGACATTTGGCCGTGATTCATAAATAATACCAATAACACCCAGTGGTACGCGCATGCGTCTAATATTTAGACCACTAGGGCGGTCCCAGCTTTCAGTGATTTGGCCAACAGGGTCGTCAAGTTCAGCTATTTCGCGGAGTCCCTGTGCCATGGCATGAATGCGTTTTTCATCCAGGGCTAGCCTATCAAGCATGGCGTCATCTAAGCCTTTTGCTTTTGCTGCAGCCATATCCAGATTATTGGCTGAGATAATGGCATTGGTAGCGGCAATGAGTGCGTCTGAAGCTGCTAGTAATGCGTTATTTTTGTCATTGGTGGATGCTGTAGCGATGATGCCAGCAGCAGCCTTAGCGCGTTTGCCAATATCAGTTACTAATTGGTCGATAGAAGAGTCGGTTTCTTGCATGGCTAAATTACTCATGATGCTTCTTTGTTTTGTTGGTTAGGTGTTGATTGTTCATCGATGGCAACAACAAGGTCGTCACTGTGAATGAGTGCGTTGCGTCCATTAAGGCCAATAATATGTTCAATATCAGCGGTTTGGTGGCCTTTCATGAGGTTGGCATCTTGGGAAGAATGGGCAACCAAGCCGCGTCCTATTTCTTCACTTTTATTGTTGCATATGCTGACAATATCACCGCGTTCAAAGTCACCTTTAACGTCAATGACACCTGCAGGAAGTAGACTGCCTCCGTTAAGTAAAGCTTTGTAGGCTCCATCGTCGATAATTATTTTTCCACTTACGCTAAGACTACTGTAAAACCACAATTTTTTGGCGCTAAGATGGTTCTTTGAGGCGTGAAAGAAAGTGTGTTTTGCGCCATTAAATAGGCGTCTAATGGGGTGTTTTATATTGCCTTTGCTAATGGTCATATTGCAGCCATTTTGAGTGGCAATGGTGGCCGCCTCAATTTTTGTGATCATGCCTCCAGAGCCCACATCGGATAATGAAGTGCCTGCCATTTTTTGGATGCTTTTTGTTATTTTTTTAACAATATCAATATGTTGTGCATCTTTATTGAGAAGTGGGTTGGATGTGTATAAGCCGTCAATATCAGAAAGCAGTATAAGCAAATCAGCGCTTACCATTTGTGCTACACGAGCTGCTAGTCTGTCATTATCACCAAATCTAATTTCTTGTGTGGTAACTGTATCGTTTTCGTTGATGACTGGAATAATATTATTTGCCAAGAGGGTTTCTATGGTGTTTTTGGCATTTAGATAGTTGCGTCTATTTTCGGAGTCTTGCAATGTGAGTAATATTTGTGCTGCGTGACGTTTATACTTATGAAACGCTTTTTGGAAGTGTCTTACAAGTTCTGCCTGACCACAGGCTGCTGCGGCTTGTTTTTCTTCAAGACGTAATTCTTGTTTACTAGTTTGGATATATTTTCTACCAAGGGAAATGGAACCAGAAGATACAATTACAAATTCGATGTTTTCTTTTTTGCTATAATGGGCAATATCCTTGACTAAGCTTTGTAGCCAGTCCGATTTGATCGTACCTTTTTTAGTGTCAGTAAGTAAGGCTGACCCTATTTTAACAACAATGCGTTTGGTATTTGATAAATCCAGAGGTTTCATAGCTTGAGTTTTAATTGTGATGGACTATGGTAGCATTAATTTAATAGTATAAGTTATCTAATGTAACGAAAATGTCTGCAATTTCTATAAAAAATCTTCAAAAAATATATAAAACTGCCGATGGCAAAGGAAAACTTGCATTGGATCATATTGATTTGGATGTGCCAAGGGGGTCTTTTTTTGGACTTCTTGGTCCCAACGGTGCTGGCAAGTCCACTTTAATTAATATCATGGCAGGTCTTGTTGTGAAAACCGTTGGGCGTCTGAGTATCTGCGGGTATGATATTGATACCGACACCAGAGCTGCACGCTATGCAATTGGTATTGTTCCTCAGGAACTAGTGCTTGATCCTTTTTTCACACCTCGGCAAGTGCTAGAAAATACGGCTGGTTACTATGGAGTGAGAAAAAAGAAGCGCAGAACTGATGAAATTATTGAGGCTGTTGGTCTTGCTGAAAAAGCAAACGCTCCTGCCAGAAGTTTATCAGGTGGTATGCGCAGAAGATTGCTTGTTGCAAAAGCCTTAGTGCATTCTCCGGATGTATTGGTATTGGATGAACCTACAGCAGGGGTTGATGTCCAGTTACGTGAGCAATTATGGGAATATGTATTAAAGCTTAATAAAGAGGGAACAACCATTTTGCTGACTACCCATTATTTGGAAGAAGCAGAAGAGCTTTGTGACCGTATTGCTGTGATTAATCATGGTAAGGTTATTGCTAATGACGAAAAGCGTAACTTGATGCAGACCATTGATCAAAAATGTATCGTGGTTACACCATCTGATCCAATCAATACCATACCAGAGCAATTAAATATATGGCAAGCATTGCTGAATGAGCATGGCCAGCTTGAAGTGACCTATCAAAGTAATAAAGATAGTGTTGCGGATATTTTGGCAGCTATTTGTGATGCAAAAATAGTCATTAAGGATATTTCGATTAAAGAAGCGGACCTGGAGGATGTATTTAAGCATCTTACATCAGACCATTCGAGCTAGCTAACTGCGTCAAGCAGTTCTTTGGTATAATGATGTTGTGGTGATGCAAATAATGTTTTTGTAACGTTTTCTTCGACAATTTTTCCATGATGTAATATAGCAATCCGGTGGCACATAGCTCTGAGAACTCGTAGGTCGTGACTGATAAAAATATATGCTATTTTATGGTCGGTTTGGAGTTGCTTAAGTAGTTTGATGATTTGGAGTTGCAATACCACATCAAGTGCTGATGTTGGTTCATCTAAGATAATGAGTTTGGGTTTTAATATAAGTGCTCTGGCAATGGCGATACGTTGGCGTTGTCCACCACTAAATTCATGCGGATAACGATGGGTCATTGTGGCGTTTAGTCCAACCTGCTCAAGCGTTTGGTGAATAAGCTGTTGTTTTTGTTCTGTGGTATTGGCAATGTTATGTGCCTTTAAACCTTCTTCAAGAATTTGAAAAATAGTCATTTTTGGGTTTAAGCTGGCAAATGGATCTTGAAATACAACTTGAATGTCTTTGCGACTCTTACGTAACGCTGAGCTGTTGAGTTTATCAAAGGCTTGGCCATTAAGGGTGATGGAGCCGTCGCTTTTGATAAGCCTTAATATTGCCATGGCAAGAGTTGACTTGCCTGATCCACTTTGTCCTGCAATGCCTAGCGTTTCTCCTTCTTTGACCTGAAGATTGATGTGATCAACTGCGTGCAGGTAACATGTTGTTTTGCCAAAGAAATTTTTTGTTAAAGGAAAGCTTACACATAGATGATTCGTGTTCAAAAGTGTAGGGGTGCTGCTTGGCTTTTGAGAGAGTTTTCCTGGTCGTGGCCAGCTGTGGATGAGTTTTTTTGTATAGTCTTGTTGAGGGTTTTTAAAAATAGTTTGGGTATCGGAGCTCTCAATTAGTTTGCCTTCGTGCATTACGCACACTTTATCGGCTATGGATTCTACCACGCCAAGATCGTGGGTAATAAATAACACTGCCATATTGAGCTGTTTTTGTAGTTTTTGAAGTAATATAAGAATGTGTTTTTCAACCACAACATCCAGTGCAGTGGTGGGTTCGTCGGCAATAAGAAGCGAAGGGTTGTTTGCCAAAGCCATAGCAATCATTACCCGTTGTCTTTGTCCTCCAGAGAGTTCGTGCGGGTATGCATCCAGGCGGTCTAGTAATGTGTCTAGCTCTACCATTTTGAGTAATTCTATTACTCTGGCTTCAATGGTATGGATATCTATGTTTTGGTGGAGCGTGAGTGCTTCGGCTAGCTGTTTTTTTATGGTGTGTAATGGATTTAATGAGGTCATTGGTTCTTGAAAAATAACCGAGATGTCATTGCCTCTGATCTGACGTAAGTTCTTGGTAGGTTTGTTTGGTAATTCATTGTTTTTGAATGTAATAATTCCTTGTCTTCTATAGCCATTTTGTCCATGAAGAAGGTTTAAGATAGACAGTGCAGTGACCGATTTTCCGGAGCCGCTTTCACCCACCAGAGCAACCATTTGCCCTGACTCAATTTTCATGTTGATCTTGTTTACAACACATGTTTGATTAAAGAAAATGGATAGATTTTTTAATTCCAGTAATACATTGGTGTTGGTAGGCATGGCAGACTTACAGCGTTTGAGATAAGTTTGAAGGTTTCGTGTTTGCATTTGTTAAACAATCATATTATGATCCCCCTAGCAATGGATATTTTATCTGCTTGGAGAAATATCTTATCCTTGGGCGGTCCAGGAAGATTGCGGTGATCAGATACAAATTATATCTGTTGTTTATATTGTACAGGAGGTTGGGGTGTTCACTCACTTAAATACGCTTTTTAGATCCATGATTGTGGCAGTGGCCATTTTAGGACTTTCTGGATGTTCTACAATGGAAGGATTGGTTGATTGGATGTGGGGAGAAGATGAACGTCCTGAGGTAGACAAAGAACAATTTATTCAAAAGCGTCGTCCTATATCGAACCCACAAAGCTTTATGCCTGGTGGAGCCGGTAATGCCCAAATGAGACAAATGCCTCCATCACTTCCGCCTGGTGGTCCAAGTGGTTATGGTGGTGGTTATCCTTCTGCTATGCCGGGTGGTTACCCACCGTCTTCGGGGGCAGGTGCTTTTCCAATGCCTCCAGGGGCTACCCCTTTTGGTAGCGCTCCAGGACAACCACAGGGTTGGTATCCTCCGCAGGAAATTCAGCATCAACAAGTTATTGTAGAATTTGAGCCTGCGTCATTTGAATATACGCCATCAAAAAAAAAATCAGATGAACCAACAATTCCGTTAATAGCAGAATTTGAACCTGTGGATATGCAGGTGTATGAATCTTCAAGTTCCATTATTATTCCGGTTGAAGAGTCTGCAGTAAAGGGTGCTGCTTCTGATACTCAAAAACGTCACTCAAGCATGTTTCCTTTGCCAGAATATGCGCCTGTTCCCACGGCCCCTATATTATCCACTGATACTGGAGCGCCAGTAAATCCAGCGGCTCAAGTAACTGATGCAAGTGATGTACCGTCTGTTGATGCACCATCTGCTGCTCCAAAACAGGATGTTTCATTGGTTGCTACAGATGCTGAGGCTGACTCATTGGTGCAACGCCTTGAGCAGTTAAGTCAACGTATTAGCCGTATGTCCAAGCAACAAGCAGCAACGGTAATGCGTGATGACAAGGCAATTGCGTCTTCATTGCCCCAAGAGCTTCCATCTAAAGAAATAAAGAACGACACTGTTCCAAATCATCAAATGGTGAATAACAAGGAACCATTATCTCTTCCTGTGCAAGAAGATAACCAAACCGTTGCAGTACAAACACAACAGCCAAGCACTCAAGCAATGCAACTCGATGTGATTGCGGATATTAAGCCGGTTATTTCGGTGAATCCGAAAGTTGAGCCTACTGTTGCTGCGGTGACACCTGTGCAGACAATGACATTCGAGGCGGTGGCAAATGATGTGCAGTCATTTTCTAGGGAGGAAGTTGCAATTATAGACCAACCTGTTGCCAATGAGTTTTCAACAAATCTTCCGCCTATTATTGATGTTGTTCCTGTTAATGTTGATACTTCTGCTCCGGTAGTATCGGTTTCGCCGATTGGTTATAATGCAGCATCGCAGAATTCGGACTCATATGGCGGGAATTTGCCTGTGTCGCGCTATCATGGCCTGCGTTAGACGTTGTGCCTAGCCTAACAATCTTGTAAACTTGACACCTTATCACCATCGTTTATGGTGATCGTCCCCTTTAAAGAGTGTGTTTTTCCATGGATAATGAATTTTATAGAATAAGTCGATTGCCGCCCTATGTATTTGCAGAAGTAAATCGTATGAAAGCAGAGGCCAGAAATCAAGGTGTTGATATTATTGATTTTGGTATGGGCAATCCTGATGGAGCTCCGCCAGATTATGTAATTGATAAGCTTATTGAAAGTGTGCGTGATCCAAAAAACCATGGCTATTCAGCGTCGCGTGGAATTAAAGGTTTGCGGAAAGCTTTTTGCGGTTATTACGAAAGGCGGTTTGGAGTTCACTTGGATTATGACAAAGATGTGATTGTCACCATTGGTTCAAAGGAAGGTCTTGCAAGTCTTGCAACCGCGATTACTAAGCCAGGCGATGTGGTAATGGTACCTGATCCAAGTTATCCCATTCACACATTTGGATTTATTATTGCTGGAGCAACGGTTTGGTCGGTTCCCAATGAGGTCAATGGTATTGGTCTTGTGGATGAGATTAAGAAAGCCTATGACCAATGCTCACCCAAGCCAGTGGCGTTGGTGGTTAATTTTCCTGGAAACCCAACGGCTGAGGTGGTGAACCTAGAATTTTATCAACAGCTTGTTGATTTTTGCCGGCAAAAGGGCGTGTATATTATATCAGATTTGGCGTATGCAGAGCTGTATTACGATGATAATCCACCGCCATCTATTTTGCAGGTCGAAGGAGCGATGGATGTTGCCATAGAGTTTTCGTCTATTAGTAAAACCTTTTCGATGGCGGGCTGGAGAATTGGATTTGCTGCGGGTAATAACAAGCTTATTGGTGCCTTGCGGCATATTAAGTCGTATACTGATTATGGTGCCTTCACGCCCATTCAAGTTGCTGCAACTGCAGCATTAAACGGTTCGGATGAGTATATAGAGCAATTACGTGCGGTGTATAAGGAGCGTCGTGATATTATGGCGAAAGGTTTAGCGGATGCTGGTTGGGAAGTAACCGTTCCTACTGCATCGATGTTCTTTTGGGCTAAAATTCCACCTCAATTTCAGGATATGGGGTCATTGGAGTTTTCAAAGCAATTGTTAGAACAAGCACATGTGGCTGTGGCTCCAGGGGTTGGTTTTGGTAAAAATGGTGAAGGTTATGTGCGCATAGCACTGGTGGAGAATAAACACCGTATTCGCCAAGCATGCAAAAATATTAAAAAGTTTCTTCAACATGAAAAGGTGGCTGTATAATGACGCAAGCGCTTGGTGTAGGTATTGCAGGTTTAGGTACTGTTGGGGTTGGCACATTTAAGCTGATTACTGAACAAGAACAGATGATCACAGCTCGTGCTGGCCGTATGGTAGAGGTTGTTTCGGTGGCATCTCGTAGTCAAAATAAAGAGCGTGGTATTGATACCTCAAATTTAACATGGCATACCAACACCATTGATATTGCCAGCGACGATAATGTTGATGTTGTGGTGGAGGCAATTGGTGGTGATGAGGGTATTGCAAAAGAGTTATGCGAGGCTGCGCTGCGTGGTGGTAAACATGTTGTAACTGCCAATAAAGCACTGATTGCTAAGCATGGTCTTGAGCTTGCCGAACTTGCTGCAAATAATAATGTAAGTTTATTGTTTGAAGCGGCAGTTGCAGGTGGTATTCCAGTTTTAAAATGCCTTAAAGAAGGGTTGGCTGCCAATCAAATTACTAAAATTGCAGGTATTATGAATGGTACCTGTAATTATATTTTAACCACCATGAAAGATGCAAAACGTGATTTTGAGGATGTGCTTAAAGAGGCGCAAGACCTTGGCTATGCTGAGGCTGATCCAAGTTTTGATGTGGATGGAGTAGATACGGCTCATAAGCTTAGTATTTTAGCAAGTTTGGGTTTTGGAGCGAAGCTTAGTTTTGATGATGTTCACATTGAAGGCATTCGTGATATTGCGATTGAAGATATTGAGCAAGCAGACCGTTGGGGTTATAAAATTAAGCTATTGGGTATTTGTAAGCATAAGGCTGGCTCAATAGAACAAGCAGTATATCCGGCGATGATTCCAAATCATTATCCTATTGCATCTATTGACGGTGTGGATAACGCTATTTTTATTGAAAGTAATGCGGTTGGTAAGTCAGTACTGGTGGGGCCTGGTGCAGGAAGTTTACCTACGGGGTCGTCAGTGGTGGCAGATATTATTGATATTGCAGCAGGGCGCGCAGGTAAGCCATTTAATTGTGATATTGATCAATTAAAAGCTGCAAAATTTTCATCCATCGACCAGCATGAAGGTAGTTATTATTTGCGCTTAACAGTTAAAGATGAGGCTGGGGTGTTGGCAAAGCTTACTGATATCTTGCAATCAAAAGGAATTTCATTAGAGTCTGTTGGTCAAAACCCGATTAAAGATAAAGATGCGGTGCACGTGGTAGGTATGACCCATGTAACTTCAGAATCGGTGATAGCGGGCGCTAAAGTTGACTTAGCTGCGATAGATGCTGTACTTGAGCCTGTGTGTGTGATAAGAATTGAGCGATAAAATATATAATGGTGAAGGAATAATACATATGTCTGCTTTTTCATTGTCAAAAGAAGCTATTGAGAATGCCCCTATTACGATGGATCGTAATTTTGCTTTGGAGGCTGTACGTGTTACTGAGGCAGCAGCGCTTGCCTGTTATCCATGGATTGGTAAAGGTGACAATGTAGCAGCTGATCAGGCTGCGGTTAATGCGATGCGCAAAGCATTAAACACCCTTAACATTGATGGTACGGTGGTTATTGGAGAAGGGGAGCGTGATAAAGCCCCGATGCTCTATATTGGTGAGAAAGTTGGAACGGGTGAAGGACCTGAAGTTGATATTGCACTTGATCCGTTAGAGGGTACCACCATTTGTGCAACGGGTGGCCCAAGCGCGTTGGCGGTTATTGCACTGGCAGAGCGTGGTGGTTTTTTACATGCCCCTGATGTGTATATGCAAAAAATAGCTGTGGGCGGTGGTTTGCCAGAAGGTGTTGTTGACTTGGATAATAGTGTTAAAGAAAACCTCAAAAATCTTGCTAAAGCTAGAGGTTGTGAGATAAGCGAGTTGATGGTGTGTATTTTAGAGCGTGACCGCCATGAAGATATTATTGCTCAAACACGTGAAGCAGGTGCTCGTATTACATTAATTGGTGATGGTGATGTTGCTGGTGTTATTGCTACATCAAATCATCGTCAAACTGGTATAGATATGTATATGGGAACCGGTGGTGCACCAGAAGGTGTGTTGGCTGCTGCCGCACTTCGGTGTGTTGGTGGGCAAATGCAAGGGCGGCTGTTATTTTCTGATTCAGTTCAGCGTGATCGTGCTAAGCGTATGGGAGTAACGGACTTCACTAAAAAATATACCCTTGAAGAGATGGCTAGTGGTGATGTGATGTTTTCTGCCACTGGTGTTACAGATGGCTCGATGCTAGAGGGTGTTCATCGTTTTGATGGTGGCGTAACTACTCATTCAGTGGTTATGCGTTCTCGTACTGGTACGGTTCGTTATGTTAAGGCTCAGCATCGTTGCGACGATAGCGCATAAAAACAACAAATTTCTTTACCAGTGATTAGTTACATCACAATGAAAAAAGGGGATACCTATGGGTGCAGCAACAACGCAGCAGGCCCAATTGTCGGTCACCGGCTCTCAATGGATTATGAAAGATATTGATGAGCGCCACGTATTGCATTTACAGCAAAAACAAGGTGTATCAGAGTTGGTTGCTAGGGTTTTGGCACTACGTGATATTAGTGTAGATGAAGCTGATGATTTTTTGCATCCATCCTTAAAAGCATATTTGCCGGATCCGTATCATTTATTAGATATGGATAAGGCGGTACAACGTATTGCTCATGCCATTGTTGACGGTCAAACCATTGCGGTATTTGGTGATTATGACGTAGATGGTGCTACATCTACATCGTTGTTGCTAAGGTACTTTCAGCAAATTGGTGCCCATACATTATTTCATATTCCAGATCGCATGACGGAAGGTTATGGTCCTAATGGACCAGCTTTAGAACGTTTAAAACAACGTGGTGCGGATGTTTGTATTACCGTTGATTGTGGTACACTTGCGTTTGAAGCACTTGAGCATGCTCAGAAAGTGGGACTGGATATGGTGGTAATTGACCATCATTTAAGTTCCGAAACCATGCCGCCAGCGCATGCTGTTGTGAATCCAAATAGGCTTGATCAAGACTCAGAGCACGGTTATATGGCAGCCGTAGGGGTGTGCTTTTTGTTTTTGGTAGCATTAAATAGCTATTTAAAAAAGAAAAAATATTTTGATGAAACACCTATACCTAATTTGTTAACACTCTTGGATATTGTGGCACTTGGTACGGTGTGTGATGTGGTGCCATTAATTAAAGCAAACAGGGCATTTGTATCACAAGGATTAAAAGTGATGAAGTCGCGCCAGAATGTTGGCTTAGCGGCTTTGGCAGATGCAGCTGCTATTACTGAAGAACCAGGTGTGTACCATTTAGGATATGTGTTGGGGCCACGTATTAATGCCGGTGGCCGGGTTGGTAAGTCTGATTTGGGGACAAAATTATTGACGCATGCGGACTATCATGAAGCCATGGAGTATGCAAAACAATTAGACCAATATAATGCTGAGCGTAAAGCGATTGAACAATGTGTGCTAGATGAAGCTAAGCTTAAGGCGCAAGCATTGCCAGAAGACATACCCATGGTGATGGTTGCTGGTAACGATTGGCATCCTGGGGTGATTGGTATTGTTGCAGGGCGAATTAAAGAAATATACCACAAACCAACGGCGGTTATTAGTATTGATGATAACGGCATTGGTAAAGCATCGGCAAGGTCCATTGCTGGTATTGATTTGGGGTCAGCTATTGTGGCGGCGAACCAGGCAGAAATTTTGGAGGCTGGTGGTGGTCATGCGATGGCTGCTGGTTTTACGGTTAAACAAGAAAAAATTGATCAATTGCATCAATTTTTGAATGACCGATTTGCTGAAGGTGTTAAGGAACATGGTTTAAGAACGCATAAAGTGTCGGGGTATCTGTCTGTTTCGGCTGTGAATGAGGCTATTATTGCCGAGCTTGCTACTCTTGGGCCGTATGGGATGGCTAATCCAGAGCCTAAGTTTGTATTATCAAATGTAGTTGTTACTAAAAGCGATGTGCTTGGTGCTGATCATGTACGGGCATTTATTGCCGATAACCATGCTGGTGGTACAGGTGGTTTTATTAAGGCAATGGCCTTTAGAAGCATGGAGACACCCATTGGTCAAACTTTGTTAACGCACATTGGCAAGCCTTTGGATGTATTGTGTAGACTCAAACTAAATTGTTGGCAAGGCAGAACAAGTGTAGAGGTTTTGGTTGAAGATGTTAAAGTGTGCTGATGCGATGTGTTGCTTGCAAATGAAGGGGAGGCTTTTTATTTATGAGTAGCAAACATATGAGGCACTAGCGTTATGCTCAGTACGGTTTCTTAAAATTTATTTAAAGGGGGCCATATCCTTACGTAACATACATATTTACATTCCTGGAAGGTTGCCCCGAGGTTTGCTAGATCCACTGCCAATAACTCTAAAAGCGCCGCCAGTAGTATGCAGACGGTGTTGTGGAAGTCGTTGCGGTTCTGGTGCTTGTTGTGAAGTACGTGGCATTTGTGAGGGTGGTAGAGGGCTGGGCATATCGGGGTTTCCTCTTTTTCGGCCATCCTGTTGATTAAGAAGAACTTTTTCAAGCTCTTTGTGATCTGTGTCGGTTATAGGGTAATCTGGCTTGGGTGCTGGAAATTTTCCATGGCTAGCTGCGGCCTCAACAACAGATTTTGTAATTGTGTTGATGGTGCTGAGATCAGTCACTTGGATGCGGCTTGAAGGTTGAGTCGTTGTGTCTAGTATATAAACGTTGCCATTTGCTTCTAATTGATAAGAATCTAAAACTTCTTCGTTCTTATAGATTATTCTGGCTGCCATGTTGTCATGGTCTCTATCGGACTGGACCAACTCTATGTAGGGATTGGCCTTGGGTTTACTTAGTTGTTTAAAGCCTTGTTTTCTTTCTTGTTCGGTTTTTACTATTTGGGTAAAGCAGTTTTTGAGTTGCTCTTGGAGGGGCGGTTTGTTTAACCAAGGAAAACTGGGTTTTAAGGTGTTGATACATAGTTTAAAACCCTCTACTGCTAATTGGGTAATATGTGATGCATTAAATACCGTTGTTCCACTAGTTATTTTAACAGCACTGGGGTCCCCCTCAGGTTTTATATAGAATTTCAAATTATCATAGCTAACTAATTTGTAGTCTGGATTGAATTGACTAACTATAACTTCGTGAAATCCTCTTTGATTTTGGTATACGCCTATGGGCGCGTCTTTGAAGGTTTGAAAAATAAGCTGTTGCATTTGCGCATAGGTGTCGGGTGCGCTGCTTGCTTGGGAGGTAGTTTTATGTACTTGTCTTAATGCTGTATAAAGTCCGTTGAGTTGGGTAATGTCGACTTGCCTTGGGTGTTCTTTTACATCACGCCCGCGATTGGATATAGTGATTGTGGAGGGCTTGCTGCGACAGTCAACAATAACGGTATATTGTTCTTCTGGGTTGTCAGGAGATGGTGTGTATAAAATACTCCACATTTCTGTTTGTTTACGGTAACCAAAATGGAGTGAGCCTTCCTGATAGGGGCTAGGAAAAGATTGAGGTATGATGAATAAATTTTTGATAGATGTGCTAACTTCACTGATTGCACTATTTAAATCTGTTTCACCTTCATCGGGAATAGGGGATAAACTCAAAGGTGCTGGTCGTTTTCGTGAAGATTGGTGGCTTCTTGGTGCAGACAGTGTGGTTAGTGCTGTTAAAATTGGCGATTTTTTTGATGTAAAATCATCGTCTTTAAATGCTTTTCCTGTTTCTGACCATGTAAACTCTACAGATTCATATCCTTTAGCTTTAGAAAATGATATTGCATAAGTATTGTCACCTTCAGCATAAAAAATATTATATTCATCACCATCAACGAAAATACTCCAATTACCCTCAATTTCTCCTTTAATGTATTTAGAAAATAACTCAAATGCGAGTTCTTGAAATTCAGCTTTTGTGTTATATTGCGTTTGGGCTTGAGCATAGGTAGCTCTAGCAGGTTGGTCAATTATTCCCATCATTTTTGCCATAGTTTTTTGTATTTGCTCTAAGTCGGAATCTTGCAAAGAAGTTGGTTCAAGTTCAGTGCCATGTTTATTTAAAATAGTGACAGAATTTGGATCCATAACGCTAAAGTGAAACTTATAATTTCCAAAGCGTACCTCGCGCCAATATACACTTTCCTCTATTATGTGATATACACCCAGTACATTGTTACATTCGGGGTCGGGGTCGCGATACTTTGTTCCTGGATATGTGCCCCTAAATTTATCATAAATAAACTTCTGTAAACTAGACCATGCGGTGCTGCTGGTGGTAATGGATGAAGTAGAAGGAGTATTCCAGTCAACCAACTGTGCTTGATAGTCAATAGGTGCTGAAGAAATGCTGCTTGGATCTGTTGCTGTTCTTACTTGTTCAACTTCAGCAAGAAGGCCGTCTATATCTGAGCTAACTGGCCTTGATTCGATGCCATCAGCTGGCATATCGGCCGTTGGTGTTGTACTTCCGCTACTATCAGGGTAAACCATAGTGTTTTCCTTAAAATTATTACGAAGTTATTTTTTTTAACTTATTAGTAATTGGATGTAAAGTGCTCATAAGGTGAAATTATGAGTGGCTTGCTGTCCATGATTATTTTAAGGTCCTGGGTCATAGTGCCAATAAGTACGGTATTATGAGGTTGTGTGCTATGTTCGGGTAGTGTGAATAGCAGCTCATAATCATCGCCACCATTGATTAATTGACACAAAGGAGTGCGAGTAGCAGCAGCCTTGTCTGAAATAGGTATGGCTGTACTGAGAATGTGTGCACCCACCTTGCTTGCTTGGCAGATATGGTGAATACTTGCAGTTAGTCCATCGGAAATATCAGTGCATGATGTGGCCACATTTAAGAGTGACTGTCCCAGTGTTAAACGCGGAATTGGAATATCTAATTTTTCTTTAAAATAAGGAGTGTCGGGGTAAAGCGTGCCCAGATATGCATCACCAATCATGCCGCTTACATAGAGTTTGTCGCCAGCTTTTGCTCCTGAACGGGTGAGTGCCTGGTTGGGTGGTACAGTGCCAATAGCGGTTAGACCAACACATAGGGGGCCATGGGTGGAGGTGGTGTCTCCGCCAATTAATCTGCCACCATAAAGATTAATGCTGGTGTGGATTCCGCCAGCAAATTCTTTAAACCACTGTTCGGTGGTGCCAGTGGGCGCGCTGATGCTTAATATATATGCAAAGGGGCTTGCGCCCATGCTTGCAAGGTCAGATAAATTAACTGCTATTAGCTTTTGAGCGATATGGTTGGCGGGTGTGTTATAAAAAAAATGGATGCCTTCATTTAAGGTGTCGTGCGTAACAACTAGTTGCTGGCCTGGTGGAGGACTAATTACAGAGGCGTCATCAGATAGGCCCAAAGGGTCATCGGCGATAGGTTTGAAATAGTGGTCAATAATGGCAAATTCGCCCGTCATGGCTATTGCTCTTGCTCCATAGGGCGAAGATCTTTTGCGATATTATCTAAGATGCCATTTACAAATTGGGCGTCTTTATCTTGGCCAAAACATTTGGTGATATCAATATAGTCATTCAGAATAATGCTGGTGTCGATGTCACGATAATGTGCCAGCTCAAAGCAAGCAGCTTCTAATATAATGCGAATGACGTTATCAAGGCGGTCTAATTTCCAGCCTTGTGCGAGGTGCTTCGTGATAAGTAGGTCAAGATTTTCAGCATGTTCACGTGTGCCGCTTACCAAGCCACGCAAGCTATCTGGATTGGGTAGAATGTCGTGGGGTACTTGGTGGTAGTAAGTCAGAATGTCAGTAACTGCTTGGTTGGCAGTTAGGTCGTGGTTCATGGCTTGTGCATACAGTGCCTTGACTGCGGCTAGCCTGGTTTCGCTTTTTTCTTGGTTGGTAGTATTGGTCATTATCTTATGCAATATGGTCTTGTTTAATATTAAGCATCGTTAGGCAGGCATCTGCTGCACGTCGGCCTACATTATGGCCATCTTTATCTGCGCGTGCATAAGCCTGATCACGATTTTCGGCTGTAATGATGCCAAAGCCAACAGCAAGTTGGCGCATGGTAGCCATCATATTAATGCCATGGGCACTTTCTTGGCACACATAGTCGTAATGGGAGGTTTCTCCGCGTATCACGCATCCCAGTGCCACATAGCCATCATACTTGCCAGAATTCTGTGCCATGCTTATGGCTGCTGGAATTTCAAAACATCCAGGAACATCAATAGTGGTGACCTGGTGACCTTCTGAAGTAAGCAGCGCTTGTGCCTGATTGTGAAGCATTTGACAAATGTCATCGTAGAAGGTGGCTTGTATGATAAGGATATGTGCCATGAGGGGTGTAATTGGTTAGGTTGAGTAAGGGAAGTATATGTAGCAATAATAGATAAAAAATGAAAGAAGAAAGTCGTGTTTGGTGGGAAATGGTTAATAAGTTAATAAATTACCCTTGCCCAAAGGTGCTGTTTTTGGTATATGTGTCGCAAAATTGATACAAAGTGTGATTTTAAGGAAGAATTGTTATGCATGACAGATCTATTACATTTAATGACGTTATAGAGCAACTAAAAGCTGGTGAAGTTGCTGACGATTTAGCAAAAGTTCAAAGAAGAATGCGTTTTATTCCCAGTAGAGATCAACAATTTGCTCCTTCTGAATTTGAGGGATTTAGTATTACCAATTCTGAGATCGCGCGTTTTAGAAAAGCACTTAATGTGAATGTCATTGGTGGTAATCCTGGTGATAAAAATAAGTTGCTTTGTAATGTTTTGCAATTAGATAAGCCTGTCACAGATCGTTTAGCTAAAGTGAATATGCTGCTTAAGCTAGGAGCTAGCCCAAATGCATTTGATAATCGTGCATGGAACCTTGCTACTAAAATGTATAAGGATGCTGTTGGAAAACGAGATGGTGGTGCAATGAGACAAGCCGATAGTATTTTGCGTCAATTGCGCGAGTATGGCGCCAGCATATCGCGAGAAATGGTTCAGAAATTACCAGCTGGCTATAGTTTTCGTCAAGATCTTGAATCTTTAGATAGTCTTTCGGTAAAATCAAAAAAGATTCAATCAGAGGCTATTAAGGCCATTCTTGCGCTAAATGAGCTTATTGAGGCGGGTGGGGATATATCTGAAGTCAAATATGTTGAATTTGCGGACGTGATAGGAACTTATAGTGAAGACAAAATCATCAAGCATCCATTACATGTTGCTGTGGATGCAAAAAACTCTGCAGCGGTTGAGGCGTTAATATCCTACGGAGTAGATGTTAATTGTCCATGTTATGGCCTATACCTTAAAGATTCAGACGGTAAGCATAAAGAAAACCCTGATTATATGTGTGCACCACTTCAAAGAATTAACAAACAACCTCTAGAGTCGGATCTTTGGCATGCTGGTCAGGTGCTACAAGATGTAGGAGCAATAGGTAGTGCTCGGCTAAATATCAAAGACGCATTCAAAGGTTTTTCAATAAGGGGTTCATCCTTTGTTGAGTTTTGTCTGATGGCAAATATAGGTGTGATGAATGGTCGTTCACAAGCTATGACATGTCCTATTTATGATGCTAAGGTTAAAGGTGAAAAACGTCATCCTAAGCTTACAGGGGTGGATGCAGGCATATTGTTTGAAGTTTTAAATCCTCAGGAAAATGTTACTGAGCGTGTCAAGAAAGTTAAGTTATTATTAGCCATTGGTGCTGATCCAAATGAAGTTTTAAATATAGACGAAGCAGAGCAGAAACGTGGTTGTTTGGCTGCAACACCCATGCGTTATGCAGTTATGCTATATAAAAATGCTTTGGGCAGAGGTGATTATAAGGCTATGGTAGAGGCATATGGTCTTATTAAATGTTTGAAAAGCTACGGTGCATCAATTACCAAAAAAGATGTGCCTGAGGTACCAGAAGGAGCTCCGCATTATGGACTTATTAATGGTTTGTTGGGTGAAATGGCTTCGGATGTGCTGAGTGCTGGGCAAATAAGAAAGCATATTAATGAAATAAATGATAAAATTGAGCAAGGAGGTGCGCTAACGCCTCAAGAATTACAATATGTTGCGCACCCTGAAATTATATTTGGCGCTAAAACGGAGGCTATAAGTAATCCTGTACTTGTGGCGTGCAAAGTGAATAATAAAGGAGCATTAAAACAGCTTCTGGAAGCAGGTGCATTTGTTGACTCAAGATTTGATGCCAAGACTGCTTCAGATAAACGTCATCTTCACATGACCCCGGCAATGGTTTGTGCCTCAAAAGGAGATGAATATGCAGATTTATTAGCAGTATTGCTGAGTCATGGTGCAAATGTATACCGTACTCAGGCAGGCGATAAGGTAAGGGATCTGACTAAATCTACGGCACATTATGAGTCTTCTTTGTGTATGTTGAAGGCTTGTGAAATCACCTCTAGCAGGAATGCGGAACGTTCAGAAACACTATGGAGCGTTGCGGAGCAAATAAGGCAGTTTCGTGAACTACAACAGCAACAAGTGCAAGAAAGTCAGGTGCAAACTGCCCAAGGGCCGCGTTTGAAAAAACGTCCTTCAGAGTCAATGTTGGATGCAGATGAGGGTGAACCCCCTGCACGTAGAGGCAAGAGGGAGGTTTCGTTTAGACCAGCGACGCTTGTTAGAGATGGGGCAACTACAGAAGCTTTAAATATGACTCTTGATGAACTACCTGATAGTCCTCAAGGTAGAGGTTTTGGTGGGTTTGTTTCATAATTAGTATTGAGAACAACGCTATACTCGATTATGGTGCATCCCTTAGATGAAAATAAAGATCCTTGGGCACTATAATGTTAGATCAGCAACGTTTTATTCTTACTCTTTCATGTACCGATGCGGTAGGTATTGTTGCCGCCGTTGCTGGTTTTTTAGAAGATAATGAATGTTTTATCATTGACTCAAAGCAATGGGGAGATGCGGTTACTAAAACATTTTTTATGCGCTGCGAGTTTGAAGCTCAGGGTAACTGTCATGATATCGAAGCTTTGGAACAAGCATTTTTACCAATTGTAAATCGGTTCTCAATGCGGGCGCAATTTTATGATAGCGGTCAAAAATCCAAATTATTGGTGATGGTGTCCAAACAATCTCATTGCCTAAATGCAATTTTATATCGGTGTCACTGCCAATTAATGAATGCAGATGTGGTAGCAGTGATTTCTAACCATAATGACGTCAAATCAATGGTAGAGCATTATGATGTTCCGTTTCATCATTTGCCCGTAGATAAGCATAATCGTGCTGAGCAGGAGGCGGCTGTATTAGATCTTAAAAACCGCTATGAGGCAGATTTGTTGGTGCTTGCGCGTTATATGCAGGTGTTGACGCCATCAATGGTGGCCGGACTAAAAGGACAAGCAATTAATATCCACCATTCATTTTTGCCAAGTTTCAAAGGTGCCAAACCCTACCACCAGGCGTATGATAATGGTGTAAAGCTGATTGGGGCAACAGCTCATTATGTTTCTGATGATTTAGATGAAGGACCTATTATCGAGCAAGAAGTCACGCGTGTGGACCATAGCTATACACCTGCTAGCTTGGTAGCAAAGGGACAAGATGTGGAGTCTAAGGCGTTAATTAAGGCAATTGATTATCACATTAATAGGCGCGTTATGTTAAATGGTAATAAAACGGTAGTATTTTAGATGAAGCCAACAGACGCACACATAGATGCCATTATTTCTACTGCCCTTGAAGAGGATTTGGGTAAGGGAGATATTACTTCAACTCTTGTGGTAGACCAAGATGATAAGCTTGCTTTTGTGATTGCTGCAAGGCAAGATTTGGTTTCATGTGGTGCTAATGTTGCTCAGGCGGTGTTTGAAACTTTTTCTGCTATGCAATTTTCGGTGGTGGCAGAAGATGGGCAGTGGTTACAAGCTGGTGATCCCTTGTTACAAGGGATCGGTAATGCTCGGGATGTATTGGCGGCAGAGCGTGTGGCGCTTAATCTTTTGCAGGTTATGTGTGGTGTGGCAACAACGGTTAGAAAGTTTGTTGAGGCTGTTGAAGGCACGGATGTTAAAATTTTGGATACCCGCAAAACAATTCCTGGTTTAAGGCCCTTGCAAAAATATGCATGCACTGTAGGTGGTGGGTATAACCATCGTTATTGTTTGGATGATGGTATCTTGATTAAAGATAATCACATAGGATTGTCAGGTTCAATTACACAGGCTGTTACCAAAGCCAAAGCATCTGCGCCACATGGCATGAAAGTTCAGGTGGAGTGTGATACGCTTGAGCAAGTTAAAGATGCACTTGTAGCGGGTGCAGATATGCTTTTGTTAGACAACATGTCGCCTAAGATGCTAAAGCAGGCGGTAGAAATTGTGGCAGGTAGTGTTCCTCTGGAGGCTTCTGGTGGGGTGACGCTGGATACGGTTGGTGCAATTGCCCATACGGGGGTGGGTTATATTTCTGTTGGATCCATGACATCTTCGCCAATGCATGTGGATATTGGTTTGGACATATACCGTGCATAAATAATAATGTCTGCAACTTCATTCACAAGCAGTATAGTATGATTTGTTTTGATGGTATTTGTATTTTTTCTTTGAAAAAACCTCTAAATGATGTTTTACTTAACTGTAGAAACAGCCAAGGAGGACACCTTAATGGATCTAGAATATTTTACTCAAGATTGGATTGATACCCAAGAACGCCGTATTAGTGCTAAACTTATTCATTTGTGCGAAGCTATGGAGGTTTCACCTCTAAAATTGTCACAAGCTACTGGAGAAGATATTAAGGATGTTCGAGCCTATTTTAGATATACAAAGCCAGTGCCAGCGGCGGTAGTTGCCAAGACCGCTAAAATGTTGCAGGTCGATGTCGATTATTTTTACCAAGATTCAATGTGCATGGAGCTGACTGCAAATCGTCAGGTGATGCGACTGCCTGAATGTGTGCAATAGCTACGTTAACCAAGCGGATTTGCTGTTATTAAGGCTATGATTGCGAAGCAAAATACTCTATGGTGCGCAAAAATCTAGTGTAGGATAAGGGCTAACCGCGTAATCCTTGGATGTTATTTTTATACTCACCGGAGTTTCCTTTGAACACTGCAGAGCCAGCAACCAGTACATCTGCGCCGGCGCTAATTGCCTCTTTGGCGGTGGTTGGGTTAATGCCACCATCTACTTGTAAGTCAATGGCGCGGCTGTGGTTGGCTATCATCTTACGAATATGGGATATTTTAGGAAGTTGGGAACTTAAAAAAGATTGTCCACCAAATCCTGGATTCACGGTCATTACCAGCACAAGATCAACTTTGTCCATAACATATTCTATTGTGTGTGCTCCGGTAGAGGGTACCAAAGACACGCCGGCTTTCTTTCCTAAAGAACGAATAGAGCTAAGTGTGCGATCAAGGTGAGTGCAGGCTTCTGCATGTACGGTGATGATGTCGGCACCGGCATTGGCAAATTGTTCAATATAGTGATCGGGGTTTTCAATCATTAAGTGAACATCAAAAGGAAGATCACTATGAGTACGCAATGATTTAACCACATCTGGTCCAATCGTAATGTTGGGCACAAAATGCCCATCCATGACGTCAATATGGATATAGTCTGCTCCCGCATTGGTAATATCTCGAATTTCTTGACCTAGATTAGCAAAGTCTGCCGATAAAATAGAGGGGGCAATGCGAAGGTTAGTATTTGTCATAGGGTGCTCATAAAGTGTTTTGAGTCCAATTTTATATCCATTCAAAAAAATGAGTATAGAAAGAATGAACTATAGGGTGAAAGCAAATAAAAAGCAAGAAATCTGGTGGGTTTCAAAAGTTGGCACGGTGTTTGCATTATCAAGGGTGTAAATCTTTTTATGTATTATTTTGGTTATTTATGAATCAGTCAACACTACAATCATTAGCCGGCGCCAATAAGGGCTTGCAGCAGCTATTGGGAAAAAGTTTCCATGCTGCTGATCCATTGGCTAGCTTGCAAAGTAGTGTTTCATTTGAATCATTGTTGGCTTCGCAAGAGGCAAATGTTGCCCAATATGATCGTTCATCAAATGGTAATGTAAATAATAACCGGGCAGATAAGAATGCTATCGAACCGCAACGTTTGCGTCAAAATGATGATAATCGTAGGCAAGTTCAGCAATTTGAAGGTAAGCAACAAGTAGATGTTGGTTCCACCTCGCCACAAATTCGTGATGACCGTAAAGATGTTCGGATACGACAAGATGCTCCAGGTGGTGTTCAGGCTAATAAGTCGCAATCTGTAAATGCAAATGCGCAACCAGAAAATAATAATGACCAGGCACAAACTGTTCAAGGTCAAGCAGAACAAAAAGAAGACTTAACCACAGGGCAAGCACAAGTTGCTGCGGTAGTTGATACCGGGCAGGCACAATTGGTGCCAACGATGGTACAAACCTTGTTAGATCAGGGTTCGGATGCAGTGGTTGGAGCGCAAATAACTGCTGATACTCAAGTTGTATCGGCTTCTGAGTTTGTTGAGGCAGGATTGGCTGGCGTAGGTCAG
>MDSV01243788.1_pt1 | contig 67753 bp, 63 predicted proteins | sample 810851 | NCBI WGS metagenome assembly MDSV01 (sample SAMN05326640, study PRJNA326480) | marine metagenome | isolation source: seawater | place: Atlantic Ocean: North East | collected 2012
ACCAACTACCACTGTACCTGCCATTATGTCGTGCAGTCCACGACAACGCTTATTAAAGCGAATCATAATCAGCCCTATACCCGCTATTGCAATAGCAGGTATATACCCCAAATACCGTATAATAAGCTGCTTAGCACTCGGGGGACCTAAAGTCTGAGCATCACATATTCTAAGACCAAGTAGCATTTTTCCTGGCGTGGAATATTTATAAAACCAGAAAGGCAAAACAAGACAAGTAATAATAACCATCTGTAAGGCAATCATACCACCATTGGCAACCACCATCATTAACCCCTCATATAGACTAATTTCATTATCTATCGAAGCGCTTCCTTGCGTTGGATCAACATGCAAACCAACTCCAAATGTCATTTCAATGACACTTATCACTGGAACAATAATAATAGTAGCCAATGTCACATCTATAACTGCAGCAATCATCCTGGGAAAGAAATCTGCATAATTAGGAGCATTAGGACTATCATCTTTTTTACGGGCAAAAAGTACCATAATCTTGTTCCTTTAAGGTAAATTTATTAGAACGTGTAGTATTTTAAAATTTCAACGCTTGCTAGCGCAGCACAAAACAATCATACGTTCTGTAACAATCCTTGTCACGTGACATCTTATGCTTCTTTATTCAAGATCAGGATAACCCCAATAATGTTTAAGACTTCATGAGAAAATCCGGAAAATCCACAACAGATACGTGGATTTTCCGGAAAATTCATATATCTGTTGTGGATTTTCCGGAAACATGATAGAATTACACCTATGAATAAGTATAAACGAATACTAGATTTACCTAAGTTATTAGAGCAAAAATCATTCTTTTTGCTTGGACCGCGTGCAACTGGTAAAACATTTTTAATAAATCAACAATTAAGTAATCAAGCAACTATCATCAACTTACTTAAAACAGATCAATATTTACGCTTCAGCACTGAACCACATACACTTGAAGACTTTGTTAGAACAAGTACTAAAAACATTATTGTCATTGACGAAATCCAACGTATCCCTCAATTACTAAATGAAGTGCACCACCTTATTGAATCATCTAATTACCATTTCTTACTCACCGGCAGTAGCGCTCGTAAGCTTAAAGCTCAAGATGTTAATCTCCTTGCTGGCAGGGCATGGGAAGCACGTTTATTTCCACTGACAAGTCATGAAATTCCAGAATTTAATTTACAAAGGTACTTGCATTTTGGAGGATTACCGGACATATACGCACATATAAACCCACTAGAGCAGTTATATGCTTATACTGACACATACTTAAAAGAAGAAATACAAGCCGAATCTTTAACAAGGACCATACCTGCATTTACTCGCTTTTTACAAACTGCAGCTATCACCAGTGGTCATATTTTAAACTATACAAACCTCTCCTCTGATCTTGGAATACCGGCCAGTACGCTTCGCGAATATTATCGCATACTAGAAGATACACTTATTGGCTTTACACTTCCAGCATGGACCAAATCGGTAAAACGCAAACCTTCAAGTACTGGTAAGTTTTTTTTGTTTGATATTGGAGTCAGAAACATCCTAGCAGGAGACGAGTCAATCTCTGACAAGTCAGAATTATTTGGCAATTTGTTCGAACATTTCATTATTCTTGAAACAAGAGCATATTTAAGCTACCGACGCAAACGCAAACCTATATCCTTCTGGCGCTCCAAACATGGCCACGAGGTCGATTTACTCATTGGTGATGATATTGCCATCGAGATTAAATCTGCAAACCGTATTACCCAAAAACATGCAAAGGGATTAAAATCACTTAAAGAGGAAGGTATCTTTAAACGCTACCTTATTGTATCCCAAGACACTATCCCAACAAAAAAAGAGGGTATAGAGTCCATGCAGTGGCAGACTTTCCTTGAAGATTTATGGGCCGACAAAATCGTTTAAAAACCCTTAGTCATCACCAACTTTAAGTGCTGCAATAAAGGCACTTTGTGGAATCTCAACATTACCCACCGTACGCATCTTTTTCTTACCCTTTTTCTGCTTCTCAAGGAGCTTACGTTTACGGGTAATATCACCACCATAACATTTAGCAGTAACATCTTTTCGCATAGCAGCAACGGTCTCACGAGCAACAATCTTGCCTCCAATAGCAGCCTGAACTGCAATCTTAAACATTTGTCTTGGAATAAGATCCTTCAGGCGTTTACATAATTCACGCCCACGCGATTCTGCACGACTACGATGAACCATCACCGATAACGCATCCACAGGCTCAGCATTAACCAAAATACTAAGTTTGACCATATCATCTTGTTTATATTCATCAACATGCCAATCAAAACTAGCATAACCTTTTGAACACGATTTAAGTCGGTCATAAAAATCAAACACCACCTCGTTAAGCGGTAATTGATAGATAAGCATGGCACGAGTACCCACATAGGTAAGCTCCTTTTGAACACCACGCTTTTCAGTACACAAGCTCAGTATGTTACCCAAATATTCATCAGGGGTCATAATGGTGGCTTCAATCCATGGCTCTTCAATATGCCTAATCTTAACTGGATCAGGCATATCGGATGGATTATGCATGTGCACAACCGACCCGTCATTCATATAGATATGATAGACCACAGAAGGAGCAGTAGTAATAAGATCCAGGTCAAATTCACGCTCTAAACGCTCTTGAATAATTTCTAGATGCAATAGTCCCAAGAAGCCACATCTAAAACCAAGCCCTAATGCGCCAGAAGTTTCCATTTCAAATTCAAAACTCGCATCATTAAGCCTAAGCTTAGCAAGTGATTCACGCAAGTGATCAAAATCAGATGCATCCACCGGAAACAAGCCACAAAAAACCACCGGCAAATTAGGTTTAAATCCTGGCAAGGCCTCAACACACGGATTTGACTCTTCTGTAATGGTATCACCAACCTTACAATCCGACACTTGCTTAATTGAAGCAGTAAAGAACCCCATTTCACCCGCCCTAAGCTCACCAGTCATCACTTTTTTAGGAGTAAACACACCCACATTATCAAGTTGATAGGTAGCATTAGCCTGAATCATTTTAATTTTTTGGCCTTTCCTAACCACTCCATCAATGACCCGAATCAGAATCACTACACCCAAATATGGGTCATACCAACTATCTACCAACATAGCCTTTAACGGAGCATCCACATCCCCTGAAGGTGCTGGCAACTGAGTAATAATTTCTTCTAATACCTCTTTTATACCCACACCGGTTTTTGCTGACACTGCAATACTATTGTCAGTATCCAAGCCAATCACATCTTCAATTTGTTCTTTCACCCGTTCTGGATCAGCAGCAGGTAAATCAATTTTATTTAGAACCGGAATAATCTCATGGTCATTATCAATCGCTTGATAAACGTTAGCAAGCGTTTGTGCTTCTACTCCTTGACTTGCATCCACAACTAATAAGGAACCTTCACATGCTGCTAAAGATCGACTTACCTCATACGCAAAATCCACGTGACCAGGAGTATCCATAAGATTAAGTATATAGGTTTTACCATCTTGAGCTTTATAACTAAGCCGTACTGTCTGGGCCTTAATAGTAATACCACGCTCTTGTTCAATTTCCATACTATCAAGCACTTGCTTGGACATCTCACGCTGCTCTAAACCACCGCAATCTTCAATAAAACGATCTGCAAGGGTAGATTTTCCGTGGTCAATATGGGCTATAATCGCAAAGTTGCGAATTAATGCAATATCGTAATTATTTTTGGTACTCATGCCCGTAATTCTCCACCAAGCTTGGTAACACTTTCTATTACCTTCTTCGATAAATTATCCAACTCATCTTCAGTTAATGTATGATCCATCGCTCGTATAATCACTGAAAATGCTACTGACTTCTTACCATCTTGAACATGCTCACCCTGATAAACATCAAACAATGTTACATCTTCAATTAAAGCTTTATCGCACTTAACCACTGCTTTGAGCACATCGCCAACCGGCACTTTATCGTCTAAAATAAAAGCAAAGTCACGCGTTGATAATTGATATTCAGAGGCTTGCAACGCTTTGCGTGCTGTAGCTTTTTTCTTCTGAGGAGGCAATGCATCTAAAAATAATTCAACGACAACGACAGGCACTTCTACATCAAAATCCACCGCTACTTTGGGGTGAACCTGACCAACATACGCAAGCACTGCTTTGCCTAGCATTAATACAGCTTTTCTCCCAGGATGGTAATATAAGGGAGCACCAGTACTGCTAACACGCAAAGAATCGGTCGAGACCCCTAATAACTGCAATATATTATACGCATCAGCCTTAGCATCAAAGAAGTCAACATCACGTTGTTCTTCATGACAATTCCTGTCAATCGCTTTACCACTACGAACAATCGTCACTACTGACTTTTGTTCCTCGGGCTTCTGGCCATGATAAACAAGACCTGTTTCAAATAAGCCTAAATTGGCAAAACCGCGAGATATATTTCGCGCGACCACATCTAACAAATTAGGTACCATTGAAGGACGCATAACATCCCACTGACTGCTAATGGGATTCTTAATGTGCGGCACCGCAGCACCATTTGGCACAAAATCACTGGAACGCTCAGAAGACATAAAGGACCATGTCACACATTCATTTAACCCTGCCGTCGCTAAAAAACGTGTCGCCTTGCTCATTTGCAACCCCAGATAATCTTCGGAGGCTGATTGATTCACTACAGGAAGGGGAGTCACCGGAATATGATCATAGCCAATAACCCGAACCACTTCTTCAACTATATCTGCCGTACCATCTATGTCATGACGCCAAGACGGTACAATAACCTGATCTGCATCCCGTACAAAACCAAGTGCATCAAGCACAGCATTACAGCTAGCTTCATCCACTTCCAAACCGGTTAGCTTTTTCACATCTTGTACCTTGAATAATACAGAAGTAGTCTCACACTTATCATTACCTGCAATAACAACCTCTCCGGCCTCTCCGCCACACAACTCTAAAATAAGATGCGTTGTAATGGCCATTGCATCATGCACAAACCCCAAATCAACTCCGCGCTCAAATCGATATCGCGAATCGGTAATAATATCCAGCTTACGGCCAGTTGCTGCAACAATAATCGGATCAAACACTGCCAACTCCAACACCACATTAGTGGTGTTTTCTTGGCACCCAGAATGTGCTCCTCCAATAATTCCTGCAATAGCTTGTGGACCAGTATTATCAGCAATGACCAACATCGAATCATCAAGCGAATATGACTTATGATCAAGGGCCTCTATAGCTTCACTATGAGAGGCATATCTCACATTTAATCCACCGGATAACTGATCCGCATCATACACATGTAATGGCCTACCAAAACTATAGGCTATGTAATTGGTAATATCGACAAGCGCCGAAATTGGGTTCAACCCAATGGCTTGTAAATCTCGCTGCAACCAATCTGGCGATGGTCCATTGCTAACACCCTCAAACACACGTCCAATAAATAAACCACACGCATCATGCTCTTCTATGGAAACATCAATGGTTTTCTTACTATTGGTTGCTATTGATGGAATATCCAAAGATTTCAGCTCACCAATACCAGCTGCGGCCAAGTCTCTTGCAATACCATAAACACCCAAACAATCCCCCCTATCTGGTGTAATCGCAATATCAAATACCGGATCATCTAATCCAGCAACCTTAGCATAATCTTGCGCCAAGTTATCATTACTTGCAGGCATTTCTATAATGCCGGCATGATCCTGACCAAGTCCAAGCTCAGCGGCAGAACATAACATGCCGTTACTTTCTACACCTCGAATCGCAGAAGCCTTAATCTTCATTCCATTGGTTGGAATCACACTACCTACCGGTGCCAATACCACATTAATTCCGGCCCTAGCGTTGGGAGCACCGCACACAATTTGCAACTCATTTTCGCCCGTATTTACCTTACAAACACGTAGCTTATCTGCGTTGGGATGTGGCTGAGCGTCTACAATCTGAGCAATTTTAAACCCCTCAAGTGCGCCGGCAGGGTCTGTTACCGACTCAACCTCAAGGCCAAGTGCTGTAAGCGCATCCGATATCTGATCAATGGATGCATCCGTATCTAAAAATTTTCCTAACCATGAACGTGTAAACTTCATCTTTTTTATGCTCCTTTTGCTAAAGGAATATCAAGTCCACCAAAACCATAATGGGTGAGCCAACGAATATCATTATCAAAGAATGCTCGCAAATCAGGAGCACCATATTTAAGCATTGCCAGACGCTCTATACCAATACCAAATGCAAACCCTTGATACTCATTTGGATCAACACCAACATTAGTAAGTACATTGGGATGCACCATACCGCACCCTAATATCTCAAGCCAATCATCTCCCTGGCCAACTTGCACACCAGCTTTATCACGCTTACATGCAATATCTACTTCTGCAGATGGTTCGGTAAACGGGAAAAATGATGGCCTAAAACGCAATGGCACCTCATCAAGTCCAAAAAATGCCTGCAAAAAGTCGTAAAGACACCCCTTTAAATGACCCATATGAATATCTTTATCAATATACAAACCTTCAATTTGATGGAACATGGGAGTGTGAGTCATATCATAATCACTACGATATACCCTACCAGGAGCAATTATTTTAAATGGTGGCTGGCCATGCTCCATACTCCTAATTTGTACTGAAGAAGTATGAGTACGTAACAACATCTCGGCCCCTTGCAAATAAAACGTATCTTGCATCTGACGCGCAGGGTGGTTTGGAGGAATATTAAGCGCCGTAAAATTATGAAAATCATCTTCAATTTCAGGCCCACGCTTTACCTCAAAGCCCATAGAACCTAAAATTGCTATGCATTCATCAATAACTTGAGTAACCGGATGAACCGACCCTTGCGGCACCGCAGACTCACGAACTGGCAATGACACATCTATGGTTTCTTGAGCCAAACGTGCATCTAAGGCCCGATCTTCAAGCTGCTCTTTTTTGGATACCAAAGCAGACTCTACCTCATTTTTAACACGATTAACAAGAGCGCCAAATTCCTTTCTTTGCTCAGCAGGAAGTTTACCAATTTGTTGCATTTGGCCGCTGATTAAGCCTTTTTTACCCAAATATTTTACTTTAAGATCATCAAAAATCTTTAAGTCATCTGCCTGCTCAATAGCAGACAATGCTTCATTTTTAATGGATTCAAGGTCATTCATTCACTATACCCCTGTATCAAAAGGAAAAGGCAACACAGCATTATCATATCGCCGCATTGCCTTTTACAATAATTCTAAAGTGTCATAAACGAAATTATGCAGCTTTTTTTGCTTTTGCCAATGCATCAGTGGCTTGTTTGGCAAGCGATGCAAACCCTTGAGGGTCAGTAATTGCAATATCAGCTAACACTTTACGATCTAGCTCTATACCTGCAAGTTTAATACCGTTAATAAACTTTGAGTACGTTAAGTCGTGCTGGCGCGCTGCAGCATTAATACGTTGAATCCAAAGCCCACGAAAATCACGCTTTTTATTACGACGGTCACGGTAAGCATACTGCAAACCTTTTTCAACACGCTCAATAGCAACGCGAAAACAACTTTTTGAACGACCGCGATAGCCTTTGGCCATCTTAAGGACTTTTTTATGACGATTTTTTGAAACCTTTCCGTTAACTGCTCTAACCATGGTTTACACTCCTTCAAATATAATATGTAAGTAATATGTTGTTATTTCTTTTTGCGCTTACGCATGAATAACTTAATGATATTAGCATCTGCATCACACAATAATGCCATAGGACGCTGGTTACGCAAGAAACGCTTCCCACGCTTTACCATACCATGTTTTTTACCAGAAGGTTTGTGTTTAACTTTACCGGTAGCAGTAAACTTAAAGCGCTTTTTCACGCTTGATTTAGTCTTTAATTTAGGCATTTTCCCTCTCTTGATATAAGATATTACAAAGATCATTTAACTGATTGCTTTTTTCCTTGCCTTACCGTACCCTGTGGGCATGCCATTAGCCCATAGCAGTACGCAAAAAAACGGGCAAGGGCGCCCCTTATACAGGCTTACCTTCACTTTTGCAAGCAGTTTATCCTATGAAATCCTTATATATTCTCACGATCAGCCTTTTTTCATTTTTATTTACGTTTCACACAGCACCAATACCAGCACATGCAGAATTATTCGACTCCTATGAGTGGGAGCAGCGCTTTGATGACCTATTAGATACGATTGGCCTTGGAAATAGCGAAGAAGAAGAGGTTAAAGACGATACCTCCATTATGGAGCACCCACAAGTAAAAGCATCTGGCTATCTTCTAATGGTTGTTGGTTTTTTTGTGTTAGTAATGTTCATTGTATTGCTGCTGTTTTTTATAACACGGAAATAATACCATCACTAACTAAGCAGCAATGTCTGAACTCAACACTTCCTTAGGAAGCTTAAACACAACATTCTCTTCAATACCGTCCATCACCATAATATCGCCCGATGCAACACCAAACGTATCCCGCAAATAATCAATCATTTCTTCCACTAAAACCTCTGGAGCAGAAGCGCCAGCTGTAATACCTACTACTGCATGGCCATCAAACCAACTATTATCAATATCACTCGCTGAATCAACAAGATAAGCAGGCGTACCTATTTCAGCCGCCAAATCTCTAAGCCGGTTTGAATTTGAACTATTTTGCGCTCCAATAACCAAAATAACATCGGTATGATTTGCAAGTTTACGCACAGCATTCTGACGGTTCTGCGTAGCGTAGCAAATATCTTTGAGTTCTGGCCCATGAATAGTTGGAAAACGTTCCTTTAACACTTCTATGATGTCACGCGTATCATCAACACTAAGGGTTGTTTGAGTTACATATGCCAGTTTTTCTGGATCATTCACTTCAACGTTATGCGCATCTTCAACCGACTCTACCAATAAAACTTCACTATTTACTCGGCCTGAGGTACCCTCAACTTCAGGGTGGCCAGCATGGCCAATTAATATAATTTGCCTATCTTGGGACTCACTACGCTTAGCTTCTTTATGTACTTTAGTGACCAGTGGGCATGTTGCGTCAATCACGTTGAGACCATGATCATTTGCAGCATCTTCGACCGATTCAGCAACACCGTGAGCACTAAAAATAGTGATAGCGCCAGATGGAACTTCATCAACCTCATCAACAAATACAACCCCTTTACTACGTAAGTTCTCTACTACATATTTATTATGAACAATCTCATGACGCACGTAAATGGGGGCCCCATATAGCTCCAATGCACGCTCAACAATTTCAATAGCGCGCTTAACACCTGCACAAAAACCTCGGGGTTGCGCTAAAATAATTTTCATTGTAATATCCACTTACGTAAAATTTGTGTGTTTTTTAATAACATGTCCATTATTCAATGCAACCTTTTTCCTTCATTCCTCATCTACTGATATCTTAGTCGTTTACTTAATTATATGCCTCAATTTTTATTCCTTCGTCTATCTGTGAAGTTGCTATTTGCTTTGCCATTGGTTGTACTTATGGTCACACAAAATACTTGGGCCCAAAACTTACCCATCACCAATCGCTATTATCAAGCGTATAAACAAAGCCAAGCATATAAAGATGCCTCTATCCAAAAAACGGAAACAGAGACACCCTCTGTATCACCTAACATACCAAAAATTACACCCAAACCAACTACTACCATTGCAGCAGCGTCTGAACCAATGGCTCCGACACTTATTTCTAGACAATTTGTACCTTCTAACTACCCAAGCATATCTATTCCAAACGCCCCAACCGAACCATCTGTACCAAAACCCGCCAGCATTCCTTTAAATGTTCCCGTGCAATATGTTATTCATTTTGACTATAACAAAACAACGCTTTCACCCGAAGCAATCAAGATATTGGATAGTGTTGTGATTGATATTCGTCGTTTTCGGCCACACGCCATTCAAGTTACCGGTCATGCCGATACAAGTGGCAGGGACAGCTACAACTTAAATCTGGCCGAGGAGCGTGTATGGTCAGTCACTAGTTATTTATCTTCAAAAGGAATTCCAAAAAAATTATTTTCTGATCTGCGTGCTTATGGAGAAAACAAACTCCAACGTCCCACAACCGATAACACTGCAAGTTCACACAATCGGTATGTCCGAATCACGTTAATTCGCTAACCAAACACTTCCTCTGTTATACCAGAGACGATCTACCACCCTTACCAGGAGGTTGTTGTGACCCTGGCTTATGGCTTGGATCACTGTCACCTTGACTTCTAGCGCCTGATCTCCCTAAGTCCCCAGAAGCTGCAGGCTTCGTCTTTGCCTCTTGCCCTGCTACTCGAGATGAATCAGCTCTATCACCAGTATCCGCACCAGGGTCATGCTCGTGCATCTGCGGCACCCCAGGCACAGAAGCACCTCTTTGTTCCTCAGCCATTGCAGATGCTGGCTCAGCAGTAGGTGAATGAGACCTATCCGGATCCGCAACTGCAGCTTTTGGTGACTTTGGCTGAGCATATTGTTCAAATACCGCTTCTACTTTAACTCTGCATTCTTCTGTGACAGCCTGTGATTTACGGTCCAATAAATCCCCCATCTGCTGTCTAAGCGCTTCTGTTTCGTGGCCTAATTGCGCAGCCTGATCTGCTGGCAGCGCTTGATCTAATGCCGTTTTCCCAAAAGAACTAAGTCCATTTCGTTCTTTATCAATACCTGCAAGCAATACATCCCTTTCTCTCAATAAATCTGTTACTTCTGACGCCATCTGACGAATCGTGGAATTTGTCGACTGCCTTGCCTCTTGTTCTTCTGCGCTCAGATCACCAGGAAACTTGATGCCATTTGAAAATTTTTCATATATTTCATTTACCATCTTACTTTTAGCAACCAACGTTTTTCCATCTTTCTCAAATTGATGTTCTTTAATATGCATGGCTACACTTGCACCCACACTGACACAATCACGACGCCCCCCTTCTTTTCCCGTCGTTTTATACAGCGGCCGTTTACCAGAAACGGTTTCTACTTCTAATTCACTACTAGCAGCCTGCTTTAAAGGCCCTGCCATGTGACGACTAAAATCAGGATTGCTAGGATCAATTACCAATATACCTTTATCGTTACGCTGAAGCACCACAGCATGTGTTTCAAAAATGCCCTCATGCTTTTTATCTGCAACTAATTCTCCACCCTTACCCTTTACATAGATATCCATCATCACTACATCACCAGGCTTGGTAAGGCGATTCAAGGCCTCTTTCATGGCATCCTGTTCTGCCATACGTATAGCATCTAAGTGTGCTGGGTCTGCAACACCAGCTTGTAAAGCACAACCATCAATAGCCCTTGAAGGTAATAATATATGCTCAACACTTGTTGCTGGTGATGCACCTGAGACAGCACCGTCAGCATATATTTGCAAACCAGAAAGACCTGCTTTACCTGGCTCCACATGTGGCCCTAACGATGTTGGTGTAACCGTACCATCTTTAGCTCCTGTTCGGCGTCTTCTTAGCTCTTCATTAAATTGATGTCTAGCATCTGACATAACTCATCCCTTGCATACCTTATTTAATAAAATACCACCCTCTCTATTTTGCCATAAATATATTAATAATTTATAAATTGAGCCATTCTCTCAACTAATGCACCTTCTACAGTAAACAGAGGATTTACAAATACATCGTTTCTCTATAGATAACCGTAATACTAAAATGCTTTTTTACTAAAATTTACGTATACATAAAATGTTAGAATATCTTAGACAAGCCGCAGAATACCTTCAAGACAATATCATTACCCCACTAAAACAAACTGCATCCAGAGCATATCATTTTATTAGGGATAGTTTTCGTGACACCGTAAATGAGAATGTAGAAATAGTCCGCAGAGGGGTAAATCTTATCCCTGAAGAAGTACTGAATAATCGGTTTTTACAAGGCCTAGCGGCAACAACACATCTTGGACTACCTATCATCAATGCCATAGCAGCAGCACCAATAGCACAGAAAGTATGCGAACTAACTTCTCGCTTCATTTCCATACTCAACCAACGCTTAATATGTAGCGCATTTCTGCCCGCAGCCATTGCCGTTGGACAGTTTGCTTCCCAAGGTCAAATAGAACGAGAAATATCACAAGCTTTACGCCGCAGGATGGCAAATCAATTTATGGGTAATGGACAAGAAGTTGTTGCCCATAAATCAAACCCACGACGCCAACGTGGCTATTTGTCGAACACCGAATCTCTTACTGCCCTGCAACGACAATTTGCCGCATCAATCAACAACATGACATTAGAACAAATTGGATCTATGGCCAATATTAGTGCATCATTAGCGTTATCATTTAGCACCATAGGGATGGCGCGAACACTTGCGTTTGGACTTATTACAGCTGCATTAGGATATGGTGTTAGCCGTGTAAATTCAACAATGAGCGATGATATACAAAGATTTGAAGAGCAACGCAAAGAATTATTTAATATCATTAATCATTTTAATCAATATAAATTACAAATTGCACAAACAGGAACCCAGGACATTGAAGGAAATAGAATTTTAGAAAAACTAGAACAATTTAATAGACTAACTAAATCCATCAATTATAAAGCCACCCTAAGCAAAGCATTTTCAGCCTTTTGTTTTATCACCTATCCGGCACTTATACGTTACAGTGGTATTTTAATACCGCCTACAGCAAACCAATTACAATCCGATATGTTTGCAGCTCAAGCCGTTATTTTTATTAAATCAATGAGAGACCTTATAAGCTCCCAAGATGCACAGCATCGTCATAACCTTGAGCATAGTATCAATAATCTGGAACGGTTTATCGAAGAAATTAGGCAAATTATTGACTATTATGAACATCCCGACTTCCAACGCACATACAGTAGTCACCATAATGTTGGTTGCAATGATGACACTAGTGTTAGAATTTCCAATATGAAGCTCGTCATTCCACCTAGAGAAAATGAACCCCATTCAGATTTTAGAGAATATGTTTCTTCCGTATTGCAAAATAGCGATGATACAATGGTGAAACTTAATAAGGCTAACCTTACCCTTAAAAAGGGACATACATACCGTCTTGTTGCACCCAATGGATCAGGAAAGTCATGCCTAATGGATGCTTTAATAGGCTGCTTTGCGACAGTATCAGGACAAAGCCACTTTACCATGGCCAAAGAAGACATATGCTATGTGCCTCAAAATATTTTTATTCCCTACTGTGATACATTACTAAATGTCATACTCTATGGAACTGGATATAATATCCATAATATGGATGCAACTACCTTAGAACTGCAGCAACAAAAGATAAAAATTTGTCTACAACGATTAGGCGAACAGCAACTTATAGAACAACTTACCAAAGAAGCTATCTGGAGTGAGCAACTAAGTGGTGGAGAAAAACAAATTATTGGCTGGCTACGTGTGCTGTTACGCCCAACTCCTCCCTCTCTACTTCTTCTAGACGAGCCAATCGCGGCCCTAAGCTCCAAATACGCACAAACTGTTCAGGAGATGGTAAGTGAAATGCTTCCAAGCAATGCCACCACCGTGTATGTTCAACACGAAAAAGGCAAAGAGCCTAGTATGTTTATGGAAGAACAACCACTTGCCAATACAACCCATATTATTTATTTTAACAAAGATGGAAGCAAGCAGTTTGAAGTATGTGAACTTATGCGACGTAACCTAGAACAAACTTCTTTATCATCTTCTTTAGGTACAATGGAACGATAGGCTTCAAAAAAAAAGGAAAAGCATCATGCAACATCCATCTGAACCAATAACATCAATAAATGAATGCACCACCAACAAAATATCACCCGAATTACAGCTCCAGCAATGGGAAGAACGTATACAATCGTCCCAATTAGCAAGGAAGGCTAATGGCTACACCAATCATACCACATGCACATGTGTATGTAGATGTGTATGTAGCTGACACATATACCCACAGCATCCCCATTCAACCATAAAAAGCTTGCGTTTGAGGGTGCAGGGCATATTTTTAGCTAGAATCTCATCATTACGAAGTTACCTTGACTTAACAAGGCTAACTTTCTGATATTTCTTTACCTGCTTACGTGCCAACATCTTATTTTTACGCAAGAGACCTTCTGAATCCAACTGACGCAACAAGGAAGAAACCTCTTTATCATCTTCTTTAGATACAATAGAATGATAAGCTTAAACAAAAAAAGGAAAAGCATCATGCAACATCCATCTGAACCAATAACATCAATAAACGAATGCACCGCCAACAAAATATCGCCCGAATTACAGCTCCAGCAATGGGAAGAACGTATACAATCATCTCAATCAGCAAGGAAGGCTAATGGCTACACCAATCATACCAAATGTACATGTGTATGTAGCTGACACATATACCCTCAGCACACCCTCTCCAACCATAAGAAGCTTGCGTTTGAGAGCGCAAGGCATATTTTCAACTAGAATCTCATCATTACGAAGTTACCTTGACTTAACAAGGCTAGCTTTCTGATATTTCTTTACCCTGCTTACGTGCTAACATCTTATTTTTACGCAAGAGACCCTCTGGATCCAACTGACGTAACAAATGCGCGTCTTGTTTACTCAGCCCGTAATTGCAGGTAGTGTCACTAAAAAATGACTTACACAATGCTTCATCTGTTAGTAATTTCATCAAAAATGCTTGTCGCTGAATAATCGCCATCTCTACCCTCGTGCATGGCTGGTGTTTGTATGGGACTGGTAATAGTGACTATAGGTAGTTAACAATGACTTAGCTCGACTAAGTTCGTCAACTAACACATCTAGATCAGCGCCGTCATCGTCTCGTTCTAAGATCATGGCCCTAACAGGAGCACCCCGCTGAATCACTGTTTGTAATATATGCCAGATTGGCTCAGGTGTAACTTCTGAATGGCTATCTACATACAATCCTTTTACAATTTTACCGCCATTAAAATGTACCTGAATAATGTGATCAATTGGATATACATCCAAATAGGCATCGATATCCCAACCAAAATTATACGCATTAGCATATAAATTAGTTGCATCAAACAACAAACCACACCCCGTACGTGTAGTAAGCTGTTTTAAAAATTCTGCCTCAGACATTTCAGATTCTGGGTATAAAAACTCCGCAGGTATATTCTCATAAATAACAGGAACTGCCAATAATTGCTGCACTTGATCTATATTTCTTACAAGAACCTCCAGCATATTGCTTGTGTAGGGTATATTAACAAAATGGGGAATCGATATGCCCCCTGCCGAACATAACCCCAAATGCTCACTCAAAAAGAGGATATCAGGACTATGTTTGAAAAAATTGTTGAGTTTATTAATATGGCGCTTCCTGACGCCCGAGGCTGTCGCAATAGACAGGCATAAGCCATGAGCAATAATTGGTCTTTGCTCTGCAATGATATGAAGCTCTTGAACTAGCCCCTTAATGTCTTTAAAATAGTGCTCTGGTTTAACTTCAAAGCAATCAATATGATGAAGATTCCGTGCTAACTTGCCTAGAAAGTGATCCTTAAACGGCACTCCTACGCCAAGAAACGGAATAGATGCTAAATTATTTAAAACCATTATTAAAACCTATCTGGAAAACAGCAATTACACGGTTTTGGCCCATCGGCCTTATCTAAACAATCTTGCTGTAGCCGATTCATCACCTTGTACGAAGCTCTGGCAGACACAATACGCTCTTCCCACGCGCGAATATTATTTGTTTCATTTACTTGGCAGGAAGTACTATTGCTTAATCTTGTACTAGGTTCTTTTAACTCAACAGTACTCATATATCCAGTTACACCCTTGGTTTGTATAAAGCAATCTTTTTACACATATATAGGATCATCTGCGCTTTTACCACAGCTATTTTATAATCCCAAGAATTAAATACTTGTTGCAAAAACGCTATGCAACAATCGTATGACCTTTGGCAAGATATTGCTGCGACTGCATTTCCACTAAGCGTGACGCTGTACGCTTAAGCTCAAACGAAGATGGGCTACCCTGATCTAATTTATCAACCTGAGCTGCAGCAGTACAAATAAGCTTTACATTATGCTCATAAAACTGATCAATCAGATGGACAAACCTCTTGGCCTCAGAAGGATTATCCCTATTAAAAGAAGGGATATTCGAAATAAGTACAGTGCTAAAATGTTGGGCAATAGCACGATAGTCGGCTGCTCCAAGAGCCTGAGAACATAATTGATCAAAACTCACCATTGCAATATCACCATGAGTGGTCGGCAACTCTAATTGTCTGCCATGTACATCAATAACCGTCGAGGTCTTATCAGCGCCATGTGTTAATTCAGTATAACTGGTCTCTATAAAATCCGTAGCCTCTTTGCCAAGTGGCGACATATACAAGCATTGCAAACTCTGCAAATGCTCCATACGATAATCCTTAGGAGAAGTAAGCTCATGAACGTCAACACAACCCTTCAATGTTTGAATAAACGGCAGAAAATGCTGCCGCTGCAAACCATCTTTATAAAGATCATCTGGCTTAACATTTGACGTTGCAACCACCACTACTCCTTGTTCAAAAAGCGCTGTAAATAGACGCCCCATAATCATAGCATCTGCAATGTCTTGTACCAGAAACTCATCGAAACAAAGTAACAATGTATCTTTTGCAATATCGGCTGCTATGGCAGGCAATGGATCAGCGTTTTCATCGTCAGCATTTTTTTGTGCATGCATCTTTTCATGAATTTTTTCCATAAATTCATGAAAATGAACCCTGCTCTTTTTGGGTATATCAGTCGAATCATATAATAAGTCCATGATCATCGACTTACCTCGCCCCACTTCACCATAGATATAAAGACCCTTAGGCGGCTGCGCAGTGCTTATCCAAGATCGCAATGTACTGATAACACCATCATAATAGTTATGGTAGTAATCATATAATTGTACTTGCATTTCTTGGCATGCATCTACCACCACAGCCTGAGCCTCATCAGAAGAAATAAAGCCTTCATCCAAGCATTGCGAATAAGCGTGTTTAATTGTATGATGATTCAAATGTTCAGACATAGGTCAAGGTTCTGATATACCATTGCACATAGTTTCTTATAATTGTAACCCTTAAGTATAACAATATATACTTAACAAATCGCTAACTTACATATCAACTTGCAAATCATCATGCAATCAAAACTCATCACTCCTAACGAAGATTTCTTGATACCCAGTCCATCATTTACTTCGTATATCAAAGGACATGACACACTACTTCACACCGTCAAAAATACATTTGATCATGGCCATATGCCGCATGCTTGGATGTTTTGTGGCCCAAAAGGTATTGGCAAGGCATCATGTGCATATCATTTAGCAAGACATATTTTATCAAACGGTGACACCGACGCTCAACAGCAGAGCCATCCTATTTTTCGTCAGGTAGCAAACAAACAACATCCCGACCTTTATGTAATTGAGCCAACTATCAATGACAAAACAAAACTGCCCCAAAGCCAAATTACCGTTGAATCTGTACGCAACTTAAGTCAATTTTTATCACTCTCAACAACCATGTCACCCTATCGGGTGATCATTATAGACAGCATCGACATCATGAATACCAATGCTGCAAACGCATTGCTTAAAGCTATTGAGGAGCCACCAAAACACACTTATTTCTTTCTTGCCAACCACCGCCCAGACCTTACATTACCAACCATAGCCTCACGATGTATTTCTATACCTGCAAAAAGGCTATCGTTTCAAGAAACCGAAGCAGTCATCCAACAAACCATCACCATACCACCTGAATATAGTAAAATGCTATCTTGTTATAGTTTTGGTTGTCCAGGAAAAGCTTTTGAATTATTTGGAATCGATGCTTGGCAACTACTTACCCACTTTATTGACATACTCTGTAGTACGCCAAACCCAAATATGCATCTTGTGCATCCAGTAATTGACCAATTAATATCCGCACAAAGCAAATACCCCTGGATACTTGCAAACACATTGTATCTCTACTATAGTTGCCTTGCTAGATATACGAAATACATTCACGGCATTCTCTCAGAAAATGAATTGCTTGATATTGAGTTGCCATTACTTAAGCAACATTATCTAGCACAACAATCAAGTAGATTGCTTACTTTGGTAAAGCAGTATGGTCAGTATGCAAGCAACCCAAATCTTGCACATTTAGACAAACGCACCATTTTGGTTAACCTATTTGAAGCTCTCTGAAAAAACCAAATTCTTTCATGATTACTCAAACCACCATCACCACAGCTTCAAAACGTGCAAAACGCTGGCTCGTAAACACGTTGTTGTTATCAACGTGCTTTCTTCTGTTTATTGCTATTGGCATTATTGGTAGCTTTTACTTGACCGACTCAAAGATGGAAGCAGATTATTATTTTGAAACAGCATATAAACTCGACGGCAATGATCCTGCAAGCAATCGTAAAGCTCTCACCTACTATAAAAAAGCTGCTGCTATATACGAACATACTGGCCATGAAAAAAGCGCCGTTGACACCTATATCCATCTTGGATTGCTCCACATGAAATTTGGCAATGTTTTGCAAGTTGAACGTATGGTACTCAAAGCATTAGAGTTGGGAGAAGAAAAAGTACCCCAAAACTTAAAAACCAAAATCTATCTCTTACTTGCAAGCACCTCTGAACCAAAGAAAGCTTACGCATATATAAACCAGGCCTTATCCTTAGCAACCACACTTAACATGCCCGCACAAATTGCCCAGGCATATTTCATCAAGGGAAAAATGCACGAATATCAGGCCCAATTCGAGCAGGCTGAAGCCAGTTATTTAAAGGCTATAAAGGTCATCGATGGCCTTCCCAGCAGCGAAGAATTTAGTGATCTAGTTACATTATACGAGCGACTTGGCGAGATCTATGCTGGCAATGGCAATCTTCAAAAAGCCATTACCTATTATGATCACGCATTATTTTACAGCTACCGCCAAGAACGCGGATCAGCAGCAGCCAATTACATGCAAGTCATAGGCGATTTATACCACGAACAACATAATGAAAAAAAAGCATGTGAGTTCTGGAAAAAATCCAAGGAAGAGTTTATGTATCATGGGCAACGCAATAATATAAAACTACAACAACCCAACTACGAGACCGCTTGTGACGCAACCTGATTCTTTTTATGTAACCACACCCATTTATTATGTAAATGATGCGCCCCACATTGGTCACGCATACACTACTATTGCATGTGATGTATTAGCACGTTTCAAACGTCTTGAAGGAGCAGAAGTTAAATTTCTTACCGGAACTGACGAACATGGCCAAAAGGTCGATAAAGCAGCCAAAGCCGCAAATATTGACCCACAGAGTTTTACTGATAACGTATCAATGCATTTTCGCAACCTCGTCAATACTGGCGACAACCTTCTTAATGTTACCAATGACGACTTCATCCGCACCACAGAACCTCGTCATAAAGAAGCAGCACAAGCCATTTGGCAACGCATGAAAGATAATGGTCACATTTATTTAGATAGTTATGCTGGCTGGTATTCGGTTAGGGATGAAGCATATTATGCCGAGTCTGAGCTAATTGACGGTAAAGCTCCAACAGGAGCCGATGTTGAATGGGTAGAAGAAGAAAGCTACTTCTTTGATTTGTCACAGTGGCAAGATAAACTGCTCGAATTTTATGATGCAAACCCAGATTTTGTTATTCCAAAAGAACGCTTTAATGAAGTAAAAAGCTTTGTTCGCGGCGGCAAGGATTATGTTCAAGGTGCCCTAAAAGACCTCTCCATCTCCCGTACAACCTTTAACTGGGGTGTGCCTGTACCCGGCGACGAAAAACATGTTATGTATGTATGGGTTGATGCACTAACCAATTACTTAACTGCCACAGGATTTCCCGATACTGACAGCCCCAGCTATCAACAATTTTGGCCTAATACCACCCATATTGTTGGAAAAGACATCCTTAGATTTCATGCTGTATACTGGCCAGCTTTCTTAATGGCAGCAGACTTACCCTTACCTCAGAAAGTAGTTGCACATGGTTGGTGGACAATTGAAGGTGAGAAAATGTCTAAATCACTTGGCAACGTTGTTTCACCTCAAGAATTAGTTGATAATTTTGGCCTCGATCAAGTACGCTACTTCTTAATGCGCCAAGTTCCATTTGGCTCTGATGGCAATTTCTCTAAAGCCAACATGGTATCAACTATTAACGCTGATCTTGCCAATAATATTGGCAACTTAGCACAACGCACTTTGTCTATGATATACAAACAGTGTGAGGGCTCAATTCCTACCAACACGCCCCTAACCGCTGCCGACATCAAGCTTCTGGAACTTGCTCGGGTAACTAGTAACAGCACCAATGCACGAAACCGCATCAACGAACTTATCCAGTACTGTGCTTTTGACCAAATTATAAAAGATATTGTTGCCATTGGATCAGCCGCTAATGAATATATTGACGAACAAGCTCCATGGGCCCTAAAGAAAACCAATACTGACCGTATGAATGTCGTGCTTTATACACTAGCTGAAGTAGTGCGCTGCATTGCCATTATGCTACAACCTTTTACCCCAGAAGCTTCAAAAAAACTACTCGATCAACTCGCAATACCAGATGATCAACGTTTATTTGAACACCTCACAGAACATTACGCACTCACCCCAGGTACACCCATTGAAAAACCCCAAGGCGTATTTCCTCGAATGGACGAGGCACTTGCAGGAGACATAAAAAATGCTAGTTGATTCACATTGCCATCTCGATTTTGAACAATTTGAAGGTCAGTTAGATGACATTATAGCCAATGCAAAGGAACATGGCGTCACCTGGATGCAAACTATTTGCACGCGCATTAGTGAGTTTGATAAAATCCTACCTATTGCTACACAATACCCCAATATTTGGTGCTCTGTAGGTGTACACCCTAATAACGTCACCGAGGAGCCCATCGCAACAACCGAGCATATTATTAGTTTGACCAATCATGAACGTGTTATCGGTATTGGCGAAACAGGGTTAGATTATTATTACGAACATAGTCCCAAAAAAGAACAACAAGCATCCTTTGTTGAACATATAAAAGCGGCACAAGAAACAGGACTGCCAATTATTGTTCATACCCGCGACGCGGACGATGACACCATCCGCATACTACAAGAACACATGCAAGAGAAACCATTTAAAGGTTTAATTCATTGTTTCAGTACAGGTCGGAAACTAGCCGAAGCAGCGATTGATATGGGCATGTATATTTCTATATCAGGGATTGTAACTTTTAAAAAAGCTCATGACCTACAAAATATCGTGAAAGCCCTGCCGCTAACATCATTGTTAGTAGAAACCGATGCGCCATATCTGGCACCGGTCCCCATGCGCGGCAAAACAAACGAACCAGCCTTCACTAAATACACTGCTCAATTTATTGCGCAACTAAAAGAGATTGACGAAGCAGATGTTGCCAAAGTTACAACCGATAATTTCTTTACCTTATTTAACAAAGCAACACGATAACCACATATCTTCGTTGATACTAATCGTGCAGAGACCTTATATTTCTATAAATTCACCGTACATAACACTTCGTTACCTTTTCCTATATAGCTTATTGAATCAAAACTCATCATTTTTGACATAGCTATACCCCTACCATGACTATCCACCACTCTATCCGGAGAAAGCTCCATATACTTGTCCCAATCAAACCCTTTACCCTCATCAACAATCCTAAGACAAATAGCGTCCTGTTCTCTTACGTAATCAATCAGAACTTTTTTATCTTTATTTTCTGGCAATTCTGCTCGCCTACTCACTTCTTCTAACCATCTTCCTTCTTTATTAAGCTTCGATTTTTCTTCATACGTTATACCCAAATTTCCATGCTCAACAGCATTAATCATTAACTCTGAAATACCCAGGACAACTTTCTCTGGATCAGGAAAGAAGTTAGCCAAGAATGTAGATAAATACTGCGCTTCTTCAACAGTTCTAATTTCGAACCTACTATTTTTAATAAGATGTAATTTATGTTTAAACTCTTTTAATTCATCAATCACTTGGATGCGTTGCGAAGATTCTCTAATTGCCTCATGAACCAAGGACAACATAAGGTCTGGATCGTATGGCTTAGTCAAATAATAATATACTCCAGCCTTTATACCCTCAATTACTTGTTCTTTTTCTGCAGCCGCAGTTTGCATAATAACAGGAATATCTGCAACCGAATCATCGCCTTTTAATTTATTTAGAAATTCCATTCCATCCATGTTGGGCATCATACGATCTAGTAAAATCGCATTTATATTTTCTTTATGTTCTTGCAAAAGCTCCCACGCCTGCAACCCATCATTTGCAGAAATAACTTCATAATCGTCCTCCAAATCTAACTGCAAGAGCTCTATATTATTTGGCTCATCATCTACTATCAATAATGTTGCTTTATTACCCATTATCGCTTATCTCCTTTGAATATTCTACCGGTAAGATGAAGACAAACTTAGCACCACCTTGAGTAACATTTTCTGCCCATATTTTCCCATTATGATGCTCAACAATTTCTTTCGATATCGCCAACCCAAGACCCGTTCCCCCTGCACCGGTTTTAGTCTTAGTACTCTGCACAAACTTATCAAATACTGTTTCTAATTCCCCTTCTGGAATACCAACACCTTCGTCAACAACAGACGTTTCTATATAGTCATCACCGTCTACTTTAACGTATTTCATAGAAATCGTAATGTTTTTGCCTTGTGGAGTAAACTTAATAGCATTGGATAACAAATTAACTATCAACTGAGATATTTTAGTTCTGTCACAGTAAATATCCAAATCCTCATCTGCAATAATATCTAAATGTAAGTTTTTTTCTTTTATCAAACTATCCAACTGATCAACCATACTTTTCGTGATGGCCATTAAGTTATTGATCTTTACATTGTACGACTCAACACCAGCTTCTAACTTAGAAAGGTCAAGCAAGCTATTTAATAAGTTCAGTAGTCGTTCACCACTATCATTAATCGTTTGAAGGTTCTTTATATGCCGATCCATTGACCATGTATCTCTGCGCTTAATACCTTGCTTGGAAAAACCAATAATCGAATTCATGGGCGTCCGTAATTCATGACTCATATTAGCCAGAAACTCAGATTTTAAGATATTCGCCTTCTCTGCCAATAACTGAACTTCTTTCACCTTGGTAATATCGTGAGAGTAAATAATAATATATTTCTTTCTTGATTCGGTTACTGCCTTAATGGTTTGATAGTAAGAAATACCATCAATGGTCACCTCCCTCTTAACATGGTCATTATCTTCTACAAGCTCCAATACTCCTTTTAAGAGAGGATGCCTAACACCATCTACTTTTAATGATGGATACAGTGTTTCAACAGCAGGATTTGACAACACAACCATACCATCACCATCTAACTGAATAATTGGATTAGGGTTATTTTTTGGAATATTTGCATATCTTTGCGCTTCATCCATTGCGTTTTTAATCGACTTAATATAATGCTGCCTTTCACTGGCTATACCAATTTGCTGACCTATCTCGCTCATTATTGTAATAAAGTCATGGTCTATCTTCATTGTTTCATGTGCAAAAAACTCTAGCACACCCACAACCTCTTTATTAACAAAGACAGGAAAGGCAAATCCCATTCTTAAATTAGCATTTCGCGCAGCCTTCATACGCAGAAAATTTTTATCTCTTGGTATATTTGCAATCAATACAGGCTGACCACTTTGCAGTACCCTCCCTGGCAAATCGTCCCCTTTGGAAAAAGAATTTCTCTCTGAAATATCACTAAATTCTTTATATTGATCAGGATATTCTAAAAACCACAACCTGGCTGAAACAAGAACATCTTTTTTCTTATCAACAACATAGGCATGTCCTATCGGCCAACCTGTATAGGCACAAACAAGATCTATGCATTGTTTTAAAGCACTCTCTTGACTATCACTTCTATTTGCCGCAATCGCAATATTACGCAAAAGGTCAACAATAGCTGCTTCTCTTTTAAGCGCAGCAGTTCGCTCTTCAACCATGTGTTTTAAATTATCTCTATGATGCTCTAGAGCCTTTGTTGTTTCGGTAAGCGGCTTACTGATTCTATAATATGAATATATAATAGTCCCTGCATAAAAGAAGATACTTAACAACATCACCAAAAACTGATCGTCACCAATTTTCCGGTTATTTTTTTCAATATCATTTTGTAACAACGTCGTCACCACATCCTGCATCTGAGCAACTGTGTTTGCATGTGTGGACAATTCTTGATAACTGGGGTTATTCACTAAATGTTGCATATCCGAGCGCAATATTGAAAGAGCAGTACGCTCTAATAGATGCCACTCTTGCACGGCAGTGTCGATTGCCTGGCGTACTTCAGGAGATTCTATCGGTTTTATCGCTCGTTTCTCTTTGCCATCCACACTAGTAACAATCTCTCCACCCTTCAAGAATGCAAGGTAATTACTCTTAATTAAATGGGCCGTGTGTTGCGCAGCATCATTATGTATTAACACTGCCTTCCAATCTGAAGTAATATGCGAAGAAATAACAGTAGTTATTTCTTTAACATAACGTTGCACAAACATACGCTGCAAACCAGCTCCATTAATAACAGCTGCATCATATTTATTTTCCTCTAATTGCTTATTAATATAAACGCCACTAATAACAAAAATGATAATTAATAACGTTAGTAGAATACTTAAATGCAAAAATACTTTCTGCCCAATATCACGCTTGGTTCTACTATTAATAAGTGAGTCACCAAAATGCGTCAGGAACAATAATATCGATACAACTAACGCAATAATAATCGCCATTCCTTCGTAATTCTGAAACGGATCATAACGACAATCTGCCCATGGAATAAAGACCGTTGCAGCCATACCAGTATAATGCATACCACAAATAGCAGCTCCCATTATCATTGCACTTGCAACAATGAATAACCGGTTCCATTTAGACTTAGACCGAGATAACGTAAATAACAACCATAACGCGGCACCAGATGCGGTCACCGCAATTACCACTGATAAAGCAAAAATATCAGGAAGGTAATAAATATCTGCATCCATTATCATTGCTTCCATGCCCATATAATGCATGACGCAAATGCCTGCACCAAGAAGTACGGCAGACAATGCAATGGTCCTAACTTTTAACACATGTGATTTAACCATTTGCAGCACATAAAACGCAGCAACTATGGCAACAAACATTGAAAGTAATGTTAGCCAAATGTCATATTGCACAGACATTTGCATTTTGAATGATAACATGCCAATAAAGTGCATTGCCCAGATACCAGCTCCCATCGCAAATGCACCACAATAGTGCCAAATATTTTGAGCGTGTTGATCCTTTTCTTCAAGCAATCTGCCAACAATTGTAAAGGCCGTGTACGATGCAAGGCAAGCAACAATATATGATACAATGACTAAACCATACTGATAAACCCCGCTTTCTGCATTAACAGGCTTATCTGTAATAAATAGTGTATCCAGCACAATCAACACCTACTTTATTTCAATAAAGTCATTATCTACCGCCAGTTTGTGCATCTGACGAACATCATTATAGTGATCATCCTGAATATCAACAAACCCATGCAAAAACGCTTTTTCTAAAATACGCTTACCCTCTGTATCTTCTTCCATCTTTAAAAAAACATTCTTTATCTTATTTCTTAATGCAAGATCCAAAGAATTTGAATAAACCACCGGCGGAATAGCTGCAGGTCCCAACACCTCAATCACTTTAATGTCTTTGGTGTATTTTTCCCCTGTATTTTTTGCATAATCTAATACCAATGAATCCACAGCACTAGCATCAGCCGTCCCCTCAGCAACCATCCGGATTGATTCTTCGTGAGACCCTGATTGAAGTAACTGACTAAAAAAACCTTCTTTTTCTTTCATCGAAATTAGCTTGGCCCTTGGCATATTATAACCAGAGTTGGATGTCTTATCGTTAAACACAAAACGCTTACCTTTTAAATCTTCAAACGTTTCTATATTACTATTTTTATGAACTATCACGTCCGAAAAATAAATCGGCATAGCATTATACCGCTTCCCTTCCATCACCGGAGCAGCCAATAATGATATTGGACTTTCCTCCGAGTCATGAGACAATACATAAGGATACCCACAAATAAACCCTATATGTATTATCCCTTCTTCAAGCATTCTATTAATTACGGTGTATGAAAGGCCAGTTACTAACTTGGTCTCTATACCTGCTTTTTCACCTAAATAGTCCGAAATTTCTTTGTATATGCTCACCCCATTTTCTGAAACAAATGCCGCTGTCATACCAATATTAATTTGAGCGGGGCTCTTTGCCGCCAACGAGACACCGCCATTAGCAATATATAGAAATAATACACACACAACAATACGTGGTAAATATAGCATAACTATACCTTTGAAAAATGCCCTAAACCTTTCAACTGATAGTAGATAGTGCTACTTGATTATTCTAATTAATGCAATGGTTATTTCCCTCTACCATAAGCAAGAATAACTCCCAATTTGCTGATTTAAAGATACCCACATATATTGAACACGGTCCATATTATAAAACATTTTATACGATAATAATCGCCGCTTCTATCTAAAGTCTATAGGATCTTGCCCATAGTTGGGGTGATTTAATTTCCCAATATGGCAAAAATAAGGTACAATAAGCACAAGGCACTAAAGAATAAGTGGGGGAACACTTATCATTTTAGGAGCAGCGAACATATCATGATCCGTAAATTTCACCATGACGACACTCTTAACATCGTCAGAGTCTGGGAATTGGCGATGAAAGATTATTACCCCGATATCCCTGTAGAAACCCTCGAATCTTGTAAAAAAGATATCGTCTATCGGTACCTGCCACATGTAGAAACATGGATATACGAATTAGACAGCACCTCGGTAGGGTTTATCAGTATTTATGAACGTGCCATTCGCGCTCTATTTGTTCTGCCAACACACCAACGTACCGGAATTGGCACCCAACTTATAGAGCATGTAAAAGCTATCAAAGGGCCTCCGCTGACTCGCGAAGTACTGACCCGCAGTATGAAAACAATGGCATTTTATCGCAATTGTGGCTTTACCCCAACAAAAGAAGGGATATGCCCAGAACTTGCTGAACCCACAATTACATATGTGGTCAAATAGCATTCACCAATCGCTTGGCACTGCCTGCTGCCATTGTCCAGCCTAATGTACCATGACCAGTATTGAGGTAAAGGTTCGCATAAGGTGTGGAGCCAATGATAGGCAAGCAATTTGGTGTAGCAGGCCTCAAGCACGACCACGACGTTGCCCTTTCAAGCAATGATGCATCCAATCGTGTGAAAATTGTTTTCGTAATATGCTTTAACGTATCAACACGCCTGTGATCAATACTATGATCAAAACCAGCAAATTCAGCCATACCAGCAACACGCAAGCGCGTCCCCAGCCGACTCGCCACTACCTTATATGCTTGGTCTGTAAGGCATATCTGAGGAGCATAATCTTCATAGCCAGTAATATCGACTGTCAAACTATACCCTTTGAGAGGATAAATCGGTAAATAAATGCCAACTTGTTTAGCTAATTGACCGCTATAAGCTCCTGCACAAAGAATAATTGCATCTGCCTGCCAATAACCACATCGACTCTTTACCATGTCAATAGTATCACCACCAACTATTAACTTCTCAACATGGCAATTATAAACAATTTTCACACCTTTTTTAATTAGGTAATCCGCAAGACCATTACAAAATTGATATACATCGCCACTAGCATCATCTCTAAAATATATTCCACCAATAATATTTCGGTTGTTGTAAGCAAGTGCAGGTTCGCGTTCTGTACAAGCCTCAAGCGAATGAAGCACGTCATAATGACATCCCATTGTTTCTTGGAATTTTGCTTGGGCTTTGGCAAGCTCAAACGAACCTTTTTTGGCATAATAATGAAGTGTACCTTTGGTTTGATACTCAAAGTTAACCGGCACTTCCTTTAATAACGCATCCAGCGATTTTTTACTTTCATACGCCAATGCCAACGCTTCTTTTGTGGCATATTTAACCTTTGAAGCACGACAATATCCCAAAAATGAAAGCACCCACTTAAGCATATACGCATCAATACGTTTAATAAAAAGTGGTGATTTACTATCAAGCAACCAAGCAGGGACACGCCTTATCAAATAAGGCCTAGCCCAGGGTTCAGCATGACTATAACTTAACTGCCCTCCATTGGCATAACTGCATTGTTTTGCTGGACCTGGTTGTGCTTCTAATACAGTTACCTCATAACCCTTGTTCAGCAACTCATAGGCTGTTGTTAAGCCTATCACTCCCGCCCCTAGAACAAGCGCCTTATTGCTCATGAGCAAGCAACCATTGTTTTTTCTCTATGCCTGCTGCATAACCGGTTAATTTACCGTTACTGGCAAGCACCCGATGACATGGCACAATAATATGGAACGGATTTTTATTACATACATTACCAACCGCTCTTGGCCCTGGATGCTCAGGATTAATATTCTTGGCAATTGCTTGATACGTTGTTGTTGTACCATAGTACGTATCGACCATCTGCTGCCGCACTGCATGTTGGTATAGTGTATTACTATTTGCTAGTGGCAAATCAAATTTTTTCAGCTTCTTAGAAAAATATGCCTCAAGCTGTTTCTGACACTCATGTGTCAGATCCGATGGTAACACATCATTATCATTGCTGTGATTTACAAAAACAACCGAGGTTAAAGTTTCGTGGTTAGCTGCAATACGCAACACGCCAACTTTAGAGGCATAATAGGAAACAAATTCTTGCATAATAATCTTAAAAATAAGGAAGATTCATAGGGCTTACGAGAATACCCCCTATCGTAAGAGAAGGTCAAGAAATATCACTATTGTTGCTATATACCCACTCCATATGTGTATTATTTATGTTACGCCACTTATTCTCAAACACCACTGATACGCTTTTTGACACCAAAGCGTTTAATTTAGTTAATTAAGTGATTGCGTTAAATTTATGAAAAGGTTATACGTTTTAATAAATACGCGATTAACCTAAGCATTAAAAAGATGGGGGCTTATGCAACAGGTGGTTGAAGCAAGTAATTCTGGGAGCTCAGCCTTGGATGCTGCACAAAAAGTTAAAGACCGTCTCAATGGTTCGTTGGCTAGACTAGAAAAAGCCATCGAGCAATATCATGAACGCCAAACTGAAAAAAAAGATGCACTTGTAGGCGAACTTGATCTATATATAGATCAAATCAGAATGATGATAGAAGATGAACATGTAAACGTGGAATAATAGAAAAACGATGGCGACCGTAGATTTTACAATAGGCACAGAAACATTCCAACTAGCTTGCGAAGAAGGCCAACAAGCTCGTATTAAAATGCTTGCTAAAAGCCTTGATACGCGCTTTAGATCCCTATCAAAGACCTTTACATCAGCTCCAAATAATACAGTACTTGCCATTACGGCATTGATGATGGAAGATGAAATTAGAGGACTACGTGAAAAAGGCTCATCCTCTGGCAACACATCACTTCATGATGATGAACTTGCAAAAGTAATTGACCAAGTTATTTCTCCAGTAGCAGACCATATAGAGGCACTTGCACAAAAAATCGAAACATTGTAGAATAGACGGTAATTTAAGTGGGATTATGCTGCCTGGTGCGTTAGATCAACATTCCCCAGAGGCAATAAAAGCACAATTGGGGGCTGTCCCTGCCTGTGACTGTTGGTCCAGGTACTTACGGCCCACCACCTAGACATAAGAGTCTCTAGGCGGCAATTTAAAGTATCGACGGCTACGGCGGTCCCACTTAAATACTCTATGCACAAAACATAGTCACATTAATCACTTAGGCTATCCAAGCAAGCATTACCCTAATGACAAAATCCTCTATTCGTGCTCATATCTTATCCAAACGTGATCGACTAAACCAACAAGAGCAAGAAAAAGCTGCACATGCTGCATGTGACAACTTTATCAGAACCATTAACTCTCAAGGCCATAAAGTTGCGGTTTATTGGCCTATTGGCAGTGAGCTAGATACCATGCCACTGATGGACGAACTTAACCGCAAACACGTACATTTATTACTTCCATCCATTATAGATAAACACTCAGAACTAGTATTTAGACGATACAAGCCTGGCGACAAACTAGTACCAGGAGCATACCACAATATTCCTGAACCATTAGCATCCACCCAAACTGATACCCCAACACTCATTATCTGCCCTTTAGTTGGCTGTACAAAACATGGTGACCGACTAGGATATGGGGGTGGTTTTTATGATCGTACAATTGAAAAAATTGGCAGAAAAAACCTGTTGCTAATCGGGTATTGCCACCATATGCAACTTTGCAAATCCTTGCCAACACTTGACCATGATCAAACATTGGACTATGTAATTACTGATCACTCTGTAATACAAACAAACCACGAAACGTAAGAAGTTAGATTATGGCCGGACATTCTAAATTTGCTAATATCAAACACCGTAAAGCTGGCCAAGATGCCAAACGTGCTAAATTATTCACCAAACTGACTCGTGAAATACAAGTAGCAGCGGGAGCCGGACAACCTGACCCTGACTTTAACCCACGTTTGCGAGGTGCCCTTATTGCCGCTAGAAAAGCTGGAGTACCAAAAGACCGCATTGAAACTTCTGTCAAAAAAGGATCTGGTCAAATTGAAGGGGAGAGCTTTGAAGAAATGCGCTACGAAGGCTACGGCCCCGGTGGCATTGCCATTATTGTGGATGTATTAACCGACAACCGTAACCGCTCTGCAGCAGAAGTAAGAACGTGCTTTACAAAAGCAGGTGGAAATATGGGTGAAACCGGAAGTGTAAACTTTATGTTTGATCGCATTGGGTTGGTGGAACTAAGTGCAGATGTTGCCGACCACGACACTATCTTTGAAGCTGCTGCCGAGGCTGGCGCGGAAGATGTCGACAGCAATGATGAGTTCCATGTGATTACATGCGCTCCTGATGAACTCAACGTCGTGCGCGATGCACTCACAGATCATTATGGTGATCCTGAAACCGCCAAACTTGCTTGGCGCCCTAAAGAACCTATGGAACTTGACTTAGAACAAGCCGAAAAAATTATTAAGTTAATTGACGCCCTAGAAGATAATGATGACGTACAAGATGTTACTGGAAATTTCATTATACCCGACGACATTGCTGAACAACTCGCATGATTCAAACACGTATCATTGGTATTGACCCAGGCCTGCGTTACACGGGATGGGGAGTTATTGATATTGAAGGTAGCTACGTGTCATTTGTCGCATGTGATCGCATCACCACAAACACTAAAGACCCTCTTCCTACCCGACTTACCACACTCCACCAAGAATTAACAAAAATTATCAATTTATATACGCCAACATCAAGCGCCATCGAAGAAACATTTGTTAATAAAAATCCCCTTTCATCACTTAAGCTTGGCCATGCTAGAGGATGTCTTATTGCAGCAGCAGCGCTGACCGGCCTTGAAATTTCAGAATATTCGGCCAATAAAATAAAAAAGTCTGTAGTGGGCGTTGGCCACGCAGATAAAAGCCAAGTTGCTATGATGGTTCATCAATTACTTCCCAAAGCCACCATTAGAAGCGAAGATGCATCCGATGCGCTTGCGGTAGCGTTGTGTCACGGTCATTATATGGGTCAACACGTAGCAATACCATACTAAAGCTATACGATACCAACAAACGTGACAAAAACATTCTTCACTACTTCCTTGCAAATCAGCACTCAGCTTTGCTATGGTATCAACATTAATAAAGGGAGATTCACAATATTATGATAGGAAAACTGACCGGTGTTATTGATACCCTTGCCACTGATCATGTCATTCTAGACGTCAATGGAGTAGGGTATGTGATATTTTGCAGTGGCAATACGCTTCGCAAAATAGGCAACCAAGGTAGTAACTGTAGTTTGCTTATTGAAACCCATGTGCGCGAAGACCACTTTCATCTATATGGATTTGCAGGAAAAGAAGAAAAAGAAACATTCTTAGAACTCACAAAAATAAGCGGCGTGGGAAACAAAATGGCTCTCGCAATTTTATCCGTCCTATCACCAGGGCAATTAGGGCTTGCCATCAGCGCACAAGACAAAAACGCACTAACTCAGGCTCCTGGCGTAGGCCCCAAACTTGCCAGTAGATTACTTACAGAGCTCAAAGACAAACTTTCTTTTGATGGCGCTATTACTTCATCCCCAACTACAACTTCTGGCACCACCTCAAGCGAACCTAACCCAACTGCAGACGCCGTATCAGCACTCATTAATCTTGGATATAGTCGGATGGAAGCATTTTCGGTCATTAATAATATTGCCGCAAAGAATGATAATTTATCCGTTGATGAACTGATTAGGCAAGGCTTAAGCCAATTGGCTAGCGCATAATTTTTTAAAGTAGAGCACATGACAGAACAACGCATCCTAAGCCCTAAACCCGAAGAGTCTGAGCAACAAGAACGTGCCCTTAGACCAGAATCATTGGCCGATTTTACTGGCCAAGCCAGTGCCAAAGCTAATTTAAGCATCTTTATTGATGCCGCAAAAACCCGCCAAGAAGCGCTAGACCACACCCTAATGTATGGCCCACCGGGATTAGGAAAAACCACTTTTGCTTCGATTATTTCTAAAGAGTTAGGAGTTAATTTTCGCGCGACCTCCGGGCCATTATTATCCAAAGCAGGTGATTTGGCAGCCATTTTGACAAACCTTCAGGCCAAAGATGTCTTGTTTATTGATGAAATTCACCGCCTTCATCCTCAGGTAGAAGAAGTCTTGTACCCTGCTATGGAAGACTTTAAGCTAGATCTAATTATTGGAGAGGGACCAGCTGCACGTACCGTTCGTATTGATTTACCTCCCTTTACATTAATTGGCGCCACTACCAGACTTGGACTTATCTCTAATCCATTACGTGATCGCTTTGGTATTCCAATACCCCTACAATTTTATACTACCGATGAATTAACGTTAGTTATTGGACGTGCAGCAACATTGTTGAAAGCACGCTTAACTCAAAACGGCGCTTCAGAAATTGCCAAACGTTCTCGTGGCACACCTCGTATTGCCCTTAGACTACTGAGACGTGTGCGTGACTTTGCATTAATCGAAAATGATGGCAATATTGACGACCACCTGGCCGATAATGCTCTTAACCGCCTCGAAGTAGATAAGCTGGGCCTGGATAAGGCTGACCGACGGTATTTAATGTTTATTGCAGAAAAATACCGAGGCGGCCCTGTAGGAATTGAGACCATTTCGGCAGGCCTTTCCGAGCAACGTGATTCCCTTGAAGAAACCATTGAGCCATTCTTGCTCCAACAAGGCTTTGTACAACGTACACCACGAGGACGCGTGCTCACACCTTTGGCGTTTGAACATTTAGGCCTGAATATACCCGCACCACAAGCTGTCCAATTAGATCTATTAGCGAGTGCAGAAACATGAGCCATCATTGCTCTTACCGCGTCTATTACGAAGACACCGATGCCGGTGGCGTAGTCTATTATGCGAACTATTTAAAATTTGCTGAAAGAGCACGCACCGAATGGTTACGCGAGCGCGGCATTATTCAAAGCAAACTTGCCCAAGAAGAAGATATCTTATTTGTAGTCCGCAAAGCGGAACTGGATCTAAAACAACCAGCACGATTAGACGACCTGATTGATATTGAAACATCATTAGTACATATCAAGGGCGCTCGTATAAACTTGGAACAAACCCTTTGCGTTAATAAACAAATACTTGTATCCTTAAATATCACCATTGCGTGCATTAATAGTGCATTCAAGCCTACGCGCCTGCCACCTTCCATCATCAATGCCATAGCTTCATAACATGTTTGATATTTCCTGGACTGAAATTATATTTGTATTTGTGGTAGCATTATTAGTGCTTGGTCCCAAGGAGATTCCGCATATTGTTTCAGGAATAAAAAAAACAATTCGCTACGCGAAAGAAACCTCCGCAAAATTGACGCAGTCTCTTGAATCAATTGATGAAGTAAAAGAAATTAAAAATGAATTGGATTCCTTTAAAACCATCATCGATTTAGACGGAAATCCTCAACGCGCATACGACGTGGATGAAGCACGTAAAGATATCGAAATCTCAAAAAGCCCAAAAGAGTAATTTACAGATTCAGATGATTGATGTAGCATGGAACGCCATGACTGATTCACTAAAACTTTCTGAGCTTGCAGCTGTAAAAATCTGCCATGACCTGGCAGGTCCTATTGGCGCCATTAACAATGGAATTGAACTGCTTAAAGAGCCAGACGGCGACCTGCATCAAGAATCCCTTGAATTAGTAGAGATGAGCGCCAAAGAGGCTGTAAGCAAATTATTATATTTACGCCAAGCACTCGGATCTGGCAGTCCACAAGGCGAATCCAATATTAACAATCTCATGGAAATTGCTGATAACTATTTCACCAATAGCAAAATTACGCTGCGGTGGAACTTACCACAAACTTCTAATGGCACGGTAGCAACGGTACCGTCTCCGGTTGCAAAACAAATTCTCAACATGATTTTATTAGTTTCTGGCAGCCTGATCATGGGCGGAGATATGCTAGTCAATGTTGTTCAAAATGGCAAAAACACCTCGGTTAAAATACGCGGGGAATCATCCGTGGTGAAGCTTGCTGATGATGTTTTATTTATGCTTGATGGCAATACAAATAACGAAGACATTAATGTCAAAAATATGTTACCATACCTAATATACTTAACAGGAAAAGAAAATAATAGTCCTGTTACGATTGAACATAGTCAAACACACGTAGAAGTTTGTTATAATTAGAAGATATCGAAACAAATTAGTTACATAGCAGATATTAGTTTAATGTTGTTTTTAACCTAGGCTCTAAGCAAGTAGTATGGCCCAACAACAAGATCAACAGCAGTTGCATGTCACTGTCGTTTCTATTGACGACCGCCCTTATGCTATTTCTCAGAAACATTTGCACACCATGGTGCACCTGGGTCCACAAAACCATCACAATCTCGAAAAGACCGATCATAAACTTACTCTTGATTTCCAAAATCAACATGTCCCTGTACTTGCACTATCCCCACTTTTGCACCAGACTCACCTGGACATCCCTCAGCAAGCTACCATTCTTGTTTATAAAGTAGCGGATATTATTTTTGGATTGCTTGTGAACAACGCAAGTCACTTTGAGAACGCCAACTTCAATCCACTACCTTCTCTTGAAAGTGGACATGAACTCATTATTGGCCACGCTCAACTAAAAAATGGTACTTATTTACCTCTTATCAGCATTAAATCTGCTGCATATTATTTAGAACCTCAGCTTTCCCCTGGAAACGCCAACCTGCCCAAGCAATCTTTCTTTCTATGCAACACCGACAGCCAACATCAGGGATTGGTTTCCACAGAAAGCATTACACATATCATCAAGAAACAGCATAACGATTTTGTTTTTGCCGCACCGGGCATTATTACCACCTCATACCAACAACATTATATCCGGGTCTGCACTGCTTGTAACACCCTTAATATAAAGGATCCAGGCACGTATGTTGTTATCATATTAAAAAAACAGGATTACTATATTGGTCTTGTATTACATAATGTGATTCACATTACCACAGCAGACCAACACCCCCAATTGCCTATTATCAATACCAATCTATTATTTGAAGAGATTGATAAACGCCCTATTTCACAACCACCTGAAACACCGCCTACCACTCCCCCCTCAGCGGATAAAGTCGTCACCCGCAACGCTCAGGTATTTTAGTATTATCCTCAACTGTGGATAAGAACCTCTTCCATCATGGTTTTTACAAAAAATACTGCTCTTGTGTTAATAACTTCAAGAGGGTATATATACCCGTCGTGAATAACGTAAGCGCGCGTTAACATCAAAATAAAATGATACCAAATCAAAAATTGGGCACACGCCTTATATTTTAGTCAATAGTTAAAGGAAGCATACCATGACAGATACTATACGTGTTGAAACCGATAGCTTTGGAGAACTTCAAGTACCGGCCGACAAATATTGGGGAGCTCAAACACAACGTTCGCTTGGAAATTTCAAAATTAGCGGAGAAAAAATGTCTCCTGCTATGGTACGTGCACTTGGAATCCTCAAAAAATCTGCAGCTTCTGTCAATATGGACCTAGGAGTACTTGATAAAAAAATTGGTGACGCCATCTGCCAAGCCGCTGATCAAGTTATAAGTCTAGAGTTGGTAGATCATTTTCCACTTGTTGTATGGCAAACCGGATCTGGAACCCAAACCAACATGAACAGTAATGAAGTAATTGCTAACCGGGCAATTGAAATTTTAGGTGGCCAGATGGGATCCAAAGATCCAGTACACCCTAATGATCACGTCAACATGGGACAGTCATCAAACGACACTTTTCCAACAGCCATGCATATTGCAGCAGTTGAACAAATTCACCATGAACTTATTCCTGCATTAGAGCACCTACTTGAGGCACTAAAAGAAAAACAACAAGCCTTTAACAATATCATCAAAATTGGTCGCACCCACTTACAAGACGCTACCCCTCTTACTTTAGGACAAGAATTCTCTGGCTATGTCACTCAAATAGAACGTGGCATAGAACGTGTAAAAGCAACACTTCCAAATCTATATATGCTAGCCCAAGGAGGCACCGCAGTCGGCACAGGACTTAATTCTAAACAAGGGTTTGATACCAAATTTGCTGCTAAAGTAGCCGAAATTACAGAATTACCTTTTGTCACTGCTCCCAATAAATTTGAAGCACTTGCAACTCATGACGCCATGGTCGAAGCAAGCGGCGCACTCAATGTACTTGCAGTAAGTCTAATGAAAATTGCAAATGATATTCGACTTCTTGGTTCTGGTCCACGCTGTGGCTTAGGTGAACTGCAATTACCCGAAAATGAACCTGGATCTTCTATTATGCCAGGAAAAGTGAACCCTACCCAATGTGAAGCAATGACAATGCTTTGCGCTCAGGTAATGGGCAATCACGTAGCAATTACAGTAGGCGGATCTAACGGTCATTTTGAGTTAAACGTATTCAAACCAATGATGGTTCATAACCTGCTTCAATCCATCAGACTGATTGCCGATGGATGCAGAAGCTTCACTGACAACTGTGTTGTTGGCATTATAGCAAACGTTGAACGTATTGAATCATTGCGTGACGAATCATTAATGTTAGTAACTGCCCTAAACCCGCATCTAGGTTACGATAACTGTACAAAAATTGCCAAAAAAGCTCATAAAGAAGGGACCACCCTTAAAGAAGCAGCAATGGCACTTGAGCTACTAACCGAAGATGAATTTAAGGAATGGGTCCGTCCAGAGCAAATGATTGGGCCAAAAGCATGATTTCCACACATAGTCGATATATTATTCTGCATTTATTGGCACCCACGCTGATTATCACCCTTACATTAACAGCATTTGTTTGGGTTATTCGCTCCATGCAGTATATTGATTATATTGTCAATTATGGCATTCCAGTGAGCCAGTTTTTATATTTTTCATCACTGCTGGCACCATTTTTTGTACTCATTATCTTACCCGTCGCACTGTTTATTTCGGTGATTTATACATATAATAAACTCATCAGCGAAAGTGAGCTCATTGTCCTTAATAGCGCTGGTCTAAGTACCTTTTCACTTGCAAGACCAGCCCTGATATTGGCAGGTTTTTTAATGGTTGTGTCATTTTTTGTTGGCGCTTTTGTTGTCCCACATGCCTACAAAGAATTTAAAGATATTCAAGCTTTGTCTCGCACAGGAATTAATGCCTCACAAATTCAAAAAGGTGTATTTAATACGCCCATTAATGGCCTAACAATTTATATTGAGTCTCAAAGTCCAAACGGCATGCTAGAGGGAATCTTGGTCCATGACAGAAACCGTGAACACCCCATAACCATTGTCGCACAACAAGGCCAACTGCTTGAAACTGAGAATGGCTTATTCCTTGATGGTATCAACGCTTATCATGAATTTGATCTGGGTGAAGGTCGTATTAATAAAGGTAGCTTTGATAGTTACACCATAGACCTGACGCATTTTCGTGACAAAGCTAAGAACCGCCCTAAAGAAACCGAAGAATACAGTATAACCGAATTATTATTCCCAGACACTTCTATACTTACTGAACGCCAACAAGCCAAACTCAAAGCTGAAGGACATCATCGTATTTTATGGCCTGTTCATAGTGTCATACTCACACTCCTTGCCCTTTCAGTTTTATTATCGGGACAATTTAATAGACGAGGACAATGGCGTCGTATCCTAAGTGCATGTATTATTGCTACGATATTTGTTGCGTTCAGTCTTATTGCCAAAAGCATCGCTTCATCCAATAGCAATTTTATATTTTTTATGTATGCAGTGAGTTTATTTCCATTAATCATTTGTATTGCAATATTAAAGAATCATTCACTCATTAAAACTGCTACCAAATATCTTCCTTCTTATAATAGGGCGTAAAAAGACCCATGCATGTATCGTACACATTCTCAAAATACATCAGTAAACAATTCCTTATCTCCTTAGGTATTGTTGTTTCTGCATTGGCGTTAATTACGTTACTTTTTGATACTGTTGAAATGCTCCGCCGTACACAAGATAAGGATATTCCTTTTGGCATGTTGCTGCAGATGATCATTCTCAAACTTCCCAATATTTTGTTTGAAATGTTACCTTTTATTATTCTTATTGCCAGTATTCTAACCTATAGCAGACTTACACGCAGTTCAGAACTCATTGCTGCACGCGCTGCAGGAGTCTCGGTATGGCAATTTTTGATGCCTGCTGTAGCATTATCATTCTTATTGGGCTTATTAATTATCGCTATAATCAACCCACTTGCTGCGGTCATGCACGCAAAATACGAAACATTAGAAGATAAATATTTCCGAGGCAACCTCAATACATTGTCTGTTTCATCAACCGGCCTATGGCTTAAGCAGCCTGGTCAAGATGGCGAAGGAAAAACCATCATTCACGCATTAAAGGCATCACAACGTGAAGCGATTTTATATGATGTCACTATATTTATGTTTAATCAGCACCACCGATTATTCAAACGTATTTATGCTCCCACTGCACAGCTTGTATCCAATCATTGGGAACTTCATAACGCCGATATCACCTCTATCACCGAGGGACAAAATATTTCTATTCCAACCAACAATACATACCGTGTTCCTACTGATATGCAATTATCAGAAATACAAAATAGTTTTGCCGATCCTAAAACTATCTCATTTTGGCGCATGCCTGACTTTATTGATACATTAAAACAAGCAGGACTGCCCGCCAACAACCACCAGCTTCACTGGTACAAAATCACCGTTATTCCATTTTTCTTAAGCGCTATGGTTTTCTTTGCAGCAGCATTTTCATTACATCTTCCCCGCAAAGGAAAAACAGGCTTGTTAATAGCCGGTGGCATTATGGTGGGTTTTGCCATTAGGTTTTTGTCTGACCTGGTATCGGTGATGGGACTAGCCGGCACTATTCCTTTAGTCTTTTCGGCTTGGGCTCCTGTGATCATTAGCTTAATGTTGGGTGCCGCACTGATGCTACACCTAGAAGATGGCTAAAAAAATAATGACACCACCGGCAAAGACTGATAGTTTTGCTTTTTTTGAAAAACATACATATTACTAGGTAAGGGGGTATGCAGGTCATTATTCGCAGACTATTCGTGGGAGCTATCTGTACTGTGACAATGTATATGCCGTCATGGTCTTTGGCTGTTATTCCAACTAACCAAAATTTTGAAAGAACACCTGCTGATATTGAAGCTGACAATCTAACCTACAATCAAAAAACTTCCACAGCCACAGCATCGGGCAATGTTGTCATCACGCAAGGAAAACGCTCCCTCAAAGCAGATAAGCTAACCTATAACAGCAAAGAAGATCTCATCAAGGCTACCGGAGATTTAGTACTTACCGAACCAAACGGCACTAAAATTCATGCCACAGAAGTATCGTTGCAACATCAATTCGAACAAGGTTCTATTAACAATATTTCTGCCTACTTTACCGACGACTCCCAAGCTCATGCCACCAAAGCTCAACGTATCGACAAACATACCCTCATCTTAGAAGATGCCTCCTATACACCTTGCCCGGTAAGCTGCAAATCCGATACAAAAAGATCTGCACCATTATGGCAAATACGTGCCAACAAAACCACACTTGATACTCAAGATGAGTCTATTAGTTATCAACATGCATTCTTTGAACTTTACGGAGTTCCTATCGGTTATACTCCTTATTTTTCACACGCAGCTCCTAATGCAAAACGTAAAACTGGCTTTCTTACACCAAAATATAGAAGCGATTCGATCCTTGGCACAACGGTCAGCACTCCATTTTACTATAATATATCAACCGATAAAGACATCACACTTACCCCAACTATTACTTCTGACCAAGGCGGAATTATGTCTGGGCAATATCGCCAACTATTTGAAAGTGGAAGCCTAAATTTAGAAGGTAGTGTGACCAACCCCGATCGTGTTGACGAATCGGGTAGCAAGGTAGGCGGCGACCACTTGCGTGGGCATATCCAAGGCAATGGACAGTTTGACCTAAATCGCCAATGGTCTTGGGGCTTTGACGCAAGTAGGAGTACTGATGATACCTACCTTCGGCGTTACAATGTTAGTGATGAAAACACACTCACCTCCAAAGCATATCTTAATTATTTGTCAGAAGATAAGAACTTATTTTTTAATGCTCAAGGATTATCATTCCAAGGACTCCAACAAGATGATGACCCTGGCGAAACTCCTACTGTTCTCCCATATATGAGAGTTTCATATAAAGGTGCCCCTATGGGTAATATGGGTAATATAGGCTTTGAAGGAAATACCTTAGCACTGAAGCGTGATGAAGGTATTAGCACAAACCGCGCATCAGGAAAACTTTACTGGTCATTGCCCTATACTACTGCAGGAGGGCATGTCTTTGAGTGGCGTAATAGTGTGCGGTCTGATATCTATGTTATTGAAGATGCCACAAATAGTCTTGGCCAATTAGAAGATGATACAACTTCACGTATTATTCCTCAAACTGAGCTGAACTGGTCTTATCCACTTATTGCAGCAAAAACACATTACAATATTATTGTTGAGCCCAAAGCTCAGGCCATTGTTAGTCCTTACGGTGGCACACGAAGGTTAATTTCAAATGAAGACAGCCAAGATATCGAATTTTCTGATATCAACTTATTTAGTGACCATCACTTTAGTGGCACTGACCTCATAGAACAAGGACCTCGTGCTAATATTGGCATTAAAACCGCTATTGACCATCATAGCCTTGGCTACACTAGCTTCATGATTGGTCAGCATTTTCAACGCCATACCAACAACCAAATTGCAAAAGAGAGTGGCCTTAGAGACCAACAATCTGATATTGTGGGCCGCATTGCCCATCAATATAATAATATGCTTGATGTAGCTTATGCCTTTAGAATTGACAAGCGTGACTATACACCAACACGTAATGTGGTACATGCAGGAGTCAATTTTGAACGACTGCGTTTAAATTTTGATTATTTAGCATCAGAAGAAGCATTTGAAAATAGCTCCGTTTTGGGCAGTAACCGTGAACAATTTCAAACATCTGCAGAATTAAAAATTACGGACCAATGGCGCCTTACTGCACTGGGTAATCGTGATATTGAGGATGGCTCGTGGCGTGAAGCAGAAGGCGGCTTGCATTATGGTGGTTCTTGTATTAATTTATCATTCATTGTAGACAGGGAGTTTACGAGAGACCGTGATGCCTCACCAAGCACCAGTGTGATGGTACAAGTTTCTTTGCGTAACCTGACAGACTAATATTCTAAGCATCATCCTTTTACTTATTATGAATAATACGCGCTCCATATATCATTTTTTGGTTATTGTCTTGTTGACAATAACCGTTAGCATACCCGGCAATGCAAAAGATTTTGGCATTGTAGCGGTTGTTAATGATCAAGCCATCTCTACAGAAGATGTAAAAGGCCGTATCCAGCTAGCGCTCTTTGCATCCGGCCTAACTGATTCACCGGAAGTACGCGCCAAGCTACGACCTCAAATTATACAAGTACTTATTGACGAATCACTCTACAGACAAAAGGCTGAAGAATTAAATATCAAAGCCAATGAAGAAGAAATTAATACAACATATTTCAATTTAGAAAAACGTAACAACGTTAAACCTGGAAAACTCAAAAACTTCATGAGAAAAAATGGTGTGCCTTTTAACGCGCTGAAACAGCAAGTAGAATCGGAAATTTTGTGGAGCAAAATAATTAACCGCCATGTCAAACCAGAAGTCATTGTTACCAATGCCCAAATTGACGAAACAATTGAATATATCAGCAGAAGCTCTGGCGGAGGAGACATCCACTTAGCTAAAATTGAATTACCCATTGATAGCAATAATGATGAAGAACAGGTAACTGAACTCGCTCAAGAACTCATTGAACAAATTGAATCTGGCGCACGCTTTGATGCTATTGCCCAACAATTTTCACGTGATATCTCTGCAAAGTCAGGAGGAGACAAAGGCTGGATTCCTGTAAACCAACTTTCTATGGATGTTCGCGAACATATTTCCCAAGTACCAACAGGTGGAATCAGTACACCGCTGCGCCTTGCAGATAGCATTGCCATTTATAAAGTTATCGACAGAAGAACTATTATTCAGGCTGACTCAAGCGAAGATAAATACAGCATTAAACAAGCATTTTTTGATCTTCCAAGCAACTTACCAAGCGCTGAACGTATTCAAATAGAAAACACCATTGAGCTGGCTCGCCAGAAGGTTAAATCCTGTAAAGGATTTGATGAATTTGCCACAAAGCATGGTTCCTCTAGTAGCGAAATCATGAATATGCAACTTAAAGACTTCAATCCTCAGATTGCACATTTAGTTGCACAAACCAAAGCGGGAAGAGCAACCTCTCCACTCAAAAATGAAGAAGGACTTTTTGTGTTAATGATTTGTAGCAAATCAAAAGCCAAAGGCCAAATAACCGACTATAATGCCATTGAAGAGCAATTAAAGAAACATCAGTTAAGTCTTCATATTCAGCGCTACCTTCAGAAACTTCGTAAAGAAGCATATATCGACAAACGAGAGTTATAATTCATGTCCTCAAATCTCTACCAGGACATTATGGCATTGCCTTCGGTAGGCAGTCTCTTAGCCTTACACGGTATTCGTGCAGATAAATCACTAGGTCAGCATTTTTTGCTCGACCAAGGGCTCACCGACACCATTGTTCAGCATGTAGGCAATCTCAATAATCAGCATGTCGTTGAAATTGGGCCTGGACCAGGCGCACTAACCAGGTCAATTTTATCTGCTAATCCAGGTCACCTTACTGCTATAGAGACTGACGAGCGCTTTGTGAAGTTACTTACCTCACACTTATTACCGGTGTCTAAAAACACACTAACTATTGAACATAACGATGCTCTAAAATACGATTATAGCAGTTTTAAAGAACCCATCACCATTATCGCCAATCTACCCTACAACATTGGTACAGAGCTAATCTTTTTATGGTTAAACCACCTACACCACATTCAATCCATCACCGTTATGTTACAAAAGGAAGTCGCCATGCGTTTATCTGCAGCTCCAGGTGATTCTTCTTATGGCAAGGTGTCAGTATTAACTCAACGTGTATGCGATTGTCACATTGTTATGGATGTCCCACAAGAGGCATTTAGTCCTCCTCCTAAGGTCATGTCTTCAGTAGTTCAACTCATTCCAAAGTCGCAACCTATTGCGGTGAATAATCCAGATTTTCTCAAGAAAATGCTAACTACATGTTTTAATCAGCGACGCAAGATGCTTAAAAAAAGTCTTAAGCAACTAACCGAGGACCCTGTTTCTTTACTCGAGAAGCTGGCAATCGACCCCACCCGACGACCTGAAACATTAACGATACACGAGTGTTGTCAATTAGCAAACAGCCTTGAATCTGCATAGATATTAAACTTCTTTTGCTACGAAAAACCATACCACATAAAACTTAATTACGTATACAGGCGCAAGCTATACTTGACACAAACCCCATGGTTGTATATATTCCGCCTCATTAATCAATTAGAGATTGTCTTATGCGAATTTTATATATTTTAGTTTTGAGTTGCTTCTTAGCATCATGTTCTGTTGGAATGGCATTATCCGGCAAAAAAGATCCTAATCTTAACCTTCTTATCGTTGGAAAAGAAAGAAAAGAGATTGAAGCAGAGTTTGGAGAGCCTATTAAATCACAAACCAAAGAAGATGGTACAAATATAAGTACCTACCATTTTGAGATAGGTAACGAGCCAAGCACTGGAAGAGCAGTTGCTCATGGTGCAATGGACGTATTTACTCTTGGCCTATGGGAATTTGTAGGAACTACATCAGAACATTTTATTGGAGAAGAATATAACGCTGTTGTTTCTTACGACAACAAAGGCGTCGTTACTTCTTCTAATATATCCAAGGCTACGAATGCTGAGAAAAAACAAATAAAAGAACTAACTAATTAATTAAAGGTTTATAACTATGATAAAATATCTAATTACAGCAGCTGCTATTGTAACTCTTTCGGCATGCACAACACCAAAAACAGTCCTGAAAAATAAAGAAACAGGTCAGGTCGCTATTTGCGGTGGTAATGTTACTGGCTCTCTTATTGGTGGAGTTATAGGTTACCATATCCAAAAATCTAACGACAAAAACTGTGCAGTTGACTACCACAAGCTTGGTTATGAAGTTATTGAGCAAGAAGAAAAGTAGTCTTGTCTATCAATATATAAAGCTATTTATTTAAAAGAGCTCTGCAACGATATAAGGTTAGCAGAGCTCTTTTTTTATGCTGCAGCTGGTACAGCACTGCAGGAATGGCCTTGACAAGGCACCTTGCCGTGCATATGCCCTCCTACTAAGTTAGCGCGTGTTACATGGGTTTTTGGCAATTGAGCTTTGCTTGGCTCCTCAATCTTATGACACTCAACATCTTGTGCGCGTTCACCAATTTTTTGTACTTCTTTTTCTGGATTAAAGCGGATCATCCCACCCCTTTTATCTTCTGATGGTGGAATTAAAATACTTACTCTGGCGCTCTCAGGATAATCAACCCTCAGCAGGTTATTGTCTTGGTCCAAATGATAGATAATGGCATGAGTTTTACGGTTATCCGGAGTATCTTCCATTTTTGGAGGTAAATAAGTAACCAGTTTTCCAGTCGCAGTTTCTTTCTCAGCTACCATGTCATACTCTAAGCCCTTTTCTTTTGACAGCTTAATAACCCTTGCAATAGCTGTTTTTTGTTCTTCAATACTGGCATCAGAAGATGCAAGCACATCCTCAATCTGATCAACCATTTGAGTGTCGGCTTCCGGGGTGTTGATGGGAGATGCAACCTGTACTTCTTCCTCTTCTTCTTGGAGATCTTGCCTCACTTCTTCAATATGTTTCAATGGCTGCCTAAACACTTTTGTTGCAAGCACTTGTTTGATACGCTCAGGTGTAATCACCTCTTCTTCAGCTGGTGTCTGAGAAGAAGCTTGCGGTGTATTATTGGTGGATGTCGTCTTACCAATTGGTTGCTTAACATCTTGCTCTACTTGTTCACACAGCGCAACGCATTGCATTATCGCATTTTTGCATGGCTCAATATTAACCTCTTTGCCACTAAGTATATCTTCCAATTCTTCTTCAGCTGGCTTAAGATGGTGTTCACGATAGCCAGACAACGCAATACAAAGCTTACCACTCAACTCTTTTACTTGTACCCCTGTTAGACCCCCCTCCTGACCGTCAATAATAAGACTAGCAACAAGCTTGGTTAATGTTTCATCAAATTGATACAAACTACAATCTTCCTGAACATCTTTTCCTTTAACAACACCAAGACTTGTTAGCGCATCAATAAATACATCTGGTTTAGGATCAGATTGATATGCATGGATTGCCTCACGCAAGGCTAGAAGAAAAGGGTAAACCGACTTAAAAAGATTAATAGACTCATACACTTCTTCAGCAAGTCCATCACGATCATCCTGCGACAATGCCGAGTTCTTAATCAGCTCGTTATAAACAGCATCAAATTGGCCAAATACTTCATCACATTTTTCTTTGCTTATCATTTTATCACTCGCACCACTTATAATAATTCACGGTACTGTGATAGAAAATTACTAGCATATTGATCTTCAGCGCCAATAGCAGGACTATTATGTTTCCAGCCTGCCTGACATACATCACCTGTATGAATGTGATGCTGCCACGCATCAATAAAACGTATGTACTCATCAATATTGCGCCCTACTGCAAAATCTTGCATGCTTTGATAGCGCACCACACCTTCAGCATCCAAAATAAAGCTTGCACGCATACTCATAGCATTATTCACAAGTACGCCGTATGTTTCAGATATGTCACGCTTGGCATCCGAAGCAATGGGAAAGCCAAGCTTTCCTATAGTGCCTTCTTTAGTAGAATTCTGAACCCACACTTGATGCGATAAAAACGAATCTGTGCTAACCGCAACCACCTTTACATTGCGCTCCTGAAATTGTTCTAAACGTTTATTAAGGGCAATAAGTTCAGTAGCACATACCATTCCATGATCCATGGAATAAAAGAATAACAGGCCCATATTCCCGGCTAAATATCCATTAAAATCAAATACTGCTTCAATGGAGCCATCTGGCATAATAGTGGGGGCAGTGAAGTTTGCTGCATGTTGACCAACCAAATTTGTCATGATCTATACTCCTTAAGTAATGCTTTAACTTTTTCCATATCTTCAGGACCAGGTTCTTTTCCCCAGCCACTATGTATCAACTTGCCAAAAGATGAAAGCGCTACCGCTTCATCAGAACGCTGACTTGTTATCTTAAGTTTATTTTCAGTATGGGCATTTCCACAAACAAAGTACCAGGCATCATGACCATTTTCTTGACCACATACCAAGAATACGTCACTGTGTAATGACTTGGTTACTCGTTCAACAAATGTTGCCATATACTTTTTTACCTACCATTTATATTTTTGTTCTACTTGTGCAACCATTGCTTCAGTAACTGTTGTACCCGACGCAAATAATGGCTCATTGAAACACTCCTTAAATGTTTGCACGCTATCTAACGTTTTCTTATTCATCGGAATGTTGAGTCGATATAAATTTTCAACACCTGCCACTCTGTCACCACAACCAGGAACAACACATGATCCACAACTATGGTCACCTTCTTTGATCATTGTATTTAACGCTTGTCCTGCAGCATAATCAATCATCCCTTTATGACCCGAAGCCATAGCGTTTAAGTAGTTCATAATATGATCACCAACTTTTTCCACTACAAATGAAACAGACTCTCCAACAACTCCTTGTTTTACAGATGAGCGTGCTCCTTCATAATTTTCTTGTATTGATGTATGTTTTTGTTGCACCCCTTCTATGTGTACAATTTCATCTTCTCTATCTGCTGCTTCATCTCTTCTAACTGCTGCAAGTTCGGCCTTATTACCAACTAAAATCGTGTATTTGTCACCTTCATGAGCAATAATAGCAGCATGGTATGCGGGATCACAAGCCGATTGACGCGAATTACTATACACAGAACACATATAGCCACCAGGATGCTTAAACGTACCTTCCAACGACAACGGTACAAAACCACCCGCTCCAACGTTCCCGGCTAGCGCATTGGAGAATAAATCTAAGTCATATAGCTTTATGTCCGATGAAAATGTTTTTACATCGCGTTCTATGCCATAGAGCGTATCAAAATATTGTTTACATTCATCAGAAAGACCGGCTTTTACACTTTGGCGTAATAATATAGCATAACGCAATGCAATTTCTTTAATATCGCTTACACATGCTTCTTTACCGTGAACTACCGATAATTCTTTATATAGTGCAACTAATTTATGCTCGCGTATGCTAGAGTTATCCCACCATTTTGAATCTTCGCGGCTTCCATAAAATTCATAAATTTTACGAAAACATTCACCTGATTGACTTGCAACTACTTTAGCCTCAGAACGACTATTTGCCATCTTTGCCAATTCATTAGCAACTAAATCAGAAATAAAAACATATTGATAACGCTCCTTTAAAAAACCCAGATGCTTACCAAACACTTCCGAAACTTCACCTTTTGGCAAAGATCTCAACCCCATTCGCATTGGATGTCTTTCGGGAAATAGTTCATCTCTAGTTGGCATATATTGATCAGTAGCTAACTCTTTTGCAATATTTGCAATACAATTTTTTTGCAGTGAAGATAACCTACTCTTACCTGCTATAACTGCTTCAACAAAGTCAATTTCATGCTGCAAACACTTACTATGTGACATTCTTTTATATTCTTACTGTTAACATTAACCCCTTTTATTTTTTCTTTCCTTGTTTTATCAAGCTGCCATCGCTGCCTGTTGTGCTTGTAATTGGGCAATACGTTGAATTTCCTGAACAGAAACTTTTTCACCTGCCGGAGGCCTTGATAACATTTCTCTGGCTTGCTTGTTTGCCAACTCCTCTTGTTGTAATTTTTGCAATGCATTTCTACTTTCTTGGGCCTGGCGTTGAATTTCTTGCTTGGAAACATTACTGTATTTCTCAGCTTGCTTTAAAGACTCTTGGTTTCTATTAGCCTCTACCGCTGAAGCTTTTTGTGTACCACACATTCCACATGGACATTTACCACTACAACCCTGCTTTTCTGGTGTATTTGTGCCTGCATTATTCTTAGCAAAATTATACTCCTGTGCTTTAGCAGACTCTCTTTGTTGCTGCTGAGTTTGCTGTTTAACAGCTTCCTGTCCTTTTATCTGAGCTTCCTGTGCTCGTAGTTGTTGCTGCTGTTGTTGCAGCTGCCCCAAACGTTGTTGGGTTTGAGCTATTTGCTCGGGCGCCATCTTGCTGGCTACAACTTGTTGAAGCTTCTGAATTTGTTGTTGAACTTGCTGCTGTTGTTGTTGAACTTGCTGAAGCAATTGCTGCATTTGTGTTTGTGAAACTACATGTTGCGCTCGCATGCCTTGTTGTTGCATTGTCATGACTTGTGTTTGTGCGTTACGTGCAAATTGCATCTGTAACTTAGCTGCCGTCATAGTAGCTTTTTGTGCACTCAGCATAGCCTGTTGCTGTGAAGTTTTCGCTGCCTGGTTTGCACGCAACATCGATTGTTGTGCCAATTTTGACTGATTTACACGCATTGCATCTTGCTGAGCTTTTTGCGCAAGTTTAGACTGGTTTGCACGCAACATATCCTGCTTCATAATAGCATCACGTGAGGATTTTTCTGCCAGCTGTTGTTGCCTTTGTGCCTGCTGACGCTGAGCTTGTTGTTGGGCTTGTTGCTGCTGTTGGTTTTGCTGAACCAACTGAGTACGCTGCTGCACCTTCATAGCCTCACGCAACTGGCCTTGTAATTGTTGACTTGTAATAGTAGACTGTTGCTGATTTTGCAGCTGCACTTGTCGTAATGACTGCGCCACACGATTTAACGCTGCAAGCATTGCCACCACACGCTTATGTTCTTTTTCTTGCTTTGCCGCCAAGAGCTTATCGGCCGACTGTTCAAGGCCATCAATCATCTCTTCAATTTCTTCAAGACTTACTTCGCTCTTACCTAGCTGCTTATATAGCGCCTCTAACGGATCTTCTTCTTGTGTTTGGTTTTGCTTTTTATCTTTAGCTTGGCGCTGCTCACGTGTCATCGTCACAAAACCATCTACTGCCGCCTCATCAGAAAGCGCATTGGCTTCAGAATTAGCTTTAGCTAAATCTTCACCCGCAGTAGTATTTTCCTTAATCTTGCCCTCTGCTTTTATATTCTCGCCATCACTGGCTGAACTGTTATTAGCAAAATACTGAAATAAATGGGCTGCCGTAGACATAATAGTGCCGTTTTATAGATGAATTTGTATTGATCATATACAGAAAATGAGAATCATTCTCATGCCACTCCCTCTCATTACCACAAAACAATAGTGCTCGTCAACAAACAAATGAGAATTATTTGCATTCTCAACTAAGGCGTCCAAATGATAACTCCAATATTCATCTACAAAGTTTAGTATCCACCCATTCAAGGTGCAGTTGGATGCAAAAATTACCTTAGTCTTGGCAGTTGACGATAATGTTATAAATGAGGTATAATGGACCCAGGGTAGGCGACTAAATACACCGTACTTAGCCGCCCTGTAATTATACTAGTCCAAAAGTTCTAGTATAACCTTCAAGAAAAGCGCGATTGCTTTGAGAACACGTCGCGCTTTCTTCTTTCTGGGCTTTTTAGCCATTGCTAATCTCCTATTTGAAGATTGAAACAGCCCACCCTTCAAGGTAAACGCGGCATCAAAGAACTATTCTTTTCTTGCCTAGATCCACCCATTCAAGGGCAGACACCTTGGAAGCAACCCAAGGCAAGAAAACATTATGCACTGCCATCTAATAGAGTAAAGTCATATTTACTTATTTTACCAGCATGCCCTATATATGCGCCATACACGCACAAACCTATCATGCCATGCAACGCTTTTCAAATCTGCTTGCATAGGATTCTGATGATGATATAGCAAGTATCTATGATCACAAAACATACCAACCTTCATGACGAAACCATTGCCTGCTTACAGCTTGCACGTAGCAAACATATTGGCCCTGCTATGTTTGTTAGACTTATTCAACGCTTTGGTTCTGCACTTAACGCCTCAGAGCATTTACCCAAATATTTAGAACGCCAAAAAGTCCAACGTCCTATCCATATATTTCCTAGGGAACTTGCTATCAAAGAAGCACAGGCATGTACCCAATTTGGTGCAACACTGCTTGGATATACGCACACTCATTACCCACCTGCACTTAAAGCAATTCCTTACCCACCTTCTGTACTTACGGTTCTGGGCAATGAAGCAATCTTGCATCAATCCAGTATCGCTATGGTAGGTTCACGGCATGCCTCTGCAGGCGGGTGTCGGTTTGCTAAGCAGCTTGCACATGAACTGAGTCATCAATTTACTGTTGTTTCTGGGCTTGCAAAAGGCATTGATACTGCTGCGCACAGTGGTGCCCTTAAGGCCGGAACCATTGCTGTAACTGCATGCGGAATTGACCAGATTTATCCACTCCAAAATACAGAGTTATATTGGTCCATCACAAAGCACCATGGCGCCATTATCACCGAAATGCCTTTTGGCACAAAACCTCTGGCACGCAACTTTCCTAAACGAAACAGAATTATTGCAGGACTATCACTTGCCACTATTGTCATAGAAGCGCAACTAAAGTCAGGATCATTAATCACTGCAAATTATGCTCTAGAACAGCATAAAGATGTTTTTGCGGTACCAGGATCCCCTATTGATCCGCGTTGCCAAGGCACCAATCAATTGATAAAAGATGGCGCTTACTTATTAGAATCCGTTAATGATGTTTACCAAATACTTGACCAAAACAATCCGATCGAGCATAGTATGCAACCCTTGGGCGCAAAAGACACTGCCTCACAGACAAACGAACAACATAATGATAACGTGCAAAGCACCGTCATAAAGCTACTAGGAGCACATCCGGTGGATATCGATCAGATTATCGAACTCTCCGGCTTTCCAGCAAGCGATGTACTTAACGTCATGTTGGAATTAGAATTAATAGGCCGCATTGAACGTTATCCAGGAAACAAAGTAACGTTAGTTACATAAAACAAAGAGATAAGGACTTATCAAGCACATGCATGTAGTTATTGTAGAATCACCCGCTAAGGCCAAAACAATCAATAAATATTTGGGCAATGACTTTAAAGTTATTGCTTCGTTTGGTCATATTAGAGACCTACCATCCAAGGATGGCTCCGTAGAACCGGATAACGACTTTGCAATGCACTATGAAATTTCTAGCAAGTCAACCAAACATGTCAAAGAAATTGCAGATGCCATTGCTAATGCGCAAAGCATCTATCTGGCAACCGACCCGGACCGCGAAGGAGAAGCCATCTCATGGCATATTATCGAAGCCATGAAAAAACGTCGTAAACTCAAAAAATCGATTCCCATACACCGCGTGGTATTTCATGAAATTACCAAAAAAGCTGTATTGGATGCTATCCATAATCCGCGCCAATTAGATATGAACCTTGTCAACGCCCAGCAAGCAAGACGCGCACTTGATTATTTAGTAGGCTTTAATATCTCACCAGTATTATGGCGCAAACTACCCGGAAGCCGTTCTGCAGGCAGGGTACAGTCTGTTGCCCTAAGGCTTGTTTGCGAGCGTGAGCATGAAATAGAAATTTTCCAATCACAAGAATATTGGAGTATTGCGCTTCATTTGCTTACACCAAACAACGAGCCTTTTATCGCTAAACTAACTCACGTAAACGACAATAAGCTTGAGCAGTTTGACATCACTACCCAAGAAGATGCCCAAAAGCTTGTTAAGCAATTACAAGGTTATGATTACACCGTTACTAACATTGAACAAAAACAAGTACGCCGCAATCCCTACGCACCCTTTACCACTTCCAGCCTACAACAAGATGCATCCCGCAAGCTTGGTTTTGGTGCAAAGAAAACCATGATGGTAGCTCAGAAACTATATGAGGGCATACCGGTAAATGGCGAAAATGTTGGACTAATTACCTACATGCGTACCGACAGTGTTACCACCTCTAAGGAAGCTATTGCGCAAACACGTGACCTTATTGGCAATATGTATGGCAATAACTATGTTCCCAAATCACCACGTATGTATCAGAGCAAAGCCAAGAATGCTCAAGAAGCACACGAGGCAATCAGACCAACCGACATGACACGTACACCAAAAGACATGTCGCATTTCTTGGATACCGACCAAGAAAGACTCTATAAACTTATATGGGAACGCATGATGGCCAGCCAAATGGAGCCCGCTATCCTCAATCAAGTGGCAGCTACCATTAGTGCAAATGACAACAAAGCTACTGCACGCGCCACCGGATCAACCGTTCATTTTGATGGTTTTTATAGGGTCTACCGCGAAGGCACGGATGATGACAAACAAGACTCCGACAATGATGAACGCATGTTACCTGCACTTGCAAATCATGATGCTTTGGGCCTAAACACCGTTGAACCAAATCAACATTTTACCCAGCCTCCTCCTCGATATACAGAAGCAAGCTTAGTAAAGAAACTCGAAGAACTAGGCATTGGCCGTCCATCTACCTACGCAAGTATTATTTCCGTGCTCCAAGACCGTAATTATGTGCGCCTCGAAAAGAAACGCTTTATGGCCGAAGATCGTGGACGCATTGTTACAGCCTTTTTAGAAAGCTTTTTCACTAAATATGTCGAATATGACTTTACTGCTAACTTAGAAGAAGAGCTCGACAATATCTCTAATGGCTCTATTGAATGGAAAGAAGTACTGGCCACGTTCTGGAAAGACTTCCATACCAACGTAGAAGAAGCCAGTAACCACACCATCACCGAAGTGATCCATGAACTTAACCAATTATTGGCCGACTATTTATTTCCTAAAGATGAAGAAGGTGCCGTTAACCGCAACTGTCCTTCATGTAGTGATGGTAAATTAAGTCTAAAACTTGGAAAATTTGGTGCGTTCTTAGGATGCTCAAACTACCCAGATTGCAACTATACCAAGCCACTTGCTTCAGATGATGAACAGCCTGAAGGCCAAGCGGGCGATGCCAACCCAAATGAACCTAAATTATTGGGCCAAGACCCAGAAACTGGTTCGGATGTCACCTTGCGTAAAGGACCGTATGGTTGGTACATTCAACTAGGTGAAGCAGAAGGTAAAACCAAGCCCAAACGCGCTGGTGTTCCTAAAACACAAGATCCATCGGCATTATCTTTTGATGAGGCCTTGGGATTACTCTCGTTACCCAGAGAAGTAGGCACACATCCTGAAACTGGCAAAAAAATTAGTGCAGGCATTGGAAGGTTTGGTCCTTATTTATTGCATGACGGCAAATATACTTCGTTAAAAGAAGATGACGTCTTAACCGTAGGCATGAACCGCGCAGTAACCTTAATTAGCCAAACAGCCCAGAAAAAAGGCGCTGAACCACTAAAAACACTGGGTAAACACCCCAACGGTGATGACATGGCAGTGTTTGATGGACGTTATGGCCCTTACGTCAAAGCTGGCAAGATTAACGCAACCATTCCAAAAACCATCTCAATGGATGATATTACTGCCGACGATGCCATTAAGCTTGTGGATGCTAAAGCAGCCCAGCCCGCAAAAAAGAAGACAAAAGCCAAAAAATCTGCTAAAAAGAGCTAAAACGCACATATAAAATTCACCTTCCCTTCATCCATAAACAGTTATACTGCAAGTCATGATCATGAAGTATTTGGTATTGTTGATTTTGGTCACCGCAATCGCTCTGACAAATCATGCTGCATATGCAGGCATGTCAACCGTGTTGGCTGCCGCAAATCAGGTCAAACAAGACGTTATTGTGAGTATTCAGCAACAATACCAAGCACAGATTGTCAGCATAACACCGGCATCACCAGGCACAGCCAAGGTCCGCATTCTCACCAACCAGGGTAAGGTCATGACTGTAACCGTTGATACCAACACACAAGAGATTATTCATGTACGTCAATAGCAATGGCCTCAGCGTACGATCTTTTGTAGAACAAAAACAATCACACCAAATCTTCACAATGATTTGGGCATCGTAAGGTAGTTTTATGAAAGTACTTATTATTGAAGACGATACTAGCATCGCTCAGCAGCTCTCCGATTATCTTGGCCAAAGCGGTTTTGTCACGCACACAGAGCATGATGGCGAAGACGGCAAGTTTGAAGGCTCTGAGGGTGGTTATGATGCCATTTTACTTGATCTAGGCTTACCCTCTATTGATGGCTTTTCTATTTTAGAATCATGGCGCGCAGATGGCATTACCACTCCTGTGATTATCTTGACTGCAAGAGACAGTAAAATGGATGTGATAAGGGGACTAGAAGCAGGTGCTGATGACTATATAAGTAAGCCCTTTGACCTTGATGAAGTAGTAGCACGCTTGCGCACAAACATGCGCCGTACCAACAATCACACCACCAGTACTCTTTCTTATAACAATGTGAGCGTTGATACTAAAATGGGCAGAGTTACCGTTAATGGAACATTTGTCAAACTGACTCGCATTGAATTTTTAATGGTTCAATATTTATTTATGCAAGCAGGACGCCCGGTAAGCATTAATGAATTAGTGGAACACACCTATGAAGATTTTGACAATGACTCATCTGTTGTGACGCGTCATATTGCCAATATCCGCAAGAAAATTGGTCATGACATTATTTTGACCGAAGCAAATAGAGGCTATTATGTGCCAAAACAAGAAGGATAACAACAAGCACCCAATATCCCTTGCCAGGCGATTTACGCGTGTGGGCATTATTAGTATTTCAGTTATTTTTATTTTAGCTGGCTGTATGTTGTGGTGGATCTTCGAGCATTCCGCTAAACAAGGACTAAGCTCTTATTTATCTGCAATTATCAACACTCTCATTGCCTCTACCTTACAAGATGAAGATACCAATGCCATCACACTAGCCGATACCACAAAAAGCCTTAATTACCTTCCGTATTACTGGCAAGTGACATCCAATAACCAACCAATTGGCAAATCTCCTAGCCTTACTAACTACCACCAAACACCCTCCACCATCGATGGCAATACAGAATGGATTCGCTTTACAATAGAGGATAACCTCACCATTTTTGCGATTAAGCGTTCTGTTACGTTTCCAGGAGATGTAGAAGTAACGTATGTTTTTGGTATCAATGAACAACAGGCAAGCTATTTTTTAGACTTGCAACGTAGTCAATTTTTACCCCTTCTAACCATCACACTTACCTGTTTAGCTGCTTTGTTGATTACCCTTATATTTTGGCAAATCAAAGTCAGTATGCAGCCATTTACTGTACTCAAAAATGCCATTGCGGCAATTAAGTCTGGAGAATCGGAAAAACTACCGGACCATTTTCCACTTGAGATTCAGCCCCTAACCACAGAACTTAACAGCCTTATTGACCATAACCACAGTATACTTGAACGCTACCGTCAATTTGCCTCAAACCTCTCCCACGCCTTAAAAACGCCTCTTACCGTCTTAAAAAACGAAGCTGCGGCCCCTCATGACATGAAAACCCTTACCACCCTGGTAACCGACAAAACTGCCCACATGAATAAGCTTATTGAGCGCTATTTATCCCGTGCACGTATTAGCGGTACGTCCCACTTATTTAGTGCACCCATCAACATTCAGCCCATTTTGGCAAGTATATGCAAGAATTTTGAGAAAATTTACCCCTGTTCTATCACCTTAACATACACCAATGCCATACCGCTTGTCATTGACACAGAAGATGCATACGAACTTTTTGGCAATCTCATTGAGAACGCCTGTAAATATGGGCATGGTCAAGTAACCGTTACAGCAACCATAGACAAGCACGAACTTACCATTGCCATAGATGATAATGGCAAAGGCATCGAAAAAAACAAGCGTCACGATGCGGTAAAACGTGGCATTCGTCTAGACCAACAGCAGCAAGGCAGTGGCATTGGCATTCCGATTGCAGTGGATATTGCAAAACTCTATGGTGCAACATTAATGCTTGATGACAGTGATATGGGAGGTCTTTGCGTTAAGCTTATATTTGCGCTCCACCACGGGTAAGAAAACTGTTCGCGGAGCTAACGCTAGATACGCGCCTAGAAGGACCAGTGACTTCTATATACTCGCTCAATCGAGCTTTCGTCAGTTTGCCTCCAGAAATTTCTTCTATGGCCTTAATCACATTAACTTGTGTGCCTTGATATGGAGCCATGGTACCATATTTTATTGGCAATTCAAGCAACTCAAAATGAGGAACGACCTTCAATTTATTTGCAATTGCTATCAACTGTTCAAAATCACCCTCTGTAAACGTAATATCTCCAAAAGGAATGGCTATTCTTCTCACATGTGTGTTTTCATGGTTCCACACCGGACTTAACAACTCATGCAAATAACCTAACGGGATAGATTGATCACGCCATCGACTATTATATACTATTTTTGTAATTTTTGGGTCGTTATTCTGAAGCTGCTTTACAGCCTCTAAAATAACTGCATAATCGATTAAAGCTAATACAGTACCACTTCCATATGCACATGGCATTGGCCTTACTCCTGCTGCTGATTGCCCAGAAGGCCGCGGAGTAGTTCTTCCCTCACCGCCGCTAACCTCACGATCTTCAGCCATTAAGGCAGTCACATTTTGCATCACTTCTTCTAAAACAAAAGGCCCACGATAAGGAGTAGCACTGCTATCAGTTGCTGCTGCACCTAAACCACTCCGTGAACTTCTTAATCGTCTCTCTACAAGTAATTGCCCCCCCCACAACAACACGAATAATGCACGTGGCATTGGCCTTGCTCCTGCTGCTGCTGATTGCTCAGAAGGTGCTGCACCCCCTGTGGCTTCTGATTCTCTGGGGTCATCGCTCATAATAAGACTGCTTCTATACGAATATTGTAATAAATAGGGCTCAGCAATATACGCCCATTCACACAAATTCGCAACAATAAAACAAAGCTGCTATTTCCATTTTTCGATAAGGTGCTCCAAACGGCGCTCCATACTAGACTTTTCTTTTTCGGTTTCAACCGCATTATCGGTAATAGCCGCCGAAGTATCGGTGGGTGCAACCTCTTGTTGAGCTTTCAGCAATTCTTCATATTTCTTTTTTTCTTCTGCACGTGCACGCTCATATTGGCGCTGACTTATAACCTGCGTAATATAATGTGCTAAACTATGGTGCCCACCAGCACTGGCAAGTGATATGGCACTTTCGCCTTTAAACGACACAGGATTGGTATCGGCATTAAGCTGTTCTAACAATACTTGTGCTACCTGAAAATTACCCAACCGCGACGCAACGTGCAATGCAGTATATCCTTGATAGTTTGGCGCGTTAACATTCGCACCTTTTGCAATAATATCTTTAACTAAATACGGATTATTATCTGCAATAGCTCTGAATATGGCAACGCTCTGATGGGACGGCGTATCAAAACTAATATTCTTTTTATTTAGCTGTGATAATCCATTGGTGATGTGGCTAAATGATACATTATTTTTGCTACCCCAACTACCCGCATTTGGCCAACCATGGATATTCATGCATGCATTAACATAATTATTTTTTAGTGGACCAATTTCGCCTTCACCAAATGTTTGCTTTAGACTAATCACACCAACACTAATCTGACCATCAGGATGCAGGGTAGCTTGTTGCTCTTTTTTAACCCTACTATATAACGGCGCATGAACACGCTGAGCTTCAGAACGACAGAATTGATTATTTTTATTGTAAAGCTGATGTTTTTTACGCGCTTCATCAATACACGTAGTTAACTGAGGACCTTCAACAACTAACCCACTATGACGACAGTGATTAATATACGTCTCATTAGCTCTGTATCGCATTTCACATTGCTTAAACGCAACTGTACCTTTTGTATGACCACTGGCTTCACAAAAAAGCCCTCCTCTGCTTGTACATTGCGCTAAGCAAATCATTACCATTAATGACACTAGGGCTCTAATCATCTTACTATCCTCAAAAAAAAGATTCGTTAATACCTCACTCATAAGCAATAGCAGCATAAATGTGTATTGGTCAAAAAGCAAGGGGCAAGAGAGGACAAACGTTTATGAGAAGAGAAAATTAACCCCTCGCTTTTTGATGAAGACCTATCAAACTTTAAGGTTGAATTTGCCATGAACCATCAGGCTGCATACAGGCCGTACCGTAACTTTCTTGGGTTTTTCCTGCAATACTCACATTTTGCATAATAAACTCTCGGCAATAGGGCGCAGCTGGCTGTGCCTGAACATTTTGCGGCTGCAGATGAATCGGGCCTTGCGCTGACGTCATGGTTTGACTAACCGACATAATTTGTGGTTGTGGCTGAGCAACAGGCACATAGTAGCTAGGCGTATAACTATGTTGATAGTAACTATTATAAACACCGTAGTCACTATAACCTGGATTATGGTGATAGGTAGGACGTCTTTTTATAGGCTTATGAGCGTACGCATTGTCGCTTGTTAACGTCCCACCTACACCAGCACCCAAAAGGGTTCCCACTGCAACGGCAGCTAATTGACCTTTTCCTTTACCAATCTTAGAGCCAATTAGTGCCCCACCGGCTGCTCCTAGCAATGATCCAAGCGCTTGTTTATCAGAGGCATAGCTTGTGTTTCCTATAGTTGCTGTTGACACCATACCAATAGTGGCAATAATAGCGGTGGTTGTTCTTAATTTCTTTCTCAACATGATACTCACTCCTTCCATATATTTTTAATAGCTGTGTTATCATGATTCCTACTTTAACAAACAATGAACGAAGGCATGGTGAAGGGAAAATTCAGGGAAAATTCATGTCAAGATTGACCAATATTAAGGCATTATGATAGAACGAAACTAAAGTGGTCACCTACCGATAAACGGCAGTTGATCCACGATGCTACTGACCCATCACTCTAACACTGGCAAGGATGAGCCTTAAGATCTGAGCTAGGTATACTACTAAAAAAATCATAGACTTCTCTTAAAACTAAAAACTATCTTGGTATTGTTTATGCAAACCTCTCCACTAGCTCCCACTTCTCTTGGCACCCTTCATCCTGTTGAAGGCACAACGCTCATCACCTATGCATGCGGCTTAAAATATAAAGATCGCGATGACATGCTCATCGCCTTACTTGATGAAGGCTCTGTTATGGCTGGCGTCTTTACCAAATCCACAACCGCAAGTGCCAATATTCAGTGGGGAAGAAGCCATCTAGCTGACTTACAAAAATCAGTCAGAGCAATTGTCGTTAATGCGGGTAATGCCAATGCTTTTAATGGAAAATTTGGTTACGAAACGGTAGAAATATTATGCAACCACCTGGGCAGTGCTATTGGTTGCCAGCCTCATGAAGTCATTGCGTGTGCTACTGGGGTTATTGGCGAGCCATTGCCCAATAATCTTATTACCAATGCCATCACGGATGCATTAACCAAACCATCCTACGCCACCATAGAAGAAGCGGCCGGGGCCATACGCACCACCGACACTTTCTCAAAAGCTGTGAGCACACAAATCACCCTCCAAGACAGTACCATTACGATAACCGGTATCATTAAAGGTTCAGGAATGATTGCCCCAAATATGGCAACCATGCTGGGCTATATTTTTACCGATGCTGTCATAGATGGAAACACACTCCAGCAAGCACTTAGCACTGTTACCGAAACTACGTTTAATGCAATTACCGTTGATAGTGACACCTCTACCAGTGACACCATATTGGCACTGGCGACACAAAAAGCCGGTAATGCACCCATCACTCAAAACTCATCCGCTTATGAACAATTTCAAGAAACGCTAGGTCACATTGCGCATGAGCTAGCAATGCTTGTCATTAAAGACGGTGAAGGTGTTACTAAAATAATTGAAGTGCAAGTTCGGGGTGCATCATCAACAAGCGATGCCAAAACTATCGCACTATCTATTGCAAATTCACCGTTGGTCAAAACTGCAATCACCGGATGCGATGCTAACTGGGGTAGAATTGTTATGGCAATTGGTAAAACAACCCTTGATGTTAGCCGACAACATATTTCGGTGAGCATTGGAGGCGTGGTCATTGCAATAAACGGTGAACGTGCACCTAACTACAATGAAGATGAAGTTACAAACCACATGAAAGGCGACCATATTGTGATTCATGTTGATTTAGGCCTCGGAGATAGCCAATTTACCGCGTGGGGCTGCAATCTTACTAATCAATATATTAGCATTAACGCCGACTACCGAAGCTAATTACAGAAAATGTACAAAAATCTAGTACGTTAACGTTTTGTTAACCATTCCTTGCTATGGTGAGCGTATAGACAGTTTACCAACTATAATAAAAGATACAAGCAAGGTACGCATCATGGCAATTTCGATAGGTAGTCGGACATGTATAGCAATCACTCTAGCGCTTGGTTTGTGCTTACCCAACGCTGCTGCACAGTCTCGCCAAATCTTTCAAACATTCGCAGATGGCGACCAGGTAGTTGCCATCTTCGATCATGTAGGCATGCAATATTTTAATGATGTTAGTCCTATCGACATCAAGCACGCAGCTACCTATAATTTTTATTTAGATGCGGCACGCGTCACCGACACCACCTATCCTTTTAAAGAAGCCGAGGAAGAAATTACCATTCCCGTGGAATTTACACTTCACACCAATAATGAACATAAAATGTTCAGTGCAGAAGCTTCTAGGCCAATTAGCAAAAAATGGCATGTGGCTATATCAGGCACCGGTGTTTTTTCTTCTAAATTTGATCCAACCGAGGACTCTCTAAGAAATGGATTCTTTTCTTTTGGGCTTAAGTATAAGTATTAATAAAAGTAGCTAGGCCGCAAGGTCAACATAATGCACCTGACAATAAATCTTATCTTTGTATGCTCCAGCCAGGGTTGTTTTTCCACACTGCCTTGACCCCAAAATCGCCACTACCGGATGTATACGAAAATATCGTTCAATTTTTTGTTTGTATACTTGCCGTTCCATATTAACCACAACATCATGAAAACTCGATGACTGCCATCGAATTTTCAAAGAAATTCGTTATAGTTATAGTTACAGTTTTCCTGTAATCACCAATAAAGTGACAAACCCTCTACCAATTGGCAAAAAAGATTAGTCTGCTATATTACAAACTTTCTTCACTGCACGTGACAACACATCAGGTCTAAATGGCTTCACCATCCACCCGGTTGCACCCACACGCTTACCCGTTTCTTTGGCAATCTCGCCACCTTCGGTGGTAAGCACCAAAATAGGAATATCTTTGCAGGCGCTTTCTTCACGCAACAATCTTATAAGCTCTATGCCATCCATGTTAGGCATATTGATGTCAGTTACTACCACATCAAATATACGATCCTTTGCAATATCATAAGCTTCAACACCGTCGCCGGCCATAGTCACCTCAAAATCAAGTTGCTTTAAGGTCATACCCACCATATCACGCATGGTCTTGGAATCATCAACAACAAGTGCTTCTTTTGCTTTAGCCATAATATCTACCCACCCCATTTACACCCATTCTTAATATTAGAATGGTATTTTGTTCAGCCGTAAAAGATATAAATCCTATCGCAGGCGCTGTCAACCTACATCAACACACCTAAGACTAATCTTTTGTATCTTTTGTATCACTTGCGGCCCAAAGGTCACGTGATTTATCACGCGAAGTGCGCACGTGACGCCGCAAATCACCCGCACGCCCTTGCCAATCTGAACGCGGACGGTCACTTGCCACTCGTTTTTCCCAACTTTCACGTCCCAGCGTAATGGCATGATGTTTTTTCTTACGGATACGTTTAGCAGACTCTAGTGCATGCTCACGGCTTTTTTGTTGCTCACGCACATTAAGCATTACCCGTTGAATATTTTTCTGACGCTGCAAGGCTACTGCCTTTTTTAATTTGCGTCTACTTTTAGCGGTAATACGCTTACCAGCAACCACGGCAACAAATTTATGCGCTTTGATGAGACCAAACCCCATAAGCAAAGCTGTAAACAGATCAACCATCATTTGGCTGGCTTTACTCACGCCCATGGCCATAAAAGCCTTATCTAAAATACCATGACTATGCTCTGGCTCTGGCTGATAAGGTGCAGCTTGCTGCTGACCTGAAGAACTCGAGACTCCCGCATCAACTTCTTTATCTTGCTCAATGCTCCGTTCCATCTCGTTATGGATTTCCATGAGCAATTCTTCAATTTGGAACATCACACTAAAGCGGTCTGGTCCTTCAACCATTTCTATACCGCGGTGAGAATTCACAACTCCCACATATAGCTCTCGCTCTTTATCAAAATCAATTGAGACCTCAGGGTCAAATACAAACACTGTCCCTTGATGCATCTATACACTCACTAAACCACCCAATGGTTGGATATATCCCTTACATTTATACACCAGCAGTATAGCACGGACTCTGCAATTAGTAAATTTATTTAAAAACCCGGCAAACCAGGTCCTCCTTGCAGCCCGCCTTGTTGCTCTCTTTCTTGTTGAGCAACAGCATATTTACCAACAGTAGGCAGTATCTCTTTAGCCTTCTCGTGTAACCTTACTACCAAATCGTCTGCAAAATCAGTTAGTTGAGTCTTTCCTTGCGTATCTACAAATTTTAAATATTGTGCCATGCCTGGCTCACAATATATTCTGATGGCGGTATGACCAGGCTTGGATGACGGCTCAACTTTAATATACAAATTATTCTCATTAAAAGGCACACTTTCATGTTTAGGATCCTTTAATAAACTTCTTAGCTCTTGAGCTATGGATCCATTTAATTCATCAATCAGTCGCTGCTGCGTATCATGATCCTCTATAACCAACCAATTATCTTTCCCAGCTTCATCTTTCCCATCTCGAACCATGTTATTAACATCAGCACGTTTTTTACCATTGGCCAAGCCTTCATTTCCCCAACCTTTTGCAGGCTCTGCAACTGGCGCAAGCGCTGCCGCGGTAAGCGCGGTAAGCTTGGGTGAAGTAAGCTTGGGTGAAGGCGGAACCGGTGGTAAAATACCACATGATGGAGCAACCTTCTCAACTGTTTTGCAAAAACTATCTCTAATCTGTTTACCAAATTCAGTTACTTTGCCATCATCAAATAGTGACCTTGCCTCCTGACTACGATATACTCTCAGTGATGTCATATATCTTTCAGATGACGGTACAACCTCCATATAATAATCATTTTCTGACAAACGATTCTCTTCAAAGAATTCAGCCATCACAGCATTCAGTTGTTTAACAAGTTCTTGCTGCTGAGTTTGATCTTTACATTCAAGATCTCCGCTATTTATATCCCCCATTCTTGCTCGTATCGAACCATCTGCACGATCTACATCTAATACTCCCGCCTCATTATATCGGGCTAATTTTTGGTTACCATACCCGCTAACAACAGGAGGTTTTATCTGTGCATATACGATTGGATCTTCTGTGGAGCCAGCTGCTGCAGCTGCTGCGCCGTCTTGTTTTGTAACCAAATCTAAATCTGCATAATGATCATCGCCTTCTGTATTTGCAGGTGGTGATTTTGGTCGAGGTTTGGGCACAGGCGCCGCTCTTTTTTGTGCTTCCGGAGAAGGCTTCCTCGGTGCAGGAGTTGGTGCTATACCTTCTTGCAACCGGCTTGTTAATGCTTGTTCTTCTTCTGCAGTGAATTCACCCCTTTGAGATGAAGAAAATTGAACCTCATAATCACCCGTTCCTTCAACAAGCTGTGCGGTAACCCCTGAGAATTCTTTATTATATTTCTCAATATTACCTCGCAAAGCATCTACTTTACAACCACTAGGAAAACATAATGTCCCAATAATGACTGGCTCACGACTAAATTCTTGATACACCGGTTCGAATTTTTGACCTGAAGAACTTCCGCCACCCCTCTCAGCTCCTTTATTTTTTACTTCAGCATAGACTGGAACAGCATTCTCTGGCTCACCATTGGATGATGATGGCAAAGTATCATATTCCAGTGTACTATTGACATCTTTCACTTCAGCAACAGGAAGATGAGCCAATGGTTTTTCACCAGCTAACTTTTCCTTGCTACCCACACCAGCTGCAGCTCCTGGCACTGTTGCATACTCTGCGCCAGTATTTCTTGTTTCTTGTATCAGATTATCAACAATCGTTTGAACTCGCTCTCTAATCGCATCCCCAACTCCTGATATCACAGTCTGGTCCTTATCATTAGTACCAACCTGAAGTCCAAACAGACCTGCTTTATCAAAAGCCGTACGCATCGCATTAAGGTCAACTCCTTGATTTGCCAATACTAACTCATGAGTAGATCCAGATGCCGAAGTACCCAAAATTTTAGAGTTTGGTGTCAAAGCTCTTTTTATCTGAGCCCCCAAACCTTCTATCTGTTTTTTGATTAATGTTGGATTTATTTGCTTTGTATGTGGTATTTTTTCACTGTTCAAATTAAATACCAGATACGATTTACCTCCATCTTGTTGATACGAGGCAACCCCAAAAGTAGCATGCAAATAATCGATTGCTACACCATTTTTTTGCAATAAATCACTTAATTGTTGTTGCACCTGCTCGGTTAACTCTTCAGAACCATCCACCTCCTTAACAAGCAATGACAGATCAAAATCACTCACATCAATTTTAGCCTGCACTGGCTGTGTAGATTTTCTTCTTAAAGCTGCAGTTGCTCTCTGCAGCATATGAGGGCTTGTTGTTCGCGCTCGAGGCCTTGGCGGTGATGTTAAACTAGGTGGTTCTGCTTCAACTCTTTCAGCTTGCTTGTCTCTAAAATTAGTTAGATACCCAACAATATCACGTGGAATCTTTGAAGAAACATCGATGCCCTTTGGATTTGCCACAACAATAACGCGCCTATCTTTAATAAACGTTACCGTTAAATCACCCTTATTCACAGCCTCAATAAAAGCTTTTAATTTAGGCTCTTTAAGGTCTTGAACAGTAGGAGAATTATTTGTCGACAAATAGAGAGTTGCAAACACTTCCATCGCATCTTCAACATCCATTGAAGCAGGAATTTGAATATTTTCTAGTGTTGTGTGTTTTGCAGCTTTTCCTCTTATAGCTGACGTACTTCGTCTTCTTTTGGCCTCACCTTCGTCTATTTTTAAAGAAGATCCTTTTGGTGAACTCTCTAGCAAGTGAACATGCGCATGACCAGTAAGACTTGCTGTTTGTGGCGAAGAAGGTGGACTCACCATCGACATTTTTTTGAGTCCTTCAAATGATTTAATTAAAACACCTAAATTTTTCTCTTTAAGCATAGGAATCAAGGTCCCTGATAAAGCTTGGCCAGAAACTCCACCCAAATCACTTATGAAGTTACCATTAACGGCTAACTCTAATCTTTCAACACATTGCTGGTGAACATTTTGTAGACGCGTCTTGATCGAATTAACAATTGTTTTATGCGCATCCGTCTCTTCACCAAGATCTTTTATACTCTCAATATTCCTTGCAATTTCTTGTAACTCCTGATCTGGCAGACTTGCAAATGCAAATGGATAATGTTCAACCAAATCATATTCGCCCAACATATATGACTTTTTATTTACAACAACCGCATCTACCTGACCATTTAAAATAGATATTATCCTATTTAAGGTATTATTTTCTTGAAGCAACGTATAAGCCTGTTTAGCTTGAGCTATTGGAATATCGTCAAGTACTAAATCTGGAATACTTTCTGAAGAACTGCTTGAAGAGCCACTTGACAAACTTGCTGCAGCAGCACTACTAGACCATTGTTTATCTTTCTTATCCAAATATGCAATTTCATCAAATTGACCTCCTCGTCTTCCGGCCTTCTTTGTAACAATTTTAAGTGCCATCGTTTTTCTGCGTTCAAAAACTTTTTCAAACTCTGAGAAAACATTATTAGCTTCATTACCCGAAACAACTAAGCGTATATCGTTAGCCAGCCGCGATAAATTTTCTCCTTCTATTGGCTTATCGGTTGCCGCGTTATTGCCCGTAGGAAATTTCTCCATTACACCCAGATCAATAACAGCAGCAAACCTTAATAGATTTCGATTCTGAACTTGACACAGAATTTTATTTACATTCTCGTCATTGCTACTTTCAAATGCATCTTTTAGTAATACGTATTCTTGTTCTGATATGTCTAAGTAAGCCAACGGATATTGTGCCTCTAAATCTAGACGATTAAACATCGCCTCTACTTTACCTTGCTCTACATCACTCCCCAAATGCTCCCTAAATGTCGCCACAGCTCTGCGTTTTTCACTAACATAACCTTCTCCGCCATCTTGGGAGCCTGTATATGAAGTTCGAAGTTTATTTATTCGGTTAGGGTAAGTCGGTATCGACGCTAACTCATCTAACTGTGGCAAAAACATTGCATCAGGAACTAAGCCAAATGACGCTACCGCAGTGCAAAATGATTCCATGCAATCTTCTATCACAATTGGAGCCACGCCTTGTTGATCGATATCCTTTATTGACCCCACTATTTCTTCTAATACAGCGTTTAACGAAGTACAATTTTCCGGAACATAGGTGAAGTTCTGTCCCTTTTTCACAAAACGTTTATTTTCTTCTGGAACATATCGTTCTTCCAGAAGAACAAGCTTATTAAGTGCACTTAATCTATCTTTTGGAGATGCAACTGTATTATTTACTACAGCCAGCAGAGAGTCCATCTTTTTGCGAAGGTCTCCAGTTACCTGAACATTTTCTTGAACATTTTCTTGAATATTATATACCATAGCATCACCTTTGTTTTGTGTCACTCTTGAGCCATTCTTAATGCACACACCGCATGCGCATGCTCAATAACAGCATGATACTATCATAATGGGCAATTACTAATTATTTATTAACTTGCCATCAATAATGTATTTATAAGAGCAAAAGGCACTTTAAAACCTCACCAAATATATGCTTTTAGTAGGCTCTACGTCAAAAAGGGAGGCATGTTGAACGTAATCTGATATACATAACTTATTGAAACAACATGTATAAAAGGAGTTCAACATGCCCAGAATTAAT
>MDSV01093664.1_pt1 | contig 67212 bp, 55 predicted proteins | sample 810851 | NCBI WGS metagenome assembly MDSV01 (sample SAMN05326640, study PRJNA326480) | marine metagenome | isolation source: seawater | place: Atlantic Ocean: North East | collected 2012
CTCAAGGGGTATTCTTTCTTTATCAATGACAATAAGCTCAAGTTCATTATGGCCAGATCGTGGCCACAAAATGCCATTGAGATAGAAACCCTTAGGCCTATCGCCTCAAAAAAATGGAGTCAAGTAACCATTGCCTATGACGGCAAAGGAGCTGTCGGGGGAATCCATATATACCTCGATGGAAAAAAGATTGCCGTTAAAAGAAAAGGAGACGAATTGTATAAATCCATTTTGTTCGAGCCCGATATTCATACCTATGGATTTGAAGGGTTTAAGATGGGTTCCAGTCACAAGCTCAAGACTTTTGAAAATGGTGGGTTTGATGAATTAAAAATTTATGATAGGGAATTAACAGCCCTTGAGATAGCCTATCAGAATGACTCAAGTGTTTTTGAACAGCTCTCAGCAGCTGATTCATCGACAGAAAAGCGGTTGTTTAAGGATTACTTTTTCAAAAAAATAGAACCCACTGCTCGGGCGCTAAATTTGGAGTACCTCAACCTACGAAAAAAATTAACCAAGACAATAGATCCCATTCCTGAATTGATGATTATGGGAGATAGCAAAAGCCCAAGACCAACCTATGTTCTCAACCGAGGGTCATACAATGATAGAGGGGAAGAAGTTTTCCCCAATACACCGGACGTAATTTTGGAATTTGATAAAGAACTACCCAAAAATCGACTGGGTTTATCCCAATGGCTATTTGATTCCAACAATCCACTAACTGCAAGGGTTTTTGTGAACAGGATTTGGCAAATGCACTTTGGCAAAGGACTGGCACCCTCTACTGATGATCTTGGAAATCAGGGGAGACTTCCTACGCACCCTCAATTGTTGGATTGGTTGTCTAATTACTTTATGGAGAACAATTGGGACATCAAAAAACTCCACAAGAAAATTTTAAGTTCTGCCACCTTTCAGCAGCAATCGATAATAAGAGAAGATCTGGCAAATATCGATCCCGAAAACTTTCTTTTGGCAAAAGGGCCTTCTTATAGAATGTCGGCCGAGATGGTACGTGATAATGCACTCAAGGTCAGTGGACTTCTCGTGCCCAAAATAGGAGGGAAAAGTGTCTATCCCTACCAACCCGATGATCTGTGGAATTTGAGTGATAAAAAATGGAGATACCGATACCAGCACGATAGAGGAGAGGGTTTGTACAGGCGCAGTCTGTATACTTTTTGGAAACGATCGGCTCCCCCTCCTTCCATGATTATTTTTGATACGCCCAACAGAGATCTATGTTCTGTAAAAAGAACATTGACCAGTACCCCCCTTCAGGCATTGTTACTGCTAAATGATCCACAATATGTTGAGGCCGCTCGGTTGATGGCCGAAAACTCTATTTTATCCAAAGACGAAAACATGGATAAAAAATTAAGTGCTATTTTCAGAAAAATTACCGGAAGAGCAATAAATTACCGGGAATTAGAAACCCTTCAAAGGTTTTATATGGAGGAAAAAGAAAAATTTTCAAAAAACCCTAAAAAAGCAGTGGCCTATCTTAAGACAGGGGAGAAACCAATCAATCGAAAGACCGGAGTAATCAATACTGCTGCTCTAGCCACTGTTATCAGTGGACTAATGAATACGGCGGAGGCCATAACCATAAATTAATTTTCTATTGATGGAAGATTTTTTAAAACATAAAAAATACGGGACATCGAGAAGGGATTTCTTGAAAAAGTCGTCATTGGGATTTGGATCTATTGCTTTGTCCTCCCTTTTATCTCCCACTTTTAGTTCAGCCCAAAACACCATCCCTCAGATAGATCCCATGTCGGGGAGAATCCCTCATTTTCTTCCAAAGGCAAAGCGGATTATTTATCTTTTTCAAAGTGGAGGTCCCTCCCAGATCGAGACTTATGATTACAAACCGGCACTTTCAAAATGGCACGGTCAGGAAATTCCGGCCTCACTAAAACAAACCCAAAGAAACTCTGGGATGGTAGAAGGTCAGTCCTCCTACCCACTTGTAAAATCCATCTATGATTTCAAACAACACGGACACTCGGGAGCCTGGGTGAGTGAACTTTTCCCCTATACCGCAAGTATAGTAGATGAACTCTGTATCATCAAATCCATGTATACCGATGCCATTAATCACGAACCTGCGGTGATGTTTGTTCAAACGGGCTCTCAGCTTACAGGCAGACCTTCAATTGGGTCGTGGTTGAGCTATGGTCTTGGAAGTGACAATAAAGATTTACCCGATTTTATTGTGTTGGTTTCCAAGTCTCATTCGGGGGCGCAACCACTTAATTCTGCGTCTTGGAGCAATGGGTTTCTACCTTCACATCACCAAGGCGTTCAATTGAGATCGGGAAAAGAGCCTGTTCTATATCTCAATAATCCACATGGGGTGGATCACGGAGACCGAAAAAGGGCTATTGATTACATCAATGAATTGAACGATTTGCAATACGAGAGCTATCAAGACCCTAAGATTTTATCTCAAATCAAACAGTATGAAATGGCCTATCGAATGCAACAATCTGTGCCAGATGCCCTCAATGTGAAAGAAGAACCACAACACATCTATGATTTATACGGTGAGGATGCCAAAATACCAGGAACCTATGCCGCCAATTGTTTGCAAGCCAGAAGATTGGCCGAAAGAGATGTCAAATTCATTCAATTGTATCATACAGGATGGGATCAACACGGAAACCTCCCCTCACAAATCAAAAAACAAGCACAAGCTACAGATCAAGCCACCGCAGGATTGATCAAAGATTTGAAGCAAAGAGGATTGTTGGAGGATACCTTGGTGATCTGGGGTGGTGAGTTTGGAAGAACCAGTTTTTCTCAGGGAAGACTTACTGCCGAAAACTACGGTAGAGATCATCATCCGGGTTGTTTTACCATGTGGATGGCCGGGGCAGGAGTGAAAAAGGGTTTTGTGTATGGAAAAACAGACGATTTCAGTTACAATGTCGTCGAAAATCCTGTGCATGTTCATGATTTTCAGGCCACCCTACTGCACCTTATGGGCATCAACCATGAAATATTAACTTTTAAACATCAGGGAAGACGTTACAGATTAACAGACGTTCATGGTCATGTAGTGAATGATATACTGCTTTAGATTGGATGAACTGTTCGGGGAAAGAAATCGAAAACCAAAATGAATTTCAATGCTGTAATCGCTTTGTTTTGATTTCTGAAGTTTTTAAGTCAATTATATCGATTTTTTTCCGAAACCCATCAAAAAAAAGAACGGGTCAAACTTAATCAATATAAAAAAACCCTCTGAAAAACTAGAGGGTTGAATCATTTTTGGTTGGCCTACTAGGGCTCGAACCTAGACTCTTCTGAACCAAAATCAGACGTGTTACCAGTTACACCATAGGCCATCAGAAATATTTTGCAAATTTATATTAAAGTTTTTTGTTGCCAAACAATTCGTTTTAAAATCTCCTAAACTAAATTAAGTTCCAAAAGACTTATTTTTTTATTTAATTCATAAATTCGTGAAACAAAAATTGTACATGTCCATTAGCACTTTTCAATTCTGGAATCGAAGTTTTGGTTGGGGCGTATTCACTGTTGCCCTTTTAACCTTTAGTCTTACTGTTGAACCTACTGCTAGTTTTTGGGATGCTGGAGAGTATATTGCAACTGCTGCCAAACTACAAGTAGGCCACCCTCCTGGAGCTCCTCTTTTTCAAATGATGGGCGCTTTTTTTGCACTTTTTTCCACTTCTCTAGATAATATTGCCCTAATGGTCAATTACATGTCTGTTTTTTCAAGTGCTTTCGCTGTGCTGTTTCTTTTTTGGACTCTGACCTTGTTGATGAAAAAATTACCGGTTTTTCAATCTCTTAACAATAATTCTAAACGATTGGCCTTTTTTGGAAGTGCGGCAGTAGGCGCTTTAGCCTTTTGTTTTTCTGACAGCTTTTGGTTCAATGCAGTTGAGGCTGAGGTATATGCTATGGCTACATTTATCCTCTCATTACTTTTTTGGTTGGGCCTTCGATGGGAACAAGACATGAATACTCCCCGAGGTGATCGGTGGTTATTGTTGATTTCTTTTATAATCGGCTTGTCCTTCGGTGTTCATTTTATGGGACTATTGACAATTCCTGCTATTGGGATGATTTACTACTTTAAGAATACCCCTACAGTAACTATCAAAAGTTTTGTTTTAGCCAATGTGATATCTGTAGCAATTCTACTTTTCATTTTTAAACTCCTATTGCCGACCACCCTAGCATTTTTTGGAAATTCAGAAGTTTTCTTTGTAAATAAAATTGGATTGCCCTTTAACAGTGGGACGCTGATTGCGGCCTTGTGCTTTGTCTTGTTCTTTAATTACAGCTTGCGATATACCCAACGCAAAAAATGGATTAATTTGAATACAGGTATTTTGTGCGTACTTTTTGTATTGGTGGGTTTTTCCTCCTGGCTTATGATCCCCATTAGGTCAAACGCCAATACGGTCATCAATGAAAATTCCCCTTCAGATGCTCGTACACTTTTAGCTTATTACAACCTGGAGCAATATCCCGAAACACATCTTTTCTTTGGACCTCTTTTTTCTGACATCTATGCAGGGCAGGATGAAACGGAGCCTTATATAGACGATAAACCTAAATACGAAAGAGATTATAAAGCAGGAAAATACATTATAGTCAATCATTGGGAAAGAGCCAAAATCAATTCCAGCAGCAAGCATCGTGGTTTCTTACCACGACTATGGAGTTCAGAACACTCTGGGAATTACATGAATTTCACTGGGCCATTAGAGTTTTCCATTGTACCAGAGTATCAGAACAATGAGATGTTGAATATTAGGGTAGATGAATTTAGAGAGGACATCCGAGATGGACTTGTAACTGGAGATGACTATCACAAGTTTTTTAGGTCTCTTTCTCCATACTTGGAAATTGAAAAACCAAGTTTTTGGAGTTCCCTACAATTTTTATTTCAATATCAAATAGGCTATATGTATTGGCGATATTTTATGTGGAATTTTACAGGAAGGCAAAACGATATTGCAGGCACATATAATGTTTTGAATGGTAATTGGATCAGTGGAATTCCTTTGATTGACAATTTACGACTGGGTAATCAATCCCAAATTTCGGATGACGCGAGAAACAATAAATCCAGAAATACCTATTTCTTTCTTCCCTTTTTGTTGGGAGTGATCGGATTGATTTTTTTGTATAAACAAGATCCCAAGCGTTTTTGGGTGTTGTTGCTTTTCTTTTTGTTTACTGGCCTGGCCCTTAAGATTTATTTGAATGAGCGTCCTTTCGAGCCTCGTGAAAGGGATTATGCTTTGGTTGGCTCCTTTTATGTCTTCGCATTATGGATTGGGATGGGTACTTTTTATTTATCGCACAAGGCCAAAACTTTTATAAAATCAAAGTATGTTGCTCCCCTTGGAGTGGCCATTTGTTTTATGTTGGTTCCTTTGTTAATGGCCTTTCAAAACTGGGATGATCATGACCGTTCCAATCGTTATACTGCTCAGTCTATGGCCAAGTCATACTTAGAGTCAATTCAAAAGGATGTGGGTGCAATTATTTTTACCATTGGAGACAATGATACTTTTGCCTTGTGGTATGCGCAAGAAATCGAGGGTTATCGCACTGATGTAAAAACAATTAACACTTCCCTATTGGCAACAGACTGGTACATTGATCAGATGAAAAGAAAAACCTATAATAGTAATCCCATTCCCTCACAGATGACACATCCTCACTATGCATACGGTATTCGAGATTATATAAAGCACGAGTCGCTTTTGGACTCTGTTCGATGGGACATAAAAGATTTTATGAATTGGGTAGCAAGTGATCACCCCAGAACAAAATACAAAAGCCTATTGGAACAAGCTGGAGATGATTCCCGGCGGTTGCCCAAAGGAACTCAGGAAATGGTATTTTATCCCACCAATAAAATCAGGGTGAATGTAAACAAAGAAAACGTATTGAGTAGTGGCTTGGTAAAACCAGAAGACGAGGCCCTTATTGTTCCTTATATAGACATTGATTTGCCCGAGGGTGGAATGACCAAAAATCAAATCATGATGTTGGATATTTTGGCTAATAACGATTGGAAAAGGCCCATATATTTTACTGGAGGTAGCTATGCCGATTCTGAATACATATGGATGAAGGAGTACTTACAATTGGAGGGATTAGTTTACAAACTGGTTCCTATTAGAACTCCACTTAATACTGAAAACCCCTATTTAATGGGTCGCATAGATGCTGATTTGATGTATGAAATAGTTATGAATTGGAGCTGGGGAAATTCTGAAAGCCCAGATATTTATCACGATACAGAAACCCGAAAAAACAGTATTTCCTTTAGAAGCAATATGGCTCGTCTGGCCGAAAAATTAATAGAGGAAGATAAAAACGAAAAGGCGAAAAACATCCTCGACTTGGCAATGGAAAAGATGCCCTTGGATTATTTTGGGTATTACAGTCTCTTGGTACCTTTTGTAGACACCTATTATCGTTTAGGAGCTCTGCAGTCTGCTCAGAGTCTCGCTAAAAAGGTTGCATTTAAATACAGTGATGAGTTGGAGTATTTTAGTTCTCTAAACCCAAGTGATCAATTCATGATGGGAGAGGAGATCATCACTCAGATTGAGCGATACAGAACGCTGATGGAGGCCATCTTGATTCACGAAGATAGAGAGCTTTTGAAAACAGAATTAGATAACTTCAGCTCCTCCATTCAGCCTTTTATGAAACTCTACGGAGATTATGATTATTATACCTCGCTTACCGATTTTGTGGAAGGATACTATCTGTCAGGTCAAAAAGAAAAGGCTGAAGAATTGGTAGATTCCATTGTTGTTCAATACGAAAAGCGTTTTGGGATGATTGCCAAATTTTCCAAAAGCAATCAAAAAATATTCTTTGATCGCATTAAGGGGGAAGTACTTGACTTTCAAGAGTTGATTTATCGTATTGAACTTTTGGGAGGAGCCAATTTTGCAAAGGGCTTGCAAAATCGATTCGATCAATCAATGGAACAATTTGAATTAGATGTGGACACCTTGGAAAACTAATCCAAGTGATCTTGCATCAGGCTAATCAAGGTATTCGCATCCTGTTCACCACTTTGTCTCCAAACCATTTCTCCTAGTTTGTAGATCATTAGGGTTGGGAGTACCTTTACTCTTAGTGCATCTGAGAGTTTAATGTTTTTTTCTGCATCAATTTTTATCACCTTGCCTTTGTCGCCCATTGCAGCAGCAACATCTTTTAGTATGGGATGCATAGAGTTAGAAACCTTATCCTCTGCATTGTAGAAAACCAAAAGCAGCGGCAATTTGTCATCAATGAGTTCACCAAATTTTGACATTTCTCAATAATTTCAAGGGGTTCACCTACGCAAATGTAGTTTTTTTTGTGATTAAATCAATAAATTCGTCTTTTTCAGCGTAATTACAGTGATCTCGGGCCAGATCCCTACTCTACCAGGATATGCCAAATAGCCAAAGCCTCTGTTTACATTTAGCTTTTGCTCTTTCTCTTCGTAGATACCAGCCCATTGCTTGTATTTCCATTGTATAGGACTCCATTTGATCCAGCCAGGAATTTCTATTCCGAATTGGAAACCGTGGGTATGACCACTCAGTGTAAGGTGAAAGGCATATGAATGGGGGAGAACTTCTGCTTCCCAATGGGAGGGATCATGGGAGAGGAGTATCTTAAAATCATTGGGTTGGGTTTGGGTAATAGATTTCTCAAGGTCTCCAGCCTTTTTGAACCTTCCTGCCCCCCAGTTCTCTACGCCTATCAAAGCGATTTTTTCACCATTTTTTTCAATGTATCGGCTTTCATTCAGTAGAAGATCAAAACCCATATCCTTTTGGATTTGGTACATCTCTTCCATATTTTTTAGTTTGGCGGCCTCACTTTCCCAATTATTATAATCCCCATAATCGTGATTGCCGAGAACGGAGAATTTCCCATAAGGCGCTTGTATTTCGGAAATCTTTTCAATCCAAGGTTGTGCCTCTGAGGATTTATTGTTGACCATGTCTCCAGTAAAAAGAAGGAGATCCGATTTTTGTTCATTGATAAGATCCATACCATAGGCTACTTTTTGATAATTGTCAAAACTGCCGCAATGTAAGTCTGAAATTTGAGTGATTTGGAAGCCGTCAAAACTGTCCGGTAAGGAGTCGTATTCCAAGGTGTAGCGGAGCACCCTGTAATTGTATCTTCCATGATACATACCATAGAGTAAGGAGGCAAAAGGAATCGCACCTAGGGCCATCGCCGCTTGAGAGATAAATTTTCTTCGTCCAGAGAAATGGAATTTTTGTTCGGACGAAAAGTAATGATAAACGCTCATGACGATTCTGCTCAAATCTTCAAAAAATAGCACACAAATCATTACCAATTGACACGTGATTAGGGCGGCAAAAAAACCTATGGTATAGGCAATGAATGGTGTCCAGCCCACCGAGCGGTCATAGGTATATAATTCCCAAAGAAAGATGCCTAAAATGGACAAGATAGTCAAACCATAAAAAATCCACCATCCTTTATTTTGGGTGGAGGTTTTCAGTGCTTGAAAAGCATACCATTGCAGAAAAATTAAAAAAATAATGAAAGGGATCCAGCGCATCAATTAATTTTACTCAAAGGTATAAACTGAAAATGAATAATAATGTGGAAAACTATTTAAACCCTATTTTTTCTGCGAGTAGCATCGCTTTTCCATCGGTGAGACTGGCCACAAAGCAACTGGCGTTGAGAAGGGTTTGATAGAGGTTTTGAGCGGGCAACTCTTCATGTTCCGGAATCAATTGCAGTAGAAGCTGATCATAGCTGTTGTCCTTTTTAAAAAAGGCATTGGAAGCTGCCGAAACAAAAGCATCCAATAGAGCGGTAATGACTTTGTAACCCACGATTTCTTTTTGAATGACCTCTTGGGAGCAATAAATTTTCTCTACACTCAAGTTGATGATGTCTGTAATTTGTGCTTTGTATTGACTTTTTTCCAACAAGGCACTACCGAAACTTCCATTGAGAATATCGGTTTCATTTTCGGTAAAAACTCTGACGGCGTCCTTGATTAGGCTATTGATGGCCAAGGCTCTTAAATACCCCAACCTCTGGGTACGGTGTTTTAATTTAGAATATTTGAGGGTGTCCATATCCTCTTTGACCAAATTGATCAGGTATTCCAAGGCGTATTCTTCATCGATCCAACCCAGATGAATGCCATCTTCAAAGTCGATGATGGTATAGCAGATATCGTCGGCGGCTTCCACCAAATAAGCCAGTGGATGCCGGTGTACTGTCTTGGAATCGGCCAAGCCCAAATCCTGCGAAAGTGTATCGAAGAATGTATTTTGAGCCTGAAAAAAACCAAATTTTTTGTGTGCAACATGGGGTGTAGGTCGATGGGGAAGGCTGGCTTTGGGGTATTTGATAAACGCACCCAAAGTGGCATAACTGAGCCGTAAACCACCAGGGGTTCCCACTTTGCTTTCTGTCAAGATTTTGAATCCATTGGCATTCCCTTCGAATGCACATAAATCTTGGTATTCTTTGTCGTTCAACTTTGATTTATACTTGGCGCCATTACCATTGAGAAAATAGTGTCCGATGGCTTTTTCGCCACTGTGACCGAAAGGAGGATTCCCGATATCATGAGAGAGTGCTGCGGCAGCTACAATGGCACCAAAATCGTTGATTTTATATCCCAAATCTTTAGATAAGTGCAGGTGTTTTTCTAAGATGTTTTTACCCGCCATTCTTCCCAAACTTCTTCCCACTACAGAAACTTCCAAGCTGTGGGTGAGTCGGGTGTGAACAAAGTCTGTTTTGGAAAAAGGAATGACCTGTGTTTTGTCTTGTAGACTTCTAAAAGCACTGGAAAAAACAATCCGGTCATAATCCACTTCAAAACCCAAACGGGTATCGTCTTGAGCCACCCTTGGCCGCTCTTTTACATCTCCAAACCTCTTGAGCTTCAATAGATTATCCCAGTTCATACTTTATAAACGTTACTGAATTGTTAACACCAAAAATTTTAAATAACATTAAATTAAATTATTGGCATTTTGTTTTAACATTAACCTAAAATTAATTAATTCAATGCCCAATACATTTGTAGCAAATCTAAATCATAAGAACAAAATGACAAATTTTAAATCCATTAGTTTAGTTGCTTTTTTAGCAATTCTTTTCTCGTGCTCCAAGGAGGATCCTGTAGTGGAATATGTAACCGTAACCGAAAAAGTAACTGAAACAGAAACCGTTGAAGTAGATCCCTATGCAGATTCTACATTGGAAGGTAATATAACTTCTGATAAAACTTTAGACGCCTCCAAGATTTGGCTTTTGAAAGGTAGAGTTTCTGTAGAAAGTGGAGCTACATTAACCATACCTGCCGGAACAATCATCAAAGCCGCCTCCGGTACCGGAGCTGATGCTTCTACTTTGATTATTGCCAGAGGAGCTACCATCATTGCCGATGGAACAGCTGACGCTCCTATTATTATGACTTCCGTTTCTGATAATATTGAAGTTGGGGGAACCTATCCTTCCAGTGGTCCGGCTTTGAATGTTGATACCAGAGGTCTTTGGGGCGGTATACTCATATTGGGTAATGCTCCTTGTTCTTTTTCTGGTGATGTAACGGAGCTTCAAATTGAAGGGATTCCTACTTCAGACACCAACGGTCTTTATGGTGGTTCTGATGCTGCCGATAATTCAGGTTCAGTTCAATACCTTTCTATCCGACATGGTGGAGCCGAGATTGGAGAAGGAAATGAAATCAACGGACTTACCCTAGGCGGGGTTGGATCCGGAACAAAAATTAATCATATCGAAGTAGTTGGAAACGTAGATGATGGAATTGAATTTTTTGGAGGAACAGTAAATGCCTCCAACCTTCTCGTATGGGGACAGGGAGATGATGCCATAGATATTGATCAAGCTTATGCCGGGACCATTGATGGTGCACTGGTTATTTTGACTGCTGCCTCCGATCATGGCTTCGAAATCGATGGCCCTGAGGGTTCTGCTTCGGGTCGCTTTACCCTTAAAAACGCAACGGTCATTGGAGCTACCGATGATTGTGATGCTGAGGGTGTTGACGGAGAAATGGCTGACTTTAGAAAAGGAGCTACCGGAGATGTTTTAAATATTCTGTTTAGAGATTTTGCCGGGGGGAAAGATGTAGAGTTGGATGCTTCTGCCGATGCCGCTACCTATACCGCAGGAACCCTGACTTTTGTCAATATTGATATCATGCACCCGGTCAGTGATGGTGCAGTCTGTTCCAATGTTGAAACACTCGACAAAATTTTTGACGATAAATCGAATGAAAGTACTTTCGAAGCTGATGCTTCTTCTTTCGCTGAAATCGTCACAGAACAAAAAGACGGAAATGGAGTAGATACATCTATTTTTTCGTGGACATTTTATGCGAGATAGATAGTACTAACTGTAAATAATTTTTTTATAACAAGTGTTGGGGGTCGATCCCGAACACTTGTTTTTTTGATATTTTAAACAATTAAATTTTCTGAATGAACATCAAATTTTTTATAACCTCAATACTTTCATTTTTTACATCATTTTTTGTGTTGGGTCAAATTGGAATTACTGGGACAGTGATCGACGGAGATTTCAACGAACCCCTTCCTTTTGCCAACATTCTCCTTAAAGAAACCGGAGAAGGAGTTACTTCAGATTTTGACGGGAAATATTCTTTTGAGCTTGAGCAGGGGATCTACACCCTTCAGTTCTCCTTTGTAGGATATGAAACCAAAATCATTACTGAAATCCAAGTGAAGGGTAATGAATACACGATCACTGATGTGGTTTTAAACTCAGCTGCACAAGGTTTAGAGGAAGTAGTTTTAACGGTAGAGGCCAGTCGAAATTCTGAAGCCTCCGTTCTGGAAATTCAGAAAAAATCTGCCAGTTTGTTGGATGGGATTTCCGCCCAAGCGTTCAAAAAAATTGGAGCCAGTGATATTGCCGGTGCCGTAAAAAGTGTGCCTGGTGTATCGGTTCAAGGGGGGAAATATGTCTATGTACGTGGATTGGGAGATCGTTATTCAAAATCCATCTTGAACGGAGTAGACATTCCTGGTTTAGACCCTGACCGAAATACGATTCAAATGGATTTGTTTCCAACCAATATGCTTTCCAATGTCTTGGTCATCAAATCTGCAAGAGCAGATCTGCCCGCCGATTTTACAGGGGGAGTCATAGACATCATCACCAAAGATCTTCCAAGTAAAGAAGAGTTTTCAGTTTCTTTGAGTATGGGCTACAATCCCGATATGCATTTTAATGACAACTACCTTTCCTACGCAGGGGGGAGTACAGATTTTTTAGGTTTTGATGATGGCTCCAGAAAAAATAAAATTGCCAATAGTTTTTTGGGCAACGCATTTGACCCAAGGTTAAACCAATCGAATTCAACCCTTAATATCATCAATCGTGTCAGTAATCAATTTGATCCTCAAATGGCACCAAAAATTTCCAATAGCGGGATGAATTTTGGTTTTGGGATTTCTTATGGTAATCAATTTAATTTTGAAAACGGTCACGCCTTGGGTGTATTGGGTTCTGTCTCCTACAAAAATGAACAAACCGTTTATGAAAACACCCAAGACAACATTTATAATTTTAGCCCTGACAAAAGCGTATTTACTTTTGAAGAAAACCGGATTCAATCCGGAACCATCGGTGGGCACAATATCATTGCCAGTGGTCTTTTTGGCTTGACCTATAAAACCACTTCTTCAAAATACAAATTCAATGGATTGCATATTCAAAATGGGGAAAGTACATCAGGTAGTTTTAGGCAACTGACACGATTTTCCGATTTTATCGACTTTAACAAGTTCAACCTCGAATACAATGAAAGAAGCATCTCCAATGGTATGTTTTCCGGCCTACACAATTTTGATGAATCCAATTTAAAATTGGAGTGGACACTTTCCGGAACCCTTGCCAAGGTGCATGATAAAGATGTAAGAAACACAACTTTTCAGGATGAGGAGGGAATTTTTAGTTTCCAAGAAAATACAGAACCCAAAAGAATTTGGAGAACACTAGACGAAAACAACTTGGTTGCCAAAGTTGACTTTACCAAAAGATTTGAATTCCTTGGCTCAGATGCTGTTTTAAAGCTTGGCGTATATGGTTCGTTAAAAGAACGAGACTTTTCTATTGCTCAGTACTCTGTGAGTTCAAATTATACTTCCAAAAGCGATTGGGACAACTATGTGGGAGATCCCAACCAGCTTTTTAATCCCAACAATCTCATAGGGCCTACCAACGACAAGGGAACCTATATCAATCCACAGACAACGATTCGGCAGGATGCCAATATTTTCAATGCCAAGCAACAAAATATTGCCGCCTATGTTTCAAATGAATTTAATTTTTCTGAAAAATTGAAATCCATAATTGGGTTGCGTTTCGAAAATTATCAGGTATTCTACACCGGTGAAAACAGTCAGTTAGGTCAAGTTTATAACAACGAGACCATCATCAGCAAGAACAACCTATTCCCTTCAATAAATTTTATTTACAGTTTAAAAGAAAACCAAAACCTGAGGTTAGCCTACTCGCTTACCACGGCTCGACCCAGTTTTAAGGAGGCCTCAATTGCAGAGATATACGACCCATTATCCAATTTGTTTTTTATTGGAAACATCAACATTCGACCTACCTATATCGACAACTTTGACATCCGCTATGAGGCTTATGGCGAAAATGCACAATTGTTTGCCCTCAGTGCTTTCTATAAAAATCTTAGCGATCCCATAGAGATCGGTTTTGTGGCGGCTTCTACCTCAAACTATAAGCCATTAAATCTGGAAACGGCCAAAGTTTTTGGATTGGAACTGGAGTTAAGAAAAAACCTGAGTACTTGGCTTTCTGGTTTTGACCATTGGAACCTGAACCTCAATGGGTCTTATATTATCTCCGACGAGAAGTACAGTGAGGATGAATTAAAATTGAGAAAACTTGGTTTGAGAGAGGGGCAAACACTGGGAACTTCAAGACCATTGCAAGGTCAATCCCCTTATCTGATCAATGCCGGAGTTGAGTACAAGAATCAAGATAAAGGATTCCAAGGGGGACTGTTTTACAACGTTCAAGGAAAAACATTACAAGTTGTTGGGGATGGTTTTTATCCAGATGTATATACCATGCCATTTAATAGTCTTAACTTTAACATGATTAAACAACTAAAAAAGAATAGAACACTGACCTTGAAAGTAACCAACCTTTTAAACGATAATCGAGAGAGCAAGTTTATTGGCTTTGATGAAGAACATGAGTATTTCAGTTTTCGTCATTTGGGAAGAACATTTACTTTTAGTTATGCTGTTAGATTTTAATACATAAATATTTTTTGGAAAACATTTATTTATACATTGTTGTTTTATTAAGTCTGTTAGCAATCGGTGACTTAATAGTTGGAGTAAGTAACGACGCAGTAAATTTTCTTAATTCTGCCATTGGTTCAAAAGCCATTTCCTTTAGAAACATAATGATCTTTGCGAGTTTGGGAATTGCTTTGGGAGCCTTATTTTCAAGTGGTATGATGGAAGTGGCTCGTAAGGGAATTTTCAATCCCGGGGCCTTTAATTTTGAGGAAATCATCTATATTTTTATGGCGGTGATGATGACCGATATACTGTTGTTGGATTTCTTCAACACCCTGGGAATGCCAACTTCTACAACAGTATCAATCGTCTTTGAATTGTTGGGTGCCGCTGTGGTCATGTCGCTGATCAAAATATTTTCGGATTCCGGCAATCTTATGGAGTTGTCCACCTACATCAATACAGAGAAGGCCACTCAAATCATTTTGGGGATTTTACTGTCTGTTTTTATTGCTTTTACTATTGGGGCTATTGTACAATGGATATCCAGGGCCTTACTCACACACAATTTTCTTAAAAAAGCCAAGTTAATCAACGCCCTTTTTGGGGGAATTTCGCTTGCGGCCATCAGTAATTTTATTTTAATCAAAGGCATTAAGGGGACTCCCTATGCCGGTATTGAATATGACTTTCTCAATGGTTTGACGATCAATGCCTTTCTGGAATCCAATGCGTTTTTGGTCAATCTTTCCAGTCTTTTGTTTTGGTATTTGTTCTCCTACCTTTTGATGAGAGGATTTAAAGTTGACATCTACAAAGTAATTATTGGTGTTGGAACTTTTGCCTTGGCACTGGCTTTTGCGGGTAACGACTTGGTCAACTTTATTGGTGTTCCTGTAGCGGCTTTTCAGTCCTACGAAGCTTGGGTCAGTTCTGGGATTGCTGCCAAAGAGTTCAGTATGAGCGTGCTCTCCAATAAAGTCCCCACCCCAACCATTTTTCTGTTAGGCTCGGGATTGATTATGGTACTTACTTTATGGTTTTCTTCAAAGGCCAAGAAAGTAGTCAAAACCTCCCTTGATCTGTCCGACCAAAACGATATCAAAGAACGTTTTCGCCCCAACTTTTTATCCCGACTATTAGTTCGGTTTTTTGTAGGGTTAAATCAATATTTTTCCAACCTATTTCCAGCTGTTATTTCCAATAAAATTAGTGGATCGTTTGAGATGACGGTTGACAGGTCAGCCTTGAAAGATTCTGATGCACCCTCTTTTGATACTCTAAGGGCTTCTATCAACCTTACAGTAGCAGCCATTTTAATTTCCATTGCCACCTCTCTTAAGTTGCCATTATCCACCACTTATGTAACCTTTATGGTGACCATGGGAACTTCATTAGCAGACCGTGCATGGGGAACAGACAGTGCTGTCTATCGGGTTGCAGGAGTGATTAATGTTATTGGAGGTTGGTTTTTTACGGCTCTGAGCGCCTTCTTGGTTTGTGGAGGGATTGTTTATCTCATTCACTGGGGCGGTTTTACTGCTATACTTCTGATTTTGGGTATCATACTCCTTTTGATTTCCAGAAACTTTATCAACCACAGAAGAGAAACTAAAGAAAGACAGCAAGGGAAACTCCTCAGTCCTCAAAGCGATACCTACAAAGGCATTATTGAGGAGAGTGTGATGAATATTTCTAATGTAATTGGTAATACCTATGAGATATACGCCTCTACCATTCGAGGTTTATCCAACAATGACCTGAGAACACTTTCTAATGCCAAAAAAAATGCAGATGAACTGTTTGTTGAGGTTAATGATATGAAAAATGGTATTTATTATTTCCTCAAACGTATTAAGAAAACCAGTGTACCTGCCAGCCGTTTCTATATTTCCTTGTTGGGTATTATGTCAGACCTTATCGAAGACCTGATATACATTTCCAACGAAAGCCATAAGCATATTAACAACAATCACAGTCCTCTTAAGGCCCAGCAGATAAATGACCTGAATGAGATTTTTGAGTCCCTATCCTCGGTTTTCAAAGAGGGTATTGAAGCTTTTAATGTGCAGTTTAGTGATAAGGAATTCAATGACGTTTTGATCCAAAAGAAACAAAACTTTGATTTGTTGAACCAAAAAATCGATGATCAAATTCTTAGGATTGAAGCAGAAACAAGTCCAAAAAATACAGCACTATATTTTAATATTTTGATCAGAACGAAAGATCTTATCCTTCACAAGTTCGATCTGGTAGAAGAATTCTACAGAGTAAGTAAAAAAATAAAATCTTGAAAGCTTAAGGGCTAAGCGTGATTAATTGTTTTTGGCGATCATTTTTTTATCGCTGTTATTCCACTCCAGGACATTGATGATTTTATTTTCCTCGTAGATCACTTCAATCAAATCGTTTTCATTCCAAAAAAACCATTGACCGGTTTTCAGACCGGATTGGTAAGTTCCCATAGCAGATTTTTTTCCGGAGGGATGATAGCTGGTCCAATTCCCGTGACGCTTATTGTCTATAAAATATCCGGTTTGTGCGACCTCTCCATTATCATGATAAAACATCACTTTAGTAAGTTCGCCTTCTTTTTCAAATTTGGGTTTAATGCTGTTTTGTGCGTTCAATGTAAACGAAAACAAAACTAAAAGGACGGCTATATATTTCATAGTTTGATATTCTAAATTCACTGCTAAGTTACACAAATGTTCACCAAAAATAAACATTAAATTAACATTAAATTTACAATAAAAACATAACTAACTTATAATCAGTCAAATATATCACATAAAAAAACGATTATATAATAAAAATAAGGGTTTTTAAGGAGTGAAAATGAATTATGAGCCACACATTAGACAATCATCATCTTTACTTTTCTTGGATTTTTCCAGCATCTGTTTTAACTCGGCTGGAGTTAGGGGTTCTACTGCGGTGGCAGGGTTGTTTTGATCTTTCCCGCCAGCAGTAGCTTCTGCTGAGCTGGCGGTAACTAAAGCCTCTGATTTATTGGAGGATTGATCTGCCTTATTTGCCTTTGATTTTACCCCCTTGGCATTGTCCAGCGTGAATTTGATTGCATCAACAGCAGATTTTGTCCTCAAATAATACATTCCTGTTTTGAGACCTGATTTCCAGGCATAAAAGTGCATGGAGGTCAATTTCGCCATAGTTGCCCCTTCCATAAACAAATTCAGGGATTGTGACTGATCAATAAAATAACCTCTGTGTCGGGACATATCGATGATGTCTTTCATACTCATTTCCCAAACGGTTCTGTACAATTCTTTTATATCTTCCGGTATCCCCTGTATCTGTTGGATGGATCCATTGGCTTGCATCAACTCTTGTTTCATGTCTTCGTTCCACAAACCAAGATTGACCAGGTCTTCCAAAAGGTGCTTGTTGACTACAATAAACTCTCCAGATAAAACCCTTCGAGTATAAATATTTGAAGTGTAAGGTTCAAAACATTCATTGTTTCCGAGAATTTGAGAGGTCGATGCTGTGGGCATGGGCGCTACCAAAAGAGAGTTTCTTACTCCGTGTTTTTTGACATTTTTACGCAAATTTTTCCAATCCCATCTTCCGCTAAGTTCCTCGTCTTTGATTCCCCAAAGGTTGTATTGGAACTCTCCTTTTGACATGGGAGACCCTTTATAAGTTTTATAAGGACCTTCTTTTTTAGCTTCTTCTACTGAAGCCGTAACCGCTGCAAAGTAAAGGGTTTCAAAAATCTCTTGATTGAGAGTTTTGGCCTCTTCACTGGTGAAAGGTAGCCTCAATTTGATGAAGGTATCTGCCAAACCTTGAATTCCCAAACCAATTGGACGATGTCTCATATTGGAGTTTTCCGCCTCCTTGACCGGGTAGTAGTTTCGGTCAATGACCCTGTTTAGGTTTTTGGTGACTCTCTTGGTTACATTGAATAACTCATTGTGATTGAACTTTCCACCCTCAACGAACATGGGTAACGCAATGGAGGCAAGGTTGCAAACCGCTATTTCATCCTTTGAGGTGTATTCCAAAATCTCGGTACAGAGGTTGGAAGAACGAATAGTTCCTAAATTTTTCTGATTGGATTTTCGGTTCGCCGCATCCTTATAGAGCATGTAGGGTGTACCCGTTTCTATTTGAGATTCCAGAATTTTATCCCAAAGTTCCCTTGCTTGTATGGTTCTTCTCCCTTTACCATCCTTTTCGTATTTGAGGTAAAGCTTTTCAAACTCTTCCCCATGGCAGTCATAGAGACCCGGACACTCGTTGGGACACATCAGCGTCCAGGAGGTATTTTCCTCTACCCGTTTCATGAACAAATCAGATATCCACATGGCATAAAACAAGTCCCTTGCCCGCATTTCTTCTTTTCCGTGATTCTTTTTGAGTTCAAGGAAATCAAAAATATCAGCATGCCAAGGCTCTACATAGATGGCGAAAGATCCTTTTCTTTTCCCCCCCCCTTGATCTACATAGCGCGCAGTATCATTGAAAACTCTGAGCATAGGAACAATGCCATTCGAGGTACCGTTAGTTCCAGCGATATAGGAACCTGTGGCCCGTATGTTGTGAATAGAAAGACCGATACCTCCCGCAGATTGAGAGATTTTGGCGGTCTGTTTGAGGGTGTCATATATCCCATCAATGCTGTCATCTTTCATGGTCAGTAGAAAGCAAGAGGACATTTGGGGTTTGGGTGTGCCAGAGTTGAAAAGGGTTGGGGTGGCATGAGTGAAGTAGCGTTTGGACATCAATTCATAAGTCTCAAAAGCACTTTCTAAATCGTTGAGGTGAATACCAATGGATACCCGCATCAACATATGTTGTGGACGTTCTACAATTTTACCATTGAGTTTTAGTAAATATGAACGTTCTAAAGTCTTAAAACCAAAAAAGTCATATCCAAAATCTCTATTATATATGATATTAGAATCAATTTGGTCAGCGTTCTTTTCAATAATTTCATGAACTTCATCGGAAAGGAGAGGAGCCTTTTTCCCTGTCCTTGGATTTACATACTCGTAAAGATCTTTCATTGTGGCTGAGAAAGACTTTTTGGTATTCTTGTGAAGGTTAGAGACGGAAATTCTTGCCGCCAATTGTGCGTAGTCAGGATGGGTAGTGGTCATGGTGGCTGCAATCTCAGCCGCAAGGTTATCCAACTCTGAGGTGGTAACACCATCGTAGAGTCCTTCAATAACTCGCATGGCAACCCTAACTGGATCAACCAATGGATTTAACCCATAGTTGAGTTTTCTTATACGTGCCGTAATCTTATCAAACATTATCGGCTCTTTACGCCCATCTCTTTTAACTACATACATAGATATCTATTTTAAATTGACTAAAATAATGACCCAATCCGTTTCTATTAATTGGGGTAATTGATTGGGTTGGGTCTACTGATTTTCAGACTAGAAATCTGCATCAGTAGTAAACTGTGTTTCTTCTTTTTCGTTGTTAAGCACACCTGCTTTCTGATATTCAGAAACACGTTTTTCAAAAAAGTTGGTTTTACCTTGAAGCGAGATCATATCCATAAAGTCGAATGGATTGGTGACATTATGCTTCTTTTCACAACCCAACTCAACGAGTAACCGATCGGTTACAAACTCCAAATACTGTGTCATCAACTTGGCATTCATGCCAATTAAGCTTACAGGTAAAGATTCCGTGACGAATTCGCGTTCTATTCTTAACGAATCCATGATTATTTCCTCAATTCTTTCCTTGGGGACTTTGTTTATTAGGTGCTTGTTGTGAAGGTGGACTGCAAAGTCACAGTGAACACCTTCGTCTCTGGATATTAACTCATTAGAAAAAGTAAGACCAGGCATCAACCCTCTTTTCTTGAGCCAGAAAATTGAGCAAAAGGCACCGGAGAAGAAAATACCTTCAACAGCTGCAAAAGCAATAAGTCTTTCGGCAAAAGAGTCAGAATCGATCCAACGTAAAGCCCAATCAGCTTTCTTTTTAATCGCTGGAAAAATTTCAATGGCTTTGAATAATTTATTTTTCTCTGTCTCATCCTTAACATAAGTGTCGATCAAAAGGGAATAAGTTTCAGAATGAATGTTCTCCATCATTATTTGAAAACCATAGAAGAATTTCGCCTCAGAATATTGAACTTCGTTAACAAAATTTTCTGCCAAATTTTCATTTACGATTCCATCTGAAGCAGCAAAAAAGGCCAAGATGTGTTTGATGAAATATTTTTCATCGTCATTTAACTTGGTGTTCCAATCGTTTAAATCTTGGTGTAAATCGATTTCTTCAGCTGTCCAAAAACTTGCCTCCATCTTCTTGTACCATTCCCAGATATCGTGGTGTTGAATGGGGAATATTACAAATCTATTTTCGTTTTCTTGGAGGATTGGTTCTAAAGCTGCCATTTTATCTCTTTTTGTAATTAGTTATCGTATTTTGGTCACAACAAAGATTCTAAAATGTTATCAAAAATGAAAGACATACTTTTCCACAAACAGGTCGAGTTTTTAACAAATTTTCTTTTTTTAAGAAGCTGAGAGCAAGAAAAATCAACTTAATTTAAATAATTGATAATCAATAATATATAAAATAAAAAATCGCTTAACCCCTGTAAAGACTGACCCTTACGAATTAATTTCTTGGGCAGCTATTTCCAATTCTGAATACCACTTTTTTCCGAACTTTTTGATAAGGGCATCTTTCACAAATTTATATATCGGAATTTTTAAACTGTCTCCCAATTGACAGGCAGTATCACAAATATGCCATCTGTGGTAGTTTAACGCACTGAACTCAGAATACTCTTTTACACGAACCGGATAAAGCTCACACGAAATGGGTTTTTTCCAATCTATTGATTTTGCGCGGTAGGCATTTTCTATACCACACTGAGTGGTTCCATTGGCTCCAAAAACCACATAAGCGCATTCTTTGTTGTCTACTAAAGGGGTTTCTAATATGTCTTTTTCTAAGCGGATAAATTTACCCTGCTTTTCAATGGCCGCTTTGCCTTTTTCATTCAGGAAAGGGGCAATTGCGTTATAGTTTTTTTCTAGAAATTCAGCCTCCTCTTTCTCAAGTGGTGCACCAGCTTCTCCTTCAACACAGCAAGCCCCCTTACAGGCATTAAGATTACAAACAAAATCATTGGTAATGATTTCTTCCGACACCAGTGAATTGTCAATTTGAAACATAACACTTAAAAACTTATGCTCTATTAATATTTATCAAATTTAGTATAATATCAAAAATAATTTAGCAAAAGGGCATTACCTTTGAACAAATTATTGAGATGGACTTAAAAGAAATTTTAACGGCCAGCATGGTCCTTTTTGCAGTCATTGATATAGTAGGAAGTATCCCTATCGTGATTAATTTAAGAGAAAAAGCTGGTCATATTCAGTCCGAGAAAGCTTCATTGACAGCTGCTTTAATCATGATTGCTTTTCTTTTTTTAGGAGAAAAAATTTTGGACCTTATTGGAATAGATGTTAACTCTTTCTCTGTGGCAGGCTCGTTTGTGATCTTCTTTTTGGCCTTGGAAATGATTTTGGGAATCACTTTGTTTAAAGAGGAAGCTCCCGAGGTCTCCTCTATTGTGCCTTTGGCTTTTCCTATTATTGCAGGAGCTGGAACCATGACAAGTTTGTTGTCATTACGTGCAGAATATGATTTGGTCAACATCATCGTTGCCATACTTATCAATAGCTTGATCGTCTACATCATCCTCAAATCATCCTTAAGATTGGAGAAAATTCTGGGTAAACAAGGCATTAATATAATTCGTAAAGTTTTTGGAATAGTTTTGATGGCCATAGCAGTAAAACTTTTTGCAACTAACGTAGGTAAAATAGTAGTTTAAGTCTTCTGGGTTTTTCTACTAGCTTTATAATTTTATATATTATGAAAATATTCATGAGAATTTTGATAGTTTTATCTATTGGGATGGTCATTTTTAATGCGACAAAAGTCAATTGGGAGGATCCCCTATCTGATAAAAGTTCCATAGCAGTAATTGGGATCATGGCAGCTCTTTGTGCTTTTTTACTTTTAATGCTACTGATGATATCCAAAAAAATTTCAAAAAAAATTAACCTTTAATTTATTTGAGATAAACTGTCTAGGGTATTGATGGCAATTTCCAAGAACAAATCATCCTGATTTTTCATCTGGTTAAAAGTATTCACCCCAAAAAGTTGGAGCCCCAAATAAGCCTTAACTGCCTTAAAGGTCTCCTGCTCTTGAACTGTTATCTCAATTTTTTTGTCAGCACAGTATTTAACTAATAAATCATGCCATGGTAGCAAGTCCTCAAATTCACCTTTGAGTAAGTATTCCATTTCCAGGCCATTGAATTTTTTCCTGTTATTATCGACCTCTTCAAACACAAAATTATTCATCATATTGGAGTTTAAGATGAGTGAATTAAAATTTTCTTGTTCTGTTTTCTTATTGGAAATATAAAAATCGGGTGTAATGCCTCCTCCTCCATAAACCGTTCTACCCTTAGGGGTTTTATAGGCTAAACTGTCATTGAAAGGATTTTTTTTCGCATTTGAAATTTCAGCACTGGGATAGCGATTAATCAGACCTTTATAATAGGTTTCTCTATCTAAGTTGTAAGGTTTTTGAATTGATCTTCCGGTAGGGGTGAAATATTTGGCTATCGTTAGCCTTACTGCATCCCCTCCCCCCAGAGACATTTGTTTCTGAACTAACCCTTTACCAAAGGTCCTTCTTCCAATGATCCAACCCCTATCATTATCCTGTATTGCACCAGCAACTATCTCACTGGCAGAGGCTGATTGTTCATTGACCAAAACAATTAGATCTCCTTCTTGAAAATCACCATTTCCATCAGAAATTGACTTTTCTTCTTCGCCCATTTTGCTTTTTGTGATCACAATGGTTTGGTCTTTTTGCAATAAAGAGTTAGAGATTTGAATGGCAGTATGTAAGTATCCCCCGGGATTGTCCCTCAGGTCCAAAATCAATTTTTCCATTCCCTTAGAAATCAAGTCGCTTAGTGCAAGATCAAACTCATCATAGGTGGTTTGAGAAAAGCGATTGATTTTCAGGTAACCTACTGTCTCGTCCATCAGATAATAAGAATCAACGCTGGGTAAGGGTACCTTTCCTCGCTTCATTTCCAGTTGGAAAACCTTGTCTTCTGATTTGCGGTACATGGTCAAATCAATGGAAGTTCCCGGCTTACCTTTTAAGCTATACATGATTTTTTCGCTGGAGTAGTTTTTTTGAAACAATGTGTCTTCATTTGCGATCAAAATCCTATCTCCTGCTAGCAGTCCAACCGCCTCACTAGGACCTCCTTCTAAGACTCTTATGATGGTTACACTGTCTTTGTACATAAAAAAACTGACCCCAATGCCGGAGAAGTTGCCTTGCATATTTTCGGCGATGCTCTGTCTTTCACGTGCAGGGATGTACACCGAGTGAGGATCCAATCGATTGACAATTTCTTCGATCACTTCTCCAACTAAACTGTCTGTATCGATTTCATCCACATAATCGTTTTCGATATATCGCATCAATCGCTCCAGTCTATTCATACTCCATGAATTTTGCTGATCGGACATCAAAATTTCTTTTTCACTGCCCAGAAAGAAACCTATACATATCGAAAGGAATACTATTGCAAAAAGAACTAAATTTTTTTTCATTGGCTAGTTTAGCTTATAAAGGTCAATCCAATTGTGTCAAAATTACACCTGCTTTTTCCAAAAAATCTAGACCAGATTGATCCTTGTAACCCAAGGAATAAACTACCCTTTTTATTCCAGCCTGATGAATGAGTTTGCTACACTCTTTGCAGGGGGAAAGTGTAATGTACAAGGTTGCACCCACACAAGATTGAGTGGAAGCGGCTACTTTTAAAATTGCATTGGCCTCGGCATGAAGCACATACCATTTGGTATAATGCTCTTCGTCCTCACAAGCATTTTCAAAACCGGAAGGCGTACCATTGTATCCATCAGAAATGATCATTCGGTCTTTTACAATCAATGCCCCTACTTTTTTGCGTTTGCAATGAGATAGTTCTCCCCAAATTTGAGCCATTCTCATATAGGCCTTATCGTATCTTTTTTGCTTTTCTGAAGACATGATTGCTAATATAATTTAAAATGGCCAGTTATTTGAAGTCATCAAAACCGCTTGAGACAAGACCATGGCAGCAATGATCCATTGCCATTTTAGATGTTCGATTTTAAACAATCCGATTGCTACCCAATTTATCAAAAGCACAAATATAACGATCAAAACCTGAGCAAACTCAACTCCCAAGGCAAATTCTAAAAGGCTTAGGATTGCCTCTTCTTTTGAAGCAATCATTTTAAAATACCGAGCAAAACCAAAACCATGTATCAACCCAAAAAACAAAGTGATGAGGTTGATCCAAATCCCTTTCAGAAGGGTGTGTTGTTTAAGAATCAGTATCGAAAGGCAAGTGATACAGATGGTGACGGGAATCAAAAACTCAACCCATGTCGTATCTATTTTTATCCATTCAAAATTAGAGATCACTAGGGATAAAGAATGTCCCAATGTAAAAAGACTTACCCACAACAAAAGTTTTTTCCAATTCTTAAATGCAAATGGAAGTGATAGGGCTACGAGAAAGTAAAAGTGATCCAATCCCCCTACGTCAAGGACGTGATCAAAGCCCAGATAGAAATAAAACCAAAATGTTTCCATAAAGCAATTTTAATTATTTTTTTGACGTATCAGTGTTTCGTAGGCTTTTTGTACTTCTCTGAACTTTTCTTCTGCTCCTTTAATCATGGCAGGGTCTTGTCCACGGAGCTTATCGGGGTGGTATTTTTTGGCCATCTTTCGATAAGCCTTTTTAACTTCATTTAGGCTGGCATTGGAATCTACCTCAAGAATTTTATAGGCATTGTCAGTGTTTTTGACAAACATGGCTTTGATGCTCTCAAAATCGGGCAAGCGCAGTTGCATTCCCGAAGCCACTTGTGAAAGCTTTTGCAATTCTACATCAGAAACATTGCCATCAGCATTGGCGATACCAAACAAAAAATGAAGAATCTGTAAACGGGTTTCATAGGCTGTTTGCCGAACAAAAACTTGGGTTAGTTGGTCGAGGTGCTGGGTTTCTTTTTTGATTTGGGTATTGAAGGTTTTAAAAATTGAATCGGCACGCTCTTTTCCGTATTGGCCAATAAAGAAATTCCTTACAAAATTCAGTTCCTTTTGTTCAATTTTACCATCGGCTTTGATGATCAATGCCGAAAGTGCTAATAAATTCAATTGAAATGCTTCGGGCTTGATGGTATAAGAAGAGGTTCTGATTTGTATAGAGTTCTTGGATAAAAATTCAAAAAAACCTCCAACCATAAATCCTAAAATGGCTCCAGGAAACCTTAAAAAAGAATAACCGATCACTGCGGACACCCATTTAATCATAAGCTAGTTTTTATGAGAATGTAAAGATACAAATGTCAATAAAAGATTGTTTACCCTCTTTATTAAATAAAGAGTTTTTTATCTTTACAAAAAAATTAATTATGTATCCAGCTGAAATAGTTATGCCCATGAAAGAAGAACTAACAACCATTGGTTTTGAAGAGTTGTTGTCTTCTGATGCCGTAGAATCTGCCTTGTCTAAATCGGGAACAGCGATGGTTGTGGTAAACTCTGTTTGCGGATGTGCCGCTGCAAATGCACGTCCTGCTGTAAGAATTTCATTAAATAACGAAAAGACTCCAGATCATTTGTATACTGTATTTGCAGGAGTAGATAGAGATGCAACTGATGCGGCAAGAGCCAAGATGATTCCTTATCCACCTTCTTCTCCCAGTTTGGCATTGTTTAAAGATGGAGAACTGGTGCATATGATAGAAAGACATCACATTGAGGGACGAACTGCTCAATTAATTGCTGAAAATTTGACAGAGGCTTTTAATGAATTTTGTGATTAAGCTATCGTAACCCTGAGTTAGAGCATTTGATCGCCTTTTTGAAACTAAGAGTTTAAAATTTAGCTTTTCTTTTCTCGAAAAAAGCTGCAATGCCTTCATCAAAATCTGCTGTTCCAAAACAATTGGAAAATTGAAAGTTTTCTTCTTGAAACCCCTTTGAGATCCGTTCTGCAGAATTAACTGATTTAATGGCGTTTTTTATTGAATTGGGTGCATTTTTCATAATTCTTTCTGCCAAGTTGATGGATGCTTCAAGTAGTTTTTCTGAGGGTACTACCTTATTGATCAATCCCATTTGTAGGGCTTTTTCAGCACCAATCATATCTCCAGTCAAAATCATTTCCATGGCATTCCCTTTTCCAATTAAATCGGGTAATCGTTGCGTCCCACCATAACCCGGGATAATCCCCAGTGATACTTCTGGTAACCCCATTTTGGCATGTTGGGCTGCAATTCTCAGGTGACAAGCCATTGCAAGTTCTAGTCCTCCTCCCAATGCGTAACCATTAATGGCAGCAATTACAGGTTTTTCCAATTGAGGGATAAAATCAAATAAAGCTTTATTTCCGTGACGGATCAATTCTGCAGCCTCTTGGGGTCCAAAAGATGAAAATTCTGAGATGTCTGCACCCGCTACAAAAGCTTTATCACCACTTCCCGTTAGTATGACAACCTTTAACGAAGAATCTTTTTGAAAATCGACCAACCTGTCATGCAACTCGTCAATCAAATCTCGGTTGAGGGCGTTCAGCTTTTTTTCACGATTAATTTTAATCCATCCGATGCCATCCTGAATTTCAACCCATGTCAGTTTACCTTCCATTATTTATAATTTAAGTGAAACTACAAAGGTGGTCCCTTTTTCACTGGTCGTGTATTCTATTTTTCCCTTATGAGAATTAATGATGTTTTTAACAATGCCCAATCCCAAGCCCATACCTTTGGACTTAGTAGTAAATTTGGGCTCAAATACTTTAGATTGTATGGATTTGGGGATTCCAATCCCATTATCAGCGAAAGAAATTTTGACATTTTTTTGTACTTTTTTGATGGAGACTTTTATTTTGGTTTGTTGTCCTTTTTTAACCGCTTGTAAGGCATTTTGGATAATATTTGTCGTCACTCTGATCCATTGTGTCCTATCCAAACGAAGTCTAATTTCATCGTCAGAGGTATTAAATTCGATGATATCATCTTCAAAAATCTCCAAAGACCTCCTGGTAATTTCTACCAAATCAGACTTTACCAATTTGGGTTTGGGTAAGGTGGCAAAATCAGAGAAAGCATTGGCAACATCACTCATGGTATCGATTTGCTCAAGGAGCATTTGAGAAAATTCATCAATTTTTTTGTCATTGTCCAGGTCATTGTCTGAGAAACGTCTCTGAAAACTCTGAACAGAAAGCCTCATGGGTGTTAATGGATTTTTGATTTCATGGGCAACCTGTTTAGCCATTTCTTGCCATGCCTGTTCTCTCTGAGTCCTTGCCAGTAGGGTGGCACTTTTTTCCAACTCATCAATCATTTTATTGTAGGAATTGATCAAACTGGCAATGTCTCGAGGTGCATTTTTAAGCTGAATTTTTTCATTATCCTTTAAAAGCCCCGTTTGGTCAATTTTTTCACGGAAAGCCTCCAGTGAACGGGAAATGTATTTGGAGATAAAATAGGCCATGATGATAGCTATTACTAGCATTAACAAATAGATTTGATACAAGCTTTGTAGAAAGGTATTCAATTCGTTTTCCGAAAAAGAAACATCTTCAAAATACGGAAAGAATAACACTCCGTAGGGATCTCCAAAGCTATCTCTTAGTAGGCTGTAGGAAGATTGGAATTTACCAATCTCATCGTTGTTTTTTTCCAGTATTCTGCCGTCTGATTTTGCTAGAATTAATGTCAGAAAATCTACCTTCAAAGCGTAGTTATTAGCAATGATTTTTAAAGGAAGGAAAGAAGTGAAAAGGGGTCGGCCTTCTAAATTGAAAACAGAGAAATTAACATTGTGAATTTCTTTTACTGCATTAAAATCCTCTTTATATTGTGACCATACGCTGTCGTTTTTTTTCAGTAAGTCATTTTTTTCGACTATATAATCAATTTGTTTTCTCAGCTGACTTTCCTTTCTATTCAATCGAAAAATATTGTAATCAATCGATTCATTTTGATATTGTAAAAAGGTAGCAGCCAAAATCAAAAGACAAGCCAAAAATACCAATAATATCATTGAAATAAAGATTTGGGACCGCAGTGAAATACTTTTTAACAAGCTAATTATCATCTTCAGTGGATTTCTCTCTTAACCTCTTGAATAGTTTTATGGCGAACATCAAAAAAACAAACAGACCAGATATTCCTAATACCATAAAAATCCAGTGAATTGCACTTTTGACGATTGCTAGGAATACAATGGCAAACAAAAACAAGGTTGCTCCTTCATTCCATATTCGCATAAAGTTGGAAGAATAACGGATCTCTCCCCGCTGCAATTCCAAGAACATCTGATGCGTTTTCAAGTGGTATGCAAAGAGCAGCAATATGAAGCCAATTTTAATCAACATCCATGATTGGTAAAGCCACTCGGGCATCAAAACCAGCAACCAAATGGCAAAGATGGTCGCTAGAATTGCCGATGGCCAAGTAATAATGTACCATAATCTGCGAGACATGGTTTTGAGTTGTTTCTCCAAGATTTCTTTCGCAGGAGAGCTTTTTTTGGAAGCCTCAATATGATAGATAAACAAGCGTGGTTCGTAAAACAATCCGGCAAACCAAGTGACCACAAAAATTAAGTGTAATGATTTAATATAACTGTAATAATCCATCCTCTTAAGGGTCTGTTTGCGTTATTGTTATTGAACAAATAACTGAAATACAAATTACAAAAACTAAAACAAATAAACTTCTTTATTTTGACGGGTAAAATTCAGGAATTCAAATATTTTTTGAGTTCATAAACCATAAAACCACCTGAAACGATAGCTGCAAGGAATTCTGCAATGGGAAAAGCCAGCCAAACTCCATTGATCCCTAAAAAGTTTGGGAAAATATAAAGTAAGGGAATAAAGAAAAACCCTTGACGGGTCAAAGTAAGCAGAAGTGCAGGGAATGCTTTGCCGATGGCTTGGTAGTAGGCCGCACCAATCAATTGAACGCCAACAATTGGTGTGGCGGCAAAGACCCAACGAATAGCCGCAGGTGCTTTATCCAAAACTAAGGGTTCGTCCGTAAAAATTCCTCCGATAGAATTTGAAAAAAAATTAATCATTAGAAAAACTAAAGTCGCAAAACTAGTCGCGTAAAGTAATGCCGTACGGATGACTTTCTCCACCCTTTTTTTATTCTTTGCACCGTAATTGAAACCCGCAATGGGAATAAAACCCTGGGTAATACCCAATACAGGGAAAAGCGAAAACATTAAGAGTCGACTTATAATAGCATAGACCGCAACTGCCGATTCTCCACCCAAGTCAAAAAGTAAGTTGTTGACCAACAAAACCGAAAGACTTACTACACCTTGTCGCGCTAAGGTAACAGATCCCAAAGCACCGATTTCTTTGCAGATTCCAATATCCAATTTAAAATCACTAATGTTGATGTGTAACTCTGAATGATTTGAAGTGAAAAAGTAAAGAATGTAGAGGGCACATACACAGTAGGATAGGGTCGTAGCCCAAGCAGCACCATGCATCCCAAAATCAAAAACATAAATCAATACATAGTCCAAGATCAAATTCGAAATCGAAGGTAACATCATTGCGTACATTGCGTTTTTGGGTTGGCCTACCGCTCGAATGACATTGTTGCCCATCATACAATAACCCAAAACGGGAACTCCATAGAGCACTATTGTATAGTAGATTTTGGCTGGTTCGTAAAGCACCCCTTTTCCTCCAAAAGCAGGGATGATGCTGTCGACAAAAAGCAATCCAAAAATGACAAAACTGATTGTCAGTAAAAAGGTTAAAACTATTTGATTACCAAAGGTTTTAGTGGCTCTAGTAAAATTCTTTTTCCCTAAAGACCTTGAGATGATTGAGCTACCGCCCAAGCCGATAGCCATACCGAGTGCAGCAATAAAAAAAGATACCGGCAATACCACATTAATGGCGGCAATAGCATTTGCCCCAATCCATTGTCCCACAAAAATGGTATCGATCAAAACATTTAGAGACATGACTAGTATACCAATGGAGGCCGGTAAGGCTTGTTTGATCAATAACTGAGGAATGGCTTGGTTACCAAAAGATACTGAACCACCTTTCATGCAGAAGTAGCCGTTTCCACTTTTGCCCATTCTTCAATCCAGCGACTCATTACATTTACCCAATCTGATCTGTTGTTGATACAGGGAATCAAATGGAGTTCCTCTCCTCCTTTATCTTCAAAATCTTCTGCAGCTTCGATTCCTATTTCCTCAAGTGTTTCTAAACAATCAGAAACAAAAGCAGGTGTTACAATGGCCATATTTTTGATTCCTTTTTTTGCAAACCGGGCAACTGTTTGGTCTGTATAGGGCTGCAACCAGGGATCAATCCCAAGTCGGGATTGGAAACAGGTAGAGTAAGTCCCTTCGCTTAACTCGAGGAACTCCGCCACTTGTCGGGTTGTTTCGTAACACTGATGACGGTAGCAGAATTGGTGAGCTCTAGATGAAGTTTGACAGCAGCTTTTGTCTATTTTACAATGGGACTTGGTAATGTCAGATTTTCGGATGTGACGCTCTGGGACCCCGTGATATGAAAACAACAAATGTTCCCATTTCTTATCTTTTAAATCTTCTTGAATGCTTTGAGAAAGGACCCTAACATAATCCGGGTGGTTGTAGAAAGGAGGGAGTACTGTAAACTCTAATTTCGGATACTTTGTGTCTCTTATTTCTTCGGCTAATACCAAAATGGTCTCTGTGGTAGCCATCGCAAATTGAGGATAGAGAGGTATCAACATAATTTCATCTACGCCTTGATCGACCAGGGATTTGATGCCTTGTTCTATAGAAGGAGAACCATAGCGCATAGCCAGACTAATTGGAACAGAAACTTTTTTATTTACAGCCTCTTGCAATCTTTTGGACAGAACAATCAATGGTGACCCTTCTTCCCACCATATTTTTTTATATGCCTTCGCAGACTTCTTTGGGCGGGTATTCAGAATGATTCCTTTGACTAAAAAAGTTCGCAATGGTTTAGGAAAGTCAATCACCCGCTCATCCATAAGAAATTCACCTAAATATTTCTTAACATCTTTTGGGTCGGGGCTGTCTGGAGAGCCCAAATTAATCAACAACGAACCTTTCATCTGCAATTTTTCACGAAGATACTGACATTAAATATTTTTTGGGAGTCGTCCCAAACTTCTTTTTGAAGGCCACAATAAAATGACTGGAAGTACTATAGCCTAGCTTAAGGCTGATCTCATTTATATTGTATTGTTTGGAGTTGAGCATGCTCCGTGCTTCATTCATTTTATGATCCAACAAATAGCCGTAGACCGTATCCCCGTAGATTTGCTTAAAACCTTCTTTAAGCTTTTTAATGTTTAGCCCGATTTCAGCAGAGAGCTCTTGTAGGGTAGGAGGTTCTGTCATTTGACTTAAAATAATTTCCTTGGCCTTTCTTATTTTTCTTACATTTTTTTCATCCACCAAAAATGGACATTGTTCCACATCAGCATCCTCATTTTTGTTAAAAAACAAACTTAACAATTCATAAACCTTGCCTTTAAAATAGAGAGTTTGAATGCTCTCGTGGATTTTGATTTCCATTATTTGACTTAAAACTACGCTCATAGCAGGACTAATAGGCCTTGTGTCATAATATTTTTTGGTACTGTTTTCAGGGCTTAAAAAATGAATATGATTTGCGTCTTCAGAAAATAAACTGTGGAATTTTTTAATCGAAATCACCAAACTTACTAAGGCAGAATCGGGGGTCAAGTTCAAGTCAATGGGCAAGGCTTTTTGCGGATTATATAATAAAATCACATTTTTGGACATCAATGGAAGCTGATAACTCCCCCCATTAAACAAAAAGTTGCCCGATCCCTTTTGGCAAAAATGAAACTGAATAAATTCCTGACTGACTGCCTCTTCATAATTAAGTATTTTGCCATCTTCATTTTTATACCTTAAAATATAAAAACCGTTTTCAATTACCGTTCTATCCATTGTTCCTCTATCGTTGTTTTCTAGAAATTTCTTATTTAGAATTATTCTAATTAATTTTAATAAAATCCTTTTAAAATTACTATTTTATTAGGTGTTTATAAAAAAATAAAGCAAAAAACCTTCTTGGTTGTTAATAGTTCCTATGGCGTTATTTTTTAAACACCCCTCTTCCTACTTTTGTAAAAGTATTTAGACCATAATTTTTGAAAAACACCATTAAGTATTGTGTAGTTGGCTTAAGTCATAAAAATGTCGATCTTGCTACCCGAGGGAACTTTAGTCTTAATAAAGAACAGTCTGAACGACTTTTGGCCCAGGCTAAGTCTGACGGTCTAAAGGAATTGATGGTAATTTCTACATGTAATCGTACTGAGTTGATGGGGATTGTTCAGGACCCTAAAATACTTATTGATTATCTGTGTTGTTTCTCTGGTGGTGATGTATCTCTTTTTCTAAAAAAAGGATATGTGTTAATTGATAGAAGTGCTCTCGACCATGTTTTTCGTGTAGGCTGTGGTTTGGAAAGTCAAATTATCGGTGATTTTGAGATCATCGGACAATTGAAAAGGAGTTTTTCAAATTCTAAAAAAAAGCAGATGGTCAATGGCTTTTCTGAAAGATTGGTCAATGCTGTCATTCAGTCCAGTAAACGGATCAAAACTGAAACAGAATTGTCCTCCGGGGCCACCTCCGTTTCTTTTGCCTCGGTGCATTATATTCTCGAATATGTAAAAGATGTTAGTCAAAAAAACATTCTATTGTTTGGGACTGGTAAAATCGGAAGAAATACTTGTGAAAACCTGATCAAGCATACCCGAAATGATCAGATTGTACTAGTCAATCGCTCGGAAGAAAGCGCACATCTGGTTGCTGGAAAATTCAATCTGGTCATAAAAAAAGTCAGTGAATTAAAAACTGAAATCGCAAAGTCGGATATTGTGATCGTGGCAACAGGCTCCCAAGACATTACATTAGAAGCCTCTATGATGCCTAAAGACAAACCCCTGATGATTTTGGATTTGTCTGTTCCTTCAAACGTCGATCCGAAATTAAATGATTATGAAAACATTACCGTAATCAACTTAGATGAGTTGTCTCAGTTGACCAATGATGCCCTCAAAAAAAGAGAACAGTTTATTCCGCAGGCCAACGAGATTTTAAATCAAGTTAAAGCAGAATTTTTCCAGTGGGTTGACCACAGAAAATTTGCTCCCACGCTCAAAGCCCTTAAGCAGAAATTGCTTGATGGTCAACAAAAAGAACGGGGCGAGGTTCAGGAATTTTCTCAAACTGTATATCGACTGACCGGAAAAGTAGCCAGTTATTTAAAAGAAAATCCTTCTAAAGCTGATCAAACCATGGCATTACTTCAGCATGTTTATCAATTGGATTCAGATTTAGATGTTTGAAAAAACCCTTCGTATAGGGACCCGAGATAGTCAATTGGCCCTTTGGCAGGCCCATAAGGTTGGTGACCTGCTTCAAGCCAAGCACCTCAAAACCCAATTGGTACCCACCAAAAGTGCCGGTGACCTCAACCTGACCCAGCCCATTTATGCCATGGGGATTCAAGGAGTCTTTACTAAAGCCTTAGACATTGCACTTTTGGAAAACCGTATCGATTTAGCCGTTCACAGTCTTAAAGACGTTCCTACCCAAATGCCGGACGGACTTCAGTTGGTTGCCGTTTTGGAAAGGGGCAGTGCTTTAGATGTTTTGGTTCAAACCCTCAAGACCGATTTTCAACAAGCTTCGACCATCGCCACCGGCAGCTTGAGACGCAAAGCACAATGGCTGCACCGATATCCCCACCATCACCTGATCAATCTGCGTGGCAACGTTCAAACCCGAATGAATAAACTGTTTTCCAGTAATTGGGAAGGCGCCATTTTTGCCAAAGCAGGACTGGAACGGGCCGAACTCTTGGGGTCTCACTTTCAAGAGCTGGATTGGATGATCCCGGCTCCAGCCCAAGGGGCGATTGGCATCGTTTGTAGGGCTAAGGACAAAGCCATTGTGGAACAATTGCAAAAAATTAATCACCAGCCGAGTCGGATCTGTGTCGAAATTGAACGAGATTTTCTTCGCATACTGCAGGGGGGCTGTTCTGCACCCATTGGGGCCCATGCCATAGTTTATCAAGATAAAATCCTGTTCAAGGGTGGTGTTTTTTCCTTGGATGGACAAAATGCTGCCACCACTCTAAAAGAAGTGGAAATGACCAATGCTGGAAATTTGGCCAAGGAGGCCACGGAGGAGGTATTGTCTAAAGGAGGTGATCAAATCATGAAGACTATTAAATTTAGTAAGTAATGAGATTGCTCTCCACGAGAATATTGTCCCAAGATTTTAGAGATCGTTTGCTAATGCATCAATTCAGTCTGGTCGAGCAATCTTTTATAAAAATCAGTTTTGTAGCCAATCCCAGAATCGATGGAGTTTTTGACAGTCTAATTTTTACCAGCCAAAATGGAGTGAATGCGGTTTTGTCTACTCCCAAGATTCTAAAGATGATTGAAGGAAAAACGGCCTATTGTGTAGGGAAAAAGACCGCAGCCCTTTTGATCAAAAATGGACAAAAAGTGGCCAAAATCGCTCAAAATTCGTTAGAATTGGCCCATTTTTTAGCGAAAAACTATCAAAATGAATCATTTTCGTATTTTTGCGGAAAGCTCAGAACACCCGATTTAGAGGAAATTTTACCCGCACATGGGATGAGTATTCAACCCATTGAAGTTTATGCTACCCACTTGCAAGATCACAGCCTTAAAGGTCATTTTGACGGTATCCTTTTTTTCAGTCCCAGCGGGGTACGAGCATATGCCCAAAGCAATGGGTTTGAAAACTCACATAGTTTTTGTCTGGGAAACTCTACTGCCAAGGAAGTTGCGCTGCATACTTCCCATTACACTATAGCCAATGAACCTAGTGAATCCCAACTTTTATTGTCACTAAAAAACCACATTACCCTCCATGAAGAATGAATTGCTAATAAAAGCCTTAAAAGGTGAAACCCTAGAAAGACCTCCGGTATGGATGATGCGTCAGGCTGGTCGCTATCTGCCTGATTTTATGAAGCTAAAAGAGAAATATGATTTCTTTACCCGGTGTCAGACGCCTGAATTAGCCACAGAAATCACTCTTATGCCTATCGATCAAGTTGGCGTAGATGCGGCCATCATCTTTAGTGATATTTTGGTGGTGCTGCAAGCCATGAATATCGAAGTTGAGATGCGAGACGGAATCGGCCCCTATATTCCCCAACCCATAAACAATAAAGCAGCCTTGGATCAGGTGACCCTCCCTGATGTAGAGGAACATTTGGGCTATGTTTTTGAGGCGGTACGAATGACCAAAAGTGCACTCAACGACCGTGTGCCATTGATCGGGTTTGCGGGTGCGCCCTGGACCTTGCTTTGCTATGCAGTACAGGGTCAGGGATCGAAAAATTTTGACCGTGCCAAGGCCTTTTGTTTCCAAGAGCCCGAAATGGCCAAGGAACTTTTACAAAGAATCACCACCACCACCATTGCCTATTTGAGAGAAAAGATAAAAGCCGGTGCCGATGTAATCCAACTATTCGACTCTTGGGGCGGAATCCTATCTCCTGTCGACTATCAAGAGTTTTCTTGGCCCTATCTACAGCAAATAGTCGATGCCTTGTGTGGTTCGGTTCCGGTCATCGTATTCGGAAAAGGATGCTGGTTTGCCCTTCAGGAAATGAGTAAATCTGGTGCCTCTGCTTTGGGAATTGACTGGACTTGTTCAGCCCGAAATGCCCGCTACCTCTCTGGTGGACAGATTACACTGCAAGGGAATTTTGACCCCTCCCGTTTGATGTCTCCCATCCCCGAGATCAAAACTCAAGTCAAGCAAATGATCAATGCATTTGGCAAAGACCATTATATCGTCAATTTGGGTCATGGTATTTTACCCAATATTCCTTTGGACCATGCCAAAGCTTTTGTCGACGCCGTAAAAGAATATCAATCCTAACCCCCAAAATATTACTACCATGAGAACAAAGTTCAATCGTTACATCGAAAAACTACAGGATAGAATCACTCAAAAACTCGCTGAAGTAGACGGGAAAGCCCGATTTAAAGAAGACTTTTGGGAGCGTTCGGGCGGAGGCGGAGGCCGTACTCGAGTCCTAGAAAATGGCGCGGCTTTTGAAAAAGGAGGCGTCAACATCTCTGCCGTTAACGGTGAATTACCGGAAAGTATGAAAAATTATTTTAAGGTTAAAGCTGGAAATTTTTTTGCTTGTGGGCTGAGCATAGTCATTCATCCCAAGAACCCCTTTGTACCCACAGTACATGCCAACTGGAGGTATTTTGAACTATATAACAGCAAGGGCGAATTGCAAGACCAATGGTTTGGTGGAGGACAAGATCTTACCCCCTACTACCTTTTTGAAGAAGATGCGCGGCACTTTCACCAGGTATGCAAAAAGGCCTGTGATGCTCACGATAAAGACTTTTACCCTCAATACAAAAAGCGCTGTGATGAATATTTTTGGAATGCCCATCGCGGAGAAGCCCGTGGGGTTGGAGGATTGTTTTTTGATTATTTAAGACCGGATGACAAACACTCGGCCGAAAACTGGTATGACTTTGTCACCGGGACAGGGGACAGTTTTTTGGAGGCCTATGTTCCCATTGTCGAAAAAAGAAATAACATCAACTATTCAGATGCCCAACGTCAATGGCAGGAAGTCCGAAGGGGGCGTTATGTCGAGTTTAATTTGATCCACGACAAAGGCACCCTTTTTGGATTGAAAACCAACGGAAGGATTGAGAGCATTTTGATGAGTCTCCCTCCTCATGTTCAGTGGCAATACAACCACAAGCCCGATCCCAACAGCAAAGAGGAAGAACTGGTCAGCGTACTTGAAAACCCCAGAGCTTGGGTGTAACTTATTAATAACCAACATCTTTACCCTATGTATCCCAATCAAAGAAACAGAAGACTAAGACAAAGCCCCGCCCTACGACAGTTGGTCAGTGAAAATCAATTGAGCCGCAACGATTTGGTGCTACCCTTGTTTGTTGTAGAGGGAACAAAAGTAAAAGATCCCATTGCATCCATGCCCGGTTGCTATCGTTTGAGTTTGGACATGCTCCAAGAGGAGGTGAAATCGGCTGCGGATATGGGGATTAAAGCGGTACTCTTGTTTGTCAAAGTTGATGATGCACTCAAAGACAATAAAGGAACCGAGGCAGTGAATCCCGAGGGATTGATGCAAAGGGCGGTAAGAACCATAAAAGCAACCACCCCCGAGATGGTGGTCATGACAGATGTGGCCTTGGATCCTTATTCCTCCTATGGGCACGATGGTATCTTGGAAGAGGGAAAGATCCTAAATGATCCCACCATCGAGGTCTTGTCGCAAATGGCCTTGAGTCATGCGCTAGCAGGGGCCGATTTTGTTGCGCCCAGTGACATGATGGACGGACGGGTATTATGCATAAGAACCGTTTTGGAGGAGGCCGGTTTGGTAGATACCGGCATCATGAGTTACAGTGCCAAATATGCCTCTTCATTCTACGGTCCCTTTCGAGAGGCCCTTGACTCGGCGCCAGGGTTTGGTGACAAACGTAACTATCAGATGGATCCGGGTAATCGTTTGGAGGCCCTTACAGAAACCTTAAGAGACATTCAAGAAGGTGCCGATATCGTGATGGTGAAACCCGGATTGGCTTATCTCGATATAATCAGAGATATCCGTGAAAATGTAGAAGTGCCCATTGCCGCCTACCAAGTCAGTGGGGAATACGCCATGCTCAAAGCCGCAGCAGAAAAAGGTTGGTTGGATCACGATGCTGTCATGATGGAACAACTATTGGCTTTTAAAAGGGCCGGAGCCAATCTTATTGCTACTTATCACGCCAAAGAAGCTGCTCAATTAATCACCTAATTTTTCTTGTTTTTTAAACAAAAAATCAAAAAAAGACCTTTTTGTTTAATCCTATGCGTCTTTTGTTTTAGAATACTTTTAACCCTTTGGAAAAGCTTACTAGAAAATAGAGAAGGATATCTACATATGTCTTTTTGAAAATCAATAGGCTCCAAAAATCAACTTTTCGAATTAGAATAATTTCCTAAACAATTTACTGTAAATTTGTACTTAAAAAAAAAAGATGAAAAGATTTTTGATAAGCTTAGGGTTTTTAATGGCTGTCACTTTTTCTTTGCTATATGTTTTCAAATACGATTACCTATTGACAGGTGTCACTACCATATATTTGACTGGCCACACCACGGCCTATTTGACAGATTATAAAAAATTTCCTAATGACAGTGTTTTGGCACCTGCCAAAGCTCAATCATGGCCATTACATAAGCAATACAATCAATATACTACAAGCAAAAATCTGGAGGACTTCCACGTGGATCGAAAAACAGTGGCTTATTTGGTGATCAAAAACGACAGTATTCTTTATGAAAAATATTACGATGGTTTTGGAGTAGACTCCAAAAGTAATTCCTTTTCTGTGGCTAAAAGCATAGTTTCTGCCTTGATGGGGATTGCCATCCAAGATGGAGCAATAATGAGTTTGGATCAGAAAGTTGTGGATTTCATCCCTGACCTCAAAGGCCCTTATGCTGATCAGGTAACAGTTGGAGATCTTTCTAGCATGGCTTCGGGTCAAAAATGGATAGAAGAGTACTACAACCCTTTTTCGGTTACTTCTGCTTCCTATTTTGTTAAAGATCTGGATGCACTCATATTGGCCCAGCCCATCAATGAAAAACCTGGGGAAGCGTTCATTTATAAAAGTGGTACCACCCAACTTTTGGGCATGGTTATCAAAAAAGCAACAGGTAAAACCCTAAGCGCCTATTTGACTGAAAAATTATGGCAACCTATGGGAGCCGACAAAACAGCACTCTGGCAATTGGATAGTGCCGAAAAAGGAATGGAAAAAGCTTTTTGTTGTTTGGCTACTAATGCAAGAGATTTTGCTCGATTTGGAAAACTCTACAAAAATCACGGCCGATGGAACGGCACTCAACTGTTGGATTCCTCTTTTGTAGCCCTTTCTGTTAAACCTAGATTTGACCAAAGTCCTGAATACGGCTATGGATGGTGGCTGGATGTTTTTCAAGGTAAAAAAGTTTTTATGATGCGTGGTCATTTGGGGCAGTACATCATGGTGGTACCCGAACAAGATTTGATCGTGGTGCGTTTGGGCCACCTCGATGGCAAGGAAATACTAAGCCATGGGAAAAGTTCCGAAGTGGAACCTTTTACCAAAGACATTTATGTTTACCTTGAAGCTGGATTGGATATGATTAAAAATGTTTCAAAAAATTGACCTCAACAAATTGTTATTTTCGGAAATAGAAGCCGTTCAAAAGAAGAGTACTTTTAATGAAATTTCCAAAACGGAAAAAGAACTTTTCCCTTACAAAATCAAACACCAACATTCCGAAGATCAAAACCCTAGTTCCTTTGACAAAAAGGCAGGAAAATCGCCCGAGTTTGGAAAAATCGTTTTGAAAGCAACAGAAATAATCCTCTTATGAGTAATAAAAAACCATTGCTTCAGGTAGAGGGTCTTTCCATTTCGTTCAAAGAAAAACTTCTTATTAACGGACTTTCCTTTACTGTAAACTCCAATGAGATTGTTGCCATTGTGGGTGAGTCTGGCAGTGGAAAATCATTGACCGCTCTGTCCATTGCAGGCTTGTTGTTCCAAACCCCATTATCCATCAGTAGTCAAAAAATGGAGTTGAGTGAGCAGGAACTTTCCCATTTGTCCCAAAAAGATTGGCAGAACGTCAGAGGAAGAGAGTTAGGTATGGTCTTTCAGGAGCCTCAGTCCAGTCTCAATCCCAGTTTGCGCTGTGGGATTCAGGTCATGGAACGATTACAACAAAATAAGATAGGGATACCTAAAGACCAACGCAACAATGTATTGCAGGCTTTTGAGCAGGTACAATTGCCCGAGCCAAAACGTATTTTTAAGGCCTATCCTCATGAACTCAGTGGTGGACAAAAACAAAGGGTTATGATCGCCATGGCTTTGATCGGCAATCCTAAATTATTGATTGCCGATGAACCCACTACCGCACTAGATGTGACTGTGCAAAATGAAATCTTGACCCTTATTAAAGACCGACAAAATGCCCACAAAATGAGTGTTTTGTTCATCTCCCACGACCTGAGTTTGGTAGCCCATTTTGCCGATAGGGTATTGGTAATGCACCAGGGAAGGATTGTTGAAAGTGGAACCGTAACTAAAATCTTTAAAAATCCTCAAGATAAATACACTCAAGGACTGTTGTATGCCCGACCAAATCCGGACAAGCGACTAAAACGATTGCCCACGGTGGCAGATTTTTCTAAAAAACAAAAAAGCTTTATCTCCATTTCTAAGAGGGAAAGGGTCAAAAAACACCAGGCACTCTATACTCAAAAACCTTTGCTGGAGGTTAAAGGATTGGTAAAAGAATTTCCGCTGACCCGAAACTGGTTTAAAAAAAACCAAAGACTTAAAGCGGTAGACGAGGTAAGTTTTAAGCTCTATCCAGGAGAGACCCTTGGCCTAGTAGGGGAGTCGGGTTGTGGGAAATCCACTATTACTCGTGCTTTGGTAGATCTCGATCCCCCAACAGCAGGAGAAATCCGATATAAAGGACGCTCGATAGTAGGACTCAATTCCAAGGAATTAAGGGATCTGCGCAAGCAAATCCAATTGGTATTTCAAGACCCATTTGCAGCCCTGCACCCTCTCAAACATATCGGAGATGCTATTAAAGAGCCAATTTATGTTCACAGTTTGATCAGAGGAAAAGAGGCCCAAAAACAAAGGGTAATACAGCTCTTGGAACAGGTAGGACTTGAGTCAGAACATTACCACCGTTATCCGCATCAGTTGTCTGGTGGAGAGCGACAAAGGGTAGTCATTGCCCGGGCCCTGGCTACAGAGCCCCAATTACTTTTGCTGGATGAATCCGTTGCTGCTTTGGACATCTCCGTTCAGGCACAGGTACTTAATTTACTGAATGACCTTAAAGAAAAATTACAATTATCCTACCTTTTTATCTCCCACGATCTGAATGTGGTAAAATACATGGCCGATAGGGTTTTGGTGATGCAAAAAGGGATTTTGGTGGAAGAGGGAGAAGCCGATGATTTGTATTTTCATCCCAAAAAGCCCTATACAAGAAAGCTTATTGCGGCAATGCCTGTCCACATGATTTAATAAATTTGACCTTGAACATAAAATGCTGATTTATAATTTTTTAAATAAATTGTAAAAGAGTTCTTCAATTTTATTTAATTTAACTAAATGGTCAGAATATTCTTATTTATTTTAACAATGAGCCTTATACTATCATGCTCAAAATCAGACTCAGAGGGCTCTTTATCATCTGAAACAAATAATTCAAATTCCCCTGAAACATTCGGTGAATGGTCACCTTCATTTACTGATCAGACGAATAATTTTGTTCAATCTAGAACCGGGTCCAATGGAACTAATGAAACAAGAGAGATTAATGTAAACTCAAATGAACAAGTGGATATTTCTAAAGAAAAGGATTTGGATATAAATAAAGATGGAGATAATTACGATATTATAACTGAGACAACATCTACTTATACTGCTAGTGAAGGGTTAGGATCTTTTTCATCTTCTGGAATAATTACAGTCAAGAGTGATATTGATATTGAAATTAAAAATGAAGGTTTAGTAGATATTGATATATCCGAAATAAGCTCTGGTCAGATTAAATTAGTTGCAAATCCTTCTAGCGGATTTAGATTTCTAGGATGGGATGGTCCATCTGTTTCAGTGCCTAAGTCTTCAAATCCTCTTGTATTGTTAGTTGATTATGATAAACAGATCAAAGCAAACTTTCTTAACATCATAGATCCAGATTTTACAGATATAGGTTTTCACGCTGACTCAATATACAGTAAAATAGACCCAAATAGTTTATTAAGTTATGTTGATGCTTTTATTTTAGACGCTGAGAGATATGGACTTGATTTAACTTACGTGAGAGATCATTGTTATAATATTGTAATTGAGGAGTTTGTTAATATAGTAGCTAGTGGAGCGACAATGGTTGGTTGCGTTGATACCCAAGTGAGAGTTATGTTAAATAAAGCTGATTGGGAACAAAATATTCAACCTTTTTTGGACCATTCCAAAGGTTTTTACAAAGATCCCTACATGTTTGGATTTCACTTAATTTGGCACGAGTTAGGTCACGACATTCTTAATCTTCAGCATACATGTAATGAGACGCCTAATTTCCTTAACCACCCTAGCAAATGTGCTAATGGAAACAAAATACTTCAATATACATCTGACATGTTATGGTTTACTGATGACACCAATCCTGAAAAAAGCCAAGAAAATAAGGGTTTTCATAGGGCAGTTTCAAATTATTATAACCTAATTAATCAAAATCCAAATACTGTAAAATATACCTCCACTACCCATGGAGATATTCCGTGTCCTGTTCCATCATCAGCAACATGGACTAGAGAAATTGGTGATTGGAGATATACTCAACAGGTTGGAGAAGACAGTTATGCTCAAGATTGGTGTTATTCTAAAGAAAGAACTGGCAGCTCTAATTCAGAGTTTATTGGTGGCTCTAGAAGAAAAAAAACAGTGCAGCAGTTTAATAATTATAACCTCATTGAGTGCAATGTTGCAAAATGGTAGATTAATTCTATAATTAATAAACCTTTATTTAGACAAGGTACTTGATTACTAGAATTTATTAATGTTTTAACCTTAAGCTAAGTGCATAGAATTTGTTTTTAAGGGGCTGGGTTGGGGATGTCTTCATGAATTACATTAATAGCTTTTATAATTTCCTTGGAGAGTTTGACCTTGCAGCTAGCGATATTTTCCTTTAGCTGCTCCATGTTAGTAGCTCCAATAATGTTGGAGGTAACAAAGCTACGATCGTTGACAAATGCCAGTGACAAATCGGTTAGTGAAAGGCCCACTTCTTTGGCAAGTTTGGCATAGCGTTCGGTAGCTTCGAAGGATTTTTTTCCGCTGTATCTTGCCAAATTTTCAAACAAAGCCAAGCGGCTGTTAGGAGGGATTTGACCATTGCGGTATTTTCCCGAAAGCACTCCAAAGCCTAATGGGGAATAGGCCAAAAGTCCGATGTTCTCTCTGTGGCAAATCTCTGAGCTTCCAATTTCAAAAAGTCGATTGAGTAAGGAATAGGGATTTTGTACAGTAATCATTTTGGTAGGAGGGTACTTGGAGGCTTGTAAAAAACGCATGATTCCCCAAGGATTTTCATTGGATAGCCCCACCTGTCTTATCTTTCCTGCTTTAATATTTTGATCAAGCGCATCGAGGACGGCTTCAAAATTCTCTACCCAAAGATCGTTGGGGTCGTATCGAAAACTCCTCACTCCAAAAGTATTGGTTTTTCTTTCCGGCCAGTGCAACTGATAGAGGTCAATATAGTCAGTTTGTAATCTTTTTAGGCTATTCTCGATAGCCTGGTCTATATGTATTTTTTTAAAGCTTAGGTTTTTCCGTATGTGTTTGGTGTAATCTCCAGGCCCAGCGATTTTTGTGGCCAAGATAATCTTGTTTCGATTGGCAGTTTTTTTGAACCATGTGCCTATGATCCGTTCGGTTTCTCCTTGGGTTTCTGCAGTGGCAGGAACGGGATAGAGTTCAGCTACATCAAAAAAATTAACCCCTTGTTCCAGTGCGTAATCCATTTGCTGGTGACCTTCGGCCTCCGTATTTTGCATCCCCCAAGTCATGGTGCCCAAGCAAATTTTACTGACCTTGATATCAGTATTGGGCAAAAGATTGTAATCCATAATTTAGTCTATGGTATTGATGATTTGTTTTATTTCGTCTAATTGAGGACTGAGTACTACCTCTATTCTGCGATTGGATGCACGACCCAATCGAGTAGAATTTGGAGCAATAGGTAAGTATTCTCCTCTTCCGGCGGCGGTGAGATTTTGGGGGAGGATATCAGGATTTTCAAGCAATTGTTTAACGATGGCGGTGGCACGTTTAGTGGAGAGGTCCCAGTTACCCTTCAGTGGTCCTTTTCCGCTATAGGGGACATTGTCAGTATGTCCTTCGATCAGTACAGAAATATCCGGATTGTCGGCCAAAACACTTCCCAAACCGGCGATGGCCCTTTCCCCATCTGATTCAACTGTCCAACTGCCAGAACGGAACAAGAGTTTGTTTTCCATTGATACATAGACCTTTCCGTCTCGGGCTTCAACGGTGAGTCCTTTGCCTTCAAAATTCAGCAGGGCGTCTGATAATTTTTCTTTTAGGCTGCGCATAGCTTCTTCTTGTCTTGCGATTAGGCCTTCTAGTTCATCCACTCTTGCCATACGATCGGTCAATTCATTTTCCCGTAATGCAATTTTATCCAACAGGCTTTCGTTTTCAGCGATACTTTCTTTGAGAGCTGTTTCACTATTTAGTTTAAGTAAATCCAGAGAAGATTCTAGTTTTTCTATTTTCTGCTGTTTTTGGTTGAGGCTGTTCTCTGTTTCTTCCAAAGTGTTTTCTAGAGTGACAAATTTTTCTGTCAAATCCTTAATTTCAGTGTTTAGAGTTTCGATGCTTTTAGTTTGACGATTGAAATTGTCTTTGAGTTGAGCGTAGCGGGATTCCAAATCATTGAATACACGAATGGAAACACAGGAACTCAGGTTTAAGGCAATGATAATAAAGGCGGTAATTTTTTTCATAAGATTCAATTAAAATTCTAGTTCTACCCCGACTGGGCAATGGTCAGAATGCTTGGCGTCAGGAAGTAGATAGGCACGTCTGATGTTGTCTTTTAGGTTTTCACTCACCAAGTTGTAATCGATGCGCCAGCCCTTGTTGTTATTTCGGGCGTTGGCCCGATAGCTCCACCAACTATATTGATGGGGTTCCGGATTTAGGTAGCGAAAGGAATCTAAAAATCCACTATCTATAAATGCATTGATCCATTCACGCTCTTCGGGCAGAAAGCCAGAAACATTCTTATTGCGAACGGGGTCGTGGATGTCGATAGCACGATGGCAAATGTTATAATCGCCACAGATCACCAATCGAGGGTATTCTTTTTTGAGGGTGTCGATATAGTTTTGAAAATCGTCCATGAATTTTAATTTATATTCCAATCGGTCGATGTTGGTTCCGGAGGGGAGATAAAGACTGATGACCGATACATTTTCGAAATCGGCCCTGATGACCCTACCCTCAAAATCCATATGATCGATTCCTGTGCCTTCTTGAACGTGTAGGGGATTGTTTTTGGTCAAAATGGCAACACCACTGTATCCTTTTTTCTGGGCAGAGTGCCAGTGGTGTTGGTAGCCTAAGTCTTCAAATTTAGTCGTATCGATTTGTTCGGCCATAGCTTTGATTTCCTGAAGACACAGTACATCAGGAGCAGTTGCTTGAAGCCAGTCAGCAAAACCTTTGTTGAGTGCAGCACGAATACCATTTACATTATAGGAGAGGATTTTCAATATTTGTTTTTTACAAAAGTAAAAAAACCAGTGTGGTATGAAAACTCAAAACAGAGCTTGAGTCCAAAAGATTTTAAAGCTTTTTCAACAATTTGCTCATGGAGAGCTTGTCTTTCAATAGTCCAGCAAGTGCATCTATATGAATTCGTTCCTGGGCCATTGTGTCCCGATCTCTGATAGTTACACTTTGGTCTTCTATGGTTTGATGATCTATGGTAATACAATAAGGAGTGCCCAGTGCATCTTGCCTGCGATAGCGTCTGCCCACAGCATCTTTTTCATCATAGGTGACGGTAAAATCCCACTTGATACCATCAACTATTTTTCGTGCAATTTCTGGAAGTCCGTCTTTTTTGACCAGGGGAAAGACTGCAAGTTGGGTAGGAGCCAAGACAGGAGGAAGTTTTAGAACTGTTCTGGTAGAACCGTCTTCAAGGGTTTCTTCCTGCAGGGCTTTGGAAAAGACTGCCAAAAACATCCTATCCAAACCGATTGAAGTTTCGACTACATAGGGTACGTAGTTTTCATTTTTTTCGGGATCGAAATACTGCAGTTTTTTTCCGGCAAATTTTTCGTGGTTCCCCAAATCAAAATCGGTTCGAGAATGAATACCCTCCAGCTCTTTGAATCCAAAGGGAAACTGGAATTCTATATCGGTGGCAGCATCAGCATAGTGGGCCAGTTTGTCATGGTCATGGAAACGATAGTTTTCGTTTCCAAGCCCAAGTTCCTGATGCCATTTGAGTCTTTTTTCCTTCCAGTACTCGTACCATTCTTTTTGTGTTCCTGGAGGAATGAAAAATTGCATTTCCATTTGCTCGAACTCGCGCATTCGAAAGATAAATTGACGGGCTACGATTTCATTTCTAAAGGCTTTCCCTGTCTGTGCAATCCCGAAGGGGAGTTTCATTCTTCCTGATTTTTGGACATTAAGGAAGTTGACAAAAATTCCTTGAGCTGTTTCGGGTCGCAAATAGAGATCCATGGCAGTATCGGCTGACGCACCCAGTTTGGTGCCAAACATGAGGTTGAATTGCTTTACGTCGGTCCAGTTACGGGAACCCGATTCTGGACAGGCGATTTCCAGTTCTTCGATTAGTGCTTTCAAATCGGCTAAATCCTCCTTTTCTAGGGATAATCCCATGCGTTTTTGAATGCTTTCTACTTTAGTTCGGTATTCCAATATCCTGGGGTTGGTAGAGTAAAACTGATCTTTGTCAAAAGAATCTCCAAAACGCTTAGCGGCTTTTTTAATTTCTTTGTTGATTTTGTTTTCAATCTTAGCGACATAATCCTCAATTAAGACGTCAGCACGGTATCTTTTTTTAGAGTCTTTATTATCGATTAGTGGATCGTTAAAAGCATCAATGTGACCTGAGGATTTCCAAGTTGTAGGGTGCATGAAAATGGCAGCATCAATCCCTACGATATTTTCATTGAGTTGAACCATGGCTTTCCACCAGTAATCACGGATATTTTTCTTAAGAGTTACCCCGTTTTGCCCATAATCGTAAACAGCACTCAAGCCATCGTAAATTTCACTGGATTGAAAAATAAAACCATATTCTTTGGCATGGGATATTACTTTTTTAAAGGTCTCAGATTGTTGCATAGTGTAGCAAAAATAAGCCTTTTTCGTATTTATAGACGCTTTCAATCAATTTCGATTAAAAAATTAGTAAAGCTAACGCTTGGAGTTTTTGTTGTATAAATTCAATTTTGAGGCCAAGAGGAGGCTGCCTTAGTATTGAATCGCTTGCAAGTAGGTTGTCTTGAGAATATTGCGTTATTTTGTGTGCACAACTGATGGGCATGAATAAATTTGGAAAGTACTTTTTATTCTTTTTGATTTTGGCTTCCTTCATCCAATGTGCCAGAAAATCTATTCCAACAGGAGGCTTAAAGGATACCTTGCCCCCGATTATGATTAACTCTTCCCCCAAGATGAATACGGTTTTTTTTGACAAGGAAAAAATCACGATTACTTTCGACGAGTTTATAAATCTTAAAGACCTTTCCAAGCAGTTGATTATCTCCCCTCCTTTGCAACCAGATCAATACAAAATCAAACCTCAGGGGACAGTTGCAAAAAAAATTCAGATTGAATTATTGGACTCACTGAAAGAGGGAACGACATATACCTTTAATTTTGGGGAAAGCATTGTCGACAACAATGAGGGCAATCCTTTGCCTTTTTTTCGCTACGCTTTGTCAACGGGCCCCATTATTGACTCCCTAGAAATTTCGGGAAAAATCACCGATGCTTATGAACGAATTACTAAGCCATATACCTCAATTCAATTGTACCCTGTTGACAGTACCTTTTCTGACTCTACCATTTTCTTGAAAAAGCCTTTTTATGCGACGAGCACCTTGGACTCTGTGATTTATAATTTTAAAAACTTGCGCCCTGACACCTATGAAATTATTGCGATAAAGGATGTGGGCGGAAATTATTTATTCGATCAAAATGTTGATAAAATTGGGTTCTTGGAAAAGCAAATTACCCTTCCAGGGGATAGTATTGTCAACTTTAGGATTTTTAATGAAATTCCCAATCTATTCTGGACGAGGCCCTTTTTTATCAACACTAATCAAATAGGTTTTGGATATTATGGCGAAGCTGATATTAGTGCGATAGAGGTGGAAAGTAAAGTGCCCTATAATTTTAGATATCTGATTAATAAAAATAGAGAAAAGGATACTTTGCATTTTTGGTTTAGGGGAGACAAAATAGATTCATTGAAGTTTGCTATAAAAGAAAAAGACACCACCCGTATTTTCAACGTAAAGTTCAGAAAAGAATTGAGAGATTCCTTAGAAATCTCTCCCTTTACCAAACCAACTATGGGCTTGTTGGACAGTTTTAAGATTCAATCGAATTTGCCTTTGGTCAAAATCAATTTGGATTTGATTAAGATTAAAGGATTGGATTCGCTAGCCGTTCCTTTTAAGGCATCTTTGGACAAAAATTACGATAGGCTCTCTCTTTTTTATGATTGGTTGCCCAATGATAATTACAAAATTGAATTGATGCCCAATGCTTTGATAGACTTTTGGGGGAGCACCCATGACACCCTAAAATTTGACTTCAAAACTAATCCCATTTCGGATTATGGTAATATTTTCCTACAAATACTCAGAGAAGATGAAGATCCTTTTATATTGGAATTGATCACCCTTAAGGGAGAAAGCTTAAGGCGATTTGATCTGTCCAATGAATTGGATTATTATGAATTCAACCACCTACTACCTGGAAATTATTTATTTCGATATATCAAAGACAAAAACGGAAACAAAAAGTGGGATACAGGAAATTACCTAAAAAAAATTCAACCCGAGATGGTTTATTATTCTCCAGACACGATTGAGTTAAGGGCCAACTGGGACATTAATCAGCAATTGAAAATTCCTTCAGAGGTTCAAAGTTTTTCAAGTGTTGATTTTTTGGATATTAATATTGAAGATAAGACCCTTCAAGCTAAGGATTCTTTGGAAAAATTAAATTAATAGTATCTTTAAAAATAAAAACAATGGGTGGAGGTAATATTGTACTCGCTTCTCTTTTTATTTGTGTTGTTCTCGGTGTTTTGGCCATGATAAAATCCAGACTCTAAGTGGGTTACATTTCGAGTGAGTGGATGTATTCTTCCATTAGTGCTAAACCCTCTTTATGAATACTTTTTCGCCCAACCTCGGGCATCATTATTCCAGGGTCAGTACTTTTGTAGCGGTAGATCATGATAGAGTTTTCGGGTTCACCGGGGACAATACTGAATTTCAAATTTCCCGATCCTTTTCCTGCAGCAATTGGTGGTTTGTAAACCCCTCTTCTACGTTTGTTTTTTTCATGGTAAGTGAGATTAAGCCCTGAATTTTTGGCCGGTCCAAGATCATTATGACAATGGGCACAGTTGATGTGGAGGTAGGCTTTTGCCCTGTCATCAAGAGTTCCTGAATCCTCTTGGTTCCAGATAGCAAAGCGTGGACGTTTCTCTTTTTTGGGGAGTCCCTTAAGAACTTCTTTTTGAACAAAGTATTCCAGTTGGTCATGAACCATTCCCTCATAGATGTTATTTCGGTTGAGCTGACCCGCTATTGGACCAATAGGGGAAATTTCTTTACCCAACATATGACAGCTTTTACAAAGGGTTTGATTAGGGATTGCATAGATTAGGTTTTGACTTTTTCCGTTGTGATCTATCCAACTTACGGGAGTTTTACCTCCGATGATATTTACAAATGCATCGGTTTGTTCTTCGTTCCAGACATAGGAAAGGGTTTTCCATGACTGGTTTTGCTCTTTGATCAACAAACGGGTTTCTATTATTTTTTTTTCTCCCTCCGGATTTCTGAAGTCAGAAGGATAGTAAAAGTTTTTGATGATGATGCTTCCGACATCAAACTCCATTACTCCCTCAGGGCGGTAGAACATTTTCTTGCCCTTGGGAAAATAGATGAATCTTTTTTTGTGGGAGTAGTCCGAAAAAAGGGCATTGTTGAGTTTGTATTCATAAACATTTTCAGCAGGCTTAAGGTCAGCAATTTTACCCTCAAAAAAGGGATATTCAGAAAGCTTGGCTATTTCATTGAATTGGTCTTTAGTGATAGCTATTTTGGGAACTACTTTTCTGGCTATGGGCGCGGTTCCTTTTTCCACATTGTTTTTGCAAGAAACCAAAAAGCTCAGTGAGATCCCTAATAAATAAAAATACTTCAGGGGTGACATTTTAGATGGATTTTTCAAATTCAACTTCACATTCATAATTTCCAACGTCATTAGAGAATTCATTAAAATCATTAGCTGCGTCTAGGGCGGCAAAGTTAATTTTTCCGTTGTTTTTGATGCAAACTTTGTATTCAGGATTTATTTGTTGACCCTTGGTGTAGTAGTCTTTTGGTAAAATACCGTCATAGGCAATGTCAGGGATTTTCATCCAATTTTTATACACCCACAATTTACCAAAATCATTGTCCAAAGCTGGGAACCAATGTTTGTTTTTGAATTGGTTGTTGTAAATAAATATTTTCCCCGGATAAGCACTGTACTTGGTGTCGCTCTCATAATCATTTTCTACCTGTCTGACTCCATTGGGTAGTCCCTTCTTTTTCTTTTTCTTCTTTTTCTTTTTGGGAGGTACATATATTTCATAGCTGACAATAGAGCTGTTGATGGTTTTGTGATTTTCAATTTTATTTTCGAAAAGAGCTACCTTTTTGGTGGCCATTATGATTACACCTGAACCTCTAGGGACAGAACTGACGATGGACCCCTTTACTCCAAAATTTCTCAAATTGTTGTCGTGAATGTAATTGTTGTGGGCCTTGACGTTTTCTCCGTAAACAGTCAGGTGGGGGAGATTGAAAATAAGCAGTCCTCCAGTATTTTGATAAACCTCATTGTTGAATATTTCAACTTGGCTACTGTTTTCGCTTTCGATTCCCGCGACATTGTAATAAGCTTTGTTGTTTTTTACCGTTACGTTTTGGGATTGTCCAACATAGATGCCAGCATCCGAAGCTCCTATGGCTTCACAGCCCTCAATCAATAGATTTTTACATAAAACAGGATACAAGGCATAGGCTCCATTTTGTGTCGATACTTTTCCAGTCCATGCCGAGCGAATGTTTCGGATGGTCACATTTTCTGAATCTGTAATTTTTAGATTATCCCCGGCAGCATCTTCGATGGACATGTTTTCAATGGTTAGGTTCTTACAGTTGGAAATCCTGATTCCCTCTGCACCTTGTTTTTGCCCTTTAAAAGAAAGTACTGTTTTTTCGATGCCCTTGCCGCGAAGGATAATATTTTTCTTACCATCCAAAATCAAAGATTGAGAAAATAGATAGTGACCTTCAGGTAGATCAATCACACTGCTATCCTGGGCGGTAATGAATGCCCTTAGTATGGGGATTTCCATGTCCAAATAATCTCTATCAGGATTGTAGGAGGGCATTGTAGGGGATTTCAATAGTAAAAAGGCAATAAGTGCCAAAACACTCATTATGGTCAATACAGCTTTTAATCTCAAAATCATGTTTATTAAGGCTTCCTGTCAAAATTAACCAATAAAATTTTAAAACGGTAGAATGATTAAAAATGTTATATTTGCAGGGCATTATGAAAAAACAATTTGAGGCGACCATTGAGTCCCTCTTTTTTTTGAAATGAATTTTAATCAAAAAGTTAAAGATTTGTTGTTGTTAGCCCTAGAGCAGCACCCCGATATTTTTTTAGTGGATCTTAAAATATCTACTGATAAATTGATTAAGGTTATTTTGGATGGTGATGAAGAAGTCAATGTTAAAGACTGCATCAATATTAGTAGAGCCATTGAGGACTCTTTAGATAGAGATGAGGAGGATTTTAGCCTGGAAGTAGCCTCTTCGGGAGTGGGTAGTCCTTTGAAGTTTCCAAGACAATACCAAAAAAATCTAGGCAGAAAAATGGAAATCATTTCTAAAGAGGGATTGAAATTTGAGGGGGAATTGACCCATGTAAAAGATGATTCCATTGAATTGCAATGGAAACAAAGGGAACCCAAACCTATAGGAAAAGGAAAAATAACGGTAACTAAAAATAAAACCCTAATGTTTGACGAAATTAGTCAAACTAGGGTGATGATCAAATTTTAATATTCAGAAATGGAAAATTTAGCATTAATAGAATCTTTTTCAGAATTCAAAGATGAAAAGTTAATAGATAGAGTCACACTGATGGCAATTTTAGAGGAGGTTTTTAGAAATACCCTCAAAAGGAAATTTGGTTCAGATGAAAATTTCGATATCATTATTAATCCCGACAAGGGTGATCTGGAAATATGGAGAAACAGGATAGTTGTTAAGGATGGTGAAGTGGAGGATGCAAATCAGGAAATTGAATTGTCAGAGGCTCAAAAAATAGAGCCTGATTTTGAAGTCGGAGAGGATGTTTCTGAAGAGGTGAAACTAGTTGATTTGGGTCGAAGATCCGTTCAAACACTTAGACAAAACCTGGTTTCTAAAATATTTGAACACGACAGTACGAATACATTTAATCAATTTAAAGATCGCACCGGTGAACTTTTTACCGCTGAGGTTCACCATATTAGAAATCGTGAGGTAATTTTATTAGATGACCACGGGAATGAACTTATTCTTCCAAAGGACCGTCAAATTCCCAATGATTTTTTTCGTAAAGGGGACAATGTAAGAGGTGTTATAGATATAGTGGAACTACGAGGAAACAAACCTAGAATAATCCTTTCTCGAACGTCACCAGTGTTTTTAGAGAAGTTATTTGAACAAGAAATTCCTGAAGTTTTTGATGGTCTTATCACTATCAAGAAAGCTGTGAGAATTCCCGGAGAAAAAGCCAAAGTGGCTGTAGATTCCTATGATGATCGAATTGATCCTGTTGGAGCATGTGTTGGAATGAAAGGCTCACGTATTCACAGTATTGTTAGAGAGCTTGGGAATGAAAATATTGATGTGATTAATTACACCAATAATCTGCAACTATTCGTTACCAGAGCGTTGAGTCCCGCCAAAATTAATTCCTTGAAGATTGACGAAGACACCAAAAGAGTTCAGGTTTTTCTCAATCCTGATCAGGTTTCAAAGGCCATTGGAAGAGGAGGTCACAATATACGTTTGGCAGGAAAGTTAACAGGATACGAAATTGATGTATATCGTGAGGGGGTAGAAGAAGATGTTGAATTGACAGAATTTACAGACGAAATTGACGCTTGGGTCATTGAAGAATTCAAGAAAGTGGGACTCGATACAGCCAAAAGCATTTTGGAACTCGATCCAAAAGATCTGATTAAGCGAACCGACCTTGAAGAAGAGACTGTTAGTGAGGTAATTAGAATTTTAAAAGAAGAATTTGAAAAATAAACGGAGGGATTTTTCCTACTTTTGATAAGGATTAGAAATATGGCAGAGATTTCAACTATAAGATTAAATGTGGCATTAAGAGAATTAAACATTTCTCTGGATCGTGCTGTCGAATTTTTGGGACAGAAAAATATTAAAATTGAAAGCCGACCGACTTCTAAGATTTCTAAGGACGTTTATCAAATTCTTTTGGATGAATTTGAGAAAGATAAATCTAAAAAAGACGCTTCTCATGAAATTAGCGAGGAGAAGAAGAAGGAAAAGGAATCCCTGAGAATTATTCAAGAAAAGAAAGAAAAAGAGCGATTTGAACAACAGCAGAAACGACAAGAGGTCATCAAGGCCAAGGCATCAATCATCAAGCCTATTACCATAGGAGTAATTGATCTTGATAACCCACCGAAGACTAAAAAAGCTATTGACAAAGAGGTCAAGAAGCCTAAACTTGAGGAAGCTGCTCAGCAAAAAAATGGACTTGGTCTGGCAACTCAAGAAAAAAATGAAAAAGCGATAAAATCCGAAAGCGAAGTCAAAGCAGAACCGGATAAAAAAGAAGATACATCACCAACAAAGGCTGTTGATTCTATTGACATTAAAACACAATACAAAACGCTCACTGGGCCTAAGAAAACTGGTCAAACTATCGATTTGGATGAGTTTAAAAAGAAAGAAAAAGGAGTAGAAGAGGCACGAAAACGTAAAAGAAAAAGAATCAGTAAAGAGCCTTCACCAAAACCTTCCTCTAGTAAATCAAACAATCAAAACAGTAGGTTGTCCCAAAGAAAGGAATCCAATTCAAATCCTCAAAAGGCAGAGCCTACTGATGAAGAAGTTCAAAAACAAATTCGTGAAACCTTAGAGAAATTACAAGGGAAATCTAATAAATCTAAAGGGGCAAAGTATAGAAGAGATAAAAGAGATCAGCACCGCCAGAAATCCGAGACCGAACAGGCTGAACAAGAGGCAAGTAGTAAAATTTTGAAGGTCACAGAATTTATTACTGTAGGAGAAATAGCTACTTTAATGGAAATTAGCTCCACGGAAATAATATCTGCTTGTATGACATTAGGGATCATGGTGACCATGAACCAACGACTAGATGCAGAAACCTTGAGTATTGTTGCCGAGGAGTTTGGGTATCAAGTGGAATTTGTCAAAACCGAGCTGGAAGAGAGCATCGAAGAAGAGGAGGACCAGGAAAGTGATCTGCAGTCCCGTGCGCCCATAGTAACCGTAATGGGTCACGTTGATCATGGTAAAACCTCCTTATTGGATTACATCCGAGAGGAAAATGTTATTGCTGGGGAGTCGGGTGGGATCACCCAACATATTGGGGCTTATTCGGTAATGCTCAAGGACAATCAAAAAATAACATTTCTGGATACGCCGGGTCACGAAGCATTTACGGCCATGCGTGCCAGAGGTGCTCAGGTTACAGATATTGCTATCATTGTAATAGCTGCAGATGATGACATAATGCCCCAAACAGAAGAAGCCATCAGTCATGCTCAAGCAGCTGGGGTTCCTTTGATTTTTGCCATCAATAAAGTGGACAAGCCCAATTCCAATCCTGATAAAATAAAGGAAGCCTTGGCAGGGATTAATTTGATGGTAGAGGATTGGGGTGGTAAAATTCAATCTCAAGATATCTCTGCTCTCAAAGGGACAGGGGTCAATGAATTGCTCGAAAAGGTCTTGCTGGAAGCAGAACTTTTAGAGCTTAAAGCTAACCCTGCTAGAAAGCCTAAAGGTACTGTAGTAGAAGCCTTTTTGGACAAAGGACGAGGTTACGTTTCCACAATCTTGGTTCAAACTGGAACTCTGAAAATCGGAGATTATATTTTGGCAGGTAAGCATAGCGGAAAGATCAAAGCCATGTTTGATGAGCGTGGAAATAGTTTGGAATCTGCTCTCCCTTCAACTCCAGTTTCTATTTTAGGATTGGATGGAGCTCCTCAGGCAGGAGACAATTTCCATGTCCTAGAGGACGAAAAGGAAGCCAAGCAAATTGCAGCTAAAAGAACACAGCTTTTGAGAGAGCAAAATGTTAGGACGCAGAGGCATATTACCTTGGATGAAATTGGAAGAAGGATTGCACTTGGAGAATTCAAAGAGTTGAACATGATCCTCAAAGGCGATGTTGACGGTTCTGTTGAAGCCCTTACAGATTCTTTACAAAAGTTATCCACTGATGAAATACAAGTGAACATTATCCACAAAGGCGTAGGAGCCATAACAGAATCTGATGTTTTGCTTGCCTCTGCGTCTGATGCAATAGTGATAGGGTTTAATGTAAGGCCAATGAGTAATGCAAGAACCATAGCAGATAAGGAAGAAATTGATATTCGTTCCTATTCTATAATCTACGATGCCATTAACGAGGTCAAAGATGCCATGGAGGGAATGTTATCTCCCGAGATGAAGGAAGAGATTACGGGGACTGCCGAAATCAGAGAAACATATAAAATCTCTAGGGTTGGGACCATCGCTGGCTGTATGGTTAACAGTGGAAAAATTTATCGTAATTCTGGAATTCGTTTAATTCGCGAAGGAGTGGTTGTTTTCTCTGGAAACCTTGCTTCTCTCAAACGATTCAAGGACGATGTCAAAGAGGTTGCTAAAGGCTACGATTGTGGTATTCAAATAAAAAACTTTAACGATATCAAACAATTAGATGTATTGGAATGTTTCCAAGAGGTTGCTGTCAAAAAGAAGCTTTAATCTTTGGTTTCTAGTAGAAAGGCAGCGGGATATGCCTTCTTAATCTTCTTTAATTTATTCAGCCCTAAATAATAGTCTTTAAATCGGCCTACTTGAACTTTGTAATTCGGGGTTTCGAAACTAAGGTTCACCTCCCAATTCGGAAAACTTTTTTTAAAATTTTCGAACAATTCCTGAGCACGTTTGTTATCTCCATAAAATAACTGTATGGTATAAAACTTTGAGGAGTAATTCTCGCTATCTATATCAATTTTAGTTTCCATCAGCTTAGTAATAGTTGAATCTTGTTCAATCTTTACTGTAGCCTTTTGAGCGTTCAGCTTTGGCGCAGATACCGCGACGAAAATAGAGATACATATCAAGTAAATAGAAGGTTTTTTCATATTACAAAAAAACAAAAATAACTAAAAACAGCTTTAAAAATAAAGGATTAAATTAAACAACTATTTAGAATTTGTATAAATTACAAAAATGTTAAATAGGAGGTTTTAAGTTAACGAGTCTATGACTTAAATTTGCTATGGATTTTAGAAAAGACACATTGCTATCCCTGCCATTTAAACTTATTGAAGTTTTTTTTAGAAACCTATCTTCATCTAGGCTTACTGTCTTGTTGACTTCAGCATTTACTCTTTTTTCAATCTTTTTTTTATTTGCACAAGAGGCAGATGTTCAAGCAGGTAAAAAGCTTTTCAATGCTAATTGTGCATCTTGTCACAAATTGAATAAAAAAGCAGTTGGCCCTGCCCTCAAGGGGGTTTCTGCCAAGTATGATCGGGAGTGGCTTTACAGTTGGATAAAGAACAGCTCAGCTATGATCAAAGATGGTGACCCTCAAGCCATAGCTGTTTGGGAGGAATATAATAAGGTAGCAATGAATGCCTTCCCCATGTTGTCAAATGCTGACATTGATAATATTTTAGCCTATTCGGATTATACACCTCCTGCGCCAGTGGCTGTAGCTTCAAACCAACAGCCGGCCTCCTCTTCAGGAACGAGTAATGATCTGATCTTAGTAGCATTGACACTGGTGTTTATCATTTTGGTGGTAATGCTTTTTTTGGTACAAAAAACATTAAAAAGAATAGCTTTTGCCAGTGGTGTAGACATTTCACCAACTGTTAAAGAAAAGAGACCGCCCCTATGGCAAGTAGTTGCCAAAAATCATTTTCTTATTTTCCTCCTGGTTGTTGGATTTCTGTTGAGCAGTGCCTACTTTGTATACGGTTTTCTGATGCAAGTTGGAATTGATCAAGGCTATATGCCAGTTCAACCAATCCATTATTCACACAAAATACATGCAGGGGCCAATCAAATTGAATGTAAATATTGCCATTCCTCTGCTCGAGTTTCTAAACATTCGGGAATACCCTCTTTGAACGTTTGTATGAATTGTCACAAAAACATTGCCGAATACAACGGTGAGGAAGATATAGAAAACGGTTATACCAAAGAGTTCTATACCAAAGAAATCAAGAAGTTATATGATGCCGTAGGTTGGGATGAAGACAATCAAGCCTATACTGGTAATATCAAACCAGTAAAATGGGTAAGAATTCACAATTTACCTGATTTTGTTTATTTTAATCATGCCCAGCATGTCCAAGTGGGGGATATAGAATGTCAAACTTGCCATGGGCCTGTTGAAGAAATGGAGGTTATGTATCAGTATTCTTCTCTGACCATGGGATGGTGTATCAATTGTCATAGAGAAACCAATGTAAAAGTCAAGGACAATGAATATTATGCCAAAATTCACGAAGAATTGTCTAAGAAATACGGTGTCGAAAAGTTGACCGTTGCCCAGATGGGAGGTCTTGAATGTGGTAAGTGTCATTATTAAATAGGTTTAAACAGTATTATGTCATCAAAAAAAGTTTATTGGAAAAGCGTAGCGCAACTCGACAAGGGAAATGAGTTGGTTAAGAAGCTGGAACAAAATGAGTTTATCGATCAAATTCCAGTAGACGATTTTTTGGGAGACGAACATACAATGAGTCAATCCAAAACCAATCGTAGGGACTTTCTCAAATATGTGGGATTCAGTACTGCAGCTGCAAGCCTAGCATCTTGTGAGGGTCCGGTAATAAAATCTGTACCTTATGTAGTACAACCAGAACAAATTATTCCGGGGATTGCAAATTATTATGCCACGGCCATTGCTGATGGTTTTGATTTTAGGAGTATTCTTATAAAAACTCGTGAGGGAAGACCTATAAAAGTCGAAAACAACAAAGATGCATCTATATTGGGTGATGCTAATGCTAGAGTGCATGCATCGGTTTTATCAATGTATGATATCAAAAGACTGCAGGTACCAAAAGCAAAAGGACAAGATATTACATGGAGTGATTTCTACAGTCAAGTAGGCGCTAAAATTAAGGCAATGGCAGTCTCAGAAAAGCCCATAGTATTGATTACCCAAACTTTTGCCAGTCCCACCACCCAAAATATTATTGAAAAATTTATTGCGCAGTTTCCTAATGTAAGCCATGTGGTATACGATACACTGTCTTCAAGCCATGCATTGGATGCTTTCGAAAATGTTTATGGTGTTAGGGCTTTAGCAGACTATGACTTTTCCAAAGCTGAAACAATAGTATCAATTGGTGCAGATTTATTAGGTGATTGGCAAGGTGGAGGATACGATAGCAATTACGCAAAAAGAAGGGTTCCAAAGGAACAAAATGGAAAATCTGAAATGTCATATCACATTCAGTTTGAATCCAATATGACACTATCAGGAGCCAACGCTGACAATAGAATTCCAACAGATCCAGACTCTCAGAAAAAAATTATTGCTCAGATTTATTCCCAGCTTACAGGTAGGACTTCGTCTTTAAGCGAATTAAATCCTCAACTTAAAAAAGTTGTAGACAATTCTGTTTTAAGACTTAAAAAATCCAAATCTAAAGCTGTGATTGTTTCTGGAATAGACGATGTCGCCGTCCAAGAAGTTGTTTTGGCAATCAATGAGTACCTTGGATCAGATGCAATGGATACAGCTCAACCCAAATTCATCCGTCAAGGCAGTAAAAAAGCTGTTAATCAATTGATTGACGACATGCAAAAAGGGAAAGTAAAAGGATTGATTACTGCTGGTGTGAATCCAAGCTTTACTCTTCCAAATTCAGAAATCTTTAATACTGCATACTCTAAATTAGAGTTTTCTTTAGCATTTGCTTTGAAAGAAGATGAAACCGCTACTGCTGCACAATTTGTAGCTGCTACACCGCATTATCTCGAGAGTTGGGGAGATTACCAATTCAAAAAAGGACATTATGCATTGGCACAACCCACCATTCGTCCACTTTTTGACACCCAACAATTTCAGGATGTTCTTTTAAAGCTCTCTGGAAGTACTAATACATACTATAATGAGATCAAGTCTAATTGGACTGAAAAAAACATACTCAAAGAAAATTCCTGGAATAAGACTTTACACGATGGTTGTTTTTCAACTGGTGATGTAATTGAATCCAATGGCGTTTCATTTGATTTAGGTCACCAGATAAAAACATTATCTAAAGCATCTTCAGGGGACATGTCATTGGTGTTGTACCCAAAAACGGGAATGGGAGATGGCCAACAGGCCAACAATCCTTGGTTGCAAGAATTTCCTGATCCTATTTCAAGAGTGTCTTGGGACAACTACCTTACTGTTTCAGCTATTGATGCTAAAAGAATTGGACTCAAAAATGTAAACGTTTCTGATGGTGCACTAAACGGAAGTTATGCAAATGTAACTGTAGCAGGTAAAAGTATAGTCGCACCGGTTTTGATTCAACCCGGTCAAGCCAAAGGAACAGTCGGCATGGCCTTTGGATATGGACAAAGAAGAGGTTTGCAAGAAGAAATGCAAGTGGGAGTTAATGCTTTCCCTTTTTATAATGATTTTAATTCGGTTCAAGAAGTAAAAATAACTCCTGCCGATGGATATCACGAATTTGCATGTGTGCAATTGCATAATACTCTGATGGGTAGGGGAGACATCATTAAAGAAACCACCTTGGAAATTTTCAATACCAAAGATAAAGAATATTGGAACCCCATACCGAAAGTCTCTAAAAACCACATGGAGTATGAAGTTACCTCCCCCGAAGTTGACATGTGGCAATCTTTTGATCGTTCTGTGGGGCACCATTTTAATTTGTCTATTGATTTGAATTCTTGTACAGGTTGTGGCGCTTGTGTAATTGCTTGTCACGCAGAAAACAATGTTCCTGTTGTTGGAAAACAAGAAATTAGGAAGTCCCGCGATATGCATTGGCTTAGAATTGATCGTTATTATTCTTCAGGGGAATCTTTTGGAGATGATAATCAAACTAAAGAGGACATTTCGGGGTTGGGAGATTCTTTGACCACTTTTGGTGAGATGGAAAAGGCGTCAGAAAACCCTCAAGTGGCATTTCAACCCGTAATGTGTCAACACTGTAACCATGCCCCTTGCGAGACGGTTTGCCCAGTTGCGGCCACCTCTCACGGAAGACAAGGCCAAAACCATATGGCATATAACCGTTGTATTGGAACACGTTACTGTGCTAATAATTGTCCATATAAGGTAAGACGATTCAACTGGTTCTTATACAACAAAAATGATGAGTTTGACTATCATATGAATAATGATTTAGGTCGTATGGTACTTAACCCTGATGTGGTAGTTCGCTCAAGGGGAGTTATGGAAAAATGTTCTATGTGTATCCAAATGACGCAAAAAGCCATTTTAGATGCTAAGTTGGAAGGAAGACAGATCAAGGATGGAGATTTTAAATGTGCTTGTTCTGATGCATGTTCTTCAGGTGCAATGGTTTTTGGAGACGTTAATGATAAATCAAGTATAGTGTCAGGCCTTAAAGAAGATGAAAGAATGTATCACTTGCTTGAAAGTGTTGGTACAAAACCCAACGTGATGTATCAAACTAAAGTTAGAAATACCGACGAAACCTTGAAATAGAAAAACGAACCGTATGGCATCTCATTACGAAGCACCAATAAGAAAACCTCTAGTAACAGGTGATAAAAGTTATCATGACGTAACTATTGATGTCGCTGCTGTGGTTGAGGGAAAAGCCAATCGTCAATGGTGGATTGTTTTTGGAATTGCTTTGACTGCCTTTCTATGGGGACTAGGGTGTATTGCATATACTATAGGGACAGGTATAGGAACTTGGGGTTTAAATAAAACAGTGGGCTGGGCTTGGGACATTACCAACTTTGTATGGTGGGTTGGGATTGGTCACGCAGGAACTTTGATCTCTGCAGTACTTTTATTGTTCAGACAAAAATGGAGGATGGCCATTAATCGCTCTGCAGAAGCCATGACGATTTTCTCGGTAATACAGGCAGGATTATTCCCGATTATTCACATGGGACGACCTTGGTTGGCCTATTGGACATTACCCATTCCAAATACTTTTGGATCACTATGGGTGAATTTTAATTCACCACTATTGTGGGATGTATTCGCAATATCCACTTATTTATCCGTATCCCTTGTCTTTTGGTGGACAGGCTTGTTACCAGATTTTGCTATGATCCGTGATCGTGCTGTCAAACCTTTCCAAAAGAAAATATATAGTTTATTGAGCTTTGGATGGTCAGGAAGAGCTAAAGACTGGCAGCGTTTTGAAGAAGTTTCATTAGTGTTAGCTGGATTAGCGACTCCATTGGTGCTTTCTGTGCACACCATTGTATCTTTTGATTTTGCTACCTCAGTAATCCCAGGCTGGCATACTACCATATTCCCCCCATATTTTGTTGCAGGTGCAGTCTTTTCAGGATTTGCAATGGTACAGACCCTATTGATCATTATGCGTAAAGTCTCTAATTTGGAAGATTATATTACGGTTCAACATATAGAGCTTATGAATATTGTAATAATGATTACCGGTTCCATTGTAGGAGTTGCCTACATTACCGAATTATTTATCGCCTGGTATTCTGGGGTAGAGTATGAACAGTATGCCTTCCTCAACAGAGCGACAGGTCCTTATTGGTGGGCCTACTGGTCGATGATGACTTGTAATGTTTTTTCTCCACAGTTCATGTGGTTTAAAAAATTGAGAACAAGCATTATCTTTTCCTTTATCATTTCCATTGTTGTGAACATAGGTATGTGGTTTGAAAGATTTGTAATTATTGTGACTTCATTACATAGGGATTACCTTCCTTCTTCTTGGACTATGTTTTCACCTACCTTTGTGGATGTAGGAATATTTATAGGAACCATTGGATTTTTCTTTGTACTGTTTTTACTATATTCTAGAACCTTCCCTGTTATTGCTCAGGCGGAAGTAAAAACCATACTGAAATCCTCTGGTGAAAAGTATAAAAAATTAAGAGACGGCGAATGAGCAGTAATCGAGTAATCCATGCTTTATATGACGACGACGATAAATTGTTGTCTGCGGTAAAATCTATCAGGGAAAAAAAGCATCATATTGAAGAGGTTTATACTCCTTTTCCTGTCCATGGTCTAGACAAAGCCATGGGATTGGAAGAAACCCGAATTTCGATCATGGCTTTTATATATGGGTGTATTGGTTTTTTAGTTTCGATTTTAATGATGAATTACATAATGATTGAAGATTGGCCTCAGAACATCGGTGGAAAACCTAGTTTTTCCTATCTGGAAAATATGCCTGCCTTTGTGCCAATTATGTTTGAAATGACAGTGTTTTTTGCAGCTCACTTGATGGTTATTACCTTCTACTTAAGGAGTAGGTTGTGGCCTTTTAAAGAAGCTGAAAATCCAAATCCTCTAACTACCGACGATAAATTTCTGATCGAGATTGAATTCCACGACAACGAAAAAGAACTCAACGTACTGTTAAAAGAAACAGGAGCCATTGATGTTAAAACTATTGAAAAAAAGGGCGATGATGAATAGATCAATTTCTTTAAGGTTACTTTTGCCATTATTTTTGGGCTTACAGTCGTGTTTCAATCCGTCTAAACCCAACTATCAATATTTTCCTAACATGTATGAACCTGTAGGTTACGAAACCTATGCGGATTCGGATGCTTTTGCCAATGGGATCGAAGCACAACTTCCTGTTGAGGGCTCTATAAATCGTGGTTGGATTCCTTACGATTATCCGGATACTAACGAAGGATATGAAGCGGCTAAGATCGGCTTGAAGTCCCCAATCGAAGTCAATGCCGAAAATCTCATACAAGGAAAAGAACTTTACGGTATTTATTGTGCTGTTTGTCATGGCAACAAAGGCAATGGACAAGGCATTTTGGTGACCCGAGAAAAATATTTAGGAGTTCCCAGTTATACGGATCGAGAGATTACCCCCGGCAGCATTTACCATGTATTAATGTATGGTAGAAACGCAATGGGCTCCCATGCAGGGCAAGTAAATGCCAAAGAGAGATGGCAAATTGCCCAGCATGTTATGGAGTTGAGACAAAACCTAATTGACAAATAATTTATTAAAAAACGAGATGTATACTTTTACAAATAAATTAAGAAACTTTTCCATCATCCTGATGGTTGTCGGATTTTTAGGTTTGAGCCATGGATTTTTAACCGTACCCGAAACAGTCGAGGAAGCGATTTCAATGGTAGCAGATGCTCATCACGGTGATCACAAAACGGGCACCCAGCATCAGGGACACCATGAAGCAGCTTTAGCAAATAATGAAGAACATTCTGAAGATCACCACGGAGAACACTTATTACATCAACTACAAAATAAACCTTGGGCAGCCCTCTATGTAGCGGCATTCTTCTTTATGATGATTGCGTTGGGAACTTTGGCATTCTATGCAATAAATCGTGCAGCTCAGGCTGGTTGGTCTCCTGCAATTTTCAGGGTCATGGAGGGGATTACGGCCTATCTGTTGCCCGGTGCACTTGTTGTTTTTGTCATTCTCGCATTATCGGGAATGCATTTTAACCACCTCTTTATCTGGATGGATCCTGACGTAGTTTCTCACGACAAATTGATTCAAGGAAAAGTTAGTTTTCTTAATGTCCCAGGATTTTTAATTAGAGCATTAATCTATATTGGAGGCTGGACTAGTTATAGGTATTTTTCTAGAAAATTTTCATTGGCACAGGATCAAGCTGCTGATGTGTCCAACCACAAAAAGAATTTTAGAATTTCAGCAGCATTTTTAGTTTTCTTTATCGTAACAGAATCTATGATGTCATGGGATTGGATCATGTCTATTGATCCTCACTGGTTCAGTACACTCTTTGGATGGTATGTGTTTTCAAGCATGTTTGTCTCCGGTGTTACCACTATCGCTCTCATAACAATTTATCTTAAATTCATGGGCTATCTAGAAAAAGTCAATGACAGTCACATCCATGATTTGGGTAAATTTATGTTCGGTATCAGCATTTTTTGGACCTATTTATGGTTTTCACAATTCATGCTTATTTGGTATTCTAACATTCCTGAGGAAGTTACTTACTTCATTACCCGAATTGAGGATTACAACCTTCCTTTTTTTGGTATGTTGTTCATGAATTTTATTTTCCCCTTGTTGATTTTGATGAATAGTGATTACAAACGCATTAACTACTTTATTGTCATGGCAGGCATTGTAATTCTGTTAGGACACTATATAGATGTATTCAATATGATCATGCCTTCGGCAGTTGGAGACCAATGGTTTATTGGTATTGCTGAGATAGGAGGGTTTCTATTTTTCTTTGGTCTGTTCATATTTGTTGTTTTTAAAGAAATTTCGAAAGTGCCAATCCATGCAGCGGGAGATCCATTCATTGGAGAGAGTGAACGCTTTCATTATTAATAATTAATGGTAAGATAAATGACGATTTTATTGATACTTACGGTTTTAGCATTGATCGCAATTGCCATCTGGCAAATCACCAAGATATTTGAATTGTCTCAACCCAAAAAAATCAAAACTCAGGTAGCAGACGACGATGACAATCGTTGGAACGGACAGTTGATGTTCGCTTTTCTGATATTTCTTTATGCCATCACCTTATATTCATTTTGGAAGTGGGGAGATCTACTCTTACCCTCCGCCTCCTCAGAGCACGGTCTAGAGTATGACAATTTGATGTGGATTTCATTTGCCATTATCTTTTTTACCCAAACCATAACCCAAGCACTTTTACATTATTTTGCCTACAAGTACAGAGGTGAAAAGGGTAAAAAAGCTTTGTTTTATGCAGACAATGACCGTCTGGAGGCCATCTGGACTATAATTCCTGTGATAGTCCTAGCCGGATTGATCCTTTATGGATTGTACACTTGGACAGACATCATGACTGTAGAGGAAAACGAAGATGCGTTGTTAGTAGAATTGTACGCCCAGCAGTTCAACTGGAAAGCCCGTTATGCTGGAGAAGATGGTGTTTTAGGAGATGCCAATGTTAGATTTTTACAAGATTTTGATGGCAAAAATATCGTCGGAATTGACGCTACTGACCCCAATGGTTTTGACGATGTGGTGGTTCAGGAATTACACCTGCCAACGGGTAGAGAAGTCATCTTTAAGATGCGTTCTCAGGATGTATTACATTCTGCCTATATGCCGCATTTTAGAGCACAGATGAACTGTGTTCCGGGGATGATTACCGAGTTTGCTTTTACGCCTACTGTAACCACAGAGGATATGAGACAAACCGATGACATGAAAGCCAAGGTTAAAAAGATTAATTCAATTAGAAGGGAAAACAGTCAAGAACTGATCGCAAAAGGAGAGGAAGCTTTAGAACCCTATGTCTTCGATTATTTGTTACTTTGTAATAAAATTTGTGGTGCTTCTCACTACAATATGCAAATGAAAATTGTAATAGAAACACCTGAGGAATTTGAAAAATGGATGATGGATCAGCAAACCTTCGCAGAAGTCATTCAATAATCCATTATAAAAAATTTAGATTATGTCAACAGCAGTGCAAATAAACGAAGAGGAGGATCACGGACATCATCACAAAGAAACTTTCATCACCAAGTATGTTTTCAGTCAAGATCATAAGATGATTTCGAAACAATACTTGATCACGGGATTATTTATGGGAATCATAGGGATTGCTATGTCCCTTTTAATGCGATTACAACTCGCTTGGCCAGAGCAGCCCATGGGCGCCATGTCTGCTCTTCTTGGAAAATGGGCACCAGACGGTGTCATGGATCCTAATGTATATTTGGCCTTAGTTACCATTCACGGTACTATTATGGTGTTTTTTGTCCTCACTGCAGGATTGAGTGGAACCTTTAGTAACCTTTTAATTCCATTGCAAATTGGCGCAAGGGATATGGCTTCTGGATTGCTCAATATGATTTCCTACTGGTTGTTTTTCATTTCCAGTGTAATTATGATTGCTTCTCTGTTTGTTGAGGCTGGACCTGCGGCAGCCGGGTGGACCATCTATCCTCCTTTGAGTGCTCTACCTCAAGCACAACCTGGCTCGGGTCTTGGAATGACCTTGTGGTTGGTCTCTATGGCGATTTTTATTGCTTCGTCTTTGTTAGGATCATTAAACTACATCGTAACAGTATTAAACCTCAGAACTAAAGGAATGACGATGAGTCGTTTGCCTTTGACAATTTGGGCTTTCTTTATTACTGCCATTATTGGAGTGGTGTCTTTCCCAGTATTGTTATCTGCAGCTCTGCTATTAATTATGGACAGGAGTTTTGGAACTTC